>Ga0181535_10001391_pt1 | contig 31804 bp, 31 predicted proteins | sample PEATcosm2014_Bin_44_FD_119774 | JGI IMG/M metagenome (GOLD analysis project Ga0181535, IMG submission 119774) | Peatland microbial communities from MTU Mesocosm Facility, Houghton, MI, USA - PEATcosm2014_Bin17_30_metaG | ecosystem: Environmental > Terrestrial > Soil > Wetlands > Peat | place... | reverse complement strand
GTCGAACGTCGCCCCCTCGTCGGTGGGCAGGGTGCGCCAGTAGGCCTCTGCGGCCTCCCAGGTTTCACCCACCGGCGCGCGGTCGCGGCCCTTGACGTACTCGAACGTCGTCTCGTCCGGCGCCACCAGGCCGGCCCGCGCCCCGCCTTCGATCGACATGTTGCACAGCGTCATCCGGCCCTCCATGGAGAGGCCCCGGATAGCCGAGCCGCGGTACTCGATCACGTGACCCATGCCGCCACCGGTGCCGATGGTGCCGATCACCGCCAACGCGACGTCCTTGGCCGTCACGCCGGGAGCGAGCTCGCCTTCGACCGTCACCGCCATCGTCTCCGGCCGCACCTGGGGCAGCGTCTGGGTGGCGAGCACGTGCTCCACCTCGCTGGTGCCGATGCCGAAGGCGAGCGCGCCGAAGGCCCCGTGGGTCGAGGTGTGGCTGTCACCGCAGACGATCGTCATGCCGGGCTGCGTCCAGCCCTGCTCGGGCCCGATGATGTGGACGATGCCCTGGTTGGCGTCGCCCATCGGGTAGCAGGTGATGCCGAACTCGGCCGTGTTGTCGTCGAGGACCTTGAGCTGCTGGGCCGAGACGGGGTCGGCGACCGGCTTGTCGATGTCGGTGGTGGGGACGTTGTGGTCCGCCGTCGCCACGGTGAGGTCGGGCCGCCGCACGGTGCGCCCGGCCAGGCGCAACCCGTCGAAGGCCTGCGGCGAGGTCACCTCGTGCACCAGGTGCAGGTCGATGAACAGCAGGTCGGGCTCGCCCTCGGCCGCGTGGACGACGTGCGCGTCCCAGATCTTCTGGCTGAGGGTACGCGGCGCCATCAACGGGTCACGTCGACGATGTGGACCTTGAGCATGCCGCCGGGCGCCTGGTACTCGACGGCGTCCCCCGCGCTGCGCCCCACCAGCACCTGGCCCAGGGGTGAGCTGGGCGAGACGACGGGCAGGTCCCCCTGGCGCTCCTCGATGGAGCCCACGAAGAACTTCTGGGTGTCGTCCTCGTCGTCCCCCTCGTAGCGGAGCTCGACCGTGCTGCCGAGCGAGACGGAACCGTCCCCCGCCCCGGACTCGTCGACGATCTCGACCTCCTTCAACATCGCCTGGAGCTGGCGGATGCGCGATTCCATCTTCCCCTGGGCGTCCTTGGCCGCGTGGTAGTCGCCGTTCTCGCTCAGGTCGCCCAGCGCGCGGGCCGCCTCGATGTGCTGGGCGATCTCCACCCGGCCGCGTGTCGTCAGATCCTCCAGCTCGGCCACCAGCCGGTCGTGGGTGGCCTGGGTCAGCTTGGTCGTCTCGGTCTGGTTGGCGGATGCGTTGGTCACGGCGTGTCCTCCGGGAGGCGGGTGCGCAGGCGGCGGGGCGGTGCACCGCGCCGGCAGCGACAAGGCTAATCGGCCCCGCCGGGGCCGCCGGTCGCCGCAGCACCCGTTGTTGACGGGGCGGGCCCGCTGCGAGAGACTGGTGCGACCATGCACCGTTCCGAGCACCTCGTAGGCATTATTCACTAGGCGCGCACCACCCCCCGCGCGCCTTCGAACCGTCCACAGAGTGGGCGGTTTTTCAATTTCCGGGCCGGTACGCACCGGGACGAGCACGAGACAAGGGAGAATGGGGACTGTGACCAGGCATCGGGTGGCCGTCATCGGCGGCGACGGCATCGGGCCGGAGGTCTGCGCCGAGGCCCTCAAGGTCGTGGCGGCGGCGGGTGTCGACCTCGACACCACCTACTTCGAACTCGGGGCGGCGCGCTACCTGCGCGACGGCGTCGTCCTGCCGGACGAGACCCTCGCCGAGCTGCGGGGCTTCGACGCCATCCTCCTCGGTGCCATCGGCCCGCCGGTCGGTGACACGGCCGTCCCGCCCGGGACCCTCGAGCGCGGCATGCTGCTCCGCCTGCGCTTCGACCTCGATCTCTACGTCAACCTGCGCCCCTTCGCCGGCATCCCCGGATCGGTCGCCGCCGGGGCCGACTTCGTGGTCATCCGGGAGAACACCGAGGGTACCTACGCCGGCGAAGGCGGCTTCCTGCGCAAGGGGACCCCGCACGAGGTGGCCACCCAGGGCTCGGTCAACACGCGACACGGCGCCGAGCGCTGCGCGCGCTTCGCGTTCGACCTGGCCAGCAGCCGGCCGGGCCGCCACCTGACCCTGGTGCACAAGACCAACGTGCTCACCTTCGCGGGCGACCTCTGGCACCGCACCGTCAGCGAGGTCTCGGCCGAGTACCCCGACATCGACTGGGACTACAACCACGTCGACGCCGCCTGCATCTATTTGGTGGAGGACCCGAAGCGCTACGACGTCATCGTCACTGACAACCTCTTCGGCGACATCCTGACCGACTTGGCCGGCGCGGTCAGCGGCGGCATCGGCTTCGCGGCATCGGCCAACCTGAACCCGGCCCGGACGGGGCCGTCGCTCTTCGAGCCCGTGCACGGTGCCGCGCACGACATCGCCGGCCAGGGCATCGCCAACCCGCTGGCCGCCATCCACTCGGCCGCGCTCATGCTTGAGCACCTCGGCGAGATCGACGCCGCCACCCGCATCGTCAAGGCCGTCGCCGAGCAGACCGACGACATGTCCAACCCCGACATCCCCACATCCAACGAGCAGCTGTCCACGACCGCCGTGGGCGACGCGATCGCAGAAAGGCTCTAGCCGCCATGCCCATCACCCCGACGGAGAAGATCTGGATGGACGGCGAGCTGGTCGACTGGGCCGACGCCACGGTGCACGTCCTCACGCACACCATGCACTACGGCTCCGGCGTCTTCGAGGGCATCCGCGCCTACCCGACCAGCCGAGGCGTGGCCGTGTTCCGGCTGGGGGACCACATCCGCCGGCTGTTCGCCTCGGCGAAGGTCTTCATGATCGAGGTCCCGTACACGGTGGACGACATCATTGAGGCCACGCGGCTCGTGGTCCGCGAGAGCGGGCTGCAGGACGGCTGCTACATCCGGCCGCTCATCTACCTCGGCTACGGCGAAATGGGCCTCAACCCCCTGCCCTGCCCGGTGAACGTCTCCGTGGCCGCCTGGCCGTGGGGCACCTACCTGGGCGACGAGGGCATCGCCAACGGCGTGTCGTGCAAGATCAGCTCGTGGCAGCGGCACGACCCCAACGCGGTGCCGACGGCGGCCAAGGGCACGGGCATGTACGTGAACTCGTCACTGGCCAAGGTCGAGGCGATCAAGGCCGGCTACGACGAGGCCATCCTGCTGGCGCCCAACGGCCGGGTCAGCGAGTGCACCGGCGAGAACATCTTCATCGTGCGTGACGGCGTGCTGATCACGCCGCCCACCTCCGATGCCGGGGCGCTCGAGGGCATCACGCAGAACTCCGTCGAGACGATCGCGGGCGACCTGGGGATCGAGGTGCGCCACGAGCACATCATCCGCACGGACCTCTACCTGGCCGACGAGGCCTTCCTGACCGGCACCGCGGCGGAGGTTGTGCCCATCCGCGCCGTCGACGACCGTCCGGTGGGCACGGGGCGCCCGGGACGGATCACCAAGGAGCTCCAGCAGACCTACTTCGCCACCGTCCGCGGCGAGGTGGACCAGTACAAGGAATGGCTGGACCATGTCGACTGACGGTAGCGGCACCGACGCCCACACCCACGAGGGCGTACGGCACACGCACGCGCACGGCCACAGCGCGCACGCGCACGATTACCACCTGCCCGACCTGCCCGAGGCGGTCGACATCTTCGACACCATCCTGCGGGACGGCAGCCAGCAGGAGGGCCTCTCCCTCACGGTCGACGACAAGCTCCGGGTGGCCGAGCAGCTGGACCATCTCGGGGTCACCTTCATCGAGGGCGGCTGGCCCGGTGCGAACCCCAAGGACGTGGAGTTCTTCGAGCGAGCCAAGAAGGAGCTCACGCTCCACACGGCGACGCTGGTGGCGTTCGGCTCCACCCGGCGGGCCGGGGTCAGGCCCGAGCACGACACCGTCCTCGCCAACCTGAGGGATGCCGGGGCACCGGTGGCCTGCATCGTCGCCAAGTCCTGGGACCGCCACGTCGCCGAAGCGCTGCGCACGTCCCTCGACGAGGCGGTCGCCATGGTGGCCGACTCGGTGCGCTTTCTGAGGGAGCACGGCCTGCGCGTCTTTCTCGACGCGGAGCACTTCTTCGACGGGTACCGCGGCAATCCCGACTTCGCGCTGTCCGTGCTGGCCGCGGCCGAAGAGGCGGGCGCCGAGGCGCTGGTGCTGTGCGACACCAACGGCGGCTCGCTCCCCGACGACGTGGGCCACGCGGTGGCCGAGGTGCGGGCCCGCACCAGCGCACAGCTGGGCATCCACTGCCACAACGACACCGGGTGCGCCGTGGCCAACTCCCTCGTCGCAGTGCAGGCCGGCGTGACGCAGGTGCAGGGCTGCATCAACGGCTACGGCGAGCGGTCCGGCAACACTGACCTGTCGGCCGCCATCCCCAACCTGTCGCTCAAGCTGCACATCCGCACCATCCCCGCCGACCGCCTGGAGCGCCTGACCCCCGTTGCGCACCACATCGCCGAGCTCGTCAACATCGCGCCGAACCCGCAGCAGCCCTACGTCGGGAACTCGGTGTTCGCCCACAAGGGCGGCCTGCACGCCAGCGCGGTGGCGCGCAGCGCCGACCTCTACGAGCACGTCGAGCCCAACCTCGTCGGCAACGGTACCCGCGTCGTGGTCTCGGAGATGGCGGGCCGCTCGACGCTGGCCATGAAGGCGGCCGAGCTCGGCCTGGAGCTCGACGGCGAGGTCATCGGGAGGGTCCTGGACGAGCTCAAGCACCTGGAGCACGAGGGCTACCACTTCGAGGTGGCCGACGGCTCCCTGGAGCTCCTGCTGCGCCGGGCCACCGGGTGGGTGTCGGACTACTTCACGGTGGAGTCGTTCCGCGTCATCACCGACCACGGCGAGCACGCCGACGGCGACGTCATGACCGAGGCCACGGTCAAGGTCCATGTGGGGTCCGAGCGCATCGTGGCCGTGGCGGAGGGCAACGGCCCGGTCAACGCCCTCGACGGCGCGCTGCGGGCCGCCATCGGGTCCAGGTTCCCGGCCCTGGCCCACATCCACCTGACCGACTACCGGGTGCGCGTCCTCGACACGGGCCGGGGCACCGGCGCGGTCACCCGGGTCCTGGTGGACACCACCGACGGTCAGCGCACCTGGACCACGATCGGGGTGTCGGAGAACATCATTGAGGCGAGCTGGCAGGCCCTCTACGATTCGATCGTCTTCGGGCTGCTCCACGCGACCTAGCGGGGAACCGGGCAGCCCGGCGTCACCACGGGGGAGCACAGGGGGTCGTCCATGACCGTGTGGAGCCGGATCGCAGCGTCGTTGGTCGGCCTCCCGCCGGCCCGCAGCACGAGCATCTCGGTCGAGCGCGACCTCGCGGCCAAGATGCCCGACGGCGCCGTCCTCCTGGCGGACCGCTGGTTCCCGACGACCGCGTCGGGTGACCTGCCGACCGTGTTGATCCGGACCCCCTACGGGCGGCGCATCGTCGGTCCGCTGGGACGGCTGTACGCCGAGCGCGGCTACCAGACGGTCATTCAGAGCTGCCGGGGGACGTTCGGCTCGGAGGGGGAGTGGGATCCCGTCCGCCACGAGCAGGCGTACGGGCACGCCACCCTCGAGTGGGTGGCGGCCCAGCCGTGGTTCGACGGCCGGCTCGTCATGTGGGGCGGCAGCTATCTCGGCATCACGCAGTGGGCCATCGCGCAGGACGCGCCCGACTTCGTCAAGGCTCTCGGACTGCAGATCACGGCGTCGAACATCCGCGACGCCATCGTGTACCCGGGCGGTTCCTTCGCGCTCGAAATGGCGTTGACGTGGATCTACCAGCTGGCGCACCAGGAGCTCGGGTGGCGCACCGTCCTGCGCACCCAGCTGGGAGGCACCAAGGTCCTGGCGGCCGCGGCCGACGTCCTTCCCCTCGGGAGGTGCGACGTGGCGGCCATCGGGCAGACCGCGCCGCCCTTCCAGGACTGGCTGGAGCACAGCCGGCCGGGCGACCCGTGGTGGGACGGCATCGACTTCGGGCGGCGGCTGGAGCGGGTGCCCCCGGCCAGCATGGTCGGCGGGTGGTACGACCTCTTCCTGCCGTCCCAGGTGGCCGACTACGAGGCGCTGCGGCGGGCCGGCCGGGCGGCCCGCATCACCGTCGGCCCGTGGACGCACTCGAGCCCGGGCCTCTTCGGCGAGACGGTGCGCGACGGGCCCGACTGGTACGACGAGCAGCTCGGGGAGCACCCGGGCCGCGAGCCACGGGCGCCCGTGCGCGTCTTCGTCATGGGGTCGCGCACGTGGCAGGAGTTCTCGCTGTGGCCACCGGCGGGGGACGTGCAGCGCTGGTACCTCGGGCGGTGGGGCACGCTGAGCACCATGCCGCCGGCGGAGAGCGCGCCCGACCGCTTCCACTACAACCCCCACGACCCGACGCCGGCCGTGGGCGGGGCCTCGTTGAACATCCACTCCGCGGGACGCAAGGACCAGCGCAGGCGTGAGCACCGTCACGACGTGCTCACCTACACCAGCGCTGTTCTCGCCGAGGACCTCACCGTGATCGGGCCGTTGACGGCCGAGTTGTACCTGCGCTCGTCGCTCGAGCACACGGACTTCTTCGTGCGGCTCTGCGACGTGACCGAGAAGGGCAGGTCGTGGAACATCAGTGACGGCATCGTCCGGTTGGCGCCCGGTTCGGTGCACAAGGAGGAGGACGGCGTCTTCCGGTTGGAGGTCGCCATGTGGCCGACGGCGAACACGTTCCAAGCCGGGCACCGCATCCGGCTCCAGGTCTCGAGCGGGGCCCACCCGCTGTTCTGCCGGAACACCGGCACCGGCGAGCCCCTTGCCACCGCGACCACCATGCGCTCGGCGGACCAGGAGGTCTTCCACGACGTCGCCCGACCTTCGTGCATCTCGTTGCCGGTCGTGCGGCTACTGGCGGACGAAGGGCTCGGCGAAGGCGCCGGAATAGGTTCCGGGGGGACGCTCGGCTAACCTCCCGCGCATGACGCAGCCCACCTTCGTGCCCATCGCCGAGGCCGACCAGGTCAGGCCGGCCCGGCACCTGCACGTCCCGGGTTCGTGGACCACGACGCGCCCGGCGGAGCTCGTCACACCATCGGTGGCCCGGGGGCGTGACGTCGGGACGCCGGGGCCCGACTCGGGCTTCGCGCTCCGTTTGGCCAGGCGCTTCGAGCACGAGGTGCAGCTGGGTGCGGGCGAGTCGGAGCACGACGTCCTGCTGGGCGTGGCGCTGGTCGCGGCCAAGCGGGCGGCCCTGTTCGGGCGTGGCCCCTCCATCTACGACGTCCGCCTCGCACTCGGTCTGTGGGGGTTCCTCGGGGACGCCCCGCCCGAGCTGAGGGAGACGCGGCGCGCCCTGTTCTCCTCCATCACCCACGACTACGTCGCCCAGCGACAGCTCGTCGACTCGGTTCCCGAGGAGATCCTCCGGCTCAGCCCCGAGGAGGCCCACGGCCGGGGCGGTGCCACCGCGGCCTAGACGCGGCGAGCCTCGATTTCGTGGACGCAACGGGGGCCATCGACCGGCTCGAGATAGAGGCCGGCGGCTACATCTTCACCGGGCGCGCGGCCGGACCGCACGAGGGCCGGCGCGTCCTCATGCTGCACGGGTTCCCCCAGACGTCGTGGGCCTGGCGGGACGAGCTGTGGGCGCTGGGGCGGGAGGGGTACCGCGCCGTCGCGCCTGACCTGCGGGGCTACTGCTGCGGCGCCCGCCCGGCAGAGGTGGGCGACTATTCGACCGATCACCTCGTGGGTGACGTGTTGGCGCTGGCCGACTCCATGGAGATGGAGACCTTCGACCTCGTGGGACACGACTGGGGCGGCATGATCGCCTGGCTCGTGGCGTCGCGCCATCCCGCGCGGCTGCGCTCGCTGAGCGTCGTGTCGACGCCGCACCCACTGGCCCTGCAGCGCGCACTGCTCGGGGGCGACGCGGCGCAGGCGGCCCACGGCGAGGCGATGGCGTCGTTCGCGCCACCCGAGGTCCCCGAGCGGCTGCTGCTCGGTCCCGACGGCTCGGGCAGCGGCCTGGCCACTCTGCTGGCCGAGACGGGCCTCGACGACGAGGATTCCCGGGTGTACGTGGCGGCGTTGACCGAGCCGGGCGCCATGACCGCCGCGCTCAATTGGTACCGGGCGATGGACGCCGCCGCGCCGGCGGGCCTGGAGCCGGTGACGGTCCCGACGCTCTACGTGTGGTCCACGGGCGACGGGGCGTTCGCGCGGACGGCGGCGGAGGACACGGCCGGGTGCGTGCGTGGCCCCTACACATTCGAGGTCCTCGAGAACGTGTCGCACTGGATCCCCGAGATGGCGCCCGTCGAGCTCTCCGATCTCTTGATCCGCCACCTGTCCCGGTACTGACCACCCTGCGCACTCGGCGCGCGGCCGTCGGGTCCGCTCTGCGAGAATGGGCGCGTGACCTTCGCCCTGACCGACGTCCAACGCGACTTCCGCGAGACCCTCCGTGCGTTCTGCGAAGAGAAGGTCGCGCCCCATGCGGCCGAGGTCGACCGCAACGCCGAGTTCCCGTGGAAGTCGTTCGAGGCCTGCAGGGAGATGGAGCTGCCGGCGCTCGGCATCCCCGAAGCCTACGGTGGCGCGGGTGCGGACATGGTCACCCAGGCCATCGCCGTCGAGGAGCTGTCGCGCGTCTGCGCGTCGACGTCGCTGACCATCCTGATCTCCAAGCTCGGGATGCTCCCGGTCATGAACTGGGGCAGCGAGGAGCTCAAACGGGAGTACATGCCTCGGGTGGCCACGGGGGAGATCCAGGCCAGCTACTGCCTGTCGGAGGCCGACGCCGGGAGCGACGTCGCCGCAATGCGCACCCGGGCGGTGCGCGACGGGGACGACTACGTCCTCACCGGCTCGAAGTACTGGATCACCAATGCCGGGATCTCCGACGTCTACATCGTCTTCGCCAAGACGGATCCCGACGCCGGCGGGCGCGGCATCTCGTGCTTTCTGGTGGAGAAGGAGTGGGGGATCCGCATCGCCAAGCACGAGGACAAGCTCGGCATGCGGGGCAGTCCGACGGGCGAGGTGGTCCTCGACGAGGTGCGCGTCCCGGCGTCGCACCGCATCGGCGAGGAGGGTCAGGGGTTCACCGTGGCCATGCACACGCTGGACCGGAGCCGGCCCACCATCGGCGCGCAGGCGGTCGGCATCGGGCAGGGAGCCATCGACTGCGCGGCCGCCTACATGAAGCAGCGGCACGCCTTCGGCGGCCCGATCGCCGACCTGCAGGGGCTGCGCTTCATGCTGGCCGACATGGCGATGCGCAACGAAGCTGCCCGCGCCCTCGTCTACCGCGCCTGCGCCATGGTCGACGACGACCCGGGTGGCGAGCTCACGAGCTTCGGCGCCATGGCCAAGGCGTTCGCCTCCGACGCCTCCATGTCGATCACGATCGACGCCGTGCAGCTCCTCGGAGGCTACGGCTACACCAAGGACTTCCCCGTCGAGCGCTTCCTGCGCGATGCCAAGGTGACGCAGATTTACGAGGGCACCAACCAGGTGCAGAAGGTCGTCATCGCCCGGGAACTGCTGAAGCGCTACTCCTAACCCGGCGGGACGGCGTTGGCGCCCGGCGTCCAGGCCCGGGCAGACTTCTCGGGGCGGGCCCGGAGGGGCCGGTGATAAAGTTAGAACAGGTTCTAAATTTCGCCCAACGAGGGCAGCCGGCCGCGGGCCGGGAGTCGTAGCAGAAGGAGTGTCCGTCATGGCGCAGCCGGTAATCATCGAGGCGGTCCGCACCCCGATCGGGAAGCGGAACGGGTGGCTCTCGGGCCTCCGCGCGCCGGACATCCTCGGCGCGGTGCAGGTGGAGGTCGTCAAGCGGGCGGGCATCGACCCGGCGTCGGTCGAGCAGGTGGTCGGCGGGTGCGTCACCCAGGCCGGCGAGCAGGGATTCAACGTGACCCGGACCGCGTGGTTGCTGAGCGGCATGCCCTACGAGGTGGCGGCGACCACGGTCGACTGCCAGTGCGGGTCCTCGCAGCAGGCCAACCACTTCGTGAACAACCTGATCGCGGCGGGGGCCGTCGACACGGCGATCGGCTGCGGCGTCGAGGCGATGAGCCGGGTGCCGCTGGGCGCCAACGCGGCCGCCAAGGTCGGGCGGGCCATCCCGGCCGACCTGCCCTACGACATGCCCGACCAATTCACTGCGGCGGAGCGCATCGCCACCAAGTACGGCATCACGCGCGCCGACGTCGACTGGCTCGGCCTCGAGTCGCAGAAGAAGGCGGCGGTGGCGGTGGCCGAGGACCGCTTCGCCCGCGAGATCGTCTCGGTCGAGGCGCCCATCGTCGGCGAAGAAGGCCCCTGGGGCGAGCATGCGGGCGAGAAGATCGTCGTCAGCAAGGACCAGGGGCCGCGCGACACGACGGCCGAGGGCCTGGCCAAGCTCAAGCCGGTGCTGCCCGACGGCATGCACACCGCGGGCAACTCCTCGCAGATCTCCGACGGCGCGGCCGCCGTGCTGTGGATGTCCGAGGACCGCGCCAAGGCCGAGGGCTTCAAGCCCCGGGCCCGGGTGGTGGCCCAGGTGCTCGTGGGATCCGATCCCTACTACCACCTCGACGGCCCCATCGCGGCGACGACCAAGGTGCTGGCCAAGGCCGGCATGACGATGAAGGACATCGACCTGTTCGAGGTCAACGAGGCCTTCGCATCGGTCGTGATGAGCTGGGCCAAGGAGCATGACGCCGACATGGACAAGGTCAACGTCAACGGCGGCGCCATCGCCATCGGCCACCCGGTCGGCGCGACGGGGAGCCGGCTCATCACGACGATCCTGCACGAGCTCGAGCGGCGCGACGCCACCTACGGCCTCGTGTCGATGTGCTGCGGCGGCGCGCTGGCGACCGGCACCATCATCGAGCGGCTCTAGCTACATCCGTACTGATACCGGCGCCTACCTCTGGAGGGGACCGTGGTTTCGACCGAGCACCTGACGTACGAGCGCGACGGCGCGACGGCCATCGTGACGATGAACCGTCCCGCGGCGAAGAACGCATTGAGCCTTCCCATGCTCGTCGGCATGAAGGACGCCTGGGAGGAGATCGACGGCAACGACGACATCCGCTGCGCCATCCTCACCGGCGCCGGCGGGACGTTCTGTGCCGGCATGGACCTCAAGGCCATGGGCGGCAGCGACGCGGAGAAGTACCAGCACCGCATGGCCGAGGACCCCGACCTGCACTGGAAGGCGCTCCTGCGGCACTACGACCTGCGCAAACCCCTGATCGCCGCGGTGGAGGGCTGGGCCGTGGCCGGCGGGACCGAGATCCTGCAGGCCACCGACATCCGGGTGGCGGGGGAGAGCGCCGTCTTCGGCGTCTTCGAGGCCAAGCGCGGGCTGTTCCCCCTCGGCGGATCGACGGTGCGGCTGCGCCGGCAGATCCCCTACACGCTGGCCATGGAGCTCCTCCTCACGGCCCGCGAGGTGCCCGCGGCCGAGGCCCTGCGCATCGGCCTGATCGGCCACGTCGTGCCCGACGGGAACGCGTTGGAGAGGGCGCTCGAGATCGCCGCCGTCATCGGGGCGAACGGGCCGTTGGCGGTGGAGGCGATCAAGCGGAGCGTGCGCGAGACCGAGGGCATGTCCGAGGTCGACGGCCTTGCTCGCGAGCTCGAGATCGGCTGGCCCGTGTTCTCCTCGAACGACGCCACCGAGGGGCAGAAGGCTTTCGCCGAGAAGCGCCCGCCGAAGTACACGCGTACGTGAGCAACGTCGCGGCCGGCATCGGCCCCGGGGAAGGGTTCCCGGGGGTCGATGGCCCCGCCGCATCGACGGGCGACGAGACGCTGAACCGCCTGGCGGCGGCCATGCGCCGCATCAGCTCGGTTGTCGTCGGCCAGCCGATCAACGACGGCGACCTCGCCGATGCCGCAGGGGAGCTGGCGGCGCTGGCCGACCGCCTGGAGTCCGCGGCGCCGGGCGAGAAGCGGTCCCGACCCCAACCGGGCCCGATCGGGAACCCGCAGGACCACTTCCCCACCAGCCCGATGGTCGGCTTCGCCAACCCGGTCGCGCCGCCGGTCGACGTGTGGGCCGTGGTGGGCGAGAGCGGCCGGCGCGAAGTCAGGGGCAGGGTCACCTTCGGGTTCCAGTACGAGGGCCCGCCGACCTGCGTGCACGGCGGCGCCATCGCCGAGCTCTTCGACGAGCTGCTCGGGCTGGCCAACATCACCGTGGGGCAGGCCGGCATGACGGGCACGCTGAAGGTGCGCTACAACCGGCCGACACCGCTGCTGACCGAGCTCGACCTCTTGGCGCGGTACACCGGCCGCGAGGGTCGCAAGATCTACACCTGGGGCGGGATCTACCACGAGGGGGAGCTCACGGCGGAGGCCGACGGGATCTTCATTGAGGTCATGCCGGGCCAGATGCTCGACATCGTGACGGGCAACTCCGACGGCGGCGCCGGCGCCCCGATCGTCGATCGGGCGTGGCGGCGGATGATGGCCGACGGCGTGGAGAGCCTCTCCCCTCCGGGTGCGCCCTGAGCGTTCGTGCTCTAATGAGCCGATGTTCTACGTCCTGATCTTCAGCCTGCTCGCCGTCGTCCTCATCGCCGCGTTCGTCTCCATGGTGACGAAGCGTCGGCGCACCATGGCCTACGAGGAGGAGCCGGTGCATCACACGAGCTCGGCCAACCGCTCGGCGACGAGCAGTTCGGCCCGGCGGAACCGCAAGGCGCAGCGGGCGCAGTCACGGCACGACAGGCGCAAGCGTCACTGACCCGGTCGGATCACCGAGGCACCGAAGCGCTCGAGCGCCTCGACGGCGTGATCGAGTGAGTCGCCCGGCGTGCCGACGCCGCACCACGTGACCCCGAGCCCGGCCAACTCGTCCACCGCGGCCAGTTGGGCGTCGGCGTTGAAGCGGTCGCTCCCCGGATCGCCGCCGGCGCCGGTGCCGAACGACACGTCGATCCCGGTCCGATCCCGGCCCGCCTCGTCGACGAACTGCCACAGCTCATCGAGCATCAGGCGAAGGTCGTCCACCGTCTCGAGGGGTGGCGTCTTGGTCGTCTGCGACAGGACCCTCGGGGCGGGGAAGGGGTTCCAGCCGCTGCCGTAGCGAGCGACCCTGCGGCGCGACTGGCGGCTGTTCCCCCCGATCCAGATCGGCGGATGCCGGTGGGGCTTGGGGTTGGCGGTCTGACCCCTGGCGGTGAACGTCGACCCCTCGTAGGCGAAGTCGTCCTCGCTCCAGACGCCCAGGATGACCTCGATCGCCTCGTCGAAGCGTGCGTTGCGCTGATCGAAGTCGACGCCCAGCGCCTGGTACTCGCCGCGTAGGTACCCGGTGGCGACGGAGAGCGTGAACCTGCCCCCGGAGAGCGCGTCAATGGTCGCCACCGATTTGGCCACCAGGAACGGGTTGCGGTAGGGCAGCACCAGGATGTTGGGGATGAGGCGCAGGGTGTCGGTCACCGCGGCACAGAACGAGAGCGCGGCGAAGGGATCGAGAGCATCGTGCCCGCCGGCCTTCAGCCATCGCTCCGTGGGTGCCGGGTGATCCGTGAACCCGATGCCGGCGATGCCCGCTGCCTCGGCCGCCTTGCAGAAACGCGTGAGGCCCGCCTTGGTGACGAATTCCGGGTTGTACGGATGCGTCGTCAGCGGGTACGTGACCCAGTAGTTCATGGCCTGGACCCTAACGTTCGGGCCGAACGATCCTCAATATTCGCCTCGGCACGACCGCTCGGCTCGACTCCCGGAACGTCGCGGCTGCGGGAGGCAGACTTGGGCCCAATGGTTGGTGTGGGCGGCTCCCTGTCGGGGATCGAGGAGGGGCAGCTCCGTCCGGGGTCGACAACGGTGATCGTCGGTGGGAACGGCTCCGGAAAGTCGACCTTGCTCCGCATCTGGGCGGGCGTGAGCCGGCCGAGCGGCGGCATCGGTGTTCCCGACTACTCGCTGGTGCGCGCACCGGACAGAAGGCACCCCGAATGAGCATGCGCGCCGCCGTGGTCCGATCCTTCGATCGCCCTCCCCACTACGAGGACTTCGACACCCCGGTACCCGCCGGAACAAACGAGGCGCTCGTGGACGTGTTGGCGGTGGGGCTGCACCCCCGCGTGCGCACGGGCGCCTCGGGCCGGCACTACACGAGCACCGGGACCCTGCCGATGATCCCGGGCATCGACGGAGTGGGCCGGCTGGAGGACGGTCAGGTGGTCTACTTCGTCGCCCCCGACGACACCTGGGGCTCGATGGCGGACCAGGCCGTGGTGGACCTCCGACGGACCATCCCGTTGCCGGGCACTGTCGACGTGACCAAAGTCGCCGCCGTCATGAACCCCGCCATGGCGGCGTGGGCCGCCCTCCGTCGCCGGGTTCCCCTCCGGTCCGGACAATCGGTGCTGGTGCTCGGGGCCACGGGGAGTGCCGGTTCGATGGCGGTCCAGGTGGCCAAGCACCTCGGCGCCGGCCGCGTCGTCGGCGCCGGCCGTGATCGAGAGCGCCTGGCGAGTGCGGCCGCCGAGGTCGACATCGTGCTCGTCTATCTCTGGGGTGAACCGGCGACCATCGCCATCATGGCCCTTCTCGGCGCCCGATCCGACCGCACCCGGGCCATGGACTGGGTCCAGATCGGCGCGATGGCCGGCCCGACCATCGAGCTTCCGTCGGTGGCCCTGCGTTCGGCCAACCTCAGGCTCCAGGGCAACGGACAGGGCGCGGTGTCGACGCAGGCCTACCTGGCCGAGCTGCCCTCGCTGGTCGAGGAGATCGCGGGCGGCACTATCGACATCGACGTCCGCACGGTGCCGCTGGCCGACGTCGAAGCCACCTGGGAAGCCCCGGAGGTTCCCGGCTGCCGCACCGTCCTCGTTCCCTGAGGGACATCAGCCCCGACTCAGGGGGGGTGTCAACGGCCCCACCGCCGTTCGGTCAAGATGCGACATGCCCACGGGTGGCGATGAGGAGGACGCTGCAGCGTCGTCGGCGGTGAAGGGCGTGCCCCCGCCCCCAGTGACTGCCACCCGGTTGGAGCGCCTCCGCAGCACCGCGCACCACACCCGGGCGGTGATCGAGGCTCGGCGGGCCGACTCGGCGTCCATCGACACCGCGTTCAAAACGGTCGAGCACGACGCGCAGAGCGGGGGAGGCGTGCTGGCGGCGGCGGTGGCCTTCCGGTTCTTCATGTTCCTCGTCCCCTATACCTTCGTCATGGTCACCGGCTTCGGTCTGGTGTCGACGGCCGCCAGCCAGAACCCGAAGGATGCCGCCCGGTCGGCCGGCATCAGCGGCCTCCTCGCCAGCGCGATCACCAGCACGAGCACCTTGTCTCTGGCCAACCGGCTGGTCGCGCTGGTGCTCGGAGGCGTCGCGGTCGCCTTCACGGCCCGCTCGCTGATCAGGGTGCTCTGGGTCGTGCACCGCCTGATCTGGGGGGTCCGGCCCTCCCGGAGCCCGTCCCTGTGGTCCCCGTTGGTCCTGGTGGGGATCGTCACCGTGCTCTTCGGCCTCGCCGACCTCGTCGCCTGGCTCGGGTCGCAATCGATCGGGATGCGGCTGGTCGCTCTGCTCCTGACCGTGGTCGCGTCTGGCGCCGCCTGGTACCTGGCGTCGTGGTGGATGCCGCGCGAGGACTGCGAATGGTGGGGGCTCCTGCCCGGCGCCGTGATCGTCGGCCTCGGCGTGGGGGTGCTGCACCTCCTCACGCTCACCTACGTGGCGCACGAGGTGACGCGCAAGTCGTCCCTCTACGGCGCCATCGGGATCTCCCTGGCGCTGCTGCTCTGGACCTACTTCGCCGGTCGGCTGCTCACCGCCTCCATTGCGACCAACGCGACGCTGTGGAAGCGCCGCGAGCCCGAGACGATCATGGAGCCCGAGGACTCGGCCGGCTACCCCGCCACCTGAACGCCGAGAGGCTCCCGGGCCTGGAAGCAGCCCGATTCGGTCGTCACAGAAAGAACGCCTCCGCCATCGCGAAAGCGCTCCGCAATGGCGCCTTGCAGCGCCCGGCGCTGCTCGGGTGACGCCTCCTGGCCCGCCGCCGAGGACGCGATGAAGGCGAACACATCGTCGGGATCGGTGCAGACCATCGTGGCGGGGTGGTGCTGCCACGCGACGGAACGGAAGGCGGTGCCGAGGACCGACGCGCCGTTCGTGCTGCCGAACCGGCGGTCCACGAAGTCCAGCGACGACCAGCCCAGCACCTGACGCGACAGGTCGGCCACGGCATCGAGATGTCGGGGCCCGTTGGTCGCCGCCATGAGCACACCGTCGGGCCGCAGCACGCGGGCGACTTCCGCGGCGGCCCGCGCCGGATCGGGGACGTGGTAGAGCATGTGGTTCGCCACCACGACGTCGAACACCCCGTCCGCGAACGGCAGCTCCTGCACGTCGCACGTGCGGGCGTCGGCGAGCTCGATGCCGTCGAGCGCGGCCACGGCGGCCGTAGCCGCCTCCACCATGCCGGGGGACAGGTCGGTCAGCGTGAGCCGGAGGTCGGGGAGCAGGGGCGCGATGTTGACCCACAGCGCACCGGACCCGCAGCCGACCTCGAGCACATGGCCTTCCTCTGGCCACTCGATGCGACCGGCCAGCCACAGGTACCAGGGCTCGTCCGCCCTGGAGTACTTGGCGTGCAGGGCGATCCTCGCGTTGAGGTTCGTCGGGTCCCTGTACTGATGCTCCCGCAGGTACTCCTGGTCGAGACCCAGGCCTTCCCGGCGCGTCATGGGCCAATGGTAGGCATCGAGGGCCGTGTGCCGACCCAGATCCTGCCCGGTCGTCGGCGGGCTCAGAGCGCCCGCTGCACCCCTTGCCAATAGGGGTCGCGCAGCTTGCGCTTGTACAGCTTCCCATTGGGGTCCCGCGGCATCTCGTCGGTGAAGTCGATGGACTTCGGGGTCTTGAACCGGGCCAGCTTGTCGGCGCAGTAGGCCAGGATCTCCCGGCCCAGGTCGTCGTCCGCCTCGACGCCCTCGGCGGGCTCGATCACCGCCTTGACCTCCTCGCCCCAGTCCTCGTTCGGGATGCCGAAGACGGCGGCGTCGCCCACCTTCGGATGCGAGAGAAGGACACTCTCGATCTCGGCCGGGTAGATGTTCGCACCGCCCGAAATGATCATGTCGATCTTGCGGTCCCGCAGGAAGAGGTAGCCGTCCTCGTCGATCAGGCCCACGTCGCCCACGGTGAAGAAGGGGCCGATGCGGTTCTTCTGGGTCTTCTCCTTGTCGCCGTGGTACTCGAAGTCGGCCGACTGCATGGCCATGTACACGGTGCCGATGACGTTGGGCTCGGAGATCCTGTTGCCTTCGTCGTCGAAGACGGCGATCTCGCTGATCGGCCACGGCTTCCCGACCGTGCCCGGCTTGAGCAGCCATTCCTCCGCGCCGACCAGCGTGCCCCCGCCCTCGCTCGCCGCGTAGTACTCGTCGACCGCGTTGCCCCACCAGGCGATCATTCGGTGCTTGACGTCAACGGGACACGGCGCCGCGGCGTGGATCATGTGGCGCAGGGACGTCACGTCGTACTTGCCCCGCACATCGTCGGGCAGCGCCAGCAGGCGGTGGAACTGGGTGGGCACCATGTGCGACGTGGTCACCCGCCGCTCCTCAATGAGCCGGAGCATGTCCTCGGGCAGCCACTTGTCCATCAGCACGACCGTGTGGCCGAGGTGCAGGGAGGCGCTGCCGAATCGGAGCACCGCCGTGTGGTACAGCGGTGAGCCGATGATGTGCACGTTGTCGTCCCGGGGCTGGATCCCGAACAGGAAGAGGAGGCCCGAGAGGCCGAGGGCCGCCTGCTCCGGGGTGACGCCGAGGAGCTTGCGGTAGATCCCCTTGGGGTTCCCGGTCGTCCCGGACGTGTAGTTCATGACGTCGCCGATCGTGCGGTCCTCGGGGAGCGTCGCCGGCTGGGCGTCGCGCGCTCCGGCGTAGGAGGCGAACCCGGGCACGTCGCCCACGGACAGCCGACCGGTCTCGTCCAGGCCCACCTCGTCCGCCGCGGCGAGGGCGACGTCGGCGAAGCGCTCGTGGGCGATGAACGCCTTGGCACCCGAGTCCTTCAGGATGTACGCCACCTCCGGCGCCACCAGGTGGTGATTGATGGGCACCAGGTACCAGCCCGCCTGCAGCGCGGCCAGGTAGACCTCGAGCATCTCGGCGCAGTTCGGCAGCAGCGTGGCCACGACGTCGCCCGTGCCGAACCCCTGCGCCCGCAACGCGTGCACCAACTGGTTGGCGTGGCCCAGGAGCTCACCCGCCGTGACCTCGTCGCCCTCGGGCGTGACGAGCGCCAGGTAGTCGGGGTCCTCCTGGGCCATCGCCCAGAAGCCGAAGTCGCCCATCAGCAGTTCTCCTTGGGGCTCGCGGGTGCGGGGCAGATGTGCGGTCCCCGCGGCCCGCAGGCTAGAACGTGTTCTACCTCACGGCAATTTGCGAGTCTGGCCGGCCGGCCGGACCGAGAGAATCAGGAGATTCGACGATGGCAGGGTTCCTCGGAGGCAAGGTCGTCGCCGTCACCGGCGGCGGCGGCGGGATCGGGCGGGCGGTGGCGCTGGCCGCCGCCGCCGAGGGGGCCAAGGTGCTGGTGGCCGACTACGGGGTCGGCATGGCGGGCGAGGACCCGAGCAGCGAGGTGGCCGACGCCGTGGTGGCCGAGATCACCAAGGCCGGGGGCGAGGCGATCGCCGTGGCCGACGACATCTCCACGATGGAGTCCGGCGAGCGGCTCGTCGCCACCGCGGTCGAGACGTGGGGACGGATCGACGGCGTGGTGGCGGTGGCCGGCATTCTCCGGGAGCGCATGCTCTTCAACATGTCCGAGGACGAGTGGGACGCCGTGATCGCGACCCACCTGAAGGGCCACTTCACGGTGTTCCGCGCCGCCGCGGCGGTCATGCGCAAGCAGGAGGGAGGTGGCGCCCTGATCGGCTTCACCTCGGGGGCGTTCGCCGGCAGCGTGGCGCAGGCGAACTACGCGTCCGCCAAGGGCGGCATCGTGTCGCTGGTGCGGTCCGCCGCCGTCGGGCTGTACCGCTACGGCATCACCGCCAACGCCATCGCGCCGGTGGCCCGCACCCGCATGTCGGCCAACGTGCCGTCCGAGCTCGCCGAGATGGGGGAACCCGAGGACGTGGCGCCGATGGTGGTGTACTTGTTGAGCGACCAGGCGAAGCACGTCACCGGTCAGGTGTACACGGTCGTGGGATCGAAGATCGCCGTGTGGAACCAGCCGACCGAAGTGCGTGCGATGTGGGCCGACGGCCGCTGGACGCCCGAGCAGATCGCGGAGCGGCTCGACGGCACCGTCGGGCAGGAGCGGATGGGGATGATCGACCGCTTGGAGCAGATGCGCCAGGCGGCGGCGTCAGGCGAGAAGCCGAACGCCTGATCAGGTGACGCGCCGCAGGCGGGGCCAGGTCTTCGCCGCGGCGTAGACCTCGAGCGAATTCCCCTCGTGATGGGCAGCGACGACCGCCGCCGCTCCGAATTGGTCGCCGTCGAAGACGCGGGCCATGTTCTTGCCCCACGCGACGGCGGAGCGCGCAATGAGGCGGTTGGGGTGCTCCCACGGTGGGATGCACACCTCGATCTGGTACATCGGCTCGAAGGTCACGACGTGGGTGGAGGCGTCTCCGTTGACAGCCAGCCACTCCTCCTTCTCTTCCTCCGTCCAAAGCCTCTCGTGTGTCGTCGGGACTTTGGCCATCGTTCGTTCACCCCCTTTTCTCCCGCCGTATCGGCATCAATTCGGGGAGTCTTGAGAGCGCACGGTCTTGCGCAGCTGGCGGAGGATCGGGGGTTCCACTGCGCCCTACGCATGGACGTCGCGTGGGCCGTGGGGCGAGTGCCGCACCAACGTTGCAACGGAGGAACCACTCCGGGACGACCACCGGGCGCGGTTCCCCTCACGAGAGGCGGGCGGGTTCGAGGACGGCGACGTGCTCGCCGTCGAGCGCCAAGAGGAGCGCACGCGGCAGAGAGCGGCTCACGTGCCCGTACCACGCAGGACCGAGGTGTCAGGCGGGCTGTTCTGCCTCGCGCGAGGGCTCGGCGCTGCCCGGCGAGTGGTGGGTCTTGAGCCATTCCTTCCAGCGTGACCTCGTGCGCACGAGGATCACCAGGCCACCGACGACGAGGAGGACGCCCGCCAACTGGACGAGGTCCGAGCCGAGCCGCCCGTCCTCGCCGAGCCACAGGTGCTCGTCGAGGGAGCGCTCAATGCCCCAGAGCACCATGCCGGTCCCGAGCACGAGCCCCGAGGGGTAGCCGGCGCGGCGCGTGCCGTCGGGCCAACGGTCGAGTCGGCGCTCGATCGCGATGAGCACGAGGTAGACGGTGAAGTCCTCTATGGCCTGGAAGATGGGCACCGGGAGCCGGCGGCCGACCTGGCCCGCGTAGTACATCCCGAACCACTGATGGGTCGGGTGGCCGCCGCCCGCCACCATGAGCTGGGGGCCCAGCAGTCGGCCGAGGGCCCAGCACGCCAGGAGGACGGGGACGACAAGGTCGAGCGCGCGGCCGAGTGGGAGCTCGGGGCACCGGCGCCTGGTGAGGATGATGCCGACCGGCACGGCGACCAGCAGGCCGCCGAAGGAGGAGAGTCCCCCGTGCCAGACGGCGAGGATGTCGCCTGGGTTGTGGGAGTAGTAGCCCAGGTTCGAGAGCACGTGCATGGCCCGGGCCCCGGCCACGGCGGACAGGATGATCCAGAGGAACACGGGCACGAACCAGTCGGTGCGGTAGCCGTTGTGCCGCAGGCGCCGCTCGAAGTAGGTGAACCCGAACCAGAACGTGAGCGCGAGGCCGATGCCGTAGGTGTGGACCTGAAGGGGCCCGATGTGGAATTCGACGGGGATCGGTTTCATGGCGCGGCTGACGCCAGGTTACGACTGCAACGCGGGGTGGTGGTCCCGGGGCTCGTGGTCGGGCGGAGCCGGGTGCGGCTAGGGCCGGCCGGCGCCGACGAAGTCGCCCCCGAGACGCAGGGACGTCACCCACACGGACGCCCCGGTGTAGGGCGCCTCGATCATCGTCCCGGGACCGACGTACATGGCGACGTGTTGCGACCCGCCCGGCCCGTAGAAGAGGAGGTCGCCGGGCTGCAGGTCACTGATGGGCACCGGGGTCGAGTCGGCCATCTGGGCACCCGAGTAGTGCGGAAGGCCGACGCCCACCTGGCCCCACGACCAGGCCGTCAGCCCGGAGCAGTCGAAGCCGGGGCTCGCCGAGCCCTTGGGGGATTCGCCGCCCCAGACGTAGGGCACACCGATCTGGCTCTCGGCCGCCTGGACGGCACCCGCCCCGCCGGGGGAGGTCGGAGGCGGCGCTGCTGCGCTCAGTCCTGCGGTTGCGACGGCCGCGACGGTCCCGGAGGAGGACGAGGAGGAAGAGACGGTCGTTGCCGCTGCCGCTGCTGCGGCGGCGGCCTGGGCTGCGGCGGCGGCCTGGGCTGCGGCGGCCTGACGCGCGGCGGCTGCCTTGGCGGCGGCGGCGGCCTCGGCTTGCTGCTGCTGCTGGACGAGCTGGGCGATCTGGCCCTGCTCCTGTGCCAGCGCGTCCTTCTGCTCCTGCACGGCTTGGGCGTTCTGCGTCACGGCGCTCTGCTTGGCCGTGACCTCGGTCTGCGCTTGCGACTGCTCACCCTGCAGCTGGGAGACCTGTGCGTTGAGGGAGTTCTCGGCCGTGTGCAGGTTGTCGACGGCGAGCGAGATGTCGCCTTCGGCGATCTTGTTGTACTCGGTCGTCGCACCGAGGGTCTGCTCGTTGCCGCTGAAGATCGGGTTCTGCGCCGCCGCCGTGCCGTCGGAGATGTAGTTGGCCACCGCCGCCTTGGCCAGGGTGGCCTTGTCGTTCCCCACCTTCTGCTGGTCGGTGGCGATGTTGGCCTTGGTCGACGCGATGCTCGAATTGACCTGCGACAACTGGACCTGGGCCTCGTCGTACTGCTGGCTCAGGGCGGACATCTCGTTCTGCGCCTGGGTCAGCTGGGACTCGATGGCGGCGGCCTTGGCCTTGGCGTCGGAGATGGCGTCGCCGGCGGCGGGGCGCGCCAGACCAACCACAGTGCTCGCCAACACTGTGACAACGGTCAACGCGGGGATTCCGACCCGCTGGAGCACTCTTGCGCTCCTTGGAGACCGCGGCGTGGAGTGGTTGTGATGCCGCTCTACGTCAGTCACGATGGTGGACATTCTTATAGGAATCCCCTAGGCGATACAAACACCCTCGGTGGGAAACGCCTGTGTAGGGTCGTACCAATAGTGCGAAAGTGCAGGTCCACTACCAAAACGGAGAATTCCTGCGTTTCGCGGACCTCTTCGTGAGAACGAAATGGGGTGTGACGTATTACGGTCAGTGGGCATGGGTGAGATGATCGAATTCGCGAGCAACGGATCGACGGCGGGGGGGTACCTGGCGGTTCCCGCGGAAGGGAGCGGGCCCGGCGTGATCGTGATCCAGGAGTGGTGGGGCCTGGTCGACCACATCGAGGACGTGTGCGACCGCTTCGCCGCGGCGGGCTTCGTGGCGCTGGCCCCGGACCTCTACCACGGCCAGAAGGTGCAGCCGGGAGAGCCCGACGAAGCGGGCAAGGCGATGATGGCCATGAAGATGGACCGGGCCGCCCGCGACATGAGCGGCGCGGTCGACGAGGTACTGCGGCGGAGCTCGGGCGACAAGGTCGGTGTCATCGGCTTCTGCATGGGCGGCGGGCTCGCGCTCGTCCTGGCGACGCAGCGTCCGGACGCGGTGGCGGCCGTGGTCCCGTGCTACGGCATCATCCCGTGGCCCGACGCGCAGCCGGACTACTCGTCGATGTCCGCGGCGGTGCTGGGCCACTACGCGGAGAAGGACAGCTTCTTCACTCCGGACGCGGCGAACGCGCTGGCCGACGAGTTGCGCGCCATGGGCAAGTCGGTCGAGATCGTGATCTACCCCGGGGTCGACCACGCCTTCTTCAACGACACGCGACCCGAGGTCTACGACGCTGACGCGTCGCGCGCGTTGTGGGACCGCACGTTGGAGTTCTTCTCCTCACATCTGTCGTGAGCCCCTCGCACGGCGGTGCGCCCGGCGAGGGTGTTCTGCACGGCGGTGCGCCCGGTTGAGCCGCTCCGGCGGGAAGGCTCGTCGGAAGGGCCCCGCAACCCGTTTGTTACCATCGGACCATGTCCGCACGCTCACGAGACCTGCCCCGCCGTTCCTGCCTCTCCACCCCCGGTTCGAACGAGAAGTTCCTGGCCAAGGCACCAACGGTCCCCGCCGACATGACCTTCTTGGACCTCGAGGACGCCGTGGCGCCGCTCGAGAAGGAGGGCGCACGGCCCAAGGTGGTCGATGCCATCAAGAACCTGCCCTGGGACGACCGCGTGCTCTGCGTGCGGGTGAACGCCTGGGATACCGAGTGGACCTACGGCGACGTGATCGAGGTGGTCGGGAACGCGGGAGAGCGCCTGGACGAGATCATGCTGCCCAAGGTGCAGTCCGCCGCCGAGGTCGTCGCGCTCGACCTCCTGCTCACGCAGGTGGAGAAGAATTCGGGCCTGCCGGTCGGGCACACCGGGATCGAGGCGCAGATCGAGACGGCACGCGGGCTCATCAACGTCGACGAGATCTGCGCCGCCTCACCCCGCCTCGAGACGATCATCTTCGGTCCGGCGGACTTCGCCGCCAGCATCGAGATGCCCGTCCTCACCGGAGGGATCGACATCCCCGAGTACCCCGGCGATCACTTCAACTACGTCTTCAGCCGCATTCTGATGGCCGGCCGGGCCAACGGCCTCCAGGTGATCGACGGCCCGTTCCTCAAGGTGCGCGAGCTCGAGGCGCTCCGCGACTACTCCATGCGCACGCGCATGCTGGGCTACGACGGCAAGTGGGCCCTGACGCCCGACCAGGCCGGGGTCCTCAACGAGGTGTACTCGCCGACCCAGGAGCAGTTCGACCACGCCTTCGACCTCCTCGACGCCTACCAGAAGGCCACCGAGGAGGACCGCAAGGGCGCCGTCATGTTCGGCGACGAGATGATCGACGAGGCGAGCCGCAAGATGGCCATCAAGTTCGTCAGCCGCGGCGAGCGCGCCGGGCTCACCCGCACCCCCGGCTGAGCCGGTCAGCCGGTCAGCCGGTCAGCCGATCAGCCGGCGGGCGATGACCTTGAGGGCGAGGGTCTCGTCGGCACCCTCGAAGATGGAGAGCACCCGCGCGTCGACGAAGTAGCGGCTCACCGCGAACTCCTCGGCGTAGCCCATGCCGCCGTGGATCTGCATGGCTTCACGCGTCACCCATTCTGCGGCCCGGCACACGTAGGCCTTGACCATGGACGCCTCGAGGGCGCCCTCACCGCGCGCCATGAGGCGGGCCACGTGGTACGAGCTCTGGCGCGTGGCCTGGATGATGACCGCCATCCGGCCGAGCTTCGCCTGGGTCAACTGGTAGTCGCCGATCGGTGATCCGAACACCTTGCGCTCGGCGGCGTAGGAGGCGGCGGCCTCGTACGCCGCCTGCATGACGCCCAGCGCACGCGCCGCCGTCTGGAGCCGGCCGTTCTCGAAGCCCTGCATCTGCAGGTAGAAGCCCTTGCCCAGTCCCGCGGCGCCACCGACCAGGTTGGCTTCGGGCACGAACCAGTTCTCGAAGGCGAGCTCGTAGGAGTGCATGCCGCGGTAACCGATCGTGTCGATGGGGCGGCCTTCCAACTTGCCCGGCGCCAGGTCGGCCGGGCGCTCCGCCACGTCGTCGGCACCTTGGGTGAACACGAACCCGTGCCCGTCACCGCGCGGCTTCTCGACGACGAACATGGAGATGCCACGGTGGGCGAGGGAGCGGTCCGGGTCCGTGCGGGCCAGCAGCATCAACACGTCGGCGCGGGCGGCGAAGGTGCACCAGGTCTTCACCCCGTTGACCACCCAGCCCCCGTCGACCGGCGTGGCCGAGGTCACGATGTTGGCCACGTCCGAGCCGTAGTCGGGCTCGGTCACGGCGACCGCGGCCAGGATCTCCGCCGAGGCGAGCTTGGGGAGCCAGTGCTTCTTCTGCTCCTCGGTGCCCCCGTAGACCAGGGCGCGGGTGAGGATCTCGGGCCGGGTGATGAGAGAGCCGCCGACGCCCAACGAGCCCCAGCTCAGCTCCTCGGTGGCGACGACCATGCCCATGTAGTCGCTCTCCCCGCCCGACGCGAAGCCGCCGTACTCCTCGGGCACCGAGAGGCCGAAGCCACCCAGTTCGGCCAGGCCCTCGATGACCTCCTCGGGGATGTCGGCATTCGCGCGGTGCACGTGCTCGGCGTGCGGCCGGACCTTGTCCTGGGCGAAGCGGTGGAAGGTCTCGCGGACCAGCTCGAAGTCCTCGCCCAGGTGCCGGGGTCCCTCCGTCGCGGCCAGGGCCGCCAGGACGGCGGGGTCGCGCTGCTCGCCGAGGAACGCCGCCGCCGGATCGGCCCACCCGGCCTCCACGCCCCAGAGCCGCTCCCGCCCCGCCACCCGGCCCACCAGCTCGGCGACGACGTCGGCCACGAAGGCGGCGGCGATGCGGGCCTCCACCTCGCCGTGCCCGCCGTACGCCAGTGCGGCCCGGGCGGTGGCCACCGCTGCCGCGGCGTGCGCCACGTCGTAGGCGACCGCCTGGTTGGCGTCGATCCCGCCGCCGTCACGGACCGCGGCACACGCCCGGTCGACGAGATGTTGGGCCAGGTCGACCGCGTCGGTGGCGTCGGCGAGCGCGGTGGCGGTGGGCTTCGTCACGGGGCGCGACCCTAATGGCTCGGGTCGGGACCCCCTCCGAGGGGGTCGCTGCTCAGGCCCGGCGGCCGATGACGGTCACGAGCGGTGGCAGGACGATCGGGTCGTCGCCCGGGTCAACGCCCGTGAGGGACTCGAGGTAGCGCGCCACGGGGCCGGGGCCGACGCCGGCCGGTGCCTCCGCCCAGGCGTCGACCACCTCGAGGCCGGCGTCGCGCACGAGGGCGGGGAGCAGCGCGCCGACGTCGGGGTGGGGGGCATCGGGCATGGAGAGGGGCGATCCCCCGATGCGCCCCGCCGTGGTGACGGGCTCCTGGGCGACCACCCAGCCGCCGCTGCGTACCGCGCCGGCCATCATGCGCACCACGGCGAGCGGCTCGAGCACGTGGAGCAACAGGAAACGGCAGAACGCCAGGTCGACCTCCTCGGGCAAGGAGAGGTCCTCGCCGGCCTGCGTCAGCGCGATGACCTGTGCGTGCGCCGCCGCGGCCCGAGCGACCTCGTCGCGGGCAAGGGGGTCGCTGTCGACCGCGTAGACGCGACCGTCACGGCCGACCATCTCCGCGAGCGCCACCGTGACGTCGCCGCCACCCGCGCCGACGTCGACGCAGCGCCAACCGGCGCCCAGCCCCAAGCGCTGGAGCGCCGTGGCCAGCGGGCGGCGATAGACGTCGTCGCGCAGCCCCTTGAGCTCACTCACCGAGGATCCCTGCAGCTTCCGGCACCATGACATCGCACTCTACGGGGCCACCGGCTCCCGTCCCGTCCCCGGGAGCCGCGACGAGCGCGACCCATCGACGGGGTGACGGACCGGCGGACAGCAGCATGACTACGAGCGTGGCCATCAGGGCCGGCCACCACAGGACGATGTGATGGACCCTGCGGTCCCCGAGCACCATGCTGACGACGAGGGCGGCGCCACAGAGCCAGAACCGCTTCGTGCTGCGGCGCGCCGCGAGCAGCAGGCACAGCGCCGGTACCGGCCACAGGTAGTACCAGTTGAGCTCCGTCTCGAGGACGACGCGCAAGAAGAAGGCGACGGCCGTCACGGCGAGCACGGTCGGGAGGTCGTGGCGCCGGTGGCAGACCGTCACCGCCAGGGCGGCACCGAGCACGAGGGCCACCAACCTGGTCGGCCCTCCGCCGGCGAGGTCGGGGCCGATCGCCGGCGCGAAGTGGGTCAGCGGCGTGAACGAGATCGATTGCGGCTCGAATGGCTGGCGGACGAGCACGGACAGCGTGCGGTGGGTCTCGGCGACGAGCGGCAGCAGGAGGACGACCAGGCTCGGCAGCACCAGTCGCCACGAGAGGCGCGCCGCGGCACGCCAGGTGAGCCGGGCCAACACGGGCGCAACGCCGAGCAGCGCGAGGGGCTGGAACGCGATGCCCAGCCCGAGCAGGAGGGCGGCGCGCGGCGCGCCCGGCGCGCCGTTGCGCTCCATCGTCAACGCGGCCCAGACGACGAGCGCGACGGCGACGCAGTCCTCGGGGTGCCCCCAGCCGCCGACGACATTGGCGACGCCGAGCCCGCCCACCAGCGCGAGCGCGAGGCGGCGGCGCTCCGAGAGCCGCCAGTGGCGCGCCACCGCGTCCAGGGCGAACAACGGGGTCGACGCAACGATGACGGCGCTCGGGCCCAGCAGGAGCCACATGCTCAGGGGCTCGCCGGCGGCGTGCAGGTGGGGGGCCAGCCCCACCTGCTGCCCGAGGGCCACGACCGGGATCAGCAGCAGCTCGAGCGCCGGGGGCGACGTCAGCGCGCCGTCCGGCACGTACACATGGGAGAACTGGCCGTGCAGGACGGCCCACGTGCTGTTGGCCATGCTCAGCAGGTCACCCGGCGCGACGAGGCCCGACCGGCCGGTGTGGATCACCAGCCGGCCGAGCAGGCTGTAGGCCATGACGCCGACGAGCATCGCCATCGTGGCGGCGACCGGCGGGGTCCTCTTCTCGGCCCATGCCGACATCCGTTCCACTGACCCCTCCCGCGCGGACCGGTCCTGGCCCCTCGCCCCCATATATCGGCTCACCGCGGCGGACCGATAACCTCCCTCAGCGTGAAAGTGACGATGTTGCTCTGCGACGCGGCCCAGGTGGCCGACGGGAAGCTCTACATCCTCGGTGGCGGCTGGAGCATGACGGGCCCCGACCCCGTCCCCTCCGCCGTCGCACTGAAGATCGACGTGGACTGGCACGAGGCCGAGGCGTCGCACCACTGGGAGCTCTTCCTCGAGGATGCGGACGGCCAGCCGGTACTCATGGAGACCGCCGAGGGGTCCCAGCCGGTCGAGGTACGCGGTGAATTCACGGTGAGCCAGCCGCAGGGGATCCCGGAGGGATCGCCCATCGACGTGGCCCTGGCCGTCAACCTCGGACCTATTCCGCTCGCACCCGGTACCCGGTTCGCCTGGCGGTTGACCATCGACGGCGAGGCCCTCCCCGGTGCATCCCTCGGCTTCACGACACGACCCCGCCCCACGGTGGCCGACGAGTGACGGTCTACGACCGGCCCTTCGGCCGGTACCTGGAGGACTTCGTCCCCGGTGACGTCTACCGGCACTGGCCGGGCAAGACGATCACCGAGTCCGACGACCACCTGTTCTGCATGATCACGATGAACCACCACCCGCTGCACACGAACGCCTGGTTCGCGGAGAACGAGACGGTGCAGGGCAAGAACGTCGTGGTGGGCAACCTCGTCTACTCGCTCGCGCTCGGCATGAGCGTGCCCGACGTGAGCGGCTCGTGCATCGCCAACCTCGAGGTCGAGTCGCTGCTCCATCGATCGCCCACGTTCCACGGCGACACCATCTACGCGGAGACGCGGGTGCTCGACGCGACGCCGTCCAGGTCGAAGGACGACCGGGGCATCGTGACGGTCGAGACCAAGGCGTTCAACCAGCGCGGCGAGGAGGTCTGCTACTTCCGTCGCAAGCTGATGGTGTGGAAGGCCGCCAGCGCGCCGGCGCGGCGGCGGCCCTACGGCGACGACGTCTGGGACTGAGGCGGCGCCGCTCCGGGCCGACCGGGTCCGGCGCTTCCGCGGGCGCCTGCTGGAGTGGGGAGACGAGCACCGACGGGACCTGCCCTGGCGCCGCACGCGCGATGCGTGGCGGATTCTCGTCTCCGAGGTGATGCTGCAGCAGACGCAGGTGGACCGTGTGGTGCCGCACTACGAGCGGTTCGTCGCCGCGTTCGGCACGCCGGCGGACTGCGCCCGGGTACGCCCCGCCGAGGTCGTGCGGCTGTGGTCGGGCCTGGGGTACAACCGGCGCGCGCTCAACCTGCACCGGGCCGCCGCCACCGTCGTCGCCGAGCACGGCGGTGCCCTGCCCCGCCGGGACGGCGCGCTGCGCGCCCTGGCCGGCGTCGGGCCCTACACGGCGCGCGCCGTCCGTTCGTTCGCCTTCGGGGAGGACGTGGCGGCGGTGGACACCAACGCGGTGCGGGTGCTCTCGCGCTGCGTGTCGGGCGCACCGCTCACGGCGGCGGCGGCGACCCGTCTGGGCGACCGCCTCGTTCCGGCCGGGCTGTCGTGGGAGTTCAACCAGACCATGTTCGACCTGGGGGCGACCGTGTGCACGGGCACCCGCCCCGGCTGCGCACGCTGCCCCCTGCGCCACCAGTGCGCGTGGCGACGCGACGGCGCCACCGGTCCCGACCCGTGGCGGTCCGGCCCGACCGTGCGGCGTCAGAGCCCGTTCTCCGGCTCGGACCGCCAGGGGAGGGGCCGGCTCCTGCACGCGCTCCGGGCCGGGGGCGTGGAGCGGGCCGCGCTGGCCGGCGCCTGCGGCTGGCCCGACGACCCGGCCCGCGCGGAGGTGGTCGCGGCTGCGCTGGTGGCCGAAGGGTTCGCGCGGTGGTCCGGTGCCGCCGCACCCGTGCTCCGGCTCATCTGACGCGGCGGGCACCCGCCGCGGCGCCCCGCCCTAGCGCTCCAGGAACCCCATGATCCGCCGGTTGACGACGTCGGGCCGCTCGAGATGGGCGAAGTGGCCGGCGCCGTCAACGATCTCGAGCTCGGAGCCCTCGGCCATGAAGTCGAGCGGGGACCCGATGGACGACAGCAGCATGCAGCCGTCGTCGCGGCCGTGGATGTAGAGCGTCGGCTTCGGCGTCGGGAGCGTCATGGCGGCCTGCTCGTCGGGGAACGCGGGCGCCTCCGGCGTGGCGTCGTAGAGGGCGCGGTAGTAGCCGATCGCGGCGGCGATGCGCTCGGGGTCGCCGATGGACTCCTTCACGCGTGCGACGTCCCACGACTCGTCGTAGCCGGGCGACCAGTCGCGCCAGAGGTGATCGATGAAGGAGTAGTCCTCGAGTGGGAGCGCCAGCTCCGCCAGCGGCGACAGGAAGAAGAACATGTACCAGCTCTTGTGGAGCTGGGCGTAGGTGAACAGCGACATGCCGATGGACGCCGCCGGGGGCACCCCCGCCGTGACCGCACGGCGCCACCGTTCGGATTGGTGGGCCACCGCGCCGTAGGTCGCCAGCGCGCCCCAGTCGTGGCCGACGATCACCGCGTCCGCGTCGCCGCCCAGCGCTTCGTGGAGCGCGTTGGCGTCGTGCACGAGCGCCCCCACCTGGTAGCACCCGTCGGGTGGGACGGGCGTGGGGGCGTAGCCGCGCAGGAAGGGTGCCACCGCCCGGTAACCCGCGTGGGCGAGCTCGGGGAGCAGGTGGCGCCAGGTGTGCGCCGTGTCGGGGAAGCCGTGGAGGCACAGGGCAAGAGGCCCGTTCTCGGGTCCTTCCGTCAGAAATACGAGGTCCAGCCCGTTCGCAGTGATGGCCCGCTGTTCCATGGAGACAGAACGTACCGTCCGGCGCAGAGTCCGGCGCAGAGTATCGTCGCGTGGGTGAACGTCACGTTCTACGGGGTCCGCGGGTCGTGCCCCTGCTCGGGGGATCGGTACCGCCGGTACGGGGGGAACACCTCGTGCCTGGTCATCGACGTCGAGGGGGACGAGCCCCTCATCGTCGACCTCGGCACCGGGTTGCGCGCACTGGGCGACGTCCTCCAGAAGGAGGTGCGGGCGCTGGGCACCCCGCTGCGGGCCACGGCGCTCCTCACGCACCTCCACTTCGACCACATCCTGGGCATCCCGTTCTTCGGCCCGCTGCACGATCCGGGTGCGTGCCTCACCGTCTACGGACCGGCCCAGCCCAAGGGCACCCTCAAGGACGCGCTGCACGCCGCCGTGCAGCCGCCTGTGTTCCCGATCCACATGGAGCAGTTCCGCGGCGAGCTGATCACCGTCGACGTGGGGGCCGAGGACTTCTCCATCGGCTCCGCCAAGATCATGGCGCGGCCGGTCCCCCACAGTGGCGCGACGCTTGGCTTCCGCATAGAGGCCGAGGGCCGCTCGGTCGCCTACATGTCCGACCACCAGGCGCCACTGGACCGCCGGGCCATCCCAGAAGCGGTGCTCGAGCTGTGCCACGGGGTCGACCTGCTCATCCACGACGGCCAGTACACCGACGACGAGTTCTCGGCCAAGGCGGACTGGGGCCACTCGACCGCCGCCTACGCGGTGCACGTCGCGGCCGAGGCCGGCGTCAAGCGGTTGCTGCTCTCGCACCATGACCCGTCGCACAACGACCGCGAGCTCGACCGCATCCTCAACCAGGCGCGCCGGCTCCCGGAGGCCAAGCACGTCGACGACGTCTCGTCGGCGCACGAATCCCAGTCGATCGACCTCGGCAAGGCGTAACGCGCGCGTGTCGGGCCTCGACCAGGCCCGGTTCCGCGAGGTGCTCGGTCACTTCGCGACCGGGATCACGATCGTCACCGCGCTCGAGGAGGGTGCACCGGTCGGTTTCACGTGCCAGTCGTTCGCCGCGCTGTCCCTCGACCCCCCGATGGTGATCCTGGCCCCCGCCCGGAGCTCGACGAGCTGGCCCCGCATCGCCAAGGCGGGCGCGTTCTGCGTGAACATCCTCGAGGAGCACCAGGAGGCGCTCGGCCGCGTCTTCGCCGTCTCGGGGGGCGACAAGTTCGAGGGTGTCGAGTGGTCCCCCGGCCTCACGGGCTCGCCCGTGATCGAGGGCTCG
>Ga0181535_10001388_pt1 | contig 31831 bp, 27 predicted proteins | sample PEATcosm2014_Bin_44_FD_119774 | JGI IMG/M metagenome (GOLD analysis project Ga0181535, IMG submission 119774) | Peatland microbial communities from MTU Mesocosm Facility, Houghton, MI, USA - PEATcosm2014_Bin17_30_metaG | ecosystem: Environmental > Terrestrial > Soil > Wetlands > Peat | place... | reverse complement strand
CGGGATTGATCGGCGGGCCATGGTGGAAATAATCGTAGCGAGGATTGCAGCCGGTTGTGCCCATCACGGTGATCAGCGCAAGAAGCGTAAGCAGCGAAAGCCTCTGCAGCCAGCGGCGACGGCGCGCGCCCCAGGCCAATCCGCCAAAGCAAAGCGCGCCGGGAAGCAGAATGGCCCAGGCCACCGAGTTGGATCGCGGACGGGCGACCGAGGCAGTGGACTGTGCCTGGGTGAGAATGACCATGGTGCTGGTGAGCGGTGCAGTGGCAGCCGGCAGGATTTCAAGGTTTTCCGGCGTAAAGCTGCACGAGGTCTGATCGGGAAGTCCGGAACAGGACATTGTAATGAACATCGGGGCCGCCAGAGCGGCGCTATTCACTGGAGTGACGGAGGCAACGACCGTTCCTGATTGTCCGGCAGTGAGCGTCAGCGTTGCCGGCGCCGCAGCGACGGTGAAGTTGGGAGTGCTGCTGACCTGGGCTTGTACCTGGGCAACGGGGGAAACCGACGGCTTGTGGGTCGCGTCGCCAGAATAGGTAGCGAGGAGAGAATGATTACCGGGAAGCAGGTCAACCGCGATGTTGGCCTGGCCCAGGGCATTCAGCGCCGCTCCTGCCAGTGGAATTCCGCAGTCGCTGATGGCGACACCGCCGGTTGCGGGCAGACCGTCCTCGCCTGTCACATTGACTGCGATTGTGGCCCGAGTACGTCCGCTCAGGTCACGGGTCCGCGCATTCACCGTGGTCTGCGTCGGCAATCCCTGCGTGCTTTCCGCGGCCATTGCCAGCGCGGGTATCGCCAAAGCGATCCCAAATCCTGCAACCAACTTAAGCCGCAGACCGCGGCAGACAAAACCTCTCACGTGCACCTGCTCCAAATCTCAAGAAAAATCGTAGATCGCCCGGTATTGGCAGCGTAGAACTCCATTGTATCCGGCTAGGGCTCGGCGGGGCCACACGCGGCACTTTCTTTGGACGTTGCGCATGGGGGAATGGCGCGGCTTTGACGCCGAATCGATGACCAGGAATGGTTTCGGCTGCTGATTCCGTGACCACCTGGCTGGGGATTCTACAATTAGGCACAATGATCGCTCACCTGCGCGGCAAGCTCATCTTCAAGGAGCCCGGCCAGGCCATTGTTGAGGCCGCCGGGGTTGGCTACGACGTCACCATTTCGGTGCCGACCTTCACCACACTTCCAGCCGTTGGGCAGGAAGCTTCGCTGCACATCCATACTCAGGTCAGCGAAGATCAGATTGCACTGTTCGGATTTCTTGACCGCGAGGAGAAACGGCTGTTTGAGCGGCTCATCACTGTCAGCGGTGTCGGCCCAAAGCTGGCCATCAAGATATTGAGCGGGCTCTCGCTGGAGCGCACGGTGCAGGCGATTCGCGGGCAGGATCATGCGCAACTGGTGCGTATTCCCGGGGTGGGCAAAAAGCTGGCGGAGCGGCTGGTGGTGGAGTTGAAAGACAAGCTGGACGATTTTGCGGCGCCTCCCATGCACCGAAATGTGCAAGGGCCGGCGGCAGAGGACGTGCTCTCGGCACTGACCAATCTCGGCTATCAACGGCCGGCTGCGGAGAAAGCAATTGAACAGGCTGTTGCGAAGGACGCCGCACTGGGCGCAGACTTCGATGGGCTATTCCGAGGGGCGCTGAAGCTGATTCGGTGAGGACAGCTGTCAGCTCTCAGCTTCCAACTCTTAGCTTTGGAGCTGCAGCCCGTTAAAGCAATCGCGCTTCCGGAGATCTTCAGTCACTTCTCGCGCTACACTCTTGATTGCCATGGTTTCTAGAAGCATATCCAATTCGAACGCTGTTGCTGCGCCGATTGCCGCTCATCTTCGCCCCAGAGCTATGAAGTTTTTGCGCGGCCTCGAGAAGAACAACGACCGCGCATGGTTCAACGAGCGGAAGGCAATCTATGAGGCTGAGCTGAAGGAGCCGATGCTGGCCATCGTCCGCAAGGTCACCGACGCGATGATGGAGTTTGCGCCGAACCACGTACGGCCGGCGGAGAAGAGCCTTTTCCGCATCTATCGCGACACGCGCTTCAGCACCAACAAGCTGCCCTACAAAACACATGTGGCGGCGTGGTGGTCGCACATGGGCATGGAGAAGACCTCCGGTGCGGGGTACTACTTCCAGATCAGCACGAAGGGCGTTGTGATCGCCGCGGGCGCCTACATGCCGGAAAAGGAGCAGCTGGCGGCGATCCGGCATTGGATGCTGGACAATCACGTTGCGTTCAGGAAATTGCTGAGCCGGCCGGCGGTGAAAAAGATCTTCAAAGAGTTCGAAGGAGACGCGCTGACACGGCCGCCGAAGGGATTTCCGTGCGAGCATCCGGCCATGGACCTGATCAAGTGCAAGCAGTGGGGACTGAGCACCACCTTGCCGGCCGAGGCTGCGCTGGAGCCTGGTTTTGCGCAAACGCTGATCAGGCATTTCAAGCTGCTGGCGCCCGTGGTGGATGCGCTCAATACCCCGATAGCCGCATCGCTTACGCCCAAAAAGAGGGTGCTCTTCGGGCTGAATTAGGCGCCTGTCTCGGCTATGCCGAACTGCATTCGAATGGGCGAATGCTCTGAGTTTGTGGGGCCAAAACCCATCAAAACGGTCAAAAACAGCCAAAAACAGAAGAAATCCACATAAATTCCTGAAAAAGTTGCTGAATTCGGGCTTTTTTCATTGACTTTGGCAGGCCTGAAGTCGCAATGTAACGAACGACAGGGTTCTCGAGAACCCGCATGAATACAGGGGAAACGTGCAAGCGTTGCCTCGGTCGCACTCCCTCCATGCGGTTCGCGAAAGCGACGGGATCTCAGGCAACACCGGCAGCCCCAAGGGGTCGCTCAGAAGGAGAACATCACATGGCAACTGGACTGACCAAAACCGCATTGACGCGGCAAATGGCCGAGAAGCTCGAACTGACCAACAAGCAAGTCGCAGCTTTCCTTGATCTTCTGGCGGAGACCGCCGTCAAGGAAACCAAAAAGAACGGGGTATTTGTGATCCCCGGCATCGGCCGTCTGGTAAAGGCAGACCGCAAAGCACGCATCGGCCGCAATCCCCAGACCGGCGCCGCCATCAAGATCAAGGCCAAGACCGTGGTGAAGTTCCGCGTGGCCAAGGCAGCCAAGGACGTCATCGCACCGCCAAAGAAGTAGCATTCCGGACTGCGAACAACAGGGGAAGGGCCGATGGCTCTTCCCCTTTGTCGTGTCCGCGAGATGTGATTTGGCTGAAGAGAGGCGGGGATGCAGAAATACTCCATCCCGTAGGCGTATTGCCTCATCTGACGGGTTATGGGTATGTCGATTTCGACTGCAAATGTTTTGCCTGCCGAGGAGGCGCCTGCCGGTTTTTTCACGGTCGTGTATCTGCTGCGGCTTGAAGGGTTGGCGGCGGCCGCCTTGTCGGCGGTGTTCTACGCGCGGACTGGAGCAAGCTGGTGGCTGTTCGCCGCGCTGTGGATTGCACCCGATCTTTCGATACTTGGTTATCTGGCTGGAGCCGGATGGGGTGCACGGATCTACAACGCGATCCATTCCTATGCGACGCCGGCGACGCTTGCGGTTTCGGCAATCGTGCTGCGCAGCCCCTTTCTGGTGCCGATTGCGTTGATCTGGATCAACCACATCGGCGTGGATCGGCTGATGGGCTATGGGCTCAAGTATTCCACTGGCTTTGGATGGACGCACCTTGGCCGCCTGAGCAAGCGGCACGAAGAGGCTACCGCGGCAGAGTAGTCTCTTTGCTTATCGCAGGCATCAGCGCGCGCACCACCAGGGATGCGCCGAAGGTGATAAGAATCGCCCGCATGATCAAGCGATTGTCGTAGGTCCACGATAGGAAGGCAAGCGTAAAAAATACGCCGATCGGCGTGAGTTCAGAAAACACGCTGCGAATCCAGTGCGGACTGCGGCCAGTGGAAAGCAGCGTGGAGCGGAGTCGCGGAACCAGGCGTGGAACAGCACTGAGGTAGTTTTGGTAACGGGCGCCAAGCTGCGCGCTCAGAAATGCTTCTTCGCCGAAGATCAGGCGCAACAGAAACAAGCTGCTAAGAACCACTGTAAACAGCGCGCCGGCGGGAAGCATGAGGAAGCTCAGGGCAGCGAGCATGCACCAGAGACCAAGATAAAGTGGATTTCGGACGAAGCGATAAGGACCATCGGCCATCACCGCGCCGGCTTGCATCTCGCCGTGCTGAACCGTGGCAGGTCCGAGCCAGGCGGCTCCCCACACACGCAGCGCAGCGCCAATGAAGGCGATGAGCGCGGCAAGAATAATGACGACCGGCGAGCCGATTGAAAATGTGAGCAGGCCAAGCCGGCTCAGCTGAAGTGGAAGCCATTCAAACATGGCGATGCGCGGTCCAGCGCTCGATGACGCAGTCCAGGGTGCCCAGAAGCCCAACAAAACAATCGCCAGGTTGATGAGCATGCGAAATCGAAACTCGAACGCGGTTGCCTTCATGCACCCCTTCCTTCAGCCGGAATGTAGCATTCGCATCCAGCCTGGGCCGCCCTGCGATGCGCAGCTTATTTTGATGGGTCGACGAGAGCCTGGTCGACAACCGCATGGCTCTTGTATTCGAGAGGGTGATTGTCTGGACTGGACATGCGCTGAATCATGCTGACAAAGACGATGTCGTTGGTTGGGTCGACCCAGAACCAGGTGCCCGCAGCCCCATCCCAGAAAAATGTCCCTTTGCCGTCAGAGAGGTTTGCTTCAGGTGGATCGAAAATGACCGCACAGTCGTAGCCCCAGGCAAAGCCCGGACGGATGACTGAAAGTCCAATGCCGAATTCGCCGGTGAGGAGGCTTGCGGGGACGTGGTTTGAGGTCATCAACTTCACCGTGGATGGGGCCAGGATGCGTTTGCCGTTCAATTCGCCGTTGTTGGCCAACATCTGCGCGAAGCGATAGTAGTCTTCAGCGGTTGAAACCAGGCCACCGCCGCCGGATGCCATGGTGGGCTGCACTGTGTAGTCGAACGGCGTAGAAGTTGGCGGAGGTCCGACGAGGAGTTCGCCCTTTGGACCGCCGTGATAGTTGGTCGCGAAGCGCTTCATCTTGCCTTCAGGAACGTAGAAGCCGGCATCTCTCATTCCCAGCGGCGTGAAGATGTGGTCACGCATGAAGTCGGGCAGCGACTGGCCGGAAAGCTTCTCAACAATGTAACCCTGGATGTCCATCGATGCGCTGTAAAGCCATCCCTTGCCGGGCTGATAGAGCAGCGGGATTTTCGCCAGCCTGTCGATCATCTCCTGAAGGTTTTTCGATCTCATCACGCCCAGGTCGCGATACATGGCATCCGCCGGTGTCTTGCCGGCGCCGTAGGCAAATCCGGCGGTGTGGGTCATCAGCTCGCGCATGGTGGGCGCATGATCAGGATCGGCGAGAATCATTTTGCCGTCGGCATCGACACCTTGGTAGACCTTGAGGTTCGCGAACTCTGGAATGTACTTGGAGATGGGATCGTTTGGAAACCACTTGCCCTGTTCGTAGAGAATCATCATGGCTACACCGGTGACCGGCTTGGTCATGGAGTAGTCCCGAAAGATGGTGTCTTTTGTCAATGGCGTGGCGGCGGCGATGTCGCTTTGGCCGTAGGTACGGTATTCCACGATCTTGCCGTGACGGGCGAGGATGGTGACAGCGCCGGCAAGTTGCTTCTGGTCCACTTCGTTCTGGATGAGCTCGTGCAGGCGCCCCAGCCTCTCTGACGAAAAGCCGACAGATTCAGGCGTGTTGATGGTGAGATCAAGGGCGTGATGAACTGGCTGTTGCGCAGGCAGCGGTTGGATGCAGAGTGCGAGCGCCAGGCTCAGCAGGATTGCGCGAGCTTCATTGATGGTTCCGTGTGTCGTCATACCATTGCCTCAGTCACCGGCGACAGAAAGCAGCCGGGAATGCCGCCCCCTTTTATATCAACAAGAGCGGAGCGTAGCAAATAAGTCAGCGAAGCGATGATTAGTAAATGAGCTTGAGAGAGAACTGGATCTGGCGGGAGTTGCCTGCGGTTTTGCTGATCTCGCCAAAACCGGGCCCATTCAGGATGTCGGCCGGCAGGCCCATGGTGACGATGTTGAACAGGTTGAAGAACTCCGCGCGATATTGAAGGCTGACGAGTTCGGCTCCGCTCAGACGGCGACCGAAGGGCGTGCTCTTGATGAGCGCGAAGTCGTAGTTATAGTACGCGGGGCCCCTGAAGGTATTGCGGCCCAGCGTGCCGAATACGCCCTGATTGGGCCCGGTGCCGCCTGCTACGTGGATGGGGATCGAGAAGTAATCGGTCGCATTGTTGACCCCCTGCCCGAAGTAGTCCTGGCGCACGGCGCGGGCGGTGGAAAGATGCGGAACGGCGATTTGATTGGGGCGATCAACGCCATTGGAACCCGCGCCAGTTTGCTGGATGCCCGAGTACACGGTAAAGGGTGAACCTGAGCTGATGCTGGAAATACTGAGCAACTCCCAGCCAGCGGTGACTTTCTTGTCGATCGAGTGCAGAAACCCGGCGCTCTCCATGTGCAGGTCCTGGGCTACGCTCAAACCGAAAGAATTCGTCACATCGAAGGACGACGGTCCCTTTTCCGGGTGGTAGTCATACGGATTCTGCGGGGCAACCGGGGCCACAATCACTCCACTCGTGTCGTCGATTGATTTGCCCCAGGTGTAACTTGCCTGGATGCCGGGACCGCCATGGGCCATGGTTCCAGAGAGCGATGTTTGCATCGCGTGGTAGGTGGAGTGAGCGGTGCCGGTAATCACGTTCTCTGTGCCGAAGCCCCCGGTGACATCCCCCGCGCTGTTAAATGTTGTTTCCGGTGCGAAGGCCGCGTCGGCGCCCGAGTACGCGTTGGGATAGCTTGTTCGCGGAAGCCGGACGGCCGCGGTGCCCACATAACTTCCATCGGCGGTGAGATTGCCGATTTTACGTTCAAGACCGAGTGTCCAGGTGTAGAGAGTGGCATTGTCAAAGGAGCGGTCAATGGCAGAAAGCGTCAGGTCGCTGACGCCATGGCCGGGAGTCAGCGCGGCCATGTCCTGTTCATATCGATTCACATCCATGACAGTGTTGGGGGCAACTGCCTTGCTGCTGCCTGAGGCGAAGATGTCAACACCCTGTGGCGTGTAAGTCTTGGGCAGCTCTGCAGGAGTAATTTGGAAGCCGTAGTGGATGGGCGCGGCGGGAGCCGAAAGCAACCGGGGATACACCGCGAAGGGCGTAGAGCCAGTGAGAAAGTTATCTTGCCATATGTTCGGTTGGATCGCGGTGATCCCGCCGCCGACATGCGCAGAGAATTTGTTGGTTACCTGCCATGCAGCCTGGATGCGCGGCTCGAACGCGTGCCAGTCGGTTTGATAGCCGGGCTGGGGGTCAATGACGAACTCCTTGACGCCGTTCACTTCAAGAAAGCTGGAGGTGCGGCGAGCGCGCTCAGTGATGGGCTGGTACAGGTCCCAGCGCAGGCCGGCGCTGAGGGTAAACCGCGGATTGACCTTCCAGGTGTCCTCGAAATACGCACTGAAGTTATTACGGCTGATGGCGGCGGGCCCGATATGAGGACCGTTGGAAAAGTAAGGGGGCGCGACGGCCACCATATAGAAAAAGGGGCTGCCGGAGAGGAGGCTGGAAAGCGTGTCAGGGAACTGATCGCCAGGGTTCAGGTTATGCTTTCCGCTCTGCGAAGGAATGAACGTAGCAGAATAAGCGGCCCCGCCGCCGAAGTCATACTCGCCGTTGGGGCTGATGCCAAAGTAGGTGGTATCGCGATTGATGCGGACTTCAAACCCGGTTTTGAAGGCATGCGCGCCTACCGTATAGGTAACATTCTGGCGTCCCTGGAAGAGGTTTCCGTACGCCTGCATGACAGAACCGGCTGCGGAATTGAACGGCTCAAATAAGTTGTCGTTGAACTTGACTGCGGGGTCGGTGTAGTTCGGGGTGGGAAAGCCCGGCGTGGAACGCGTGATGCTGATGGAAGATTCAAGCGCCAGGCGCGGGGAGACCGTGCGAGTGTATGTACCGACGACATTGCGTTGGCGGTCAATGTAAACAACGCCGAATGAAGGATCGATGGCCGTCTGGTCAGGATTGGTGGTCGGTCCGGTGAGGTTGTCGAGATTGAAGCGTGCGAAGAATTGATCTTTTGGAGAGAATTTGTGGTCGATGCGCAACGAGAACTGGTCGGCATCGGTGGCGACCTTCGATGCGGTTGAGTAAGTGTGCGCCTGGAATGGTCCGGCCGCATAGTTGGGCATCGGGTAGCGCTTGAGCACCGCGGCAATGCCGGGATCGACGGGCACCGTGAGTGTATCGACGGAACCGTCAGGGTAGGTGACAGTGTCGATGCCTTGACGTTCGGCGGCGGTTGGAACAGACAGCACCTGCGTGGTTCCCAGCACCTGGCGGAAACCCTGGTACTGCGCAAAGTAAAACGTACGCTTGCGACCGCTATAGACATGGGGAATGTAGACCGGACCGCCGTTGGTAAATCCAAATTCATTGCGTCGGAAGGGTGGAATGCGGCCTGGATAGGCCGGTGTTGCATAGTCAAAGTAGTTCCGCGCATCGAAGGCGGAGTTACGCACGAACTCAAAGACCGAACCGTGAAAACCGCTTGCGCCGCTGCGGGTGATGATGTTGGTGAATCCTGCAGCGCCTCGGCCGATCTCGGCGGGCATCCAACCGGAGCTCGATTCAATGCTCTCGACCGCATCGACGTTGAAGTTGCTGAAAGTGGAACCGCCCATCTCCGGATCGCTGATATCGGCGCCGTCCATGGCAAAAGTCGCTTCAACACCGCGCTGACCGTTGATTGCGAACTGCTGCGTAAAATTGGTTGCGCCGTTGGTGTCGGTCATTGTGCCGGCGGCAAGCAGCAGGAGGGTGCTGAAATCGCGCTTGTTGAGTGGCAGCTCGCTGACAGCCTGGCTGGAAAGTTCCTCGCCGCCTGTAGCCGTTTGACGCTTGAGAATCGCGACCGTGATTTCCGCGCGCTCAGAGAGTGTGATGGATACGGCAGGCGCGCCAATTTCCAGGTCGATAAGCTGCTGATACTCGATTCTGCTGCCATTTGTATCGACGGTGAACTGGTATTGGCCTGGGGGCAGGCCGGGGAGTTGAAAGCGGCCATCGACGCCGGTGACGGCTTCAGCTTTCGCCGATTTTGAAGTCAGACGAATCTTTGCCTTGGCAATGGGGGCGCCGGCTGGGTTGTGCAGGATCCCCTGCCACACCGGTTTGGCCGGCTGCTGCGAATTTACTGTAGCTGCAAAGGCGAGGAAGGCCGCAATCGCGATGGCTCGGAATCCAGTCGTCTTGCCGCCTGGCTTCGATTCCCTCCGCGCAAATCCAAATTGTTTATTCAATTGAATTATGCCTTCATACACTGGTAAGCGCGGCCTTTGAAAAGTCTCGGGATGATCAGGAATTTGCGCGTCGAGTTCGAGTCGATTATAGATTCGTGCCTCTTCGCTCAACGGGGTTCGCGAGCGATGCTGAATCAAAGCAGTATCGGGTCGCAGCCTCTACACTGAATGCAGCTTATGGCCGAAATGAAGACGAGCACAGACACAATTGTCGCAATATCCACGCCACCAGGTCGGGGTGGAATCGGCATTGTGCGCCTGAGTGGGCCGGATGCTCTATCCATTGTTGCTCAACTGGTAAGCCTGCGCCAGCCACTCGAACATGCGCGCGCGCGCCTGGCATACGTGCTGGATGAGTCAGTCGACTTGGAGGGCCGAATTGATGAGGCACTCGTAACCTGCTTTGCCGCCCCGAACTCCTACACAGCCGAGGATGTGGTTGAGATTGCAGCACATGGATCGCCGGTGGTGCTGGATTTGTTGTTGCGGCGGGCACTCGATCTGGGTGCGCGGTTGGCAGAGGCGGGGGAGTTTACGCAACGGGCCTTCCTGACCGGGAAAATTGATTTGACCCAGGCAGAGGCGGTGCGGGACCTGATTGAGGCGCAGACCCTGGCCCAGGCACGGCAGGCGGCCAGCCAGTTGGGAGGAGCGCTGAGCCACCGTATCGCCCCGGTGAAGCAGGGATTGGTTGAATTGATCGCGCTGCTCGAAGCCGGCATCGACTTTGCCGAGGATGATGTGGATGTGGCCCCCGCAGCTGAAATTGCTCGACGGATCGGAGAACTTACGCCTGCGCTGAAGACCCTGGAGGCGACATTTGGCCGCGGGCGGATTGTGCACGACGGGCTGACCCTGGCCATTGTTGGTCGACCAAATGCCGGCAAGAGTTCGCTGTTCAACCGGCTGGTGAAGCGGGAACGGGCGATTGTGACGGCAACGCCGGGGACCACCCGCGACACAGTTAGCGAGCGGATTTCGCTGGATGGGATTCCTCTGGAACTGGTGGACACTGCGGGGCTGCGGGAGGGCCGGGAAGAGGCCGAGCAACTTGGCATTGCCCGCAGCCGCGAAGCGCTTGCCGATGCCGACCTGATTCTGGTGGTTCTGGATGCGACGGAACCGATGAACGATGAGGAGCGGCGGCTGTTGAAAGCCGTGGAAGACCGGCCCGCGCTGGTGGCCATCAACAAATGCGACCTTGCGGAAACATCCGAGGCGGTTGAAGCTGCGGGCGGCATTCCAGCGTTAAAAACTTCAGCGCTGACGGGTGAGGGGATTCCAGAACTCCGGGAAAGGATTCTGGCTCTGGCGACGGGAGGGGCGGCCTCGGAACCGGCGATGCTGACCAGCTTGCGGCATCACCAATCCGTAAGTACTGCGCTTTCGGCTCTTGGTGATGCCGCTGAAGCCAACGGCGGTGGGATCCCCCACGAGATGATTCTTCTGGATCTATATAGAGCTCTTTGGGCTCTCGATTCGCTCACTGGCCAAACTACTTCAGACGACATCTTGAATCTAATTTTTTCTACGTTCTGTATTGGTAAATGATTCTGGTTTTGGTTTTGTCGGGGGTGGGTGAGTTCCCCGGCCGGTTTGGTGAATCGTTTCTCGTTGGTTGTCCACCGTCGTGGGCAACGAGGGTTTGGTTGGTGGGCTACTTTGGCGCCCTGGTTTGAACGCCGCGGATTGAGGTGAGTGAAGCAGTTTTGGTTGAGAGCCGTCCCCCTCCGCAGGGCTAGGCTCAATGAATGAGCGTTGTGATGCGTGAATTGGTTTAGCTGGCCATCTTTGCGCTGGGGACCATGACGCCGCCGCCCTTGAGGGAGCAGTTGCCGCCCTGGTCGCAGCGATAGTGCATGCTGCCGAAGTAGTCAGCCGGGGTCTTTACATTGCTTGCATCAACATTGGTATCGATGGTGAAGCTGCGGCCATCGTTGGTTTCGATCTTGCCGGTGGTGGCATCGTAGTCCGCGATGGTAACGTCGCCCTCGATAAAGAAGGAATACGACTTGACCACGTCTGCGGGCTTCTCAACCGGAAGGGAAGCGAGCTTGAAAGAAGTTGACGAATAACGAGCGACGTATGCGCGGTGGTGAGAGCCTTTGTGAGAGGCGACAAACCGCGTTCTTGCAGACATGCTGCGATAAGAATGGCGAAGCGGTGCGGCAGACTTGCTGGCCGCAGGCGTGGTGACGGCGGACGCCGGCTTTGCCTGCGCCTCAGTCTTGTTCTGGACTGCGGATGCCTGCAGAGCCTGAGCGGCCGGGGGCGCGGTGACGGTCACGGCGGGGGCAGATGCTGAGTCGGCTGAACCCGACAAGCCAGGCAAGGTGCCGAAGGCGGCGGCGATCGTGGCTCCGAACACCATCCCGAACGCGGCGGCTGCAACAGCATATTGAAGAACTGGTGTCGCCCGAACTTTCAGGGTTTCAACGGATGGGGGAAACTGCATGTAAGCATTCGTTGCCATGATGGCCTCCAAGAGTGGTTTGGTAATTCCCGCTTCGAGAACCATTTCAACATTCTTGCCAAACCAGCACCATCCATCGAACGGGGCATTTTGCGACAAACGTGGCTGCAACTCGGGTACCCACGATTAAAGTCCTAAGGTAATGGGTCCACGGGCATGTACTGCTGTAAATGCGGTTCTCTATAGATATCCGCTATTTACCGCCGGTCAGACTGTGGATAATGTCCACTTCGTGCTGCCGGTATGGGGTACCGTCGGTGTGAAAAACGTCATGTTGCCACACCATGGGTTGGTCAGTGACGTAGGGGCGTTGCCAGGAATCCCAAGGAATCCACGTCTGGCTTTTTCCAGCGACAAGGCCCCAGTTAATGGCACCCACATGGTGTTGCTTCGCGATGGGAAGAATGGTGTCAAAGGTACTGCCTATATTGCGGGCCATATATTCGGTACAGATTATAGGTCGATGAAACTGCTCGAGTTGCACCGCGCGGCTCTCGAATTCCTCGGGCCAGCCGTAGTTATGGAAGCTGATGATGTCAGACTGTTCGATCTGAATGCGGGCGAGCGGCGGCATTGTGTCGAGAGAGGTCCATTCGCCGTGCCAGAGGCCGCTGGTGAGCGGCTGAGAAGGTCGAGCGGAACGCGCCCAGTCGTAAACCTCCGGCAAAAGACCGATCACGATGTCGTTCTTGTTTTTCGGATCACCGTGGGCGTAGGACTCGGCATTACCATTATCTGGCTCATTCCAAAGGTCCCACGCGAGAATTCGTGGATCGTTTGCGAAGGCGCGGACCACCCCTTTGACATAGGTTTCAAGCCGGGGAAATTGCGAAGGGTCAGTCAGAATCTCCGCTCCGGGAGCTTGAACCCAGCCTGAATTATGGACTCCGGGAATGGGCGGATGCTGCGGTCCGAGCTTTGGATGTGGGTCCCAGCATGAATCGAACAGGACGAAGACTGGTCGGATGTGATGGCGCGAGGCAATGGTCAAAAACGTATCGATTCTGCCGGTAAATCCTTTAGGATCCTGATCCCACAGGAGATTATGCAAAAAGACCCGCATGGTGTTCATGCCGGTAGCCTGGGCCCAGCCCAGCTCACGATCGATGGTGGTGGGATCGAAGGTGTCCGCTTGCCACATCTCCAGCTCGTTGATGGCGGTGGAGGGCAGGAAGTCCGCGCCAACCGGCCAGGGCTGCTGTGCGTACCAGGCGTTCGCCTGGGCTTCCGTCCAGCGCTCGCGGGGACCCGACGGTTGCTGTCCTTTCAGGCTGAGGACAACGGTGAACAACAGGGGTATGGCGAGCCAGCGGCTGGACCTGCAGATCGACAAACGCATCGAAAACTCCTTCATTCCTCTGGAAGGAGCATTCTAGAGCAATTTCGAAATACCCGCAGATTCCGGAATTGCTCTATCGCCGCCGGGCCGGATTGAGCGTCGCAGCCTAGTTGCCCGCCAGTTGCGCGAGCAGCGTATCGAAGTCCTCAAGCTTGGAGTATTCAATGATGACCCTGCCGCGGCCATTGCGATCCTCGATGCTGACTTTGAGGCCCAAAGCGCGCTGCAGCTGGTCCTGAACGTCACGGACATTTGGATCCAAGGGCGGCTCGGGCTTGGGCTCTTTCTTCGACTTTTCAGGATGCAGGAGGCCTTGAACATAGGTTTCAGTTTGGCGAACAGAAAGCGAAAGTGATGCGACCCGCTGCGCAACCTTTTCCATCTCCTCGTTGTGCTCAAAGGCCAACAAGGCGCGCGCGTGTCCAAAACTGAGCTGGCCGGACTCCACGCGAGCCTGGACCGTGGAGGGCAAACGCAAGAGACGAAGGAAGTTGGCCACCGATGCGCGATCTTTGCCGGTTCGCTGCGCCATTTGTTCCTGGGTCATATGGAACTCGCGGGAGAGGCGGTCGAAGGCGCGAGCCTGTTCCATGGGGTTAAGGTCGGCTCGCTGTAGGTTTTCGACGATCGTAATCTCCATTGCCTGTTCGTCGGAGACCTGGCGGAGGTTGGCGGGGATGGTGGCTTTTCCGGCCAACTGCGAGGCACGCCAGCGGCGTTCGCCGGCGATGAGCTGAAAGCGCCCATTGGCAAGCGGACGAACAAGCACAGCCTGGACGACGCCATTCGCCGTAATGGACGCAGCCAGTTCAGCCAACTGTTCTTCGTTGACCTGGGTACGGGTCTGGAAGGGATTGGGATCAATCTGATCGAGCGGGATCTCGCGAGGCTTGCCGCCCTCAGGCTCTGCGAGAGAAGGAGCGTCAACCTGCACTCGGGGCAGGAGGGAATCCAGGCCCTTGCCCAGGGCGCGGCGCTTGGGATCGATGGCGGCAATGGTCATGGTTCAATTTCCTTAATTCCGGCTGATTTGCCGATGTTGCTGAACTTGCTGGATGATTTGCAGGTTGCAGTTGCGGGGAATCTGGGCCCGCTGCCTCAGGAGTATGGCCAGAAACGGACTCTCTTGTCTGTGATGGCCGGATTGTTGGCGGCTGCGGCCTTCCGTTCAATGCTCTTGGGGCTCTCAATCTGATTGCGAGCCAGGAACTCCGCGGCCAGCTCGAAGTATGCGTCCGTCCCCCGCGAACGGGGATCATAGAGAGCAACCGGCTTTCCGTGGCTTGGAGCCTCTGCGAGGCGAATGTTGCGGGGAATCACAGTCTTGTACAGGCGATCACGGAAATACTCGCGCAAGGTCTCTGTGACTTGTTGGGCGAGGTTAGTGCGGTCGTCGTACATCGTGAGCAAGACACCTTCAATGGTGACAGATGGATTGAAGGCGGCGCGCACGCGCTCGAGGTTGGAAATCAACTCCGAGATGCCTTCCAGAGCAAAATATTCCGCCTGCATGGGGACAATAAGGGTATTTGCAGCGACTAGTGCGTTGAGAGTGAGCAGGTCAAGCGCCGGCGGGCAATCAAGGATCACAAGGTCGTAGCTGGCCTGAATGGGCTGGAGTGCTTCACGCAGGCGAACGGCCCGGTCGGCGCTTGCCGCCAACTCAATATTTGCGCCGGTCAGGTTTTTGGAGCCAGGCAGAACCCAGAGCAAATCCACCTGAGTGGGCAGGATGACCTGCTCGGCAGAGGCGTCTCCGGTGAGAACGTCGTAGATGGAGCGGCGGTTATCATCCCTTTGAAAGCCCAGGCCGGAGGAGGCATTGGCCTGGGGATCGCAGTCAACCAGGAGGACTTTAAGGCCTTCCAGCGCAAGACATGCGGCGAGATTGATAGCCGTGGTGGTTTTGCCAACGCCGCCCTTTTGGTTGACAACGCCAAGAATCTTACCCATGGCAATCAAGAGTAAAGGGAAGGCGAGTCCGGGGGTAGGGACTTGCGCTGTGGAGAACCGGGCGCGGCTGTGGAAAGCGTTCGGTCAGGTCTGGGTGGAAGTAAGAGCAACCAACAGGGAGAAAAGGGGTTGCGGGGTGCGGCTAGCAGGGATGGATTTGTGAGGTGGAACAGGCCGTGCGGTGGAAAACTCCGATGTTTTTGTGCTTTGAAGAGAGAGTTTTCTGATTTGTTCCATTTTTAATCTAGGCCCAAATTGGAACTACCGGGGTCATGTTCCACGTGGAACATTTCCATTGTGGGACCGATCCCAAAGATGTTCCACGTGGAACCTAAGTCGATTGAGTTGTGTCGCACCTCCGGCTCAGGTCGAAAAAGGACTCTGTTTTTCCCTTTATCACTGCGAAAGAGCGCGCACAGCAGTACAATTCCCTCCGATTCGATCGCGACCTACGCCGTAAACCTTTTCGGGGGAGTCTATGGAAGCTTTGAATGCCTTCATCGGGAAACTTTCACCGCCAGCTGAAACCGACATTGAAACAGTGCTTGGAAATACCACAGAGTTGTGGAGGGATTTGATCCATTGGTTCGCTGACCTCGGTGTCGCCGAACAGGAATGGAAGTCCACTTCGCCAAAATATGGATGGTCCCTCCGTCTAAAAATCAAAAAGAGAACCATCATTTATCTGGCCCCGTGCCATGGCTGCTTCCGAGCCGCCTTCGTCCTCGGGGACAGGGCGGTTGAAGCCGCTCGCAAAATCAGCCTGCCGAAGAAAACGCTGCAGCTGTTGAATGAAGCCCCGCGGTACGCGGAAGGGACAGGCCTGCGGTTGATCGTCAAGGAAGCGAAGGATTTGAGCTCAATTCGAAAGATCGCTTCCGTCAAACTGGCGAACTGAACTGCTTTTGTCCCATCGCGATCAACCGGTCATCGCTGCCAGGCAGCCGCGATTCCATCTTCCAGACAAAGTGTGTGCCCGCTGCTCCTTGGAGACCCGCAAGCTCAGCACCACTCGTCATGACGATGAGCCAGCCTTCAGGCGCAATCAGCCTGACCGCGGCATCGACTGCCTGTGACATCCGATCAACGGCACGCAATGTCACACAATCGAATTCCGCACGCAGATTCTCAGCGCGACCGGAATGAACCTTTGCCGGGAGTCCTAAAGCGCGAATGGCCTCATGAAGAAAAGCAGCCTTCTTTCCCTGAGACTCAGCCAGGGTGATGGCGATCTCAGGATGGCAGAGCGCAATCGGAATCCCGGGAAAGCCGGCGCCAGAACCAAAGTCGAGGAGAGTCTTGATCCCGGCGGGGATCGCTTCGGCGCATGCAATTGATTCAACAAAGTGCCGCGAGAGAATGCCTTCTTCGTCTCGAACTGCGGTCAGGTTGGTACGAGCATTCCAGCGAAGAAGAAGTGTGAGATAGCTCTCGAATTGGCTGGAAAGAGCCGGATTAAGAGGGGTCAACTTGGCCTGGGACAACATCCCATTGAGACGCGACCCGCTCGAAACGGAGTCTTCGTTCATGCCGAGAACTCGCTGCGCGGCCTCATGCAGGCTCACCCAGAGAATCGCCAATCGACCGTGGCTTCCATCCCTCTGCTTCAGCAACAAAGGCAGCGAAAATGGCGCGGGAAAAAGCGCTCTGGCTGTAGGTTCGTTCCGGGTGCCACTGGACGGCCACGACGAAATGGCTTGCAGATTTCAACTCAACAGCTTCGATGACACCGTCGCCCGGCGAAACGGCGGTTACCAGCAGATTGTCTCCCGGTGACCGGATTGCCTGGTGATGGCTCGAGTTCACCTTGGTATTTGCCAGTTCCCCACTGCTCAGCAGCGACGCCAGTCTCGATCCCTCGGCGATTTTGACCGGGTGGGCTTCAACAACCTGCCGCCCCGGGCTGTGATTGACCTGAGTCTTGAGATCTTGAACGAGCGAGCCGCTGCGCCAGACATTCAGCCCCTGTGTACCGTGACAAATGCCCAGAATCGGCTTGTGAAGGTTGAACGCATCCTGGAGGAGAAGCTCATCCACCGCAGTGCGACCGGGATCTGCTTCTCCACACTCTGGGATCGGATCTTCGCCAAATCTTCGTGGATCAACGTCGTACCGGCTGCCGGGAAGCAGAATTCCGTGGACCTCGGACAACAGCCTCGCGACACGATCCGGGCTGTCATGCAGGGAGACCACCACGGGAGTTGCACCCGCCGCCTCAAGGGCAGCGAGGTAAGGCGGAAGCGATTTTCCGTTGTATTCGGGATCGCCGCTGGTGGGCTCGGGGATGGCAATTTTAACGGGCATTGAAGCTCCAGTGTAATGAGAGACGCGGGCCACCGGATATCTAATTCAGCTTCTGGATAGCCTCAGGCGCGCGCTTCCGCCGGTTCGACATCGGTCTGTGAATTGGCGCTGCTTGAAAGCTTCAAACTCTGGATAGCGTCGCGAAGCTGCGCCGTCAACTCATCAGTCTGACGAGGGGTCATTCCTGTTGTGTCGATCGGCTCGCCAACTGATAGCGTCAATTTGCCTGAGTAGAAGTGGCGCGTGTGAATCGGTAACAGGTCATAGACGCCGTCGAGCGCGAGGGGAACGAGCGGTACCTGGGCGCGAATGGCAAGGTAGGCTGCGCCAGACAGAAAGTCAGTCAATTCTCCATTGGGTGTTCGGCGCCCTTCAGGAAAGACGAACAGCGGCATTCCCGAGCGAAGAGCCTTTACTCCCACGCTCAAGCTTGACAGCGTGGCCCGCGGATTGGCGGTATCGATGGGGATCTGTCCTGATCGACTTAAGTACCATCCTATGAATGCTATAGGCCACAACTCCTTCTTCGCCAAGATGCGAAATTGAAACGGCAGCGCGGCGAAAATCACCGGTGTATCCATGTACGAGGTATGGTTCGACGCGTAGACAGCAACCGGGGCTTTGCCCAGGTTCTGTTTCCCTCGGATGGTAAGTGAACAGCCTGAGAGGACCACCAGCGAACGCGCCCAGAAATGGGCAACACGTTGCTGGGCCCGGCCGGTCTTGTCGACGTAAGACACCAACATCGAAATACAGCCGCAAACAATGGTGGATACCGTCATCACTGGAATGTGGAGCATGTTCGTGCGCCATCGGTAATAACGCGGCAGTGGATTTGGGCGTGGGCTCACAATTGCAACCCCTTCTCGTCGAGCAGCAGCGTGCGCGCTTCTCCAACCAGGTACACCGATCCTGAAACTACGACAACGCCACCCTGCGCGCGATGCGTGGCGAATTGCAAGGCCTGCTGCACTGAATCTGCAGCAACCGCATCGGTCCCCGCACCTTCAGCGGCAGCCAGCAAGTCGGCAAGTGCGGCGGCGCGCGAGGTGTGAATCGGCGGGATGATGACCTGGTCAAAGAGTGGAAAAAGAATCTGCGCCATCTCCGCAACTGGCTTGTCGCGAAGGCAACTGAAGATCAGTGTGCGTGGAAGCTCTTCGTCCAGACGGCCATTTAACCCCGACCGCAGCGCCCATGCCCCTGCGGGATTATGTGCGACATCGAGAATCCATTCAACTCCGTTTTTCGGGATCTGCTCTAGCCGCGCCGGCCATTGCGTCTTTCGAATCCCTTCAGCGATGGAACGCGGCGTGACAGCGAAGCCGTGGTTCGTTGCCAATTCAACCGCAGCGGCAATGGCCAGCGCTACGTTGCGCTGTTGATGCGCACCGGAGAGCGGCGAATCAACGCGGACCATCCCGTTGAGAGCTCGAATGCAATACCCGCCATCTGTGTTGACGTTGGCAGGAGGCAGATAGGATGCGGCATTCACGCCGCGCACGTGCAACTCGGTTGCAACCTCGCCAAGCACCTGGTTGGCGTCAGGGTGCTGCGACAGAGTAATCATAGTGCCGCGCGGGCGCAGGATTCCGGCCTTTTCGCGGGTGATGGCGGCGATGGTTGAACCGAGCCACTCGGTGTGATCGAGCGAGATATCGGTGATGATGGAGAGTAGCGGATCGACGATGTTGGTGGCGTCGAGACGTCCGCCCATGCCCACTTCGAGCACCGCGATATCGACGCGCTTCCCGGCGAAATAGAGCAACGCTTGCGCTGTGAGGATTTCAAAGTAGCTCGGGAGCTGAGGAAGCTGCCCGGCAAGCACCAGCTGCTGAGCCGCATCGTGAACGCGGAAGTAGGTCGCGGCAAAGTCGTCGTCTGTGATCTCGGCGCGGTCAAGGCGGATGCGCTCATTGGCGCGGGCCAGGTGTGGCGACGTGTAAAGACCGGTGCAGAGGCCGGAGACTCTAAGGATCGACGCAAGCGTGGCGGCAGTGGAGCCCTTGCCGTTGGTTCCGGCAATCAGAACGGAACGAAAGCGGCGATGCGGATTTCCCAGGGCGGAGAGCAGGATGCGGATTTCGTCGAGAGAGAATTTGCGCCGGGGCTGGCCGTTACTCGTGTAGAGCTCGGGGACCATGGAATTGAGTTGATCGACAGCCGCGAAATATGACATGGAAGAAACAGTATAAAAGGCGAGGCTGATTAGAGGGTCACGAGCTTACTTTTGCAAGAGCAACTGCAATGCCTGGCGGGCGTCTTGCAGGCAGGCGCGTGCTTCGTCTTCCGACAGAAGCCCCTGGTGAACAGCCTTTTGCCTCGCGTGGTTGCATCGCTTCCGACCTGTTGCAGGCGAGTAAGGAATGTGAGCCTTCGCCGCGCGTGTTGAGTGAAGCCCTGACGCATCTAATGGGCAAGAGTGCGCACAGCTGGCAACAAAGGATGAGGGGTCCTGTTGGTGGCGGGCGGAAAGCTCGTCTTAAACAATGGAGGGCAAAACGTCGCGCAAATGCGCAAAGCGTCCGGTGCGCGCCAGCTCGGCGGACGATGAAATTACCTAAATGGGAAGCAGTGAGCTCGAGTGATGCAGCTGGGAATCAACTCGCCTGTTCAACTGTTTCCTGCTCTTGCACAGACGACGCAGAACGAACGGCTGCGATGTCAGATGTGGAGGAATGGGCGTCTGTAAATGGCTGGTTCCGAGCCCTTTGGATTTACTTTTCACACAATTCGTCAGCTTTGCACAGGAGTTTTGAGATGGTCTGTGGGAGACGTGGGAAACAGGTGCAGGGTGGCTGGAGCGCGGTACCTGATTTCCAAAAATCCTGACTTCCACAGCCTCGATTTAGAAAACCAGACAAGCAATCAAACCCAAGCCTCACAATCGTTTCGGCTGAATGTCCACTTTTCCTAGGTGAACTACGGGTATTACTGTCTTTTCTTTTAATCTCATATCCTTTTTCCTATTACCCGTCGCATGGATTCGAAGTGAGTATCCAGCGAGCACCTAGCGCTGTGGGTTCGCCAACCTTTGAGCGGGATGCGAAAACGGCCCAGATGGCTTCGAGTTCATGGAATCCAGAGAAGCGACCATGTTTTCCACGCACGCATCGCTGAAGAGATGAATACAATCAAGAAGTAGAAAAGACAGCCACTTCCACCTGACCACAATGTGTTGTAGAGTGTGGCCAGTGCTGGTAGCCGGCAATGAGGGCGAATACAGGCCTATGCCAATCATGGAAAGAGAAGTCGAGAAGCCGGCCGTGCAGGGGGCAGCGATGGAGATTACCGTAAGCCGCCAGGACCTGGTGAAAGAGCTTACCGCAACGCAAAGCGTGGTGGAACGCAAAACCACCATCCCGATTCTGTCCAACTTTCTTATCGAGGCCGAGGGCGACCGGTTGAACATCACGGCGACCGATCTTGATCAGGCCATCCGAACCAGCACCGAGGTCAAGGTTAAGAAGCCGGGCGCATGCACTATTCCAGCACGCAAGCTCTATGATTACGTGAAACTGTTGCCGGAAGGCGACATCTCCATCAAGCTGCTTGAGAACCACTGGGTGCAGATTCGCTCAGGGCGCTCAAACACCAAGATGGTGGGCATGGCGCGCTCCAACTACCCCCAAATTCCTGAGTTTCCCACGGTCGCCGTTACCAGCATTTCTACGCTGGCACTGAAGACGCTTATCGCGCGCACCATTTTTGCGATTTCGAATGAGGAGTCGCGCTACACGCTGAACGGCGCGCTGTTGGTGATTAAGGCGGAGTCGCTGGCCATGGTGGCAACCGACGGGCACCGGCTTTCGTTTGTCGAAAAACCCAATGAAATTCTTGAGGGTATCAGTGGCGAAAAGCGGGTGCTGATTCCGCGGAAAGCTCTGCAGGAGTTGCAGCAACTGCTCAGCGCAACTGAGGCGGACAAGATCGAGTTCGCCGACGATGAACACACGCTTTTTTTCCGCGTGGGACATCGCACACTGAGCACGCGCAAGCTGTCCGGGCAATTCCCGAACTTTGAGGCGGTGATGCCGCGAGACAACTCAAAGTTCGCCGTAGTTCGGTCGAGCGAACTGTCGGCCGCCATTCAACGCGTGGCGCAGTTTGCTGACGAACGGTCAGGGGCGATCCGGATGCGGCTTGAAGGCAACGAGCTGAAGATCAGCTCCAGCTCGACGGAATCGGGCGAGAGCGAAGACACCATCGATACACCCTACTCAAGCGACCCGATTGTTGTCGGCTTCAACTCCGGCTACATCCTAGATTTTCTGAAGGCCCTGGGGAACGAGGGTGAAGTGCGGTTGGAGTTCAAGGACTCGCAGTCCGCCGGCCAGATGCGGCCAGAGGATCCGGACGCGGAGTACAAGTATCGCTACGTGCTGATGCCGATGAGGATCTGAAAATCAGTGGCATTACATTCTGAGAGGAGCCAAATAGAAGGCCCGGCATCCCTGCCGGGCCTTCTCAATTTGGAAGCAAATGAAACTCACGCCACCGCAGGCGCTTTGAGAAAGTCCAGCGCGCGAACCAGATAAGGCTGTAAATCGCGGCGATGAACGACGGCGTCTAGGAATCCCTTTTCAAGCAGGAATTCGGAGCGCTGAAAGCCATCAGGAAGTTTCTGGCGGATGGTCTGCTCGATGACGCGTGGGCCGGCGAATCCGATCAAGGCCCCAGGTTCAGCGATGTTGAGATCGCCAAGCATGGCAAAGCTTGCTGTGACGCCGCCAGTGGTGGGATCGGTGAGCACGCAGATGTAGGGCACCCTGGCGTCGTCCAACTGGCCCAGCGCGGTAGAGATTTTGGCCATCTGCATCAGGCTGACCACGCCTTCCATCATGCGCGCACCGCCCGATGCGGCCACCACGATGAGGGGTTTGCGTTCGAGCCGGGCGCGGTCAACGGCGCGGGCGATTGTTTCGCCAACCACGGCGCCCATTGAGCCACCAATGAATCCGTATTCCATGGCACTGAGCACTACGTCGTGATGGCCGAGCTTTCCTATAGCATTGAGGATGGCATCGTCCAGACCGGTGGCCTCCTGTGCAGCGAGGAGCCGTTTCTTGTAGGGCTTGATGTCACTAAAATTCAACGGGTCAGTTGAACGCAGCCCACCGTCGACGAGTTGATAGCCAGGTTCCAGCAGAAGGTTGATGCGCTTGCGGGCGTCGAGCTTGAAATGGTACTGGCATTTTGGACAGACGTTCAGATTGGTTTCAAGCTCAGCCTTGAAGATGACACCGGCGCAGCCAGGGCACTTGATCCAGAGGCCTTCAGTGCGTACATTCTTCCCGCTGCTGGAACCGGAATCGTACTCGCCGTTTTCTCTTTTAAACCAGGACATTCGAACTCTTTCTCAAAAAAGCGGGGAAGATTGCGTGACAGGTTCGGCGACCCATGGTTGGTGCTGCCGGCCGGGCGCGTCTTCAATATTCTATGCCCCGCTGTGCCAGAATGCCCTTCTGATACGCATGTTTTAGCTCGCGCATTTCGGTAACGGTATCAGCCAACTCAACAAGCAATGGGTGAGCGTTGCGGCCGGTGAGGATGACGTGCACCATCTCCGGGCGCCCGCGCAGAGCTTCTGCAACCACGGCGGGATCCAGCATTCCGTACCCGATGGCATAGTTGATCTCGTCAAGGATCACCATGTCCCACTCGCCGGAGTAGATGGCTTCGCGGGCCTCATCCCAGGCGGCCTGAACCAGCCGCGTGTCCTCTGGGTCAGTTTCGGCGCCGCCCACCTTTACAAAGCCGCGGCCCATCTGCCGCAGTACGAAGTTTGATCCAAAGGATTGAACGGCATCCAGCTCACCATAGTGCCACGAGCCTTTCAGGAACTGGAGCATCAGCACCTTCATGCCGTTCCCCACTGCGCGCAGCGCTGTGCCCATGGCGGCAGTGGTCTTGCCTTTGCCGGGGCCGGTATTGATTAGGATCAGTCCTGTGCGGGAATCGGTCATGGGAGTAAACCGTGAAAGAGTGACAAAGTGAAAAAGTGAACAATGAGCCGTGGTCAGTGGCCGGTGTGATATGGATGGCCATTGAGAATTGTAAATGCCCGATAGAGTTGTTCTGCCATCACCAGGCGGGCAAGAGAGTGAGCCAGCGCCATCGACCCAAGCGAGAGCAGCAGTTGAGCGCGCTTGCGGGTCGGGTCAGACCAGCCGCTGGCGGGGCCGATGGCGAAGACGATGTGTTGTGCGCCTTCGTCGCGCCGCGTGCCCAGCCATGCTGCAAAAACCTCTGATGTCATCTGCTTGCCGCGGCTGTCCAACAGCACTGCGACCGGCGCGGTGCGTGCGCGCTGCCGATCAAGCCACTCGAGCATCGCTTCCTCGGTGCGGAATCCTTCAGCCTGACAGTTTGCGAAAGGCGAACACCGCTCGAGGTAGAGGCGAGTGAGAGCGTCAAATTCGTCCCTCGATTTTGATGGTGAGCCGGACTTGGCGCGAGCCTGCGCACCGATGTGGGCGAGGGTTAGATTCATGGGGGCAGGATACTCCACAGGGTGCCAACCAATGATTCGCGGGACCTTGTATAGAATTCCCCAAAAACGATAGGCACTGCCCATTTTTGGAATATGCCCCCAACATTCTACGCAATCCCATATTTAGCTTATTTTTAGTCGATATGTGAAATGTTTGTAAATCTTTTAATTTCAATAGCAAACGAATTCTTTTCAGGAATTGCGGTGATTGGCAGTCGTAATGCATCATTCACACCACTGAGCTACCTCTGCTGTTTGAAGGGGGTGCGTTCTGCACCATGGATTTTTGAACTATCTGTGTACTGGTCACGCTTCTAGTCTTACCGTCTTAGTTTCTTTTTGAGCATTGAAATGACGGAGCGGGCCCGTTCCCCGACCGAAACACCAAAGCAAGTAAACGGATTGCCAAGGCGATGAAGTCACCGTTGCCGACAGGCATATCCCAATCACGGAACCGGCAAATTCAATCTTCGAGGATGGAGCCTTAAATGAGAAATTGGACCGAACAACTCAAGCGTCTGGCCACACCGCGGTGGCTTGCTCTGGCCCTTGTGGTGCTTTTTGCACCATATCTTCTTGCACAGGAGACAACGGGCGGACTTCAAGGAACAGTGAAGGACCCCTCGGGCGCCGTGGTTCCAGGAGCCACTGTGACAGTCACAACGCCGACTCTTGTGGGCTCCAAAGTGGTCGTGACAGACGCCGCTGGTTATTATCGCTTCGCCAATCTTCCTCCGGGCAGCTATACGATTCTGGTAAAAGCAGCTGGGTTTCAGAGCTTGAAGCGCGAGAACGTGATCCTTGAAGTGGGTCACCTTCCCACAGTCGACCTGGGCATCAAAGTTGGCACAGTTGACACCGTCGTCGAGGTCAAGACCGAAGGTCCGATGATCGACACCACCACCAACACAACGTTGACCAATATTCCTGAAGATGTGTTGCAGGACGTTCCCCACGGAACTTCATTCCAATCGGTCATTCAGTTTGCGCCCGCGGCCCGCAACGAGCCACTGGAAGGTGGCATGAATTTTGGTAATGGAAGCGGAAGCACTTCCCCCGGCAACGGCGGGAACGGCGGCGCATTCGGTTTCTCGATCGGCGGTGGCGCTGACTCAGAGAACTCCTACCTCGTTGAGGGCCAGGAAACGGCAAACATCATTGGCGGCTATTCACATACCAACGTTCCCATGGACTTCATCCAGGAAGTGCAGATGAAGACCTCGGGCGTGGATGCAGAATACGGCGGCGCGCTTGGCGGCGTAGTCAACGTGATCATGAACAAGGGCACGAATCACTGGCATGGATCAGCGTTCACCGGGTTCCAGGACGGCGCCATGAACGGATCCCCCTTGCCAACCTTGCGGTACAATCCCGTTTCGAGCGGCACTCCCACAAGCTGGGGAGCCATCGATCCCGCCCCACAGGTTTATCAACCGATCCGGCCCCATACCAGCGACTTCTGGCCAGGGATCACAATCGGCGGCCCGATCGCCGATGTGTTCCCCAAGTTCTATGGCGTTCCGGATGGAGTGTACAACAGGCTGAAGGAACGCCTGTCTGTGTATGCGGCCTTCAACCCCGAATTCAATGCATACGAACAGACATTGAACTATGGCCCGGCTAATGGCGGCAAAGTGCCCATCAGCCAGAACACACATACCTTCTACAACTATGCTCGTCTCGACGCGGAAGTCACTCAAAAGATCCGCGTCTTTGGGTCATGGCTCGACCAGGGTCAGCGTCAGGCAGGCGAAACCTTCCCGCAGGCCGACTCGGTGCAGGGCTATGTGAATGCCGTAACAGGTTGCGAAGGGCTGGGTGCAGCATTCACCTGCCCGTACGCTCCAATCCCAATGAGCGTCTACTCCCACTCATTGGGCTACACCGCTCCCAACATCACGGTGAACACAGGCGCCGATATTACTCTCACGAATGCTCTTGTCGCGACCACCCGATTCGGCTACTACTTTGAGAACTACCACGACTTCGGGTACGGCACTACCGGCGCTATCTACGATTGGTTCGCTGACGGTACCAGCGCCGTGGATACCAACGGAATTCCGATATCGACCTCTGCGCCTGCACTGGCCAACCCTACAGGCTTTGTGAACCAGGCTCTGGACCAAAACTTCACACACGTCAACGCCAACAAAGCGATCCAATTCGATGCCGATCTGGCCTGGTTCCATGCCGGAAAGGGCGGTACGCACAACCTGAAGTTCGGCTACCAGTTGAACCGCAATTCGAACTTCATCTTCCAGGGATACAATGCCCCTCTCGTCGAGATCGACCCGGGAACATCCACTCCTTACGCCTTCCAGGGTTTCACAGGTCAGACGAACTGCCAGACCCCTGGGCTCACGGATAATTACAGCGCAGCTGCGATAACCCTGACGGACCCCACTGGGCTTGTTTCCTGCGAGGGTACGTACGGCACGGTCAACGTCAACGATTTCGGCAGCGGTGGCAAGGCGACCAGCTACAACCACGGCTTCTTCGTGCAAGATGCATGGACGGTCGGCAAGGGAATTACCATCAATGCCGGTCTTCGCCTGGAGCATGAGTATCTGCCAGCCGAAAATCAGCCTGCAACCGAGAAGATCACGACACCGATCAATTTCAGTTGGGCTGACAAGATCGCTCCACGCATTGGCGGAGCATGGGATGTGCTGAAGAACGGAAAGGTCAAAATATTTGGCGGCTATGGCGAGTACTACGATCAAATGAAGCTCAACGTGGCTATCAGCTCTTATGGTGGTCAATACTGGCAGGAATGCTGGTATGCGTTGATGGAACCCTCCGTTGCCAACATCCTCCCTGAATTGAACACGTCTAACCGGTACTGCGTTGGTCCAGACGCCACAAGCCAGGCGAACTTTGGCGGCACAACTCCAGCCGGATTGATCTTCCTTGAGAACCAGAACCTCCGCGCGTTCCCGACCACCTGCTCCACCTGCAGCACCACGCAGGAGGGCACGGCACCTGGGCTCAAGCCCTATGCGCAGCACGATTCAACGTTCGGAGTGGACTACCAACTCGGCACCAACCTTGCCTTCGAGGCACGGTGGGATCGCAGGCGTTTGGACCACGTGATCGAAGACTCGGCTATCTACAACCCGGCAGTGGGCGAAACGTTTGTGATTGTGAACCCTGGCCAGGGCGTCAACGCCACATTCAACGGCTTCTACAACTTCCTGTACGGTGTTGCTCCGGACTGCTCTGCCGGCTGCCCGCCGCAAAAGGTGATTCCAGCTGCCCGCAGCTATGACGGTGTTGAGCTCCGCCTGACCAAGGCAGTCAGCCGTAATTGGATGGGCATGTTCTCCTACACCTATAGCAACCTCCGAGGAAACTACACCGGGCTGACCAGCTCGGAAGTAGGTGACGGCGGAGGCGGCCGTAACGCCCCCAACAACAGCCGGGCATTCGACGAGCCGTTCTTCTCGTGGGACTCGCACGGTGCTTCTTCGAGCGGCCTGCTGCCGACCGATCGTCCCAATGCCTTCAAAGGTTACGTCTACTACACGCTTCCGTGGCTGAAGAAGATGGCCACCGACTTTGGTGTCTTCCAGTCGGCGTACAGCGGCTCGCCACTATCCAGCTACCTCGATGTCGGCTACGCGTTCCCTGGCGGATTCCCGACATGGGTCGAGGGTCAAGGAAAGTGGGTCGACGTTACCCAGAGTGCCGCGAGCGGTCTGATCACTGTAAGCGCTCCGTACGTCAAGCGCATGCCTTGGTTCACCGACACCGATTTCAACGTCAAGCAGAGCGTGAAGCTCGGCGAAGCGAAGACTCTGGCATTCGACGCGACTTTCTCGAACATCTTGAACCAGCATGCGGTGGTCTCCGAGGGTCAGCAAATTGACTCCGGTTACTCAACGAGCTTTATTGCGCCAAACGGGCAATACATCGTTGACGGCCCGGCGTTCTACGCGCAATCAGAGGGCAAGTACAACTATGTGGCTGAGATGAATGCGGCCATCAGCAATGGCGGCGGCCCACTCACTGTCAACAGCCAGTACGGCAAACCTTCTCTGTACCAGGTAGCCCGCAACGTCCGCCTGGGCTTGCACCTCACCTTCTAAGCAACATCAACCGATACACAAGAAGGGATCCGCCGCAGCGGATCCCTTCTTATTTTGGAATTCAAGGTTTAGATTCGAAGTGCGCCGCCGTGACGGCGATTGTCTTCGCGGGCCCGCAGATTATTTTTTTGCTGCCTTCTTCTGGGCAATCTTTTTCGGGGCTGCCTTGCTGACAGTTGCCTTCTTCGCCGCGCTCTTTGCGGGCGCCTTTTTTGCAGCCTTCTTCGGTTTCGGCACCGCGGCAGTTTTGCTTGCAGCCGGCTTGGCTTTGGCCTTGCTGCGGGCTGCAAGTGTCTTCGCCGAGAGAGCGGCTGTCAACTCCGCGTCGAACTCCGCTGGTGTTAGGGGGCGAGCAGACTTGCGCAGCCTTTCAATGTCATAAAAAGCGCGACGCTCGGCGAGAAAGACGTGGACAACAAAATCCACATAGTCGAGCAGTATCCAATGGCCCTGGCGACGGCCTTCCACTGAGTTGGGGACCGTGCCGAACTCTTTCTTGAGACGGTGCTCAATCTCATCGGCAATGGCGATAGCCTGGCGATCGTTGCTGGCGGAGGTGACGAGGAAGAAGTCCGAAAGGCCGGAGTCGATGGGGTCGAGCTCGAGGATGCGGGTGTCTTCGCCCTTCTTGTCGAGGCAGGCCTGAGCTGCGGCCTGGACCAGAACACGGGTTTGCTGGTGGGTTTGGGTTGTCGTCATTCGGTGGGAATTGTCTCCAACCTCAATCGTAGTCCCTCGATATGCGTGGAGCAAGCGGAGCCAGGTGAACCAGTTTAAGGAAAGTTTCCCTCATTAACAAAAGCCCACCTTCATTTTTTGATTTCTGTCCAAGCTGGAGCCGATACCGTTCACAATGACCCACGGCTCCGGCGGAGCAGCCCTACCGATAGAGTCCGCGGGCGCGTATCGCTTCAAAGACAGCCGACGGCAGAAGCTGGCTTTCGGCTCTCGAAGCCTCATCGCCGGAGCGGAGTTCTTCGCGGATTCGCTCACGAACCTGAGACGCGCTGATCTCCACATCAAGGCCGGGAAGAAGGTAGAGAGCGGTCGTTTGTCCCTGGGGATTCTGGAGAACAAACGAACGGAGCTCTACGCCGGACCGGAACTCATTGGTGCTCGGTTCTCCTTCGATCGTCAAACCAGGGGGAAGAGCAGCCTTCATATCATCAATCAGCAGTTCGAGCTGCTGGCCTGGACGCGAAGCAACGATCAATGGCGCGACAAATGGTATTTCCGCCGACCGGTGCCACTGCCAAAGTCCAAAAAACGCATCGGCGCCCATCAAGCAAAAAAGAACATTGTCATCGGCAAGCTCGGCGTGCAACTTGAGAAGCGTTTCGATGGTGTAGTTGGGCACGCCCGAAGGCTTGGGAGCATCCACGAGCGTGACTTCGAAGCTGGGTTCCCCGGCGATAGCCAGGCGGGTCAGTTCCAGGCGGTCGTCAAAGCCGGCTGATGATCCATGCAGCTTCAGCGGTTGTGCGCCTACCGGGGCAAAGAGCACGCAGTCCAACCCGAGCGCCTTCTGAGCAGCGCGCGCCACGGCCAGATGGCCCAGATGAGGAGGATCGAAGCTACCCCCAAAGAAAGCGATGCGCCGCCCTGCTTTGTGGAGGTGGGCGCTCGATTCGGGGTTGGAGTCGTACATGGGTTCATGGTATCGCGCGCACGGGCCCACGAGACGGCTCTGGTAGCATCAAATTCACGACGATGCGATACCTGATTGCCCTTCTGGCTCTTGCCGGCGTAGTAGTTTCGGCTCTCGCGCTTCATGTCCACTACTCGACCGGCCCGCAAATCTGCTCCTTCAATGAGAAGTGGGATTGCGGGATGGTCAACCATAGCCCATTTGCAGAAATCTACCATGTGCCGGTGGCGGCAATTGGGATTGCAGGCTACCTGGCGCTGGCTGGACTGGCGCTGGCGCGGTGGCGCTGGTCAGTTGTAGCAGCGTCGATTGCGGGGCTGGGTTTTGCCCTCTATCTGAGCCATATTGAAAGAGACATCATCATGGTCTGGTGTCTGTATTGCGTCATCTCGCAGGGGATTATTGCCCTGATCACGCTGCTGAGCCTGGCCTGGGCCACACTCACGCAGTTGGGCAAGCGGCGTTTGCGGAAACCGGCTTAGACTTCAAATCAAAACCACCACGCCCCCATCCCGCCCACGCTGATAAACTTGATGTGAAGCCATGCTCACAGGAAGATATGCGCGTTGGATGTACGAGTGGGAGACGCGGCTAACCACGCGCGACGAAAACCGCGTTGTGCGCCCATTGGAATGGGGGTTTGAGTGGATTGAGCCCTTCCTTGAAGCCAACGGTTTTGTGGCAGCTGTGCCCAAGCCGGAAGATATAAGCGACCCTGTTAAAGCTGAGGCCGCGATGGCCCGCATTAATCAACTGCTGATTCGCCATAGCGACGTTTTTTTTGGTTACGAACGTCCAACAGACTTCCGGCTGGAAGATCGGCATCCACAACTGTTCCCGACCAATGTACGCCCGGAGACACTGGCCAAGGATGCAGAGATGCGCCAGCAAGCCGAAGATGGGAAGCTTACACAGGCCCAATACCTGCGGTTCACCTCGCCGGAGCGCACACCCTATCCTGAAAACGATCAGGTAAACGCCCGCTGGTACCCAGCTCCCGCACATAAAGATCCTGCACGGCCCAGGCAAGCCATAGTTGTGCTCCCGCAGTGGAACTCCGATGGTCTGGGCCATAATTCGCTGTGCACCATCTTCAACCGCATGGGCGTGTCGGCGCTGCGGCTCTCCATGCCCTACCACGACATTCGGCGGCCCGAGGAGCTTGAGCGCTCAGACTACGCAGTCAGCGCCAATGTTGGTCGAACGCTCTCCGCATGCCGCCAGGCAGTGGTCGACATTCGCTGCTGCATAGACTGGCTTGAGGAGCAGGGTTACGAGCACTTTGGCGTGCTCGGAACCAGCCTTGGCTCCTGCTACGCCTTCCTTGCCAGTGCACACGATCCGCGGCTGCGGGTGAATGCGTTCAACCATGCTTCTACGGCTTTTGGAGACGTGACCTGGGCGGGACAGAGCACGCGCCACGTAAAAGCTGCATTAGAGGAAGCAGGCCTTACGCAGGAACGAGTGCGCGAGTTGTGGTCGGCCATCAGTCCGGTAAGCTTCTACGATAAATTTGCGGGCGAAGAAGCCGGCGGACCGGACAAGCGCGTGTTGCTGGTCTACGCGGATTACGACCTGACGTTTCCGAGGGAGTATTCCTTGCAAGTGGTGGAGGCATTCCAGCGGGCTGGACTCAACTTTGAGCCGCGCGTGCTGCCTTGCGGTCACTACACCACGGGTGAAACGCCGTTCAAGTTCATGGACGGCTGGCATCTGGGGTGGTTTGTCTATCGTGCATTCAAGGCTCTGCGGGAAGAAAAGGCTGCCGGGCTGCGCCGACCCATAGCCGCCTCGCATGAAATTGAAGAAGAAGTTCTCTCGCGCTAACGCACAGCGCTGATCGCTGCGTCCAAGTCGAGTCGAAGCATCTTTGCCGGGTCCAGGTAGGTGTCCTGCCAACGCACCGCCCAGTGCAGATGCGGTCCGGTTACACGGCCGGTGGCGCCGCTCAGGCCCAGACGCTGGCCGGTTGTGACGGGATCTCCTTCTTGCACATCGATGCGGCTCAGGTGCATTGAGACCGTGAAGATTCCGAGGCCGTGGTCAATCACCACGCAATTGCCTTCATAGTAGAGCGGCCGGGCCAACACCACGATCCCGCTGTTTCCCGCGCCTACGGTTGTTCCAGTCGGTGCGCGAAAATCCATCCCT
>Ga0181535_10001387_pt1 | contig 31838 bp, 28 predicted proteins | sample PEATcosm2014_Bin_44_FD_119774 | JGI IMG/M metagenome (GOLD analysis project Ga0181535, IMG submission 119774) | Peatland microbial communities from MTU Mesocosm Facility, Houghton, MI, USA - PEATcosm2014_Bin17_30_metaG | ecosystem: Environmental > Terrestrial > Soil > Wetlands > Peat | place... | reverse complement strand
TCATCTTCCATTGCCCATTTGGGTCCGTTTACCGAAGTTTCATTTGAAAATTATCAAGATGCACCTTCGCGCCGATAACATAGATAGCGTGACAATGGATGCGATCAAGCGGAAGGCGGCCGTCTGGCTGCGCCAGGGCATCTCGCCGCGGCGGCTTGCGCTGACGCTTGCTCTGGGCTTCGCCATCGGATGCATTCCGGTGGTGGGCGTCACCTCGGCCATCTGCCTGGTCGTGGCGACCTGCCTGCGGTTGAACTTCCCCGCCATTCAAGCGGCAAACTGGGCCGCCATGCCGCTGCAGGTGGCGCTCATCGTTCCATTTGTCCGGCTGGGCGGACGGCTTTTCGGTTTTGGCTCAAACCACGCGATTGCGATGGGGGCTTTGCTGCATGCGTCGCCGCTCCAAATGCTGTCGGGGCTGGGATGGCTGGCCGGTCAGGCGTTGCTGGCGTGGCTGGTCATCGCCATTCCGGCGGTGCTGCTGCTGACCGCAACGCTGACCGCTTTGCTGCGCCGCGTACCGGGTGTGGCCGCGGCAGCCCGCTGATTTCAGAGACCAGGTCCGGCCCTATTTCAAAAAACTCTCCAGCGCGGCATCGAACTTCTCCGGCTGGTCGTACATGATGAAGTGGCGGGAGTCATCGATCCGCTTCAGCGTGACATTCGGCATGGTCTTGTACGCGGCTTGAACGGTGGCCTCATACGTTGCCGCGTCCGGTTGCAGCGCCGCCGGATCGTAGGCATAGAGCACCAGGGCGGGCGTTTTGATCGAGGCGACATTCGCGCGCAGGTCGGTTTGGAGATCCTCTTGCATCGCCTCTACAGCCACCCCGCGGTCGCTCGCAACGAAGTTGGCTGCAACCAGCTTCTGCGCATCGGGATTTTTGACCATCCGGGCGGCCATCATTGGCTGCATGGCCGCGTACTGGTCCGGTGGCAAGGCCATCATCTGCTGCTTGATCGCCTCTGTCTGAGGCATCATGCTCTCTGAAGTTGCCGCCGGATCGATCAGCACGGAGGCGAAGGGCAGCGCGTCCACGATGACGATCTTCCGCACATCCTCCGGGTGCCTGCCGGCCAGCATCAGCGTCAACAGGCCGCCCATCGAGTGGCCGATCAGCACCGGGTGCATTTTGTTTGCCACAATGTAGGCGTGCAACTCCTCGACAATCGGAGCCAGCATCAGCCCGCTCGCGTTGGGTCCCGCCGGGGCGCCCGCGAATCCGTTGACTTGCACCAGGTGCAACCGGTAATTCGGTGCCAACAGGGTCGCCTCAGCATCCCAAACGGCGCGCGAGCTCGACATGCCAGGAATCAGCAGCACATCGGGCTTGCCTACCTTTCCCTGGTCCACGACGCTGAAGCGCGCCGGCGCAAAAACGACGGTGGGAGAAGGCAATGCCGCAGTGGGCTGCGCGGCCAGTGGTGGGACGATCACGGCTAAAACAAATCCAAATGAGGCGACGGAGGCGACAAGACGAAAACCCTTCATGATGTGATTCCTTTCGATTTCCAAGTACCTGTTTCAGAAACGTAAAGCTGACTTTCCATTTGATCCTAACGCTAAGACGATTGAATGTCAAGCCAGCTTGTCATTGGCGACGGTTCGACCGCTGAATTCAGAATCAGTCTCTTCGCTGAAGATTGCCTCGATGGTGGTTTCAAAGAGACGCGCCAGTTTAAAGGCCAACGGAAGACTGGGGTCGAATTTGCCCGTCTCGATGGCGTTGACCGACTGGCGCGAAACCTCCAGCCGCTGCGCCAGATCGGCCTGCGACCACTCCCGCTCCGCACGCAGTACTCGCAGCCGGTTCTTCATTTGTACCTCGCCAGCAGCACGGGGATGGAAAGGCCCAGGAAGACCCAGAAGATGGTGATCGTAAAGATGGGATCCAGGTGCCGGATGTGGACGTAGTCCTCAAGAAAGCCCCAAACGCTCGTCACCGTCAGGGTTCCTCCAATCCCGCAGAGCATGGATTGGACTCCGACTGTGCGCTGGAATTCATCCTTCTCTTCCGCCAGATACAGTCCAAAAATGGCCAGCAAGCCGAGCATGGGGATTGCGGGAAGAACGGCCAGCGGATAGGCCAGCGGACCGGTTGGATGGTAGTGGACAAAAACCAGAGTCGTCAGAGGCAGGATCAACGCATAAAGCACAAATGTGCCGAGAAAACGGCGATAAAAGCGCCGTGCGGCGGGGTTGTTGGTGAGGCATTTCATGATGGGTCTCCTTGCTCGGCAGCGCCTGGCTTTGAGAGTCAGGGGTGCGATCGATTTTGCTGAACAGACAATTGGCGCTGAGGGTTTTTCACCTGTACCTCAGCTTGACGATAAACCTGGCCAGATAAACGAAAACACAGCAGATCGGATAGACCAGAAACAGATCCAGTCCCCGGATGTGTGCGAACTTTTGCAGCGAGCCCCAGACGGTGGTCAAGGCCAACGTGGCTCCAACGCCCCAGAGCATCGACTCGATAAGCAAGCCACGTAGAAACTCATCCTTCTGTTCGGCCAGGTAAAGACCAATGACGGCAATGGTGGCGACGACCGGCAATGCCGGAAGCAGGGCCAGCAGGTAAGCCAAAGCCCCAGTGAGGTGAAAAAGATCAAAGCCCTGACTGGTTGCGATCAACGCAAGGGCATAGAGCGCCATGACGGCGAAAAGCCGGATATGGTAATTGCGATTGGCTGGATTGTTGGTCTTGCGGTCCATGTTCAATTCCTCTCCGTTCGTTCAACACGACTTTGTCTATGAATTCCGAAGCTCGATTGGGCCCGGCGCGCGGCACACGCAGAGAGCTATCTACCGGTATCTGCGCCTGATCAGAATTCGGGCGGCGGACATGAAGAGACAGAAAAGAGGCATGAAATACACAGGATTGAAATGACGAACTTTCTCGAAGAATCCCAGAACGCCCCACGTCGAGGTGACAATCATGGTCGCTCCCACTGCCCAGAGCATCGATTGCGACTGAATCGCGCTCTCGAACTCGTCTTTCTCTTCCACCAGGTACAACCCGAAATTAACGATGAATCCGATGTAGAGCAGCGCCAATAGAACTGCAAGCAGGGTAGCCATCCAGCTGCCTGGTTCAATGTGTTTGTAGCCGTATCCCCAGATCGTGAGAACGAGAGTCGTTACAAGTAACGGCATCCCGAAAAAGAGAGTTCGGTCGTCCATACGGTTTCTGGCGGGATTGTTGATCCGCTGCTCCATGTTTAGTCTCCTTTACTTTGTGACAAGTAAACATTACATCACAATTGAAACGATGTCAAGTGTCGTTGACAACTATATTTCGCACGGGGGACACAGGTCTAACAGCCCGCAGCGCAATCCCCCACCCTTGCTTCCACTGTGGGCGAATTACAAGTGACGTCGAAGGAGCAGCATCAGTTTTCCTAGACCGGGGTGGAAGGCAAAGAGTCGCGGCGATTTCTGGGATACTCTAGACTCTACCTATGGGTTTCCAGCAATTCTTGGGCAATGCGGCTACTGTCACCCATCTGCGCGAGAGCATTCGCGCGGAGAGGTTTCCCCAGTCTCTGATCCTGGCGGGGCCGCGCGGGGCAGGGAAGTACACGCTGGCGCTGATGCTGGCGCAGGCCGTCAACTGCCTTCAACCCACCGAGTCCGACGGCCTGCCCGACTTTTGCGGCGTCTGCGCAAACTGCACGCGCATTGCTCTTTCTGCCGATCTTGAAACCCTCGTGGCCGAAGCCATCGCCGCGCGCGACGAGATGCGCGACACCGACAAGCGCGAGACCCGCATCCTCATCCAGACGCACCCGGATCTGCTCGTTGTGCCGCCCGACCCGCCGCAACTGCTGATCAAGCTGGGCCAGGTCCGCCAGGTGATCCACGTGGCCTACTACCGTCCGCCGGTCGAGTCGCGGCGCACCTTCACCATCTTTACCTCATCGGCCTTTATGAAAGAGGCGGCCAACTCGCTGCTCAAGGTTCTTGAGGAGCCACCGCAGCACACCTCGCTGATCCTGCTCACGGAGAACCCCCAGGAGCTGCTGCCCACTATCCGCTCCCGCGCAGTCGTGCATCGGCTGGGCGCGATTCCCCCCGCCGATCTGGAGGCGCTGCTCACCCAACGCCGCCCTCAGCTCAAACCGCAGGACCGTGCACTGGCCGCGCGCCTCGCCGAAGGAGCTGTGGGCCGCGCACTCACCATCGATCTCAGTGTCTATCTCTCCAGCCGCGAGGACGCTCTGATTCTGCTTCGCACAGCTTTGCGTGAGCCAGATTACTCCGCGCTCTTTCACGCTACTGAGAGTTACAGGGCCGGCGCCGAGGGCCAGGAGAAGACCATCAACCTGCTTCGGGCACTCGGCAGCCTCATCGAAGACCTGCTGCTCATCGTGGCCGGCACACCGCAGCTCATCCGCAACCTGGACATCGAGGCTGAACTTGCCCGCCTAGCCCAGGGCATTAATGTCGATTGGATCGACTCTGCCGCCTACGCTTTTGTCCAAGTGGAGCAAGGCATGCGCCGCAACCTGCTTCGCTCTCTCTCGCTCGACGCCATGGCCTTTAGCCTTGACCACAACTAGATATGCTGTTCCAGGAAGGAGTTCTTTCCCATGAGCCTTGAATCCAAGCTCCCCGGCGCGAACAAGCTATCCGCCTCGCCCGTCCGCACACGCATCAGGCCCGGCTCCGTCTCTAACCTCCACTCGCCGGCTTTTGGCTATGGCCAAAATCAGGATCAGGGGCTTGCCCAGCGGCAGGCCGAGCTCTTCTATATGCAAAAGCAGATCCAGGCTCAGACTCCCATGGTTCTCGTTCTCGAAGACGGGGAGCTGGTCGAAGGCTGCATCGAATGGTATGACCGCAATGTGCTCAAGGTCCGCGGCCGAACCAAGACGCTCGTCTATAAGGCCGCTATCAAGTACATGTACAAGCTGGGCGACGCGGGACAATAAAGACAGGGAACAGGGAACAGGGAACGGGAATAGGGATCAGGACATAGCCGCCTGCATATCCTGGAATCCGCTGACTTGCTGACTCGCTAGCTTGCTGACTTACTCTCTCCTGCTTTTGTCAGTCTGTCGCGGATGGCCGTCCCGATTCCCTCAGCCGGCGGCAGCGGGCAGAGAATTGCTGTGCAACCCTTCCCGTCCAGCTCTCGCAGCCCCGCGTAGAGTGTATGGGCCATCTCCTCTGGAGCCGCCCAATGTCCCCAAGGGAAGACCGCCGCGACCCCGGAGGGTACGGCCACCTCGGCCGGCAGCATCACTCCCACTCTCTCGCCTTCAAGGCCGCGCATTGATAGAACGAGCCGCGCAGCCAACTCGATCAATTCACCTTCCACCAGCACAAGTCGCGCACTGGGCGCATAATGACGTAATCCCACGCCCGGCGAGGGCAGCGCCTCGGGTGGTTTGGCCTCTATTGCTCTTACGTCACGGTAAATCTCCACAGGCCCGGCGATGGCTCGAATCTGGTCGATGGTCACAGCTCCCGGCCGGTAGATCATCATCGGGCTTTGGCAGGGATCGAGGACCGTGGACTCGACTCCGTAATCGGTTGGCCCCGCATCAAGAACAGCATCAATCCGCCCGTCCAGATCCGCAAGAACATGTTCAGCGGAGGTCGGGCTGGTGTGGCCAAAGAGATTGGCGCTGGGCGCGGCTACCGGCACTCCGGCCCTCAGGATCAGTTCCAAAGCCACCGGATGCGCCGGCATGCGCACGCCCACCAGCGGACGGCCCGCCGTCACCGCATCGGGCACCGCAGCCGTGCGCGGAAGCAACAGCGTCAACGGCCCCGGCCAGCAGGCGGCCATCAGTTTGCGCGCCGATTCTGGAAGCTCTCGGACGATTCCACTTCGTCCGTCAGGCCCAGCCAGGGAAGCTTCGTTGGCGATATGCACAATGATCGGGTCCCACGAGGGCCTTTGCTTGGCCGCAAAGATACGCGCCACCGCATCTGCATTGAGCGCATTCGCTCCCAGCCCGTAGACGGTCTCGGTGGGAAGCGCCACCAGCCCGCCTCCGCGCAAGATCGCTGCGGCACGCTCCAGTGCTTCCTGAGCCTCAGGGGTATCCAGATGCGCCGGGTTCACTATCAATCGCAGAGTCTTCACATCTCTATTGTCGCCTCTACAACCGGAGTTCTGCCCGCTGCCGTATACTCGCTCTTTACGATGCCCATCGAGACTGAGATCAAATTTCGCGTGGACGACGTGGCTGGATTGACCCAGCGCCTCGAAGGAGCCGGCTTCAGCCTGCAAACTCCGCGCGCATTCGAGAGCAATATCCTCTACGACACGCCAGATCGCGCGATGCGCGCCCGCACCGAGATTCTGCGCATTCGCGGCTATGCCGGCCGATGGACCGTCACCCACAAGCGCCTGCCCGATGTGGGGCCTGGCGAAGACACGCACAAGCATCGGGTCGAGACCGAGACCGAGGTCGCCGACGGCGAGGCTCTGGCTCAAGTCTTTCTGTCGCTCGGCCTGGTTCCCGCCTTCCGTTATGAAAAATGGCGCGCCGAGTGGACCGACGGCGAAGGCCACTGCGTGGTCGATGAGACTCCCATCGGCAACTACGCCGAGCTCGAAGGCTCGCCGGAGTGGATCGATCGCGCCGCCGCCCGCCTGGGCGTCGAGCCGGCGCAGTACATCATCCTCAGCTATGGCCGCCTCTTTGAGCAATGGCGCGAGCAGCGCCACGCCGACGTGCAGGACCTGACGTTTGAGGCGATCGAGGCAGCTGTTAGTTTTTAGCTGACAGCTAACAGCTAATAGCTAAAAGCTGAATGCTGTACTTCCTCCCATTCCATCGGTAATCAGAATCTGAAAATGCATTAATGAGGGTTCATTCGACGCCGATAACCCCAAAGAGCGGCAAGAAAGCTCAGAGGCTTCCAATGAAAAAAAGCCACTTTAAGCTTCATTCCAATGGGTTGCGGCGTGCGGGAGTGCGGCTGATTCAAACGGTTGCGCTGGCGTTGGTGGTGGCCTTCACCATCCCCGCCAATGCGGCGGATAACCGCGCCGTCAAAACGCGGGTTGCGCCCATCTATCCCGAGATGGCCAAGCGCATGAAGATTGCCGGCGAGGTCCGGTTTGAGGTCACTGTGGATCCGGAGGGTAAGGTGACCGACGTAAAAAGGCTCAGCGGGAATGGCATGTTGTCAGCTGCAGCCGAGGATGCCGTGCGCAAATGGAGGTTCGAGCCTGGCCCCGACACCTCGACGGTAGAAGTGGCGCTCAATTTCGCATTTGCCCAATAGGCAGATCTGCTCAGGAGCACACAGGATGGGGGGCGAGAGAAACCAGGATCCCTGGCGGGTGTTTTTTGGTCGCTGGGGTGGAACGACAGGTCATCGTCGCTGCCGGTAGAGAGAACCCGCTCGACCGCGCCTCTCGCACCCCGCACGCCACTGCTTAATCGTTCTCAGAAGTTTGGGTTCACTTATCGTGAGAACCAGATGTCTTTTCGGAAGCGCCGCCTTGGCTTAGCATCATTCAGGCTGAACCTGGGCGGCGAAGCAGGCAAATGGAAGCAGCAGATGCTATGCCGGTTCACGACCAGATCTCCGACGCCGCTGACGCCGTCGTGCTTTCCATTGCGGTGATTGATCCGGACGATCAATGCCGCAAGGAGGTAGCCGGCGCACTGACAGGATTCCAGGGCACAACGGTGCGGGAGTACTCCTCATTCCCAGCCGACCTCGATGACCTGCCGCAGATGCTGGAGAAGCGCTACGACGTTGTGCTCATCGGCATCGACAGCGACCCGGAGTATGCCTTCGATGTGGTGGAGAGGATCTGCTCCCACAACTCCTCTGCCGTGATGGTCTACTCGGCGCAGACCCAGCTGGAGCTGGCCATCCGCTTCATGCGCGCGGGCGCTCGCGAGTTCCTCACCGTGCCTCTGCTCCGCGCGGACATCGTCGGCGCACTGGCGCGGGCCTCGATCCGCCGTTCAGCGGGTTGCCACGGTAAAAGAGGAGGTAGAAAGCTCTTCGTCTTTCTCGGTTCCAAAGGCGGCTGCGGGGTCACAACCATCGCATCCAACTTTGCCGTTGCTCTGGCTCTTGAGTCAGGCCAGCGGACATTGCTGATCGATTTCGGGCTTCCTCTGGGAGATGCGGCGATCAACCTGGGGATGGTCAGCGAGTACTCAACCGCCAACGCTCTCCAGGACTCCGGCCGGCTGGATCCTAACTTTCTGCGCTCGCTGCTGGCCAAGCATAGCTCCGGATTGTGCGTGCTCGGGGCTCCCGGCGAATTCTCGCCCATGCAGCCGGCCAACGAAGCGATCGATAAGCTGCTGACCGTAGCGCGGCAGTGCTTTGATTATGTGGTCGTCGATGCCGGCTCGAGAATCGACTTGAGGGGAACTGCTCTCTTTGAAGAATCGGCGAGCCTCTACCTGATCACGCAGGTGGGGGTCTCAGAGCTGCGCAACTCCAATCGCCTGATTACCCAGTTCTTCTCTGCGCGCAATCGCAAGCTTCAGATCGTGCTCAATCGGTATACGCCTCAAGCTCTGGTCTTTGACGAGAAACAGATCGCGAAGGCGCTTACCAAGCCCGCCAATTGGAAGATTCCCGACGACTACGCCACCTCCCGGCGCACCCAGAATACGGCCAAGCCGGTCGCCCTTCAGGACTCGCCCATATCGAAGGTGATCCGCCAGATGGCCCGGACAGCCTGCGGCCTGCCCGCCAACCGGGAAAAGAAGGGATTCTTTCTCTTTCGCAAGGAGTTCTGGTCTTCTCCAAAGCCTGTGCGGGAAACCGCAGAGGCCGCTGAGGGATAGATCGGGCCGTGCAGCCTTCTATTTCTCGGCTCCGTGGCACTTCTTGTATTTCTTCCCTGAGCCGCAGGGGCAGGGGTCGTTGCGGCCTACCTTTTCGCCCGTGCGGCGCTGCTTGGGCTGGCTCGCGTCCCCGGCGCCCGCCATGCTGGCGGCCTCAAGCTCCCGCTGCTTTTTGCGTTGGAACTCCTTCTCCAATGCGTCGATGGTAGTTGAGGGCTGGCGCGTCGGAATCCCAATCTCACGCGGCGCGGCATCGAGCGTGATCGGCTGGGCAGCGCTCGACACAGGCGGCGCCTTGGGAACCTCCCGCCGAGCCTGGGGCGGTCCATCCATCGGCTTACCATCCGGGCCAAGGATCTGCATCCGGAAGAGGAACCGGACCGTGTCCTCCTGGAACTTGAGCATCATGGCCTCGAACATGTCGAAGGATTCGCGCTTGTATTCGACCAGCGGATCACGCTGCGCATAGCCGCGCAGTCCGATTCCTTCCTTCAAGTGGTCCATGGAGAGCAGATGGTCCTTCCACAGCCCGTCGATCACGTTCAGCATCACCATCCGTTCGTGATAACGCATCGTCGCGGCGCTGAGGATCTTTTCTTTGGTCGCGTAGTGCTCCTTCAGCTTCTCGAAGATCGCCTCGCCCAGCTCATGACGGCTGAGTTCCAGAGGCTTGATCCCAACTCCAGCCAGAGTCATCCCGAAGTGGTCAGTGAGCTTTTCGTCGAGGCCCTTCAGATTCCACTGGTCCGGATGCACCTTTTCACCGGCGAATTCTTCCAGGATGCTACTGAGAATCCCTCCGACATAGTCTTCGAGAATCAGATCGCGCTGGTCCACGCCCTCCAGCAGTTGCCGCCTGAGCCCGTAGACCGCCTCGCGCTGCTTGTTCATCACATCGTCGTATTCGAGTAGGTGCTTGCGCGACTCGAAGTTCTGCGCTTCAACGGCTTTTTGCGCGCCCTCGATGCGCTTGGTGATCATCTTCGACTCGATGGGCTCGTCGTCTTTCATGCCCATTCGCTGCATCATCGAGCTCATCCACTGCTTGGCGAAGATGCGGATCAGGTCGTCTTCGAGCGAAAGATAAAAGCGCGACTCGCCGGGATCGCCCTGACGGCCCGCGCGTCCGCGCAACTGGTTGTCGACGCGCCGCGACTCATGCCGCTCCGTGCCCAGAATGAAGAGGCCACCCGATGCGATGACCTGCTCGTGTTCCAGTTGCGCGGCCTTGGCATGAACCTGGAAGACCTCGGCCCAATCGGGCTCGGCGATCTCGAACTCCTGCCCCTGATAGTAAAAGCGCAGGAATCCCGGCGGCGCCATGGGATTGATCGCTCCCTCGGCCACGCTGATGGCCCGCGCCTTGCTCTTCTTCACCAGCTCCTGGCGAGCCATGAAGTCGGGATTGCCGCCCAACAGAATATCCGTTCCGCGGCCGGCCATGTTGGTCGAGATGGTCACCATCCCCACACGCCCGGCCTGCGCCACAATCTCCGCCTCGCGCTCGTGGAACTTGGCGTTCAGTACTACGTGCTGCACGCCTTTACGCTGCAGAATCCCCGAGAGCCGCTCGCTCTTTTCGATCGACACCGTGCCCACCAACACCGGCTGGCGCTTCTTGTGCAGCTCCACAATATCGTCGGCCACTGCGTTGAACTTGGCCTTCTCGATCAGGTAGATCACATCCGGATTTTCAAGCCGCAGCATCGGCTTGTTGGTCGGGATGACGACGATCTCCAGCTTGTAGATCTTTTCGAACTCGGCCGCTTCCGTCTCCGCCGTGCCGGTCATGCCTGACAGTTTTTTGTAGAGGCGGAAGTAGTTTTGGAAAGTGATCGTGGCCAGCGTCTGGTCTTCCTTGCGGATGCTTACGCCTTCTTTGGCCTCGATGGACTGGTGCAGCCCGTCGGACCAGCGGCGGCCCGGCATCAGGCGGCCGGTGAAGGTGTCGACGATGATCACCTCACCGTCCTTCACTACGTATTCAACATCGCGTCTATAGAGGGCGTGCGCCTTGATCGCCGTCTCTACGTAGTGCTTCATCTCCCAGTTCTCTGCGTCGGCGATGTTGTCGATCCCCAACAGCCTTTCGATCGTGACCCAGCCTTCGTCCGTGACGCCGATGGTCCGCTGCTTTTCATCCACGATGTAGTCGCCGGTCAGGTACTTTTCGCCCTCAGCGAGATTGAGACCCAGTTCCTGTACGCGCTTCGTGTCGCTGGCTTCGATCTCCTCGCCGAGCTTGAGTTCAGGAATGATCTTGCGCGCCCGCGCATATTTGTCGGTCGTCTGGTCGGTCGGTCCGGAGATGATCAGAGGCGTGCGGGCTTCGTCGATCAGGATCGAGTCTACTTCGTCAACAATGGAGTAGTAATGCCCGCGCTGGACACAGTCCTTGATCTCGAACTTCATATTGTCGCGCAGGTAGTCGAAGCCGAACTCATTATTAGTCCCGTAAGTAATGTCAGCCAGGTAAGCGGCTCGGCGCTCGTTGTCGTCCAGATCGTGGACGATCACGCCCACCGTCAGACCGAGGAACTCGTAGATCTTTCCCATCCACTCGGCGTCGCGCTTGGCGAGGTAGTCGTTCACCGTGACGACGTGCACGCCGTGGCCGGCAAGGGCATTCAAATAGCAGGCAAGCGTCGCCACCAGCGTCTTGCCTTCGCCGGTTTTCATCTCGGAGATTTTGCCCTGATGCAGCACCATGCCGCCGATCAACTGCACGTCGAAGTGCCGCATCTGCACCGAGCGCCAGCCGGCCTCGCGCACCACGGCAAAGGCCTCGGGCAAGATCTCGTCCAGAGCCTCCCGCTCGGCTGCCGCCTGCTCCGCGGCTCGCTTTTCGGCAACCTCCCGCGCGTCAGACTCATGCCCGGCCGCCCTCAACTCGTCGGGGCTCTCATATCCCTTCAGCCGCTCCTGAACCCGCACCGCAATCCGCGCCCGGAACTCAACGGTCTTGTCTCGCAACTGGTCGTCGGTAAGCTTCTTCGTATCTTCTTCGAGAGCGTTGATCAGTGCCACCATGGGCATCATCCGCTTGATCAGGCGCTCGTTTGCCGTGCCAAAAATCGTCGTTAGAACTTTATCAAAAAACACAGGATTCTCCGTCTACTAGTGTAAATCCTAGGGGTTGCAGCGTGTGGGATGTGTCCCCTCGGGGGGAAGATCTGGGTTCCCCACATCCGACGCAGTTTTATCATGTCAGGTGTGAAAAGAAACGACGAACCTCGACCAACCAGAGCCACAAGGCGATTTGGCGGGTTGAGATATGCACCGAGGACAAAGATCAACGGGGAATGGTGAGATCGGTTATCAGTTTCTAAAGAGATGGCACGTAGCGGTCGAGTTTTTGAATATGCTTAACCGCAAAGATGCCGATATTGACTACGCCTATGTCTACCAGATAACTCCAACAACCACGCCGGCATTCGGACGTGTTAACCACCCCGCCGAACCGTTTCTGGCGCGATTCTGGTTGGGAAGAAGCTTTTGACAAACGCCTTCCTGCGTCAGCGTCAACCTGACCTGGCGCTGTGGTAAGTCGAACGGAAAACAAGAAACTTAAGAATAAAGAAAAACGGCCGGAGAGCGAATGTTTCCCCGGCCACTCTTGCTTTCTGCGGGGTATCAGTGCTTATGCGGATGCGGGTGCCTATGCGCCTTCTCCGCAGGTGCAGCTAACGCCTGCGCCGGAACGGACATCACTAGCTTCCCATGCTGCACGCCTTTCAGCGCGATGAGATTGCTGGCGAACTGTTCCACCGCCGCCGACTTGCCGTGCACAATGAGCACTTCCAGGCAGGAATCGTGGTCGAGGTGAGCGTGACTGGTGGAGACGACAAGATCGTGCCGCGCATGTTGCAACTCGGTGAGTTTTTCACCGACGCCGTGCGCATGGTGATCGTAGATCAGGGTCACGGTGCCCACGACAACTGCGTTCGGAGACGAGGTACGCTCGCCGACCAGGCGATCGCGAATCAGATCGCGAAAGGCCTCGGAACGGTTGGTATAGCCGCGCCGGCCCATCCACTGATCAAATTGCTTGAGAAGATCGGAATCCAGCGCAACGCCGATTCTACTTAAGATCCCCATAGACGCTCCTGCCACCACACCTGATTGTATGTCAGAGCGCGGGACGCAGTACGATTCTTCATATTCGGAATTCGGCTAGGACCGCACTTCGATCTCGTCCAGCCGCTGCCACTTGTAGATTGCTAGGGAGACGATCCAACTCAGCGCGAAGAGCCCGATGATGCAATAGCCAAGCACGCCAAAGTTGCCGTTGAGCCTTTCGACCGCGGTCCAGACGATGCCCTTCAGTTGGAATTGATCGGCTAGAAGTCCCAGGGCCTCGATGCCGCCAACGATCAGAGCTACCAACACCGATACAAAGGTGATGGTCATGTTGTAGTAGAGTTTGCGCACCGGCTTGATGAAGGCCCATCCATATGCGCCCAGCATGAGAATGTTGTCGGTCGTGTCGATCAGTGACATACCGGCTGCGAAGAGCACAGGAAAGACCAGAATGGACCACAACGAGAGACCCTTTGAGGCTTCGGCCGCAGAGATGCCCAGCAACCCGATCTCCGTGGCTGTATCAAAGCCAAGGCCAAAAAGAAAGCCCAGTGGGTACATATGCCAACTGCGCGTAATCAGATTGAACATGGGCCTAAAGAGCCGGGAAAGGAATCCTCGATCGGCCAGCAGCAGGTCAAAATCTTCCTCGACGTATGGCGCGCCACCGCGCACTCTCACAAAGGCGCGATAAATAGAGCGCAGAACGATCAGGTTTGCTATGGCGATTGCGAATAGAAACAGCATCGATACAAGCGTGCCAATCACACCGCCGATCGCGCGGGCCGCATCCATGCGGTGTTGCAGCGCCATCGCTGTTGCGGCAATGGCCGCCGATCCCAGCACCACAATCGTCGAGTGCCCCAATGAAAACAGGAAACCGACAGCGACAGGGCGCTTGCCCTGCTGCATCAGCTTGCGCGTCACATTGTCGATTGCCGCAATGTGGTCGGCATCGACGGCGTGACGCAGTCCAAAACTATAGGCGAGCAGCGCCGTGCCCAGCAGAAGCGGATAGTGGCGAAAGACTACGACGGCCCAAATCCAGGCAGCAAGATTGAAGACGAAAAGGATTCCGTAGATGCCGATGACCTTGACGAGCAGATGGCTGGCCGAATCGTTGAATAGTGTGAGCAGTTCGTGCAGCGGGAAACGCTTGAGGCGCGGACCTGCTCCGGGCTTTGCCGGCACTGCTCCCATCGATGCACTCCTCTGTGCTCACACGCGCCGTAGCGCCGGCATTGCTTCCTTATCCTCTTCTACAATGATAGATTCAGCACCGTTGTGCGCAAGGATTTGAATCTCCGCAAGGCATTTGTCCAGCCAGGAGGCCGGCAATTCCATGCTCACTTGCTTCTGTTGCTATCATACCAAATATAAATACGTGCTACCATCGCCGTGTCATAAAGGATGGACTCCGCAGAACGGGCAGCAGCGGAACTGGCGGAGCGGCGAGCGCGCCAGGACGAGCGCAGTGCGGCGATGGAATGCGAGTTATGCCGTCCCGGACGGATTCGATCCTCGGGACTGGAAGCAGGGCGGGAGTTCGGGAGGCGATTGTCCGAGATGCCCGCTGCGATCACACGTGGGCGCAAAATGCTCCGGCGTTTCTATTTCTTATTTGATTGTAGAGAACCCTTTGACATGACCGTTGAAAGGGCGAAAACGAAGAGTGGCGGAAGGTCAGGGATTCGAACCCTGGAGGGCCTTTCAACCCTGCCGGTTTTCCATACGACTATAGCTTTCGCTACCAAGCCTTCGCTTGTTTGTAGTCTGGACTTTGTCTTCGCCATAGCCCAAAAGAGCCTTAGGCGGGAGCCGTCAAGTCTCTACACGTTGCTGGCCTGCGCCAGCCTTCGCTCGGCGTTGCCTCGGATCTTCCCAGGGGGTTCGCCGACTTTGACTCCCTACATCTGCCGTGTTTCCACGACGGCGCTCGATTTAACAAGACCGGTGCATTCAACCGCTCTGCCAACCTTCCGTACACACATAGTACAGCATTTGAGCGAATCATCGAACTCGGTTGGCAAGGCCGGCGCACATGAATCGACCAAAATCGCGCGATGCAAGCTGGCGGAAATGAGCATATGTGCGGAGTTGGTCAGTGCTGCTTGGCAAGCGCGTCTTGCAGAAATGTAACCACACCGGGTATCTGCGCGGAAGCATTGTGCTCGTGTTGCATTTCCGTCGCGATTGCGAGCGATTTTCGCAGATCGTCCCTGGCCTCGGTCTTATTATCCGACACCTGGCTCACAGAATATAGACCCCAGACGAGTACCAATCGAATCTCGGGAGTGCCATGGTGAGCATCAACGATGCTCTCGACCAGGCGCACCGTCTCCCGGAAGGCATCTGCGGCCTCCGCTCCGTGGTGACTCCAATAGAGAGCAACGCCGAGCCGATTGGATGCTTGCGCCGTATTTAACTGCGCATCGACGTCCTCGGGGGCGGCGCGCATCAACTGCTCGCGAATTGCAAGGCTCTTCCGATAGGACGTGATCGCCGCCGTGGATAGTTGCAGGCTCTGTTGCGCGTTACCGGCCTGATCGGAGGCCTTGGCCTGCGCGAATTGAATGTCGCCGACCTGCGCGAACGACTGCGCCGCTTTTTGCTGCCAGGTCTTATTGCCGGGGTCGCGCGTCTCGAGATTCTGATAGATGTTGAGTTCGTCGTTGAAAGACCCAAGGGCGCTTGCAGAATCGCTTTGGGCGGCCAATGCCGTTGCCAGCTTGTCGAATCCGCCTGCGAGGTCCGCTTGACGGGTCAGATTGCCGGGATCTCCGGCGGCTTTTTTCTGAAGAGTGGCGAGCTCGCCGCGGCGGATGGCGAGTTCCTCGGCCGGACAGATGATTCGAAACGCGTCGTAGCCGTAATTGATGTTGCGCATTCGCGTAAAGCTGGTGATCTTGAAGATTAGCTGCTTTGGGTATTCGGATCCCAGCTTGTCCGATTGCCAATCAATCTCGAATTCATCCCCGGAGATCGGCTTGTAGGTCCAGGTACAGCGTTCGCCGGTCAGGTCGCGCTCTTGATCATATTCGTAGATATGCCTGTTCACGCACTTTCCGTTGCGGAGCCAATCCACATCGGTCGATGAATAGTCCCCTCCGACCGCATGCCAGACTCCCACCATGTAATCGAGCGATGCGCTCGCCGGATCGTCGGCAAGGCGATTTGTTGATTCGACGCAGGCGTGCAGATTTTCAACCGTGCCGTGCGAGTCCAATTGTTCGGCGGCGGCCGCGGCCCAGATGATTGCCTGCCATCGCTGTTTTTCCTTCTCGCCGGCTTCACTGGTAGCCTTGCCGGTGGCCTCGTCCGCCTTCTCCAGGGCATCAGTCAATTGCAACTGTTTTGAGTTGGCCAGTTGTTCCGCGCCGAGCGCCCGGGCGCTTTCGCTCTGTGCGATCCTCTGCTGTTCGATGGCCTGCAGGGCCTGTTGATCCGCCCGATGCTGGGCGGATACAGCGATGAGCTGGGCGCTAACGGCATCATTTCGCCTGCGAATCGCAAACAGCGCCAGCGCGGAAATCGCTACGAGAACTGCCACCATGACCGCGGCCCACGCGACGACGATGCGCTGGCGACGCCGCTGCCTGGCCAGCAACAATTGCGCGGCGGCAAGGGCCCCCGCCTCACGCCGCGCATCGCGGCTCTCCTTCGCCACGACCGCGAGCACATCGTGAATCAGCTCGAGCCGAACCAATCCGCCGCGCTCTTCGCGACGCAGGATGCGCCGATCCACCAAACTCTGAATCGCCTCTTCGCTGATACCGGGCTCAGCCAAAGCATTGTCCAGAGCGCAACTGTCGCGGTGGCCGGCCAAGGTGAGCAGCCGATCCTCGACAAAATGGCGCACCAGGACTTCCAACCCGGCAAAACCCTGGTTGTAGAACTGCGTGATGATCTGCTGCGTGTTTTCGCCCTGAATAAGATTGGCGCTGATCTCTGCCTGGCGGCGGGCGATGCGCTGCTCGTTGAGTTCGCGGCAGACCAGCGAGAGGAGCGCGGGCTCGACGGAAATCTCTTCGAGCCGTTCGGCGTCGCCCCTTGCCGCGCCGCCGACGAACCTCACAATACGCGTTGCGACAGCTGCGCTCAAGCGGCCGGCGCCCGCCTGCTGAATCGCCTCGGCCGCCCTGTCGCCGCGCATCGACGTGAGGCGCATGCGGTTTTGCATGATGGGGCGAATGAGCGTCTTCAGACCTTCGAATTCGGCCAGATAATCCTCGCGAAAAGAGAACACGATCTTGATGTTTTGGCACATCAAATCGAATTGCTCGAGGCGCTCCGGGTGCATCGTGAGTTCGCTTTCGAGGGCGGGCGGCAGGCGATTTTCGATGAGTTCGCCGAGCTGTTGCAAGAGCACTTGCGTGGCTGCGCTTAGCTGCGGTGTTTGCCGGCCAAGGGTAAAGATCTCCTCGAACTGATCAAAGGCCAGCACGGGCACGACGGGGCGCCCATGGGGATTGAGAAACTGTGTGTCGGGGCGATGCAGGTATTGCCAGAAGCTGTCGCCGGACAGGTTCGCGCTTGCATTCACCTCGTGGTTGACGCATTCGCCGAGCAGGGCCTGCCAGACCTGCTCGATGAGCACAGGCGCCGCGGAGTCGAAATTAAGGCGCAGATAGACCGGCAGATAACCGGCGCGGCGCAGGCGCGGGAATACGCCGGCATTGAGCAGCGAGGACTTTCCCAGTCCGGATTGACCGAATAATACCGTTAGAGGTTCGCGTTCGATCAGACGAAACAGCTCGTCGGCTTCAGCTTCGCGGCCGTGGAAGAACATGCGCGAGTCTTCGGTGAACGGCAGCAGGCCCGGCCACGGGCGTTCGGCGTCGATGTTGGGAAGCTCGGTCATGGCTTACCCTGAAGGCGAGAGCGCATGGCATTGAAGGCGCCGACGATCGCTCGCGTCTGGTGCGCCTGGAGGTTGCCGGCGAGAGCTTGTTCGATATGCACCATCTTGAAGGCCGGAGGAATCTCGGGGCTTGCAACCACCGGAGTATCGTCGATCGCCAATGGGCACAGGAAGGCGAGGCTGCTGCCGGTGAAATCAAGGTTACGCTCGCTGGCCCAGGCCCATTCCTTGCGAAAGAAACCGGTGCGCTGCTCTGCCGTGCGCGACAGCAGGGGCACAAACAGCGCGCATTGCTGGATGGCGAGCCGAATGCGCGCCGTGTAGTCGCTGCCCCAATCGAGTTGCTGGCGATCGAGCCAGACCGGCAGTCCGGCGGCTTGCAGTTCCGCCGCGAGCCGCAACGCGGCCGGCCGGTCCTCACTGGCATAACTGATAAACAGGCTACCGGGTGGCATAGTTTCCGGCATTGGAGCCGGCTTGGGCTCTCTGGCCGCGGCGCCGCTGCTCTGACGTTGCTGCCAGCGCTGGGCGAGTTCGGCCACGAAGGCGACCGGGTCCAGCGCCAACACTTGCGTCTCGCGGCTGAAGTTGGTGAGAAAGGCGACCAGGGACGCATTCGATTCGCTGTCAGCGTCGATCAAATACTCTGAGAAGCCGCGCTCGGCCGACAGCTTGCTGTTCTTGGTCGTGCGCAGGATGAAACGCGCCAGCCAGTCGGGAAACCGGCAGCCAAGGAATAACAGATGATTGCGTCCTAATTCATCGAAGAGCCGCTCTGGACGTTTTTCGGGGATTTGCAAGGCGGTGACCCATTCGAGTTCGTCCTCTTCCGCAACGACGTACTTGGGCAGCACCGACATGCGCCCAAACAGGCCATAAACGAGCGGCACATCGCGTGAACCGTCGGGCAGGTCGCCGGCTTCGCTGGGATTGAATGCCAACTCGCGGGTTTCAGCACGACCGGCAAAACGCGCCGCGTTGATCGCCTGGGCAAGAAAATTATCGGTGCAAAAGCTCACATAAAGATTCAGATCGGATATGCCTGCCAATTGCAGCAACGGCTCTGGGATTTTGATCGAGAGCTTTCCGGCAATATCGCCTAGCTCGCGATAGACCGACTGCCGTCTGCTGCCGGGCTTGGCGAGATAAGCTCCCACCACCCGGTCGAAGGTCGCATCCTGACCGAGATCGCCGAGCCTCAATCGCATAGCGAGTTCGCGCGCCAGCAGCCGGTAATAGGGTTCGCGCCGTCCGTCATAATCGACGAGGACGAGTTCGGGACCGACAATCGGTATGACGCTACGCGCCTCGATGTAGGTCAGCAACTCGTCCCATAAATCGCTCTGATCCGGAAGCATGATTCGGGTCCTAGGAACATCGTCTTTGTTTCACTTATGGTAGTCGAGTATAAATCGATGGCGGGGAAGGGTAGCAATCCTTCTCAAGAGGGTAGCTCATCAAGCAAGATTTCGGAAGGACTTTGCCGGTCCCTCTGTAACAAAAGAAGAAACGCTCGCGGGGAGGAGTCTTCCTTTACTCCACAGATATTCAAGTGTTACCTTCCTTTAACGAGAAAACCGTGCCGGGGAGTTTTGTTTTTGGGCGCCTTCGCGGCGCCGCTGGTGCCGATCTTCGAGATGAACTCGCCTCGGAATGTTTCGCTGGTCATGGTGGGTAAGCTGTTCGTGATCGGAGGCGTAACCGGATTATGCACGGCGATGTTTGCGCCGGCGTGACGATTCGGGCGGCGCGCTATGCGTTGGGGCCGGACCTTCAAAAACTGATGCGTGAGGACATGGTGAAGAACTTCGATGCCAATTCGGGGTGCCATGCTTGGGGATTGCGGAAGCGCTGCACAAGCATCGACCTTCGGCGGGTTTTGAGCTTGGACACGTATTGGACGCGAGCCGGAGCGCGGCTGTAGGCTGACAACTCGCCAACTCCGAGAGACAGCTTTCCCAAGCCGATCGAGGAGGGCACCTTCTTAAAATGAATTTAGGGTCATGGGTTCGTGGCTGGGCTTAGCTTAAGGGCTGGAATATGTTGATTTTCAAAAAACTGCACCCAACGCGACACCAACGCAACCGTCCAGATTCCCCGGTCCCCAAGCAGGCTGAAATGGTTGGTGTCAACGGCGTCAGGCAAGGAACATGGCCCAACTCGACCGGATTGAACAAGCTCACAGGTGGCGGACTTTCTCCCGCAAAGTCCAACGGTCAGGAGATCGCGAGTTCCGCCACCGGCACAGCTGCATCCGTCGCAACTGGAGCATGTTGATGGGAAGAAACTGGCCCTGCTTTGTGGGCGGCAGGCGATGCAGCTGTTCGGTGGTGTTTCTCTGCGTCTCCCGTCTCAAATGAGGTGTCTTTGAGCATCTCCTCCACGATCGAACTATCCCAGTGTCGCAAAATGCTTTTAGCGATGAGCCTGAAGTCGGAAAAGAAAGTGGCCTCGGCCATGTAGTCCTCATCGAGTCGGCGTTTGGTGGGAAGAACGACGGCGTGAAAGAAGGATTCCAGCTTATGGGTAGGTACAGCATCGAGAATCGCCTCCTCGCGAGCGAAGGCGATGGTGGCCGCGCCAGTGATGCCTGGGCGGCACGCCAGGTCAGAGACCATATGCTCGGGCATCTTGGGACGAGGTCCTACCAGGCTCATGTCCCCCCAAAGCACATTCAAGAGTTGGGGCAGTTCGTCCAGCTTCCAGCGGCGCAGAAAAGGCCCGATCGAAGTGAATCTCTGGTTGCTGGTCGTGGTGACCGCACGATGCATATTCCTCGCGGCATGGATCATGGTTCTGAACTTGATAATGGTAAATCTGCAGCCGAGGCGTCCCACGCGCTCCTGCAAGAAAAAGATTGGGCCATTGGAGCTTATCCAGACAGCAAAGGCGACCACCAGAAGTACCGGAAGTAGTACAGGCAATGCGAGAAGAACGCAAGAGCAGTCAAACATGCGCTTGGCTGTGGACCGCGACCAGGAACTGGGCCGCTTGCCGCATAGAAAAAGCGACGCGCGTGTCGTCCGCATAAGGCCGTCCTCAGTTTGAGGAGCCTCGATATAACCCGCTCCGCCGTGAGCATGGCCTTGCGTCAGCCGACTCATGGAGTTCTTTTCCAAACTTTCAGTTGACCAATGATTAGCGCTCAAAGTTGGTCTCTCGGGGGCAGAAAAAATGCGTTGACAATTCCGTGGAACGAAGGCATTTCACGGACAATAATCCTACTGTTGGTTCCGGATGCTAGCCCGTTATTCGGCTTGACAAGGCATACCAAAGGCACACAGTGAAACTCGGCGCATAAGAATCAAGGCCTGAAGAAATTTGCAACCGATAACGCTATTCCTGAGTGTCGCGCCTAGTCTATCAGATGGTGACTCCTTCTGTGTGATATTTCTTATGACGCAATTTTTGTTCGTTTGTTGCGCGGTATCTTCATTTTTTCATATAGCACTCACAAAGTCTATTCAGGAATCAGAAAGACGATTCAGGACTCTGAAAGTTTATTGAATGATAAGTAAACACTTGTTTCAACATCTGATAGAAGAGGCAGGATTGATTATTCAGCGTATCTGTCGAACTGTCCCGCACGTTAAGATATGACCTCGGGGTGTTTACCTCTCTAACTCGTTGAAAAAAAGTTGTTTATCAATAAGTCTTGCGGGTATTCACTCGATGGAGATGCGGACCCTAGGTGATCGAGAGTTCAGTTAGTAACCACTTAGTTGCCATATACGATAATACCCTTTTAGTAGATGCATAGTGCAGATTACAAATCTGCGCCGCAAAGAAAACAGAGACTTGAACGGGGCATACTCCGGCCTGCAAAATCGGCTTCCAGACGTGTTAGTGCGGCGAAAGATTCATGGAGAATCATCAGAGGAAACGGAGGCTCAAGTCCCTGTCAAGAGGGCTTGAAAGACCGTTCAAGGCCCGTGTTAGACTCGTTTTATATGAATTCTTTAAGGCGCGAAAGGGACATTTGTGGGCTCAGTGCCAGCCCTGCCTATGATCGGGCTGCATCACGGACGCGCAAGATCAGGCTGATTGGGCAGCTTGTCCTGATTTTGTCGCTTACGACATCGCTCTGCTCGCAACTACCTTCTCAGGGAAGCAATTTGGGAGGATCACAGAGTCCGACTGCGCCGGACTGCACCGATCCCTTGATGGCGGGTGAGGCTGGCTGCACCGATCAGAGTTCCTATGGGAACAATCAGTTGCCAACAGCGCAACCTCGCACCTCATTGCCGGGGGAAGAGAATGTGCTGCCGCGAAATCCCAATCTCAACTACTCAGATACTGAGCGATTGTCCCCGCTCTCCGCTACTGGGAGCCGGCAGTTGGCCGAACGGCCTGCACCAGAGCCGCTGACGGAATTTCAAAAATTCATCGCATCAATCACCGGCCAGATACTGCCTATATATGGAGTGAACCTGTTCAGCAAGGTGCCATCGACATTTGCTCCGCTTGACATGACTCCGGTTCCACTCGATTACATTCTCGGCCCCGGCGACGAGCTGCGCGTTCGCGTATGGGGGCAAGTAAGTTTCCAGACCAATGTGCGCGTCGACCGCTCAGGGGAGATATTTCTTCCGCAGGTTGGGCCGGTGCATGTGGCGGGAATGCCATTTTCGCAGCTTAGCAGCCACTTGCACGACGCGATCGGCCGGGTTTATCACAACTTCGAATTGACCGTTGATGTGGGACAGATCCGATCTATCCAGGTGTACATTACCGGGCAGGCGCGGCGTCCGGGAGTCTTTACCGTGAGTTCGCTGAGTTCGCTGGCTGACGCGCTTTTTGCTAGTGGAGGGCCTTCTGTCCAGGGTTCGATGCGGCACATTCAACTGCGCCGCGGCAGCGCATTGATCACCGACTTTGATCTTTATCGCCTCCTGGTAAACGGCGACCGGTCGAAGGATGTGCAACTCCAGTCCGGAGATGTGATTTTCATTCCTCCTGCTGGAGCCGAGGTGGCAGTCACCGGAAGTGTGCGGGATTCGGCCATCTACGAATTACGCGCTGGTGAGACGCTGGCAGATCTTCTTTCCAATGCCGGGGGCGTAACTTCCATGGCCGCTGAGGCTCGCGTTTCGATTGAGCGCATCGAGGAGCATCACGACCGGCAGGCGATAGAGGTTGCATACGATGCAAATGGTCTTGCCACCCCACTCGCCGACGGTGATCTCGTGCGTGTCTACTCGATCGTGCCTATGTACCAGAAGACGGTCATTCTCAGGGGTAATACCGCGAATCCCGGCCGTTTTGCATGGCACCCTGGCATGCGCATCAGCGATCTGATTCCTGACAAGGAATCGCTGATTACAAGGAATTACTGGTGGAAGCGGGCTCAGTTGGGATTGCCTGCTCAGGAGTTTGAGCCGATTCCGGGCCTGGATAAGCTGAACCAGCCGCCGAACAACCATGCCTATCCGATTAAAGTTACCCCTCCGGAAGGGACGAATACCACAAATCAATTTGGGTACCAGCAGGTGCAGCCAGGCTACCAACAGGGGCAGCCGCAATACCAACCAGGACAGCTTGGATACCAGGGGCAGTTGGGCTATCCGGAGGAACAGTCGGGCTACCCGGAAGGGCAATCGGGCTACCAACAGGACCAGTCTGGATATCAGCAGCAGGGACAATCGGGATACCAACAGGGTCAGGCTGGATCACAACAAGGTCAATTGGGATCTCAACAAGGGCCTTACGGGAATCAGCTGGGTAATGGTCTGGGAGCGCAGCAGAGGAATGCCGGAACTTCATTGGCGGCCTCGCAAAACCCGTCCGCCCGGACTTTGCCTCAGGCACAGCGAACCGAAGTGAAATCGCTTGCACCGGAGATCGACTGGGATTATGCCGTGATCGAGCGTCTAGACCCAGAGACTCTGAAGACCAATCTCCTTCCGTTCGATTTGGGCAGGCTTGTCCAACAGCACGATGCTTCACAGGATTTCGAGCTTCATGCGGGCGATGTGGTCTCTATTTTCTCCGAGGGCGATATCCGCGTACCGCTCGCGCACCAGACGAAATCAGTGACGCTGGACGGGGAATTTGCCCACGCCGGCGTATATACGGTCCAGCCGGGAGAAACGCTCCGGAGTCTGGTGCAGCGCGCGGGTGGACTTACTGCCGATGCGTATCTCTACGGCTCTGAGTTTACTCGCGAATCGACCCGTGCAATTCAGCAGGCCAGAATCGATGAATATGTGCAGAATCTGGGTATGGAAATCGAGCGGGGCAACCTGGCCTTGGCGTCCTCTCCCGTGAGTTCCGCGCAGGATTTGGCCAGCGGAGCATCGGCCCAGTCCAGCGAGCGTGAGTTGCTTGCAAGCTTGCGTCAAATCCGGGCCACAGGGCGCATCGTGCTGAGATTTACGCCAGACGGCTCTGGAGTAAGCAACATCCCAGAGATCACCATGGAAGACGGAGACCGGTTTGCCGTTCCGCCCCTTCCGGCTACCGTCAATGTGGTCGGTGCTGTCTATGACCAGAATTCCTTCCTGTATTTGCATGGAGGGCGGACCGGTGCATTCCTGCAGCTGGCCGGTGGGCCAAACAGGGATGCTGATCCGAGGCATGCGTTTGTCATTCGCGCTGACGGCGAGGTGGTAAGCCGCGAAAAGGAACAAGGACTCTGGGGCAATGAGTTCAATAACCTGCGAATCTATCCGGGCGACACGATTGTGGTGCCGGAGAAGACCTTCAGGCAAGGTGTGTTGCGCGGCTTTATCGACTGGTCGCAGGTCTTCTCGCAACTCGCACTGGGCGCCGCAACAATCAACATTCTCAGGTAGCAGGACTTGATGCACGTGGCGACACTCGATTCGCTACCTACGGTCAAGGGAATGCTGTTGATTTGACGCGAAGTTGACGTGTACTTGTTGGGACCTGTCCAGTTCAATGAACTACTTCTCGATGGCCGTGGGACAAGATCCACTGCCTTGAGGGTGCTTCGGTTGTGCTGGATTCCTCCGTCCAGGTTGAACCTCGATTGATATTGTGCTCGCGCCAGCACTAGCCGTGATCTTCCTTGGAGATGCGGCGCTGAAGTTTGATTGGACTTTCGCAACGAATAAAATGAATGCAGCAGGCAAATGTGACTCACGACGTCATCACAATTTCGCCGGGTCCGCGCCTTCGCGCCGCCATGATACTCGCCATCATCGCGGACTTGCTGCAGATTGTAATTTTCCCTATCTTTGTCGAAGGCGTTGAATCACCCGCTGACGACATATTCGACCTGGGCATGGGAGCTGTGCTGACTTACCTTCTCGGTTGGCACTGGGAGTTCCTGCCATCGTTTCTTGGCAAGCTGGTGCCAGGAGTCGATCTGGCTCCTCTCTGGACGTTGGCAGTTGCAAATGTCTATCGGAAGTCGAAGAAAATTGCGGTCGCCAGAGAAGGAATCACTGAGGAGCGTCCGGTGCGCCAGGACCCGCGAAGTAAATAATCAGCACGAATCGGCCCAAGGTGAAGTCTGCAACCGCTTCTGCAGCTTCGCGGCAGATGGCTTGTGCCGCTCGACCGGATGATCCAGACGTTTGATGGAGAATCGCGGATCACTTTCCGTCTTCCAGTCAAATGCAACCAGTAACTGAGAAGTGCTGGGCTTGAGCTGTCACTCATCGCCGGGTTATCCCATGGGCCGCTCCGTGCTAAGCATGAAGTCAAAGACTCCGTCAGCTCAAGAGACAATCGGCGACGGAAAGCCGTGTGCGGGACCTTTGACGTAAGATACTGCTGAATGTTAGATTTGGCTGATAGTGTCTCCTGTTCAGACCGGAGAAGGACTGTGAACGGAGGTCGCCGATGCATACCGCTAATTCTTCGGGGACTCATCCTGTGCGCGGCGTGAAAACCGAAAGAACAGTCTGTAACCTGCCGTTTCTGCTTGCCTGCTTCGGCAACTACGACGGCGTTATGAGCAATCGATCTTGCTTCCTTGGCTGACTCTCTATCGCATTCAAAAGCCTTCTCTCGCAATCCATGACAGTCCATCTTGCCAGAATCGCAGTCGAGCTATTCTACATTCCTATCTGCAATCTTTGAAGTACTAATGGGATTACATGACCACCTCATTGGGCGTCAATCTGAAGGAGCGAATCGGCAATACACCGCTGCTACGGCTTGAGCGAATTACCGAAGACATGAATCGTGTGCAGGTGCTGGCCAAGGCAGAGTGGGCCAATCCGGGCGGATCGGTAAAGGACCGCGCGGCGTCCAATATAGTGGCGGAAGCTTTGCGGGAAGGCAAGTTAGGACAAGGCAAAACGTTACTTGACTCTACGAGCGGCAATACGGGGATTGCCTACGCGATGCTTGGAGCGGCATACAGAATTCCGATTACGCTCTGTATGCCCTCGAATGTATCGGCGGAACGAAGGCGCATCCTTCGCGCTTATGGAGCAACGGTAGTTTTCACCGATCCCGGCGAAGGCTCGGATGGGGCGATCCGCAAAGCGCGCGAACTTGCGACTGCCGAGCCGGACAAGTATACCTATGTCGACCAGTATTCCAACGACGCTAACTGGCGCGCACATTACAGCGGCGGAACCGCCGATGAAATCTGGCGGCAGACCGATGGTCATGTGACGCACTTTGTGGCCATTCTCGGAACCAGTGGAACATTCGTTGGAACGTCGCGCAGATTGAAAGAGCTGAATCCGAAGATTCAATGCATTTCCCTTCAGCCCGACTCGCCCTTCCATGGAATCGAGGGAACCAAGCACATGGAAACCTCGATTGTGCCGAAGATATACGATCCCAGCATCGCCGACGCAGAGTTGGGCATCGAAACAGAAGCAGCCCAGGCCATGGCTCGAAGAGTAGCTCGTGAAGAAGGGTTGCTGATCGGAGTCTCAGCGGCTGCGGCATTGGTCGGCGCGTTACTGATTGCGAAAGATGCGGCTGCCGGCTCGGTGGTGGTCACTATCTTCCCTGACTCCGGCGACAAGTATTTGAGCGAACGCTTCTGGGATGAGAACGAGTAAGTCAATGGAGTAAGTATGGCGTTGATGATTCCATTAGCCCTCTATGATCAACTGCGGCAGCATGGCGAGGCCACGTATCCACATGAGTGCTGTGGCGTGTTGGTAGGTGAGTTCAACGAGTCTAGTGGAAAGGTTGTTAGAAGAGTAGTGCAATGCGGAAACACTCGCACGGACTCACCTGCGAATCGCTATCACATCAGTCCAGCGGAACTGGTTCGCATTCAGCGGGAAGCGATTGTTGCGGGCGATGACATCGTCGGTTTCTATCACTCGCATCCCGATCATCCGGCCAAGTGGTCTGCGACCGATCTTGCCGAAGCGCATTGGACAGGCTGTTCGTATGTGATCACCAGCGTCGAGAACGGACGTGCCCTGCTCACCAACTCGTTTTTGTTGCTGGGGCAGGAAGAAGCCAAGCGTTTTGAAGACGAAGTCCTCGAAGTAATCGAGAATTGATCGAAGCATTGCAAATCAAAACCGCGCAGAAGGGAAGGATATGTCCATCAAAATCTTGATTCCTACGCCTCTCAGGCCCTATGCCGGAAAGCAATCCATCGTTGAAGTTAGCGCTCAGACCGTTGGCGAGGCGTTGGCCGATCTTGTCGCCCAACATCCAGATCTGCGCAGGCATCTATTCTCCGAGGACGGAAAGTTGCGCTCTTTCGTCAATGTTTATCTGAACGATGAGGACATTCGCTACCTGAGCAAGGATGCAACTCCAGTTAAGGAGACGGACATCGTCTCAATAGTGCCCTCTGTCGCTGGCGGAATTCAATGGTAGATCGAGCGCGGAATAGATTTCTATGAGTTCGAAGATAGGAGAATATCAATGGCTTCAGTAACTGAAGCAAGCCCGGCAACCCTGAGCAATGAGGAAATCCTGCGCTACTCGCGTCACCTCATCATGCCTGAAGTTACGATGGAAGGTCAGAAGAGGCTGAAGACTGCGCGTGTCTTATGCGTCGGCACGGGCGGGCTTGGATCGCCTCTGGCTTTGTATCTAGCCGCTGCCGGAGTGGGGACACTGGGCCTTGTCGATTTTGACGTGGTCGATTATACGAATCTACAACGGCAAATTCTCCATTACACCAGCGATGTAGGACGGCTCAAGCTCGACTCGGCGATCGACAAACTGACCGCGATCAATCCCTTTGTCGAGATCAAGCGCTTCGATACCTATCTGAACAGCCAAAATGCGCTGGAGATCTTCAGCGGCTTCGACATCATTGCCGACGGCACGGATAACTTTGCCACGCGCTATCTTGTCAATGATGCCTGCGTACTGAGCGGCAAGCCCAATGTCTATGCGTCCATCTTTCGCTTCGAAGGCCAGGCCAGCATCTTTGCCACCGAGGCTGGTCCATGCTATCGCTGCTTGTATCCCGAGCCGCCGCCGCCGGGCTTGGTTCCATCGTGTGCTGAGGGCGGAGTGCTGGGCGTGCTTCCCGGCCTGCTTGGCGTGATTCAGGCAACTGAAGTGATCAAGCTGATCCTCGGCGGAGGCGAGCCGTTGATTGGCCGTCTGGTGCTGGTGGATGCACTGGCCATGCGCTTCCGCGAGTTGCGCGTGCGAAAGAATCCGGAGTGCCCAGTCTGCGGCGCAAATCCAACGGTCAAGGAACTGATCGATTACGACCAGTTCTGCGGCGTTCGTGGGGAAGATTCCGCGGCATCCACGAGCGCGAAGATTCCCGAGATTCAGCCCGAGGAGTTAAAGCGCCGTCTCGATGCCAAAGAAGACATTTTCGTGCTCGATGTCCGCGAACCGCATGAGTATCAAATCGTCAACATCAAGGGGCATCTGATTCCGCTTGGCGATCTGCCGACGCGCGTGCACGAACTCGACTCAAGCCGCGAGATCGTGGTGCATTGCAAGAGCGGTGCACGCAGCGCCAAGGCCGTCGACTTCCTGCGCCAATCAGGCTTCAAGCGCGCGACCAACCTGACAGGTGGCATTCTGGCCTGGGCTGAAAGGATCGATCCTTCGCTGCCGAAGTATTGATGTCGATCGCAAGGCAAGAAAATGCCATCCTTATTACGATGCTGGCATCTTCTGTTGCATGTAACTTCGAGTGAGTGTAATCGTCTACACATGGATATTGATTTGTATCCCAACCTTCAGTTGACCAGCCTCCACCGGTTTAGATAGCGACTGTGGCCGTTTATGTTCTCGTAGTGAGCGTGCGCGGAAGGTCTTGAGAGCGATTCACTTTTGCAGCTAAGGATCTGAATTCATCTTATGCAGACCGATTTGCTACTTTTTCGATTTTCTGGTATTTCATGGCTGAGGTATCGTCATGGCCAACATTCTGCAAGCCGGGACGCCGGCGCCGGATTTCAGCCTTCACGTCACACCCGACCAGAGGCTTTCACTCAATGAGTTGCGCGGAAAGCCAGTTATTCTGGCGTTCTACCCGGCCGACTGGAGCCCTGTCTGTGGCGACCAGATGGCTCTTTACAACGAGATCTTGCCCGAGTTTCAGAAGTATGGAGCGGTACTGGTAGGAGTCTCCGTTGATGGCGTTTGGTGTCATGCTGCGTTCGCCAAAGATCGCCACATGCATTTCCCGTTGGCCGCAGACTTCGAGCCGAAGGGCGAGGTCGCCAGGTCTTACGGGGCCTATCGTTCCGAAGATGGTGTTACGGAACGAGCACTTTTTGTCATTGATCGGAACGGGGTCATCGCCTGGAGCTACTGCTCGCCGATTGCAATCAATCCGGGAGCCGAAGGCATCCTGCAAGCTTTGGAAGCTCTACCGAGTTAGGAGGCGACTATGAGCAAGCTGTCGATTGCGGTGGGCGCGGGAGATCACGTGCAGGGAGACCCTGCGGCGGAATGCGGTTTGGTCGAGTATGGCGACTATGAGTGCCCCCACTGCGCACGTGCCTATCCCATCGTCAAGAGACTGCAGCAGCACTTCACGACAAGTCTATCATTTGTCTTCCGCAATTTTCCGCTGAGCCAGATTCATCCGTGGGCAGAGCCGGCTGCTGAGGTGGCAGAATTTGCCGGAGCACATGGCAAGTTCTGGGAGATGCACGATCTTCTGTTTGAGAATCAGGAGAGTTTAGGTAGCGCGCTCTTCTTGAAACTGGCCGATAGGCTTGACCTTTCTCCTTCGCAATTACAGACCGCTATTACAGAGCACATGTACACCGCCCATGTGCGAGCCGACTTTTCCGGCGGCGTGCGCGGCGGTGTGAACGGAACTCCAACGTTCTTCATCAATGGCCAGCGTCACAACGGGCCGTTCGACTTCGATGTCCTCAGCAACGCAATCGAGCAGGCACTGAGCGCGGGCAAACCAGCACGACGGGAATAGATGCCGCCAGTCCAAGCGCATGTCCTAATCTGGCGGGCCATATTATCGAGGGAGGATCGATGCGGATGCTCATTTTGATTGCCGGCATTGTTTGCCTTTTTGCCGTGCTTCTCGATGCCTTCCAGACCATCATTTTGCCGCGCCGTGCTTCGGGTCGATTCCGGCTCACGCGGATTTTTTATGTTGTCACCTGGAAACCGTGGGTGTTCTTCGCCAGGCGGCTGCGCGATCCGCGCAAGCGAGAATCCGCGTTCAGTTACTATGGGCCTTTGTCGCTGATCTTTCTCTTGGTGGTTTGGGCCGGATCGATGGTCGTTGGTTTTGCGCTCATTTTCTATTCCCTGGGTAGCCCATTCACCGACAGCAGCCAAGGGCCTGGTTTGCGATCAGACCTTTACGTGAGCGGAACCACGATCTTTACGCTCGGGCTTGGAGACGTGACGCCACACAGCGCCTGGGCGCGCGAATTGATCATTCTTGAGGCTGGTACAGGGTTCGGATTCCTGGCCGTTGTGATGGGATACTTCCCGGTTCTGTACGGCGCGTTTTCGCGCCGCGAGGTCAGCATCTCGCTGCTTGACGCGCGGGCTGGCTCTCCACCCACCGCCGCGGAACTTATGCGCCGCCATTCCTATGAAGGCGGCAATAACGCTCTCGCGCTGCTGCTGCTGGAGTGGGAGCGCTGGTCGGCAGAACTGCTGGAGAGCCATATCTCTTATCCGCTGCTCTGCTATTTCCGTTCGCAACATAATAACCAGAGCTGGATCAGCGCACTGACGGCAGTGCTCGATACTTCGGCTCTGCTGATCGCAGGCGTGAAAGGGCACGAAGCGCGCCAGGCTCAATTGACCTTTGCCATGGCGCGTCACGCAATGGTCGACCTTTCGCAGATATTCTCTTTAGCACCGGTGAACGATGCTCCCGACCGGCTTCCTCCCGCGCGCTATGAGCAGCTTTACAACCTACTCTGCCAGAGCGGCGTCAAGGTCTGCCGAGACGGCCACTCCCTCGAGCGGCTGCGCGAGATGCGCGTGCTTTACGAGGGCTACGCCGAGGCGCTGGCTGATTACCTGCGCATGCCGTTGCCGCCCTGGATCGCCGACCAACCGCATAAAGACAACTGGCTGGCCGTGGCCAGATTGCGCGCCCAAACCGAAGCAGCCAACTCGGCGCCAGGCATGGAGACACCCGTCGATGGTCGATCGCACACCATCGCCTCTCTGGTGGACGATCATCACGAATTCTGAGGCAGACCTTGGAGAAGAGCTCTACAGGCGTCCAAGGGCCGATTCTGCGCCGGGATGAATTCGGTGCGGTCGCTAACTTTTTGCACGGATAAGAATCGCGGCAGACAGACGAGGATCCAAAAATCAGTTCGTGTGAGGTGGTCTGAATCCGCCGAAGTATTCCTCACGCTGCCAAGTGTTGCAACGCGCCTTACCGGCTCTCAGACGATAGTCGTTGAGCCACTTCGGATGGCGTTGTCGAGATCTGAGACGCTTTAGGAACTTAGTGAGCTGTTCAGGCTAGACCGTTGTCACCGGATCAAACGAAGGCTCGATCGACCGGCGCAATGTTCCCCTTAGATGCCGGGAAAAGAGTTCTGCGTTTCCATAGCTCATAAATTGCGGGATAAGCAAGGAGCTCGAGAAGAAAGGACGTGAAGATGCCGCCAACCATTGGTGCGGCAATGCGCTTCATCACGTCGGAGCCGGCGCCGATCGACCACATTACCGGGAAGAGCCCGATGCAAGTGGTTGCAAAGGTCATGAACTTGGGCCGAAGCCTTTTTGCAGCGCCGTA
>Ga0181535_10001385_pt1 | contig 31888 bp, 26 predicted proteins | sample PEATcosm2014_Bin_44_FD_119774 | JGI IMG/M metagenome (GOLD analysis project Ga0181535, IMG submission 119774) | Peatland microbial communities from MTU Mesocosm Facility, Houghton, MI, USA - PEATcosm2014_Bin17_30_metaG | ecosystem: Environmental > Terrestrial > Soil > Wetlands > Peat | place... | reverse complement strand
TATCGGAGGAAGCCAAGAACCCCCGCCGCAACATTCTGCTCGCCACCGTTTTGGTGTGTTTGCTTACAGGCCTGTTAGCTTCCGTCGAGGTCTATGCGGCCCAACTCATCTGGCCCGGCGCCGAGAAGTTTCCTGACATCGACACAGCGTTTGTGTTTGTTGCCGAAAGAGCCGGGGGGCGATGGCTCTTTTCGCTCATCAATGTGACGCTTTTAGTGGCGACGGTTGGTTCGGCGCTGGGGGCGCAGTTAGGCGCCGCGCGCCTTTTGTACGGCATGGGACGGAGCTGTGCACTGCCGCGCGGGTTTTTTGGCGCCATCGAACCGAAAAGGTGCATACCGCGAAACAACGTCTTGCTTGTCGGCGGAGTGGCGCTTGTGGGTGCATTGGCTCTGAGCTTTGAGCGTGGCGTTGAACTGTTGAATTTCGGCGCTTTGCTCGCGTTCATGGGCGTAAACGTCTCAGCGTTCGTACGATATTACTTGCGTGAAAAGCGGAAGCGCTGGTTCAATCTCGTGTCTCCGGTACTAGGGTTCCTGATTTGCGCACTGTTGTGGCTAAGCCTGAGCTGGCGTGCTAAGGAATTGGGTATCGGATGGATAGTGATCGGTCTAGTGTGGGGCGCCTACAACACGCGGGGGTTCAAGCGGGAACTCGTGAACCTGGAGATTCCTGATAGTGACGGCGAGGCCTAGGCGATTGTGGCCGATGCTTTTTCTGTATCGCAGCGATGATGCCTTGAATGACGCGGCCTCAAAGGATGAAATATATGCAAGATCTTATCGGAGCAACAACAGCGAGAGCTGAAGTAGTTGAATACCAGAGTTGGAAGACGGCCCTCAGAATCTCGAACGATACAGTCCAGCTGGTTGTCTCGATCGAAGTAGGGCCACGGATTCTCTCTTACGGATTTTGCGGAGAGGAGAACGAATTCCACGAGATTCCGGAACATTCAGGAAGAGGTGGTGACCGGATATTCAGAGTCTATGGGGGCCACCGGCTCTGGGTGTCGCCTGAAGTTGCACGCACGTATTACCCCGACAACGTCCGCGTTTCAGTCCGCAGGCACGATGAAAGTTTCATTTTTACAGCTCCTGCCGAGTCTGAACCCCCCGGAACAAATCTTCAAAAAGAAATTGAGATCAAATTGGCGGAATCAGGATCGAGGGTCACTGTTACGCATCGCATTCGCAATCTTGGGAGGAGAGCCACCAGGATGGCTCCATGGGCGCTTTCGGTGATGGCTGGTGGTGGAAAGGCCATTCTCCCCCTGCCGCCGCGCGCACCGGTCTCGGCCGACCGATTATTACCCGAAGGGGTCTTGGCCCTTTGGTGCTATACGGATTTCGCAGATCCGCGGTGGAAGATTGGCACGAAGTACATCCAGCTTCACCAGGAAAGAAATCCAGCAGCCAAATTCAATGAGCAAATGACCGGCGTTTTTAACCCATCCGGATGGGGAGCTTATTTTCGGCACGGCCACTTGTTCGTGAAGAAGGCCAAGGTGAAAACAGGTGCGAAATATCCTGATTTCGGCTGTAACTTCGAGATCTATTCAGATGCGCACTCACTCGAACTCGAGACCTTAGGGCCACTTCGGATTCTGAAACCGGGAGAGACGGCAGAACATCTCGAGGACTGGTGGCTCTTCAAGGACATCCAGGAGGGTGAAGAAGAAACCTGGATCGACTCCGCTATTCTTCCGAAGGTCCAAGCTGCAGAATGAGGCAGTTGGTTGCGGTGTGAAGCATCCGGAGTAAAATCCCTGCCTGAATTTCCGCACGCTTATCGCCTATCCGCTCGCAGCAAGGGCAAACTGATTGAGTCTGCCATCGCCTTGTAGCCAGCCTCGATCGGGTGAAAGTGGTCCCCGGAATCGTACTCGGCGCGGAGACGGGTTGGATGTAGGGGGTCCCGGATCAGCGCGTCGAAATCGAATATGGCATCGTACTCTTTCGTCCTTCTGATCCACTGATTTACGGCCTGGCGTATCGCTACGCCCTCGCTGTCGTACGAGTAGGGGGTCATTGTGGCTCCAAAGACCTGGATGCCATTTTCATGAACGCGTGCCACCATCTGTCGGAGTCCCTGGATTATCTCGTCGGCAGTCACCTTTTCCCACACAAACGGGCTTTCCTTGCCGGGGGGCCCCCGCACCGTTGATCTCCGACATCCTGATACGCGGAAAGCCGATGTCGTTGATACCTTCAAGCAGAATGAGGCGAGTGACACCTGGCTGGGCTAGGGCGTCCCGAGCGACACCGCTATACTCTCGCCTTCGACCGAATCCGCCATCACACCTGTAACATGCTACCCATTTCGCTTTATCGGTGCGGCTCCGGGGAGATTTGCAGTGCACGCGCGAAAGAAATAGTCGTCGAGTACGTTTTACACAGAGAATTCTGACAATCATCTTCTTCGCGGTCCAGATTGTAAGAGCCGGAGAGCACCTCTCCGATGCACGCTGATGGGGTGGGCAGGAGACTCGCAAACCTTTATCCCGGAATCACTCGGTGATAAGTGCAAGCGCGGGCTTCTGCGAGTTGTGCTCGGGTAATTGATCAAGCAGCACCACATTAAGCAACGACTTATGGACCTGGATGCGGCCGTTGTAATCAATCAAGCCGAGCTTGCGGAAGCGATTCATAAAGAAACTGACCCGAGATCGAGTGGTGCCGATCATTTCTGCCAGGGTCTCCTGGGTAATGGGAGGAATGAATTGCTCTGGTTCGCCTGGTTTGCCAAATTCCGCCATCAGCAGGAGAATCCGCGCCAGGCGTTTTTCGCTGGAGTTGAAGAGCTGATCCACAAGATCGGCCTGGGTCCGCATACTGCGTGCGAGAAGAAACTTAAGAAAGACGTCCGCAAATGCAGGTTCATCATGCATAACACGGACCATTTCGTCTCTTCCGATTCTGAGTGCGGTACAGGTATTGACGGCGGTTGCCGTTGCCAGACGCAAGCCCACGATTGCCGCCAGCGACTCTTCTCCAACAAAATCGGACGCCGCCAGAAGTGTAATTGTTGCTTCTTTGCCAGCCTGGGATACGACAGTGAGTTTAGCCCTTCCCCTCTGCAAGTAGAAAACCGCGTCCGCCTTGTCTCCTTGGCAAAAAAACGTCTCGTTGGGCTTCAATTCAACGGTCTTTCGTCCGATCCCTGCATCCGCAAGAAAGGTGGCGGGATCAAATTCCGTGCTGTTGATACTCGCCGTCAACATAACGACTCCTTGTGTGCTGTTTCGTTGAGTGCCCGGCTCGTGTCAGGCGGCTCTTGGGGAGCACTCGGTTGATTCGACGAGTGTTGCGAGTGGATCAACGCCAGGAAGTGGACGCCTAGCGGTTAAGCCAGGCATTTCGGACCGTCGACAAAGCAATCCGGGACGCTCACCGCGTCGCAGGCACTAGCTTACGAGCAGACTTCTCCACATGCTTCAGCCCCGTCAATCATCGCCGCGCTCAATGGCTGCCGTCTGGTCAATATTGCTCACAAGCCGACCATTCCGAGATCCATCCCATGCGGCGCGAGCCGACTGAGGACAATCAGCCAGCGTCGACGAGATGCCCGCTTCTAGTACTTCAGCAATGCGAGAACCGGGGCTTCATCAGAGATCGCGGAAGGCCGCGCGAATTTGATGCAAAGCGCTTTGATTTATGACGCCTTCTGGTTCAAGCGCCCCGGCAGCAGCCGGGTATCTGCACCTTGATCCTGACTGAAATGGCGTCGCGTCGTGCAGATGTACCAGGCGTCGTCCAAGCATGAGAAAGTTCAATGTGCTTCACTTCTTCCAACGAACCGATACCTGTCGACACATCCTTCCGGAGGACCATTCCGGCGAAGAATTTGCGGACGCCACATTTCGGAATCTTCGCTGAGTACTCCAGGTGAAATCGCCGAGCGTGCAGAGAATTGAAGGATCTACGCCTTTGACGGTGACTCGAATCCGCAGACGAACAATCAGCGAAGTCGCTTCCGTATCCTTGTGTGATTTAGATCACAGGAACCACGCAGAACATGTGGAAGAGTAGAGTAACGGACTCGTAGAGATGAGCACATCGGTTTTACTTCTCCGCGAGCTTACGAGATCAAGGAAGCACAGGTGGGAGAATCATCGCTTAGATTCACCAGATGTTAGACAAAGCAGAAGGGTTCGCTGATTTCATATACAGCATGGGTCTCCCGAAAAATCCAGAAGAGAATCTTGCCATCTCGTCCCGAAACTTCCGCGAGGTGAAGCATGGAAGGCTTAGATTGTTTCCGGCATAAGGATATCGAGGTCCAGTTAGCTTCGTACGAACGGGAAAGTTCTGCGCTCGCTCGAGAGGCTCTATGCCCTACAACTTCGGAAACAAGGAGGGTCGAGGCTCTCATTAGCCGAGCTGAGATCCAAGCAAGGATCGTGGCTTTGGTGCAAGGCATGGAAGGGATCCAGTCGGAACCGACGACGGATCGTGCTCCCGAGTGCAAATGGATGCAAAGCAATCCCTGGCCTCGCGTTGAAAAGAGCGAGGGTTCGATACAGCTCATCGGTTACGCGAAAGAGAGTACTCCTGCAAGCGAACTGTAACCTAGGCACAATTTGCCGATAGGAGAGGTGCCTCGTAAGCAAGGTTGCGCTCAAGTATTGCGTCGGGGCAGGGGGGACGGGATATGGACATCTCTTCACGGGCTTCGCAAAGCTCCGGCGATCGTCCGCCATCTGCTGCTGCATATCCCGATCCCAGACTCGCCGATCATGGATTCCTCCTCTCCGCTCTTCTGGACCACATTCCAAGCAGTATCTACTTCAAGGATCTGCGGAGTCGATTCATTCTCATCAATCGTGCCCAAGCCCGCACATTGAATCTCGGAGCACCCGAAGAAGCGATTGGCAAATCGGACTGTGACTTCTTTGCAGAACAACATGCTAACGATGCATTTCGCGACGAACAGCAGATCGTTCAATCCGGTCAGCCGCTTCTGGACAAAGAAGAGATGGAGACCTGGCCAGACGGACGGGTCACTTGGGTATCTACCAGCAAGATGCCTCTCCTCTCGCCGGAGGGCGAGATTATAGGAACATTTGGCATCTCCCGCGATGTCACGAAAAGCCGACATACTCGTCAGGCACTCATGGAGAGTGAAGCGCGTTTCCAGGAATTGATTACCGCTATTCACGAAGTCTTCTGGATTCTCGAAGCCGGCACGGGACGCGCACTCTATGTAAGTTCTGTATATGAGGCAATTTGGGGAAGACCAGTTCCATCCTTATATAGAGACCCTCTGGGCTGGATCTCCTACGTGCATGAAGACGATAGGGAAAACCTAGCTGCACTCTACACCGAAGAACATCGGGTGCCTTTTGAGGTCTCCTTTCGAATTCGCCGGCCGGATGGAGAGTTGCGGTGGATTCGGCACCGAGGCTTCCCGGTCTTCGATGAAGAAAAGCGTGTCGTGCGAGTTGCAGGGGTCAGCGCCGATATCACGAAGGCGCGACAGGCCAACGATGAGTTTGTCAGAACGCAACGATTGCTCGCTTCCATTGTTAATTCCTCCCATGACGCCATTTTCAGCGAGTCGCTCGATGGGACCATCACCACGTGGAACCCAGCGGCGGAGCAGATATTCGGGTATTCCGCCGACCAAATTGTGGGCCTACCCACCACTATCCTGCTCTGTAGAGAACAGGAACGGGAGCACGATTGGATCTGCGAGCGCACTCACCAAGGACTGCCGGTACCGAACCTGGACACAATCCGTCGCCACAAAAATGGTCGTGCTCTATCCGTGTCGCTGACAGCGTTTCCGGTGCGAAATGAGGGCGGAGACATGATCGGCATCTCGACAACCATCTGCGACTTGTCCGCGCATAAACAACTTGAGCAGAAGCTCTCTACCGTCGAGGCGCAATTGCGTGCCGTGCTTGAAACGACTGGAGAGTACGTGCTGGCTGTTGATCGCGAATGGCGTATTACGTATATGAACAGACCAGGACCAGACGAGACGTTGGAGCAGGTGGTCGGCAAGTTGCTTTGGAATTACCGGCCGGACTTGGCCGGCAGCATATTTGAGCAGGAATACCGAGATGCGATGGAACAGCGCCTTATCCGTCGATTCGAGGGATATCTTGCCTCGGCTAAGAAGTGGTTTGCCTGCACCGCGTATCCCACAGACACAGGTCTGTTGATCCTCGTACAGGACGTGACCGAGAAGCATTCCATCGATGATCAGTGGCGTAGTGCACAGAAAATGGAGGCAATTGGGCAGCTTGCCGCAGGTATCGCTCACGAGATTAATACTCCGATTCAGTATGTTGGGGACAACACACAATTTCTGAAGGATTGCTGGAAACAGGCAGCCAACATCCTCGACCTAGCTCAGCAGGTGCGCAAGGGGATCTCGGAAGCGGGCGGCGACACGCCGGTCTGTGCGCAGTTTGATGCATCCGTCAAGGCTGCAGATCTTTCTTACCTGCGCGAGGAGGTTCCCAAGGCAATCGACCAGACGCTGGATGGTGTTGAACGCGTGGCGAAGATTGTACGCGCCATGAAGGAGTTTTCGCACCCAGGGTCCGAAGACAAGCAAGCTGTCGATCTGAACAAAGCGGTCGAAGCAACAGTGACCATTGCGCGCAACGAATGGAAATACATTGCCGATGTGGAACTGAAGCTCGATCATGACCTACCCCTTGTCATGTGTCTTGCTGGCGAGATGAACCAGGTTCTGCTCAATCTACTCGTCAACGCCTCCCACGCGATTGCTGAAGCCCAAAAGCGAACGGGTGGGAACCGCGGCACGATCACTATTTCTACCCTGCGCGACGGTCCCTGGGTGGAGCTGAGAGTTCAGGATTCCGGCACCGGCATTCCGGAACACATTCGCGACAAGATTTTTGATCCCTTCTTTACTACGAAGGAGGTTGGCAAAGGAACGGGCCAAGGTCTGACCCTTGTGCAGACGGTGGTCGTCAAGAAACACGCGGGTCAAATCTGGTTCGAAACCGAGCCCGGAAAGGGAACGACCTTCTTCGTGCGCCTGCCCTTGTCCGCAGAGGAGATCAACTGAGATGAAAAGGCGACTTCTCTTTGTTGACGACGATCTTAACCTCCTCCTGGGCCTGAAGCGCTCTCTCCACTCGATGCAGGAGGAGTGGGAAATGGAGTTTGCGGAAAGTGGTGCTGCTGCTCTAGAAATGCTTGACCGGCCATTTGATGTCGTCGTGAGTGATATGCGCATGCCCGGGATAACCGGGCTGGAGCTTCTCAACACCGTTCAGGAACGGTTCCCGCAGACTGTCCGTATCCTTCTCTCAGGGCAATCGGATCGGCAGTCGATCCTCGACTCAGCTTCACGGGCGCACCAGTATCTCTCGAAACCCTTCGATGCACGGCAATTAAAGGCTCTTCTGTCGCAGACGATCGCGCTTGGGGATCTACTCGACAACCCGGCGCTCAAATCATTCATTTCTCGCCTCAGTTCAATACCCAGCCTACCCAATCTCTACTTCGAAGTGATGGAAGCCCTCCGTGCCAGCGATCCCTCTCCTGCGAAGATCGGCAACATCATCGCTCGGGACATGGGAATGACCGCGAAGATTCTGCAGGTTGCGAATTCGGTCGCCTATGCAACCCGCAACGAAATCACACAGCCGGAACAGGCGGTTCTTCGCATCGGGCTCGAAACCGTACAGTCGCTGGTTCTTTCGGTAAGTATTTTTTCCTCTCTGAGCACTAAGCTACAGGCCGCCCGTTCGGTCGAAAGCCTGTGGGAACATAGCAATCTGACGGGCCAATACTGTCGAGCCATAGCACGTGCGGAGGGAATTGCAGCGACTTCCTGCGGAGCATACATTAGTGCCGGGTTGTTGCACGACATAGGGAAGTTGATCATTGCCTTCTCAGACCCGAGCCTGACCAGTGCAATCAGTGAGCTCGCAAGCGCTCACCGAAAGCCGGTTTGGCAGGTTGAAAAAGAGATGCTGGGCTGTACACACGCCGAAGTCGGCGCATATCTTCTTGGTATCTGGGGCCTTCCGTTCCCAATCGTAGAGGCTGTGGCCTGGCATCACCACCCAACGGAGAGCGCGGCAAGCGAGATGTCCCCACTTACGTCGGTCCACGTTGCCGATGCACTCCAAGCCAGGTCCCACGTACAGGCCCCTAACAACGATCAAGCCATAGACACTGGCTTCCTCGAGCGAATCGGGAAGCTTCATCGGCTGGAAGCGTGGACCGAAGCCTGTGATGAAATCTCGAAGCTGGGGCAGGCACGGTGAGCGAGAAGGTTCTCTTCGTCGATGATGAGCCCGCCATCCTCGACGGCTATCGGCGGATTCTGGGGCGAGATTTGCCAATCGAGACGGCTGTGGGCGGCATCCTGGGGCTCACTGCCATTGCGGAATCCGGGCCGTTCGCGGTTGTCGTTTCCGACATGCGAATGCCGCAAATGGATGGAGCTCAGTTCCTGACGCGGGTGCGCGACATTGCCCCGGACACTGTGCGCATGGCCCTCACTGGTCAGACCGACATTGCTACGGCGATGGTGGCGGTCAATGAAGGACAAATCTTCCGGTTCATGACAAAGCCCGTCTCCAAGGAAAACCTCCTGAAGGCTGTTGAATCCGGACTTGCGCAGCATCACCTCATCGCTGCGGAGAAGGAGTTGCTCGAAGGGACGCTCAAAGGTTGTGTGTCGGTGCTCTCAGAAATGCTCAGCTTCAGCAACCCTGCCGCTTTTGGACGGGCGATGCGGCTTCTTCGCTTCGTACAACATGCAGCGCGGAAAATGGCCCTGAGGTCATCGTGGAGGTACGAGATCGCAGCAATGCTGTCTCAGCTGGGCTGCGTCACACTGAGCCAGGATTTGGTCAACTCGGCGTATGCAGGTGAGCGGCTTACTCAGCAAGATCAGGAGAGATATGGAGGACATGCCGCCATCGCTGCCCGGATGTTATCGCGTATACCCCGGATGGAAGCCATCGCGCAGATGATTGCGCTCCAAAGTGGGCCCCCAGCTAATATCAAGGCGGCAACGGCCGAAGAGAGGCAGGAAATCGAGCGCGGCGTTCAGCTATTGCGGACCGGTCTTGCCTTTGACGCGCTTCTTAGCCGCGGCATGTCGCCTAGGGAAGCCTGCCAGCACCTTCAGGAATCCTCCAAGGGCACAGATCATGCAATTCTCGCTGCGCTCGGCGATCTGCATCTGGATATGCCGATGCAGATTCGCGAATGCAATGTCCGAGATCTAGCTGTCGGAATGATCCTTCAGCAGGATCTGTATACGAGCACCGGTGCGCTCGTCGCGGCGAAAGGCTTTGAACTCTCTCACGCCTGGATCGAACGTCTGGAGAACTATGCTCGGCGCAATGTCATTTCGAACCGGTTCAAAGTGCAGATACCGCAACATCACGTGGAGTAATGTTAAGGCAAATCGTCGAGGCACCCGGCAGGCAGTCATCAAGACACTGGTGGGCAGGCTCTCGACCACCATCACCTCGTTGTGAGCCGGGCTCGCTAGTAGCGGACGCAACCTCGAAGCCCCACTCGTTCATGCGGTTTCTCCCTTGCGGTGTACACCCCACGTCGACTTTGCAATCCTTGATTCTTTAGCTCAAGAAAGTGTCATACGGAAGGCTTGATTGTTTGTTAAGCTGTTTTATTTTCAATGATTTGGCGGAGAGTGTGAGATTCATTCTCGAATAGGTAAAATAGAATCTGTAAGTTACAGAAAGTGCGATGCCGGAAATGCCACCAATGCCATCGATCCCCGGGGGCCATTGCCCGCTGGCCTGTTTTCGTGGAGCTAGAAAAGTCGATTGCGCTTTGCAAGTCCGTGGTTTCCTAATTGCGCGTCCGCCACTTGATGGACAATGCAGCAACCTTGCCCTCAAGATTAGCGCGAGGAGGCGGCACATGTTTCTTCGGTGCGTACTTCGAAGCAGGCTCGGATTGCGATTTGATCGAGAGCCCGATACGTTTCGCGCTTGTTGACCACAGCCTAAACAACTTCACGGCCCGCTTCGTGGCTGCATACGCAACAAGTCCGGGCACCTGAACCCGCTCATCCTGGACGCTGTCCTCGATCTTTCAATCTAGATCGAGAAATGCAAAGTCGATCTGGCGTGCCTTAGCCCGAACCTGTGCGGCTCGTCTTCCGCCAGGAGCGCCAATGCCCCTTAAAACTGAGACCACCAGGGCCGGAGTTCTTGAGACGCCAATCGCGCCTTTGTGAGATTTTAGGCGCCTGGAAGCGAGTGTCCTCAGACAAGAGCGTTCGCCTTTTCATGTCAGCCGATGACAAATCGGCTTTCCGGTCGCTGAGATTCGGTGTTCCGCGGGGATAACGGCTGATCTGGAATGTAGGTGTCGACCACCTTACTGTTTAGCCGATGATGCGATCCGTCCACCTTGATTGTTTCATGCGATGGCTCCAAATCGTAGGCACTCTCCGGTCATACCTCGTTCGATTGCGGGGGGCCTACGTTTTCACGAGTTCGAAGAGCATGTGACTGCCATCACATCGCGTCGCGGGTGAGCTAGCTCACACTCTGCATTCATGAAGCCTTCCAAGGTTGTGATTTGGAACACAGAGGGTCATCCGTGGATAGCAATTGGCTCACACTCATTTTCTTAGCTGCTGCGGTCATGTCGGTATCGGCGGCTCAATCAGTACCCGCTTGCGCGATTGCGATCCCCTTTCTTTCAGTCGGGCATGCCCTCACAAAGGCATTTGGCCCACAAAGTCTGCTTTGAAAGAGAAATAACATCCCGTTGGCATGATGCCGGATCTTGATTGCTTCAAGGAGGATTGGTGAGTCGCAACTTCTCATTTTATGCGGCGGCGTTCGTCGCTGTGTTCTCCGGATTGGTACCCAGCGCAATGGGGCTTCCGAGCTATGCTCGACAGACTGGGTTGCCGTGCAGCGGATGCCACACTACTCCGCCAGAATTGAATACCGCCGGAAGAATGTTCAAGTTGATGGGGTACGCGGACCGATCGGGCATCAACACTATCACAGCGCCCTCTGATAGCCGTCACTCGGGTCTCAACCTTCTCGGCACACTGCCTTTGAGCGTGTTTCTTGAAACATCCACGACTGGTACCAAGGTTCCACAGCCAGGCACACAGAATTGGGGGTTTGAATTTCCCCAGGACATCTCGCTCTTTCTCGCCGGAGCCTGGGCCACGCATCTAGGCAGCTTTCTCCAAGTGACTTACAACGTCCAGGACGATCATTTCACTATGGATAACACAGACATTCGCTTTGCGAACAAGAAGCAGGTGGCGGGAAAAGAGTGGGACTACGGTCTAACCTTGAATAACAATCCGACTCTTGAAGATCTATGGAACGACACACCGGCGTGGGGATATCCCTTCATCGCCTCAAGCTCTGCCGTGACGCCAACGGCGTCGCCGATCATTGAGGGTCAACTGGCGCAGGATGTGGCTGGTCTGGGTGCCTTCACCATGTTTGACCAGCAGATATATGCTGCCGGAACCATTTATCGAAGCAATCACGTGGGGGGCCCGCAGCCAGCCACGGGACAGGGCTCTTCCTACAACATCCAGGGTGTTGCGCCTTACTGGCGGCTGGCATGGCAGCGGATCGGCCGCACGGCGACGCTCGAGGTCGGTGGATACGGCATCCACTTGAAATCGACCCCCGGGGCGATAACCGGGGCAGAGGATACCTACACGGACTTCGGACCTGATATCGAGTATGACCGGAACTTCGGCAAAGACGTTCTCTCCGTACGTGGAACCTATGTGCGCGAGAATGCAAATCTGGTTGCTAGTGCCGCAAGCGGAGCAGCCGACCCTGGGGCGCATCATCTGAATTCGGGAAATGCCAATGTGGAGTATCACATTGGAAACCGCTATTCGGGCGCCTTCGGATGGTTCCTGACAAGCGGTACCGCCGATCCTCTTCTCTATGCTCCAGCCGCACTCACCGGCAGTGCAAATAGTTCTCCGCGAAGCACTGGATACTCGGCGAATTTCTCCTACTGGCCGATTCAGAATCTTGACCTCGCCGTTCAGTACACCGATTACACGCGCTTCAATGGTGGGGCCACCAACTATGACGGCGCGGGGCGAAATGCCGGCGACAACAACGCTGTCTATCTACTCGCTCGCTTTCTCTTCTGATCGTGTCCGATTGCTGGCACGGCGTTCACCTCTCTCATTTTTCACCAGGAGAACCTATGAATCGAAATGTTTTCGCAGTACTTGTCACAATCGTCGCGTTCAACTCTGCAGCCATCGCTGGCACCATCCACGGCAAGGTATCCGGAGTTAAGGGCGAATCCGTTGTCTACGTTGAAGCTGTTGCCGGCAAAACCTTCCCAGCACCCGCACAACACATCACGATCGACCAGAAGGGCTTGATGTTTGTCCCGCATATCGTCGTGATTCAACAAGGCACGACAGTCGAGTTTCTCAATAGCGACAGCGTAGCCCACAATGTCTTCTGGGCCGCCATCAGTGGAAATAAGAAGCTGGGACACAACCTGGGCACCTGGCCTCAGGGTCAGCGGCAATCCTTCAAGTTTGGAGACCCCGGTGTCGTGCCTCTCCTCTGCAATGTTCACCCGGAGATGTCGGCCTACATCATCGTGTCGCCGACGCCCTATTTTGCAGAGAGCGACAAATCCGGCGAATTCAAGATCGAAAACGTACCGGACGGCGCCTACACCATGACCGCATGGCACGAGGGAGCGAAGAGCAAATCGAATCCCGTCACCGTCGCTGGTGACACGTTGGCGGATTTCACGCTCAGCAAGTAAATTCGCGGGCGGCAGAGTGGGTTTGCCGCCCTGCATCTCTTAGCCAACGGAAAGGCGCCGCATGCTTCAACGCTTCGTCGACAAGAAGGTTGACAGGGATTGGCTGAATACCAACTTCCCGTGCATGATGGCCTGTCCCGCGCATACCAACGCAGGCCGCTATGTGGAACTCATTGCAGAGGGTGAGTTTGAAGAGGCCTATCGCACTGCACGCGAACCCAACCCCATGGCCAGCATTTGCGGACGCGTGTGCGCTCATCCCTGCGAGACTGCCTGCCGCCGCGGAGAGATCGATAAGCCAATCGCAATCCGTGCGCTCAAGCGCTTCCTTACGGAGCGCTACGGCCCCGAGTCGCGCCATCCCCTTGATGTGAATGCCGGCCGCACTCAGCCCAAACTTCCTTTTCGAATTGCAATCGTAGGCGCGGGACCAGTGGGCCTTTCTGCCGCACACGATCTCGCTCTCATGGGCTATGCCGTCACTATCTTTGAAGCGTCCCAGGTCGCAGGCGGCATGCTCTATCTCGGACTGCCCGAATACCGCTTGTCCCGCGATGTGGTGGAAGCCCAGGTACGCGAAATTCTATCCACGGGCGAAATCACTCTGAAGCTGAACCAAGCCGCCGGGCGCGACTTCACCATTGCTGATCTGCGGCGGGACTTCGATGCCGTATTAATTGCGGTCGGCGCGCACCGGAGCCGCGACCTCACGATTCCAGGCGTCAATCTCGACGGTGTCTACAAGGGCATCGATTTCTTGCTCAATGTAAACCTCGGTTATAGGTTCACAATCGGCAAGAAGGTGCTCGTCATTGGGGGCGGCAACGTGGCCATGGATGTGGCCCGGTCCGCGGCCCGCGAGGTGCTTCGCCAGCACGCAGGCGGCGTAGAACACTTCGAGCCTTCCCAAGGCAGCATGGACGCCGTTGCAGCCCGAGAGATGATGGACGTTTCGCTCTCCGCCTTGCGGCTTGGTGCACAGGAAGTGCATCTTGTCTGCCTCGAGAATCGCCAGGAGATGCCAGCGGCTTTAGAGGAAATCGGGGAAGCGGAAGAAGAAGGGATCATCATCCATCCCGGCTTCGGCCCGAAACAGATCATTGGCGAGAATGGCCGAGCCGTGGCGCTCGAAGTGCTCAAAACCAAATCAGTCTTCGATTCCAACCGGCGCTTCAGCCCAACGTTCTATGAAAACAGCGAAACTCGGCTTGATTGCGACACCATCATCATGGCCATTGGCCAGGCCCCCAATCTGCAGTTTATCGGCACCGAAGACGGAGTGGATGTCTCACCGCGGGGCTTGATCGCCGTGAACCCACAAACGCTGATGACTTCTGCAGCCGGTGTGTTCGCAGGCGGAGACTGCGTGTTTGGCCCGCGTCTCATCATCGACAGCGTTGCGGATGGCAAGCGCGCGGCGGTCGGCATCGATGAGTTCCTGCGCGGAACAGAGCACCCGGCTCCGATTGTCGAGGTGGAGGTGCTTGAACGCCATCGCATGCCTTTCGAATTGCTCGACCTGGAGCGGCAGCCGATTCCCATGCTGCCCCTCAATCGGCGCACCGGGGTCACCGAAGTCGAGATCGGATTCGACGAAGAAGCCGCCATGGCTGAAGCACAGCGATGCCTTCACTGCTGGGTCAACACCGTCTTTGAAGGCAACTCCGATGACGCTACGCAATGCGTTTTGTGCGGCGGCTGTGTTGATGTTTGCCCCGAGAACTGCCTCGAGCTTGTCTCACTGGACCGCGTCGCCTTCGACGAAGCGACGACCGGCCAACTTGTAGAAATGCGCGAACTGCTCGGCGTAGAACTGGACGACATCAAGGCCGAAGAACTCGGAATAATCGCCGGATCGGTCATGTTGAAAGATGAAACGCGCTGCATCCGTTGTGGTCTTTGCGCCGCGCGTTGTCCCGCTGGCACCATCACCATGGAGTCCTTCAACCTTATTCCGACAGCCCCGACGGGCCTGATCTCCATCGAATCGATCGATCGCTCCTTGCGCTCCAGACCACCGATGGCAACTGCGGTGAAGAGGTAATACATGCCCGACGCAACCCTGAAAGTATCGCAGTCATTTCCGGCGGAGTTCGATCGCCGAGCCTTCTTCACAAAGATCGGACTCGGGTCGCTGGGCATCGCCGCTGCAGGCACAATCGCTTTCTCGTACGAGTATCTCTCACCCAACGTTCTCTACGAGCCCTCGGCCATCATCAACGCCGGTAAGCCCGAAAACTTCGCCGTGAACTCGGTCACCATGGACGTGAATGCTGGGATCTATCTGGTGCGCACCGAAGAGGGCTACTTTGCTCTCAATGCGGTGTGCACGCATTTAGGCTGTCTGACCGCGTGGAATCAGGACCTCGGCATCATCGCGTGTCCCTGCCACGGCAGTAAATTCACACGCACGGGGGAAAAGATTGAAGGCCCGGCCCCCAAGCCGCTCCCATGGCTCAAGACCTGGGTGAGCGATGAGGGAGACTTGATGGTCGACCGTTCCGCCGATATCCCGCCTCTGCAGTATCTGAGGATTTGAGCATGCCCGTGAAGACAGAGCAGATCATCGAACAAGTACGCGCGAGCCGGGTGTGGCGATCAATCTTTCGCAGTGGCACGGGCAACAGCACGTTGCATCGCGCGCTCGCCATCCAACAGAATATATTTCTTCATCTCTTCGCGACAAAAGTCCGAAGGCGCATGGTGCGCTTCAGTGCCACATGGTACTTGGGCACTCTGACGTTCGGAACGTTTCTGATTCTCGTGATCACCGGCATTCTGCTGATGCTCTACTACCATCCTTCCGTGCCTCAGGCCTACGCCGACATGAAGGACCTACAGTTTGTCGTATCGTCCGGGCTCTTTCTCCGTAACCTGCATCGGTGGTCGGCGCAGTTGATGGTCTTCCTCGTTTTCGCGCACATGTTCAAGGTCTTTTACCGAGGCGCCTATCGCACACCGCGTGAATTCAACTGGGTCATCGGCATCGTGTTGCTGCTTATCACGCTGCTGCTCAGCTATACAGGCTACCTGCTTCCGTGGGATCAGCTAGCCTACTGGGCAATCACCGTCGGCTCCAATCTTTCATCGGCAGTTCCGCTGGTTGGCAGCAAGATTCACTTCCTGCTTCTCGGCGGCAACCAGGTCAACGCAAACGCACTCCTGCGTTTCTACGTTTTGCACTGCGTGATTCTGCCGCTTGCAGCCATTCTTTTCATCGCCGTCCATTTCTGGCGCATTCGCAAGGACGGCGGCCTCTACGTGCAACAGGTGGACCCCAAAGTGCAAGCATCCGCTGTGAGCGTGCTCTCCGCGAAGGAGGGGCAATGAGCGACTCGAAGGACTTTATCGCGGGAATCGACTCAGACCAACGGCGCTCGCCAACGCGCGTCGTCTTTGTTACACGCCGCACGTCGGCGCAGGTCAAAGTCACAAGCGAAGAGCAGGTGCAGACGTTTCCGGAGGTGCTGTTCCGCGCCGCCCTGGCCATCGAACTGCTCGCCATCGCATTGGTTCTCTTTTCTCTGTTCTTCAATGCTCCGCTCGAAGGTATCGCTGATCCAACGCACACACCGAACCCCGCGAAAGCGCCCTGGTATTTTCTCGGATTGCAGGAACTGCTTCACTACTTCCCGCCCGTCGTCGCAGGAGTGCTGGTTCCGACTCTGCTCATCATTTCGCTGGTGGTCATTCCGTATTTCAACGTCAACATCGAAGCCAACGGCCTCTTTCTGAAAGATCGCACGAGGCGATTGCGCTTGTTTTATCCGGCATCTCTGGGAATGTTGATTTTCCTTATGGTGTTCCACGTCTACGTTGCCGTCCCGCCAACGGTGCTTGTGGCGCTGGCGATGATCGTCGCTGCCAACAGCAACCCCGATTCACCCTCACGATTGCGCCGCTATCTTGCCCAGAGGCCGCTGGCTTACTGGATCATGACATGGTTTCTTTTCGAACTTATCGTGCTCACCGCTGTAGGCACATGGTTCCGCGGCCCGGGTTGGTCCTGGGTACTGCCATGGAGGAGTTAAGTGCAATTCATTAGAAAGAGACTCTCCTCTGGCTGGCACACACTATTCGGCGACCCCGTACGGGCCTTCGGCGTTGTTAGTGTGGCCCTGTTGCTGGCGCTTGCAATTGCGCCGGCCAAGGAACATTTCAGCCAGTGGCATAGCTATCAGCGGCACTACTTGGCAATGATCCACGATCGCGGCGATGCGGTTAGCCTGCGCCGTCGTTTTCAGCCTGGGATTCATCAGATTTGGCTGCCGGATCTGAACGTCACTGACCGCTGTACGACCTGCCACCTGGGATTGAACGAGGCCAGTCTTGCCGACGTGACGCAGCAGCCTTTCCGAAAGCACCCGGTAGTTCCGCACTCGCTGGATGGATTCGGATGTGTCATTTGTCATGGCGGACAAGGTGCTGCCACGACGGTTGCAGAGGCGCACCAGAGCGAACGAGCGGGGGAACAACCCATCCTGCCCGTGCGCTACATTGAGTCCGGCTGCGGCCAATGCCATCAGAATGCATTGCCCGGGACACCACAACTCAATTTGGGCAGAACCATGCTGGCGCGATACGGGTGCGTCCACTGCCACACCATCGCTCGCCCCGACGGCACCAAACTGGTGGCCACAGATCATCCTCCATCGCTGATGCATATCGCCGACAAAACCACAAGCGAATGGATCTTCAGCTGGTTGAAGGATCCTCAGGCCTATGCGGCGTCCACCACGATGCCGGATTACAAGCTAAGTGATACGGATGCGAGCGACATCTCCGCGTATCTCGTGAGCAGCAGCACGCCTCAGGCAGGCGATACTGCTACGCGAAACACCAAGTCCGCAGCCCCCGCAGATTCCTCCGCGGGACCGAGCCTTTATGGTGAATCGTTCTGTTCCTCTTGCCACGCGGTCCAGAATGCGGCCGGCAATCTGGTCGGCGGCGATGTAGGTCCAGAATTGACGCGCATTGGAAACAAGGTAAAGCCAGAGTGGCTCGCTGCATGGCTTGACAACCCGCGCACATACGATGCGACAACACCCATGCCGCATTACCGATTTACGCCGCAACAGGTCGCTACCTTGGTCGAGTACCTCCAGAGCAAGTCGGATTCGGACTACGGCTCGGGCGTCCATCCGAATCTGGCAACGTCAGTGCAGATTGCACACGGGCGGAAACTCATTGTCGAGTTGGGCTGCGCTGCATGCCATGGAATCAACGGCGTTCAGAAGCCGGAGAACTTCGCGCCGGAGCTCAGTACGATCGGAAGCAAGCCGCTGGCGCAAATCGTTTTCCTGCCGGGCATGGAGCCATCGTTGCCGGGTTACATCGGGGCGAAGATTCGACAGCCGCGCGCGTTCGGCACAAGTGTCAAAATGCCGCAGTTCACCCTCACCCCCGCGCAGACAGATGCGATGACCACCGCACTGCTTGCACAAACGAACCGGGCGCGATCGATGCCCGATAGCTTGCGGGTCGCGGCAACTCCGGACACGAATTATCAACCTGCCGGACATGCGGGAAAACTGATTACAGAGCTGGCGTGCTTCAGTTGCCACCGCGTCAACGGGCGGGGCGGTGATATGGCCCCTGACCTCACATGGGAAGGCAGTGCGGTGCAACGGCAATGGTTGACTGAATTCCTCCACAACCCCAACACGCTGCGGCCATCCCTCATTCGGCGCATGCCGCGTTTCAATCTGAGCGACAGCGACAACAAGGAACTGACCGACTACATTCTTGCCGTTTACGAGTCGCCGTCTATCGATCAGGACCTAGCGCCCTCGACTGCGAGGGCCGCGGAGATCGTGGAGCACGGCCGCCAGCTGTTCTATTCAAGGTATGCCTGCCAGTCGTGCCACATCGCCGACATCAAGACCGACAAGGGATACATAGGTCCGACGTTGACGCAAGTTGGCTCGCGGCTAACCGCTGCGTGGACCTACGCGTGGCTCAGAAACCCGCAGGCCATGCGGCCTGGCACAACAGAGCCAAATCAGAACATCAGCGACGACGACGCCCAGGCATTGACTGCATTTCTAATGTCGCTGAGGGGCCCAGGCGGTCACGGAGCAAAGCTATGATGAGCCGATTGACCGAGCGCGTTATGTTTCGATCAGCTGAATTAGGTGCGCTTCTTGCACTTGCCGCGCTTGCCGGTTGCAAACATTCAGGTCCTCCGGTCACAGGATTGAAAGCCGTGGCTGCAGGGACCACCATCGTCGAATCCAGTGGCGGCCATCAGGTTGGTGTCATCGGGACGACGTTGAAGGATCCTTTGGTGGTGCAGGTCAATAATGATCAGGGAACCGCGGTTCCGGGCGCACTCGTTGAGTTCTACGGCCCCGCAGGCGTCACTTTTGATCCCGCCACGATACTGACCGATTCGAGCGGGCAAGCAACCACTTCGGTCACTCTTGGCACTATCGCAGGACACTATCAACTCAGCGCAATTACACCCGGTAAGTCGAAGCCAGCAAGCCTCGACGTCGTCGAAACTGCGCTTGGCTATCAGCAGCGGCTGGGATCCATTCTCGCGGATAAATACTGCAACCGCTGTCACGATCCTGAATCGTCGCCCGAGCGTGTTTCGAACTACGACAATCTTGAGGTAAAACCGCACGCATTCACCGACGGCACGACGCTGAACAAGATGAGCGAAGCCGATCTCACCGCGATCATTCTGCACGGGGGTCCGGCGCTGAGTCGGTCGGCTCTGATGCCACCTTACGGCAACACACTCAACGCATCGGACGTGCGGGCGCTTGTTGCCTACATCCGCGCAGTAGCCGATCCGCAGTACGAGCCGGCAGGGACGGTCTATGCGCGCCGATAGAAACGAATTCCCAGCAGTAATCTCGATCACCTGCAAAGGTCCCGTTTCCGAGCAGGTTTTCAGATCACGATCTGTCATTTCCCAAGAATGGAATGATTCATTCTGCGCAATAGTGGCATGGGGCTATACGCTTTTACACGCCCTCGTGGAACCGACTGCTCAACGATGATGAAGATGCTCACTGGATCGTGGAGTTCCTCTCGTCGAAGCAGCAGAAAATCGATGGAGAGCTGGTAACAGCGCGTGCTGCGGGAAAGAAAGAGACGCATCTTGCTTCTAGCGATCGTTGCGGCGGTGGCCGCGTGCACTGCTGCTCAATCAATTGGAAGCAAAGAAGGATCGAGTCAAGAGACTGCTCAGCGCACTTATCCTGTGCCTGCGAATCTGAAAGTGCTGTCAAAGACTATGACTGGACAACAGGTCCACGACATGATGTTGCGGTGGGGCGGTGAGCTAGGTGTGCGGTGCAGCGCATGTCACGACGAGGACCAGGACAACGTAATCTCTGATGGACTTCCTGTGTCGCGATTCGCCAACGATTCGAAGCCCATGAAAGATATTGCGCGCCGCATGTACATCATGACCGAGAGGATCAACAGCGGGTTCATCGCCAAGATTGATAACTCGAGCATGCCGGTCACGTGCGGAAGCTGTCATCAAGGGCGCATCAGTCCAGAGCTAAGGTCTTTGTCTCCGGTTGGGGAGCGCGCAACGAAGATTGTGCCGCTTCCGTCAGAGTCCCAGCCAACACCATGAGAATGCTTAACCCGCGTGGCCCAATGTTGCACCAGCGGAGTCCGAAGTCACGACGTCGCGGGTCGAACGTGCGGCTTGTCGGGACCTGTTTCCTATGGCTGTGTGGAGCGACCATTCCTGGCACCAAGGCATCGGCTGGCCAGGCGGATAACCTGAAACCAGCCGACGGTCAGGTCAACTTGAGGGCACCCGACGACCCTTCTGGATATGACGCCACCTGTGTTCAGTGCCACTCAGGAGTTGTAAGCAGCTTTGCCAGCAATCCTCATAGAAGGGCGTCCGCAGCGCATGGCGGAGACGAAGCTGCTTGTGCTGGCTGCCACGGGCCGGGTAAGGCTCATGTCCAGAGCGGCGGCGACAAGTTCAAGATCTTCGATCCATCGGCAACATCTGCTCGGCAGGTCGACGACAACTGTCTGACTTGCCACGCAGGTAAGGACTCGGTCTTTGAGCGCTCGGCCCACGGCCGGAGCAATGTAAGCTGCATCGGCTGCCATAGTATCCATAGCGCGAGCGAACCAAAATGTCTGCTCAAGACATCACAACCTCAGGTCTGTTTGCAATGCCATGATGACGAGAGGGCCGCATTCTCCATGCCCTCCCGTCATAAGGTGGAAGAGGGGATGATCTTGTGCACTGATTGTCATGAACCACGCGGCGCTGTTGGAGATAATCTTCAGCTGTCTCCCTCGCAAGAGGACATCGTCTGCACGAAGTGCCACACGGAAATCGGCGGGCCCTTTTTGTATGAACATGCCGTAGTGAAGACCGAAGGCTGCGCCGCTTGCCACTTTCCGCACGGCGGACAGAATTCGGACCTCCTCAATCGCTCCAAGATCGACACCATCTGCCTGCTGTGCCACTTCCCCTCGCGAAACTCCCCAACAGGAGTGCCGGTCAGAGAGGCACACGATCTGGAAACCCAAATCCAGTCGTGCACGGCTTGCCATACGGACATCCACGGTTCAAACGTAAGTCCCGCGTTCATGATGAAGAAATGAGGAGCGGCGCTGAAAAGTCACCCCGGCGTATCGTCCGGATGGCTTTCAGATAGGAGGCGGGAATCGCCGGAAAATGTATGATCTATCGGCTCCGAGAGCGAGCGGGACGGAGAAGCGTCGCTGGGCTGATCTTCTCAATGGAACACAGCACTGAGATTTGATAGACTCCGGACGCAAGCCTGTGCCAGTGATCCATTCTCTTTCCTAACCGCATTTTGGCTGTAATTGGTGAAACTAATGCCGATTCAACTCACTGTCAACGACGTGGCGACCTCGGTCGACGTGCCGCCGGATATGCCGCTCTTGTGGGTGCTCCGCGACATACTGAACCTAAAGGGAGCCAAGTATGGGTGTGGGATAGGAAAATGTGGAGCTTGCACAGTCCTGTTGGACGGCCAGGCAATACGGTCCTGCATGACGGAGATAGGATCCGTGGGAGACGAACGGATCACCACCATCGAAGGGCTCTCGCCCGATGGCCTTCATCCGGTTCAGGTCGCGTGGGAGGCGTTGGACGTGCCACAATGCGGGTACTGCCAATCCGGCCAGATCATGTCTGCCGCTTCGTTATTGCAGCGTACACCAAATCCCACCGATGCGGATATTGATGCCGCTCTGAGCGGCAATCTTTGCCGCTGCGGAACCTACACGCGCATCCGGCAAGCGATTCGCGAAGCAGCTGAAGCCGCTTCCCGCCCAAAGTGAAGGAGAGCACTCGTATGCGCTTGAATCGGAGGTCGTTTCTACAGCTGACGGCGCTTGCGGGGGGCGGTCTCGCTCTGGATCTTTATCGCTCACCTCTGACAGCGGCTCAGGGTCCTGGTAAGCCTCCCGATCTAACGCCGCAGGCCTTCATCCACATTTCGAAGGATGGCGTGGTCACCATCATGGCCCGCGCCTCGGAGTCGGGCCAAGGTATGCGAAACATGCTGCCCATGCTGATTGCCGAGGAGCTGGATGTCGACTGGAAGGACGTCCGTGTGCAGCAAGCTGAATTGAACGAAAAGATCTACGGCCCGCAGTTTTCCGGAGGGTCCGCGAATACCCCTACGGGGTGGGAGCCGATGCGCCGCGTCGGCGCAGCGGGTCGACAGTTGCTTATCACGGCAGCAGCGCAAACGTGGAGCGTCCCGGGGTCTGAATGCACCACGCAACATGGTCGTGTGTTGCACGCCGCCTCAGGGCGTTCCGCTGGTTATGGAGAACTTGCTTCAACGGCCGCCGCGCTGCCCGCACCTGTATTGAGCAGCGTTAAGCTCAAAGACCCCAAAGACTACTGCATCATCGGTCACTCGCAGCCCGGCGTCGACACGCACGCTATTGTCACCGGCAAGCCGATCTTCGGCATTGATGTCGAACTGCCGGGAATGATGTATGCAGCGGTTGAGAAGGCCCCCGTTTTTGCCGGCAAGGTGAAGTCGGCGAACATCGATCAGATCAAGTCGCTGCCCGGCGTTCGCCATGTCCTGGTGATTGATGGCGGCATCACTCCCGCGGCCTACACACCCTGGGAGCCAGGGATGGAACCGGGCATTGCGATCGTAGCGGACAACTGGTGGCAAGCCCAGCAGGCTCGCGATCAACTCGTGGTTGACTGGGACCTTGGCACGGCCGCCACACAAAGCTCGGAGGGTTTCAAGAAACGTGCGGAGGAACTGCTTCAGGCCCAGCCCGCAAACACCCTGCGGAAGTATGGCGACGTGGACGGCGCGCTGCAGTCATCGGCCAAGGTAGTCGATGCCATCTACCAATATCCGTTCCTTGCGCACGTCACACTTGAGCCACAAGGAGCCACGGCGCACTGGAAAGACGGAAAGCTGGAAATGTGGTCCACCAGCACTCTGCCCGTCGACGGCCGCGGCCTGGTAGCCAGAACGCTGGGAATTCAGGAGAGCGACATCACCACGCGCATGGTGCGCTCGGGAGGAAGCTTCGGCAGGAGACTTCAGAACGATTATCTTGTCGAGGCGGCCTGGATCGCCAGACGAGTTGATGCGCCGGTAAAGCTGCTGTGGTCGCGCGAAGATGACATCGCGCACGACCCCTTCCGGCCAGGAGGTACGGTTGGGCTGAAAGGCGGTCTTGATGCGCGGGCCAAGCTCACCGTCTGGCGGCATCACCTGGTGACCTTTGGCGATGACAAGCACTCGACGTCGGGCGGCGGCATCGGCCAGGACACTTATCCCGCTGGCTTCGTTCCGGCGTACGCGCTCTACACATCCCAGCAGCCACTCACGCTCCGGACCGGCGCTCTCCGTGCCCCCGGCGACAACGCCTACTGCTGGGTTTCGCAGTCCTTCCTTGACGAGATGGCACACGCAGCCGGACGGGATCCGCTCGAGTTCCAGCTTGAACTACTGAGTAACAAGCAGGCGCCATGGTCCTCGGGCGCACACGATCCAATCGGCGATCATGAGCCGACGGGACAATCCGTTCTCATCCCGGAGCGGTTTAGAGGCGTGCTTGAGTTAGTCGCGGAAAAGTCAGGATGGGCTCATCGCCCCAAGACGCCGGGCCGCGGCATGGGAATCGCTGCATGGTTCTGTCATCTGGGCTACTTCGCCGAAGTCGCCGATGTGAGTGTTGACAAAAGCAATCAGGTGACAGTGCACCAGATCTGGGCTGCAGGCGATGTTGGCAGCCAGATCATTAACCCCGCGGCAGCGGAGAACATCGCCTATGGGGGCATCATCGAGGGAATGAGCCACCTGGGGCAGGAGATCACGCTGGTAGACGGCAGAGTCCAACAGTCGAACTTCCACAACCATCCTCTAATTCGCATGAGACAGGCGCCGAAGATCGATGTGTATTGGCGCAAAACCGACTATGCGCCAACAGGCTTGGGCGAGCCGACGCTGCCGCCGACCTTGCCGGCGGTCACCAACGCCATTTTTGCCGCAACTGGAAAAAGGATTCGCACGCTGCCGCTAAAGCGGAGCGGGTTCAGTTGGGCTTGAATGTCTCCTGCTGATTCACGGGCCACGCGGGACCGCCAATCTGCGGTTCCGGGCGAATACCGCTCAACCCTTCTCTTACTCAAATTCCGGCCAGATTCGATCGTTTTCCGGGGCGAAGATTCGCCAAAGGTCCGAGTAGGCGGCATCCGACCGGAGCGACTACAGACAACGGGCGCAGCCGGACGACAGGTTGCATTGTTGTTGCGAGAGCCAATTCATCATGAATGAGACAAAATGTTTCGGCACTCCGATAAGATCACCGCCAGCTGCGCAACGGGAGGACTTCGCTTGCTGACTGATATCACCGGCGACGCAGTCGGATTTCCGGCTGAGGGAGTGGTGATGAAGCTGCTGCAGAGGCGGTTTCTCAACGCCGTTCCCATTGGGGTCGACGGCGATTCACCGCAGCGGAAAGTTTACGGAACAGATTATATGGATAAGGGGCCGACACCTACCGGTAGCCCTACTTATCCCCTGGATGTTCTTGCAGAGTTTTCGGGTGACCGGAAAAGATTCCTTATGTCCGTCGTGAACCCCACGGAGGATGGGCACAGTTTCACTCCCAGGATAGGGGCACTGAGGCTGCGCGAAACGGGCAAGCTGTACCAGATCGCGCTTAGCGTGAACTCCGCCAATGAGGCTGGCAAGGAGGCCGTGGTCAAAATCGACGAGACTGAACAGGCAGGAATGCCGGAGACAACACGGGTTCATCCAGTCAGCATTAATCTGTATGAGTTCGAGGTGGAGACTGCGTGAACGTTGCCTATACAAGGAATGGGTAATCGCTGGAAACCCGGCGGGAAGCCCGCGAGTAAACGCTTCAGTCAAGGGGTGCGTGCACAACCCACCTCCGATATCTGCGAAAGGATCTTGTCGATGATGAACGTTTCGCGTAGGGAGTTCTTGAAGACAGCTTCGCGGACGGGACTGGTGGTCGCGGCGGGTGCTGCGGCGGGGCGTTCCGGCATGGCGCAAAGTGCGACCTCGCGAGTGGTGATCGATACTGACCGCCAAATTGCGCCAGTCAGCCATGAACTGTTCGGGTCATTTCTGGAGCAACTGGGGCGCGCGATTTATCAGGGCGTCTATGATCCGGGCTCGAACCTTGCAGACGAGCACGGATTCAGGATCGACGTAGCGAAGGAAGTGCGCGAGTTGGGCGTGCCGATTGTGCGTTGGCCGGGTGGAAATTTTGTGTCGGGGTATCACTGGCTGGATGGTGTGGGCCCGAAGGACAAGCGTCCGGCTGTGCTTGATCGCGCGTGGGACACGTTGGAGACGAACCAGTTCGGGACGAATGAGTTCATCACGTGGGCGCGACTTGTCGGGACAGAGCCACTGCTGGGGCTGAACTTCGGTACGGGATCCGCTGAAGATGCGGCGGCGTTGGTGGAATATTGCAACGTATCCGAAGGAACGAAGTGGAGCGATCTGCGGCGCGCCCACGGCTACGCGGAACCGCACGGCGTGCAGTTCTGGTGCGTGGGCAACGAGATGGACGGTCCCTGGCAGATCGGACACATGCCAGCGCGCGACTACGGGCTAAAGACGACGGACGCTGCACGGCAAATGCGCGCAGTGGATCCAACGATCAAGCTCATTGCTTGCGGGTCGAGCGGGCCGTTTATGCCCACTTACATTGACTGGGACCGCTCTGTGCTGGAAGAGTGCTATGACGTAGTGGATGGAATTTCGCTGCACCATTACTGGGGGAATACAGAAGAGACGAATCGCGACAGCCAGACCTATATGGCGATGAATCTGGCGATGGACCGGCAGATCCGCGAGATCGCGGCGGTGTGCGATACGGTTCGCGCCCAGAAGCGTTCGGGCAAACAGCTGTGGTTGTCCTTCGACGAATGGAACGTGTGGTATCGCGCCCGAGGTGGGGATTTCGCGGATGGGCATCGCAATCCCCATCCGCATCTATTGGAAGAACCGTACAACCTTGAAGACGCTCTGCTCGTGGGTGGGCTGGCGAATTCGCTGATTCGCAACTCGGATCGCGTGAAGGTCGCGTGCCTGGCACAGCTTGTCAATGTGATCGCACCGATCGCAACGAATCAGAGTGGGATATTGCGGCACACGATCTACTACCCGTACGCATGGGCTCTGAAATATGCAAGCGGGCGCGCCTTGAGCGTTCAGTTTGAGGGTCCCGGCTACGAAGTGGCTACCCTGGGCCGGCCAATTGAGAGCACCGGGTTGCCGCTTCCGGGATTTGGCGCAGTGCCCTGGGTCGACATCGCGGCAACCATGGATGCGAAGAACAAAACGGCCGCGCTGTTCCTGTTCAATCGGAATCTGGACAAGCCACAGGACGTGGAAGTGGTGTGGCGCGATGTGACGCCAAGCTCGGTGAAAGCGTTTTTAACCATGACGGGGCCTGATCTGAAGGCGGGCAACACGTTTACGGATCCCAGGCGAGTGATGCCGCAGGCGCTCGAAAACCCGAAGGTTGGATCGCGCATGACACTTCAATTGCCGGCGCGGTCGTATTCAGTATTGTCACTTGCCATGTAACGGGATCACGCATGGCCCGCATTTCCGCTCGAGAGGAGGCGGATGAGAGAAACGAGGCTTAACGTGGTGGTTGAGCATAAGTACTGGGGCTGGCAGCAAGAGATGCAGTGCAGATCAACTCGAATTAGCGGACACCGGGAAGGAATTCATGATTGACTGCTTCTGGGAGAGCAACCCGTTCAACGAGATTGATTTGACCGTGAACGCAGGATAGGCATCGGGAGACGACTTGGTCGTCACTTGGCCGAATAGTCGTTAGCCTTGATCGGAAATGCCTCGGGGCGCGTGCTCGTATTCAGAATTTCTGCACCGTTTCTGCCCCGGGGCATTTTCGATAAGGAGACTAGAAGGAAGGCGGTGGCAGTGGTGGGACCAAGCTTTGCTTTTCCTCGATCTGCCGATGCGGGTAATGCATCTCCAGCCGCAGCTCGCGCAGTAGCACTCGCAATAAGCCTGACGGCATAATTTAACAATCTTCTGCGTGCCACAGGCGACGCAGGCTACTCCGCTCGGAGCACCTCCATGGGGCGTATCCGCGCGGCGCGGACCGCGGGAACCATGGAAGCGGCCAGAGTGAGAAGAAAAATCGAGATGGCAGCGAACCACATGACCGCGGGGTCCAGGGGATCGACCTGGAAAAGCATCGAACGTAAGAGACGCGTGGTGAAGACGGCTGCAATGGCGCCAAGGCTGCATCCCACCAGGCCGAGCCTTGCGCCGGAGATGAGAACCAATTGCATGAGGCTGGAGCGCCGCGAGCCGAGGGCGAGGCGAATTGCCATCTCCTGAGTGCGCATCGCCGCAGAGAAGGCAATAATGCTGTAGATCCCAAGCACAGCGAGCAGCACGGCGGCCGCTGCAAAGCTCGAAATCAGCACTGTGTTGAAGCGGCGCGGAGCCTGACCTTCCTGGACGACGCGGTCCATGGATTCGATGTCGGTGAGCGGAAGTTGCGGATCGATGGCCCGAACGACGGCGCGGAGAGAATCGATCATCTTCTCCGGCGCAAGCGCGGCACGCATCACAATAGACGCATTATTGCCAACCAGCATGTCGGGAGGCGCAAATGAGCCAATGTCGGCCTTGGACTGCTTGTCGGGAATGTAGAACTGGTCCAGGGTGGGCGCATCTGCAGCACTGTCCTTGAGGTCGGCGATCTCTCCCACAACCGTCAACCAGGGGAGCTTGCCCTCTTCCGGCCCGCGGTGCAGACGCTTGCCGATGGGTTCCTGCCCGGGCCAATAGTGTTCTGCTAGAGCGTGATTGACGACTACGACAAGCGGAGCACTTGCGTCATCTGCATCTGTGAGGTCACGCCCTCGAATAATGGGAACGCCCTGTGCCTGAAAGTAATTGCCCATCACCTGGGGCACCCAGGCCAGATTCAAGCCCGCACCTTTCAGAGGGATGTAACCCTCAGGGGTGAATGTTGCCCGATACTCGGCGTCAGACGCAGGAAGAAGCGTGGTAGTACCCACAGCCTGGACTCCAGGTAGCTTCTGCAGCTTTGACAAAAGGGCGGTGTTGAACGCGTCAATTGCTGCCTGCGTGGAGTATTGCTGGCGAGGCAGACTATAGGAGGCTGTCAGCGTGTGGTCGACGCGGAATCCCAGATCGACCGAGCGCATCTTCGCATAGCTGCGCATCAGAAGGCCGGAAGCGGTGAGCAACACTAGGGCGACCGCGAGTTCTGCGATCACAAGCGCCGATCGCAGTCGCGCATGTCCGCCGCCGGCCGTCCCGGTGCGGCCGCCTTCTTTTAGTGCTTCATTGACGCTGGTGCGCGAGGCGGCATAAGCAGGAAACAGCCCGCAGAACAGGCCGGTGAGAACGGCGAGCAGAATCGATAATCCAACCACCTGCCAGTCGAGGCCGATGGAACTAATGCGAGGGAACGTTTCAGGAAGAAAGCTGATACCTACACGGAGGGCTACGGACGCCAAAGCCAGCCCGAGCAGTCCTCCGCCGAGGCTGAACATGAGCGCCTCGACAAGGGATTGCCTCAGAAGGACGGCAGAGGTGGCGCCCAGCGCTAGGCGCACGGAGATCTCGTGCCGACGACGAATTACGCGAACCATCAACAGTCCAGCGAGATTGGCGCAAGCAATAAACAGCACCACTGAGACGGCAATAAAAAGCATTCGGATCAGCGGCCGAGCCTGTGCCACGGTTGTCTCGTTAAGAGGCTGGACCCACGGGTGAATGCGGCGCGCGGACAGCGCCGGAGGAAAGTTGCGCATGATCTCCTGCGCTGCCGGCCCGGCATCCTGCTCCGCTTGTGCAGCAGTAACTCCTGGTTTCAGCCGTCCAACCATGTTGTAAGCCCAGGCTCCCGAGCCCTGCTCCAGTTCCGCTCGTGTAAAGCTCATGGGCACCCAGAGCTCGATGCGGTTTAACTGGCCCGGGTCAAGCGGAAACTCGAAATCGCGCGGCATGACGCCGACGATTTCATAGGGCTTGCGGTCGAGCAGAACTCTTTGACCGAGGATGTGGTCATCGCCATGGAAGCGACTCTTCCACATCTGGTAGCTAAGAACGGCTACATGTTGACTCGATTCATCTTCCTGCTTTGTGAAAGCACGCCCCAACAGGGGCGAAACACCGAGCGCAGGAAAGACGCTGGCAGTGAGCCGCGCTGCGTTGATCTGCGCGGGTTCGGCTGACCCGGATAGTTCACAAGTCGATCTCCTGTAACCGCCTAGACTTGAGAAGGCAGTTGTGTCACGCATGTAGATGCGGATACCGGGTGGTGTGACCCCCGGCGCATCATCTCCATAGGTCACACCCTCCAGCCTGTCGCCGAGCACGGCCAGTCTCGCCGGATCGGGAAACGGCAAGGGCCGAATCAGCACACCTTCGACAATGGAGAAGATTGTGCTGGTGGCACCGATGCCGAAAGCAAGCGTGAGGAGCGCTGTCAGGGTGAACCCCGGCGATCTACGTAACTGCCGAAACGCGTGGCGCAAATCTCGCAATAAAGCGACCATAGCAACCTCCCCCTACATGAATGGCCGTCCTCCTGGAGCGTCTACAAGGGAAATACAGCAAGACTAAGACAGAAGTTCCATAAGGTGAACTAGATCAAGTTAAATGCAGCCGACAAGAACAGACGCGATACAAGGAGAATTAGCCCTATCGAAATAGCTTGAGATCGATTGCATCTGCCATGACCTGATACCCCGCGTCATTGGGATGGAGACCATCTTGGGAAGCAAAGCGCGGCAGCAGTCTACTGGGGTGATCTGGATCGCGTAGAACCGCATCGAAGTCGATGACGCCGTCAAAGTTGCCGCTGGCTCGAATCCACCTGTTGACTTCCTGACGCACTGCGTCCTTGGTCTCCGAATAGTAGCCGGGAATCACCACACCCTCGCAAGGAGTGATTGTGGCGCCAATCAGCTTGACACCGCGGGCGTGAGCGCGGAAGATCAGCTGCCGATAGGCCTGGATCAGGTCTTCCGCGCTGAGCATATCTGCCGGATCAGCGAGGTAGCTCCCTCCCAGCTTGGCTCCAGGAAAGCTAATGTCATTAATGCCTTCGAGCAGCACAACATGAGTTACGCCTGGCATCGCGAGAGCGTCCCGATCGAAGCGGGCCAATCCGTTCACGCCGCCGAACGCGTCGCCCAGAAGCCGATTCACGATTAAGCCTTCATTGACAACAGCCACCTTCGAGCCGCCGGGCATCTCTCCTAGACGACGGACGAGATCGCTTGGCCAATTCCGGTCCGCATCCACGCTTGACTGGTCGCCATCGACGAGCGAATCTCCGAAGGCCACCACCAGACGCTGGGCCGGTTGAGCAGGAACTAGGACGGCGCTCAGTGCGATCGACGACAGAGTGTTTGCGCCCTCTATCGTTTCAGCCATAGTCTGGTCGCCGCGTCGCGAGACGACCGCCCGTTTGAGTGCGAGCAAATGGACCGTCGGGGTGGTAACGCGTTGTGGGAAGTAGAGGCTGAGGCTGATTTCGGTTCCGGGCGAAACCGGAAAGGCCACCGGGTCGCTCAGGGCTGGTGCGCCTGCTGGTATCGTGATCGAAGTACGGCCGCCGAAGGTGACTCTTCGGATGGAATCTGGTTTGACGCTCGCGAAATCGTTCGGCGCTGCAATAGTCGCCGAGCCAATCAGGAGCGGTGCCGAACCATATTCGTTCGAGAGGCGGATCGAGATCTGCGCGCCTCCGACGGAGACCCGTACACGTTCCCGAACCGTCTGCCCTTCGATCTTGTCGAACGGCTCGGCTGGGTTCGCACCTCCAGCCTGTGGACTAGCCGCCCACGTGGCCACGAAGGCCGTTTGCTGCGCGATCGCCCAGGGCGATGCAAAAGCGAGAAAACAAGTGAGTACACTTCTTCGCAATTGCCTCATGCGTGTAGTTTCTCCCGAGCTGAAGTCAACCCTTGTCAACCAACAACGTGGCCGAGCAACTATTTCATGGACGAGTAATCGGCTGGAAGCATGTACGTCCTATCCACACTTTGTATCAACTTCTCCGACTGCTCAGACTTCACATACTCCTGGAACGCCGGATCTGCATGAAATGCGTGCCAATTCCTCTCTGCATCTTCCTGGCTGTCATGGGCTATGAGGTAGACGAAGGTATTCGCGAAAGCCGGACTGTCCTGAGGTATCCAGTATCCGACCACATTCAGGCCGTGTTCGGTTTGCAGCTTGGAAGCTGAGCGAAAGCGTTCCGCGAGGGCGGGCACCTTGCCAGGCACAGCATGATAGATATCCAACTCGAAGACGCGCTTGCCTTCCGCTTTTACATCTTGTACGTGGGTCAAGTGAGAGCTGATGAGAGTTCCAGCAGCAAAAGAGACAACAGCAATACCAAGCATTGTCCATGCGGAGTGTTTCCAACGAGCGAGTCGCAACGAAACTTCATTGTGGAGCGTTGTCACGGATTCAGTCTCCTTTGTGCGTTCAAACATATGCCGTACTCCCGATCATCTCTCAATCGCTCGCAACAATCATCGTGAAGCTCGGATAGACTCCTATTGTCCGAACCGACGAACACTGAAAGAGATCGGCAAGCCGACC
>Ga0181535_10001383_pt1 | contig 31913 bp, 29 predicted proteins | sample PEATcosm2014_Bin_44_FD_119774 | JGI IMG/M metagenome (GOLD analysis project Ga0181535, IMG submission 119774) | Peatland microbial communities from MTU Mesocosm Facility, Houghton, MI, USA - PEATcosm2014_Bin17_30_metaG | ecosystem: Environmental > Terrestrial > Soil > Wetlands > Peat | place... | reverse complement strand
CTCGGCTTCGCATGGGACCCGTTTGGTGACGGCAAGACCTCCATTCGCGCCGGCGCGGGTATCTTCTTCGGCAATGTCGCCGGCAACCAGTGGAACCAGCCCGGCAATGCCATTCCATTCGCCTTACGGCCACAGAGCGGCGAGGGTCCGCTTAATTCCATTACCAATATCTACTCGACGGCGGGAGATTTCCCCACGACCGCGCCGGGTGGCGGCCTCTTCCCGTACACCTATACGCCGGCCAAGCCCACATTCATTGAGGGCCCCGGCGGCGCAACCGAAGCCATCTCCACACATTTCAAATACCCGTACGTCTACCAGTTCAATCTTTCCGTGCAGCGGCAGTTGCCTGGCCGGGTAACATTGACGGCGGCGTATGTATCCGCGCTCTCGCACGACCTGTCCACCTTTCTTGACGCAAACTACGCGCCGTATTCAACCTCAATCAACGGCACGACTGTCGTGCCCGGCACTTCGGCAAACAGCATTGCCGCGCGGCGTCAATTCGATCCCTGCCCCATCGCGGGTTGTCCCACAGGCTCTGCCGCCATCAACAACGGGAACGGTCTGCTGGGAGCACAGATCATCGATCTGCTGTCAGACCTGACAGGCAGTTACCACTCCCTGCAAATCTCGGCGACCAAGCAGCTCTCCAGTCACTTCAGCGCCGGCGGAAACTATGTCTGGAGCCACGCGCTCGATACCTTCGAAGGGTCCGAAGATGGAATTGCGAACCCGCAGGATCCCGGCTACTTGGGCGCTCCCTTCACTTCATCCAATAACTCTTTGGGTGCCATCGGCGGCGGACTGAGGGAGGAATACGGCCCGATGAACGCCGACCATCGTAATACCGCCGCGTTCTCCGGTACATGGAACATCGACTACGTCCACGGCGGCAACAGAATCGTCGAGGAAGCGGTCAATGGTTGGCAGCTCTCGCCGATTCTCATTCTGACCAGCGGCGGCGTGCTCTCGGCAACCACAGGGGCCAACGACAGCGATGACAGCGGCAATGCTCAGCGCCCGAATGCTGTTCCCGGCCAGAACCCCGTGCTCAGCGCGCACCGCTGCCGCGTTTGCACCCCCGCGTCCGGATCAAACGAGGTGACTGCGTGGTTCAATACAGCAGCTTTCACTCATAACGGGCCCGGCTTGCCGGGCGGCATCGGCCCAGGTGGAGCGGACGGCAACGTAGGCCGCAACACCCTCTTTGGCCCCGGTTTCAAGGATCTCGACTTGGGGATCTTCCGCGACATTAAGTTCGAGCGGGGATGGGTATTCCAGCTCCGCGGCGAAGCCACCAACGCCCTAAACTGGGTCAACCTCTCCAACCCAACAGCGTCCCTTGCTTCGGGCAACTACGGCAAGATCACATCGGCGACAGGAACCCAGCGCCTCATCCAGGTGGGCGGACGCTTGACGTTCTAGGCAACAAAACATGCATGTAAGAAAAAGCTGGCCGGATACCGAGTGGTATCCGGCCAGCGCTTTTTCTGAGGCGCGAATTCTTATCCGGCGAGTTGGTGGGATAATCAAGCGGATGCAGATTCTCTTGCTGTCGAAGGTGGCGCTGAAGAGCCTGCAGCCAAAAGGTGCAGACCGCGTAAACGTCTCCGAATGCGAGGAAGCAGCTGCCGAAATGGTGTGCCTGGGATGGATTTGAATGGTCGGGGAGAGAGGATTCGAACCTCCGACCCCCTGGTCCCGAACCAGGTGCTCTACCAGGCTGAGCCACTCCCCGACGTGTACGTTTTGCAGTCTCTCCATTTTACAGCGCAGCCGAGGGCGGCGCAAACCAGTCCTCGCTGAGGTCGTACAGTCGTCCAGTGACGAAATGCTCCGCCCACGCACAAGGATCTCCGCGCCGTTCGCCTCGAAACGGCGATTTCGGTTGAGATTAGAGGGCGCTGGCAAGTTTAGAGAATGTAGCGGGACAAATCCTGATCTTTCACGATCGACGCGACCATTTGCTTCACATAAGCGTCGTCGATAAGGAAGACCTTCTCCGGGCCGGAAGCCGTCATCCGCTCATGGAACGGCAATGGCACTGTTGATTCATTTTTGATGGCTGCGGAAAGGACCGAAGAGGCCTGCTCGTTGGGCGCGCGTCGAGCCACGTCGGGCGCCAGGAAACTTACATCTTCGAGAACGCGCTCCATGATCGTGTGCAGGCGACGCGCCCCAATGTTCTCGGTCGTCTCGTTGACCTTGAATGCGAATTCGGCCATTTCGCGCAAGGCTTCAGGAGCGAATTCAAGGCGCACCCCCTCGGTTTCAAGAAGCGCCGAATATTGCTTGGTCAGCGATGCCTTTGGCTCGGTGAGAATGCGCAGAAAATCATCGACGGTGAGCGATTGCAGCTCGACGCGAATTGGAAATCGGCCTTGTAACTCCGGGATGAGATCGCTGGGTTTGGAAACGTGGAAGGCGCCGGCGGCAATAAAGAGAATGTGATCCGTGCGCACCATCCCATAGCGAGTGTTGACGGTTGTGCCTTCAACGATGGGTAGGATGTCCCGCTGCACACCTTCGCGTGAAACATCCGGCCCGTGACCGCTCTCGCGCCCGGCGATTTTGTCGATCTCATCAAGGAAGATGATCCCGTTCGATTCAACCCGCTCGACGGCAGCTCGATTCACTGAATCCATATCGATGAGCCGGCCCTCTTCTTCCTGCACCAGATAATCGAAGGCGTCCGTTACCTTCATCTTTCGTTTCTTGGTGCCGCCTCCAAAAATATTGGGCAGCATATCCTTGAGGTTCATCTCCATGTCTTCCATGTTCTGGTTAGAGATGATGCCGAACTGCGGCGAACTACGCTCGCGCACATCAAGCTCGACCATGCGTTCATCGAGCTTGCCCTCTCGAAATTGCTGGCGAAGCTTTTCGCGCGACCGCTGGTGACTCTCCGCACCGGGAAGCGAGAGCTGTCCCTCCTGCGTTTGTGGCGCGGCCGGCGGCGGAGGCAGTAGAACATCGAGCAGCCGTTCCTCGGCGTTCATTTCTGCTCTGTCTTCCACTTCTTCGAGCCGCTCTTCGCGCACCATGTCGATTGCGATCTCGACCAAGTCGCGGATCATTGACTCCACATCCCGGCCCACATAGCCCACCTCGGTAAACTTTGAGGCTTCGACCTTGAGGAACGGCGAGTTCGTCAACTTCGCCAAACGCCGCGCGATCTCGGTCTTGCCCACGCCAGTGGGGCCGATCATGATGATGTTCTTCGGCATGATGTCGTCGGCCAGATCTGGGGGAAGCTTTTGACGTCGCTGTCGATTTCTGAGCGCAATGGCCACGGCGCGCTTCGCTGCGCGCTGCCCAACGACATGCTTGTCGAGTTCGGCGACGATCTCGCGCGGCGTCAACTCGTCGAGCGCGAGTTCCTGTTCTTCGGCGGATGCGGGAAGATAGATGGCCATGGACAAATGTCAGCGGGACAGTCCGCTAACCCTGTAGCTCCTCGACGGTGATGCGATCGTTTGTGTAGATACAGATTTCGCCCGCGATCTTCATGGCCTTTTCGGCGATTTCGCGAGCGCTCAATTCTGTGTTCTCCATTAATGCGCGCGCTGCAGCAGTAGCGTAGCTGCCCCCTGACCCGATGGCCGCTAACGGCTCGTCGGGGTCGATCACGTCGCCCGAGCCAGAAATCAGAAACGTCTGCGCCTTATCCGCAACCAGCAGCAACGCTTCCAGGTTGCGCAGCATTTTGTCGGTGCGCCAATCTTTTGCCAACTCCACGGCAGATCGGTTCAGATTCCCAGCGTGCTGTTCGAGCTTGGTTTCAAAACGCGCGAAAAGGTTGAACGCATCGGCCGTGGAGCCGGCAAACCCGGCGAGAATTTTATCTTGAAAAAGGCGGCGAATCTTCTTGGCCGAGTGTTTCAGCACGTGGTCGCCAAACGTGACCTGACCGTCTGCGGCCATAACCACCTGGCCATTGCGCCGCACGCAAATCACTGTCGTAGAGCGAATGTGAGAACGTTCTTTCATGCCGTCGCCCGTTCCAGGGCAGCCATCAAACTCGAAAACCGCGCACCCGACAGAGGAAAATCCTGCCGTTCGTGCAACCTAGAGTATAGGTCATTCGCGCGACCTTGGAAGGGGCGCGGGCCTCACCTTGGAAAGGCGACACTGCGAGGGGTGATCGCCGCGGCACTGCACTACTGGCGCGCTGCGCCCTGGCGATTTCATCTGCGGTATCCTCGAAGTGGGCTTTGGGCTTGGGTTCCATCTCGGGATGATCCTGCGCAACACAGACAATTGGGAAATTGCCGCCGGGTTATCCGCTGCGATCCTGGCGGCGACGGCTGCTGCGTGGCTGGTGCTGCGCAAGCGCCCAAGCGCGGACGAAATTGAGCAAGCACGGCGCACCTTTCTCGTGCAATCCGGGCGGCTCGTTGACGGCATGCTTCTCGACATTTATGAAGTCGAAGCCAGAGACGGCCGGACGCTCACCATGCTCCTGTTCAGTTACCGAATCGCCGGCGTGGATTACGAATGTTCGCAGGACATAACGGCCCTGCGCGACGTTGTCAACGCCAGCGAAGTGAGGGCCGGATTTCCTTGCACCGTCCGCTATCAGCCCGGTAATCCGTATAACAGCATCGTCGTCGGCGAAGGCTGGACGGGACTCCGGGAACGCATTCCACAACTGCCTTCGTTCGACGACCCCGACCCCTTGGATCTGAGCCATTTGCGCCCCGGCAAAGGCTAGAGCTACGCGTTGGCGCTCGATCCCAAACCCCGGTTAGACTATCAATATGCATGTTCACGCGGCAGAGGCCGGTAAGCCTGCTGGTCGGACAACATTCGTCCTGCGCATCTCGATGGCGGCCACCCTGGCGTATGTTGTGGTCACTTTCGTCGCCGGGTTGCGTGCACATTCGCTGGCATTGCTGTCTGAATCTGGCCACAACGTCTCAGACTTCCTGGCTCTCCTCCTGAGTTTCGCCGCGGTCTATTTCCAGTCGCGGCCGGCAGATCACTCCAGAACCTTCGGCTACCAGCGTGCCGGCGTGATCGCGGCGTTCATCAACGCGGCAACGCTCATCGCCATTTCGCTCCTTATCGCCGTTGAAGCCGTCCATCGGCTCAGCTCTCCAGTAGCCGTCCAGCCCCGGATCATGATGATCGTGGCCGCAGCTGGTGTGGCGATGAACGGTGCAATCGCGGCTCTGCTCTGGGGCGTGGCCCGCGACGTGAATCTGCGCAGTGCTTTTCTGCACATGGCGGGCGATACTCTCTCGACGGCAGCTGTGATCGCAGGCGGTGTGGGCATCCTGCTGACGGGTCAAAACTGGATTGATCCCGTTCTCTCCATCCTGATTGCCGCGTTCATCTTTTGGTCGAGTATTGGAATCGTGCGTGAAACGCTCAATATTTTGCTTGAGGGTACCCCGCGGGGTGTCTCGCTGCAGCAGATTCGTTCTGTCATGGAAGCGGTTGAGGGCGTGGTCAATGTTCACGACCTCCATGTCTGGTGCCTGGGCTCCTACTCGCGCGCCCTGTCGTGCCACGTGACGATTGCCGATATTCCCCCTTCGGAGAGCGTGTGCATTCTGGCTAACCTGAAAGATGTTCTCCACGGTCAATATGAGATAGACCATACGACAATTCAGTTTGAGCACATCGGCTGCGAATCGCCGGAGGATTGCATTTGCGTCGCTCCTCCCGAGGAGATGAGCGTGAGGCATGAGCATCACCACGGCCACGCACATTGAGCGAGGCAGCGCGGCAGCGGTCTCGCGATGTGTTCTCAAAACAATGAATAGAGGGATCGGAATTGACTTGCCGTCGTTTGCTTTCTAAAGCCGTTTGCATTGCAATCCTTTCCATTCAGGCGGTCGCGGCCTATGCGGCTCCGCAATCCGCCAAGCAGGCGGCCACGCAGCAGATTGGCGTGTTTACTGGCGAGTACGTCGATCCGGCAAATCCCAGCGATGCCTACAGCGTATACGTGGAGGCAGGCGCGCTGACGGTTGAATCGGATCGCCAAGTGCCCACCGAACTGAGACCAATCTCCGCGTCTCTCTTCGCTCTCGCGAATTCAGATGTGACAGCCGCGTTTCAAATGGATGGGGATGTCCGCGCGGCGAAAATCTCTTTTTCTGACCATCCCGGTACGATCTACGTCCGCTCTGGCGAGCCCGTCCGCCACGTTTTCCATGATTATGTTCGCAGCGAAGCGATGATTCCCATGCGCGACGGAGTCAAGCTGCACGCAGTCATCCTTCAACCTCAGGATCTCAAAATGCCGCTGCCCATCCTGATGCAGCGCACGCCGTATGGCGTTGACGAAACCGAGCGTGCCTCGTTTTTTGCCCAAAGGCCCCAGCTCGCGCGTGACGGATATATTTACGTGGCCGAAGACATTCGCGGACGCTACAGGAGTGAAGGCAAGTTCGTGATGATGCGGCCGCTTGCAGACCACCGCAATCCGAGTGCAATTGACGAGAGCACCGACACCTATGACACCGTGGCGTGGCTTATCAAGAATGTGGCCGGCAACAATGGCCGTGTGGGTGTCGTGGGAACCAGCTATCCCGGATTCCTCGCGATGATGGCAGGCATCGACCCGCACCCCGCGGTGAAGGCGATCTCGCCTCAGGCGCCCATGATTGACGTCTGGATCGGGGACGATTTCTTTCATAACGGGGCCTTCCGCCAAAGCTACGGCTACGACTACGTGCTGGGGCTCGAGTCGACAAAAACAGATACCGCGGTCTGCTACGGCGAAGACAAAAGCGGGAAGCCGGTCGACGGCTTCGATTACTTTCTACGCCGCGGCAGCTTCGCGGAGGATGTCAAACAGTCCGGATCCAGGCTTCTTCCCACCTGGAAGCTCTTCCTCGATCACCCGGCATACGATCCGGTTTGGTCTTCGCGCGGAGTGGAATACGAGTTGAATTCCGTCACCGTGCCAACGCTCACGGTTGGCGGCTACTACGACCAGGAAGATATGTACGGGCCGCAGGAGGAATACACGAAGCTCGAGCCGCACGACACAAATCACGAGAACTTTCTCGTTCTCGGACCTTGGCGGCATGGCTACTGGTCTTCGTCTTCCGAGCGTCTGGGCAATCTGAACTTTGGAGAGCCGATCGGCACCGAGTTTCGCTCGCAATTCGAAGCGAAGTTCTTCGCGCATTTCCTCAAAGACCAGCCCGGATTCAATCTTGAGGATACGGCCAGTTTTCAAACCGGCTCGAATACCTGGAAATACTATGCGCACTTCCCGCCGAAAGAATCGCAGCCGACAGCTCTTTATCTCGAAGGTGCGGGAAAGCTGAGCTGGAGTGCGCCGGAGTCGGAGGCAGGAAGCGAAACTGCGGGCTCCTACATCAGCGATCCCGCCAATCCTGTTCCCTATAGGCACAGGCCCATCCAGCCGACGTACAGCGACGGCTCCGAGTGGTACAACTGGCTCACCGAGGACCAGCGATTTGTAACCGGCCGCAACGATGTGGCCGTGTGGAAGCTGCCCGTGCTCACGAAGGATCTGACGATCACCGGCGAAGTGGTGGCCGACATCTTTGCTTCGACGACGGGCACTGACAACGACCTTGTAGTGAAACTGATCGACGAATACCCAGACGACGATCCGGACCCGACGATGCGCGGCTACGAGTTGTTGACCAACGCCGAGATCTTTCGCGGACGTTACCTCGCGGGATACGACCAGCCAACAGCGCTCGCGCCCGCATCGATTCATGAATACAAGTTCAGCCTGCACGACATCGATCATGTCTTCAAGGCCGGGCACACGGTGATGGTCGAAGTCCAGAGCACATGGTTTCCGCTCTACGATCGCAACCCGCAAACCTTTGTGCCCAACATCATGAAAGCCAGGCCCAGCGACTACAAGGCCGAGACGATTGAGATCTATTCCGGACCGGGCCACGATTCGGCAATCGAGATTCCGGTGATGGGCGCGCAGTAATGGCGTGGTGCGCCGCAGCGCAACTCGCGCTTGGAGCAGCATGGCAACACCGGACCCCGGCGACCTATAATCCCAGCAGGAACAGCCCCGGCTCCCAGTCTCCCTAAAAGGCGAGGAAAAAATTGGCACGCGAGCTCTACACAGCGCGACTCCTGCGCAAAGAATGCATTTCTGAAGTTGCCCAGTGCTATCACTTCCTGTTTGAAGTTGAGGGACGTGAGAGCTTCAACTACCAGCCCGGCCAGTTCGTGTCAGCCGTTGCGCAGGACGAAAATGGCAAGCAGCAGACGCGCGCCTACTCCATCGCTTCTGCGGCTCGAGGAAACAGATTCGAGCTGTGCGTGAATCGCGTGGAGAATGGCTTCTTCTCGAATCACCTCGCCGACTTGCCCGATTTGCCCGTGGGAGGCACGATTCAGGTTCACGGCCCTCATGGGCACTTCGTTTTGCAGCAGCCAATTACCGATTCGATCTTCGTGGCCACCGGTACCGGCGTGGCCCCCATGCGCGCTTATCTCGAATGGCTGTTTCCGGTTGGCGAGGCCGATCGCAGCCAGGGCAAAGATATCTGGCTGGTTTACGGAACGCGCTACGAGAGCGACATCTATTACCGATCCGAATTTGAGGCGCTGGCCAATCGCGTGCCCAACTTCCACTACCTGCCCACGCTGAGCCGCGCCGATGACATCTGGAAGGGCCTTCGCGGCCACGTCCAGGTCCACGTTGCGCAGATCATCGAGGATCGTGCGAAACGCCTCGGCCAATCCCTGCCGCTGGCGCAAGTCGATCCAGCGATTCCCGCGGCGAATCTTAAATTCGACATCTACACCTATATCTGCGGGCTGAACTTCATGGTCTCCGGCGTCCGCGAGCTGCTCGACGGATTCGGCTGGCACAAGAAGCAGGTTGTCTTCGAGCGGTACGACTGAAGGGCAGTGGAGCTAGCGGGGTCGGCGGAGCGAGCGAAGTTAGCTGCCGGAACGTGAATCGCGCATCGAAAGTGAAACAAGAGCAATAGAATCAGATAGTTAATGAGTCGATTCGTATCGCTTGCGAATCGGCTCGTTGCGTGTTGATTCCAAAGGGTTTGTTTGACATAGATTCGACAAAATTTGATGCATTTTGGCGATGGTCCGGTGGGCGGTTTGTTGATTCTAAACGAGTTAAATGGCGAAAATTCGGCGAAATATCAAGTTTTTTTATTTCATTTTTTCTCCCCTTCGCGGTCCCCACGTCGCATGTCTTTTCAGCCCAAATCGACCACGTTTTTGGACGCCGCGTTGCCATTATGGCACCGGGAAATTGGCGATGAATCTCCATATAGTTCAAGTGTAGCGAGTTTGCAGAAATAATCGGCAAACTTCGAGAGTAGTATTTCGCGGGCGTTTTCAATGGTTTAGGCAGGTTTGGCCAGCGATCGGCTCTTGACATGAAATACTGGCCGACATGAATCGCGCATCCGAGCGAACCTCCGGTCCCGGAGTTGGCTTGCTCCTGGGAGCGATTCTTGCGGCCTATGCGTGCGCACGAATCCTCGAGGTCTTCCACGGCGGCGCCCCTCGTCTTTGGATTGTTTCTCTGGATGTGCTCTCCGCGATGGCGTTTGCTCTGGTGGATGGAGCGCGACACTACAGGCTGCGCGGCATTCTTGTTTTTGCGGCGATCTGCACGGTCATCGGCAACATCACGGAGAATCTGAGCGTCCTCACCGGTTTTCCATTTGGCCGCTACTACTTTGCCGGGCTCATGGGGCCGAAGCTGTTCCACGTGCCGGTGCTGCTTGGCCTGGCTTACATCGGAATGGCTTATGTCTCGTGGACGCTGGCTCGCGCGATTCTCGGCGAGCCCTATGGCGAGGTGAGTGGGATGAGGGTTCTGACGATTCCGCTGGTTGCGAGCTTCATCATGGTCGCCTGGGATTTGGCGCAGGACCCCGTCTGGGCCACGGTGCTGCACGGCTGGATCTGGCTGGACGGCGGACCGTGGTTCGGAGTTCCCATCTCAAACTATCTGGGCTGGTACGGAAACATCTTCGCAATCTATCTACTGTTCGCGTTCTTCTTGCGCGGCCGCGCGGCGGCGCCGATGGCCAAACCGGGATCGAGCTTGCGCCCGGCGCTGCTTTTCTATCTGCTTTGCGCGGCAGGCAATGTGCTGCAAGTTTTATCCAGAGTTTCTCCCGCGTGGGTCCAGGATCCAACCGGCAGAGCGTGGCGATTCTCTGAGATCGCCGGCGCATCGGCGCTGGTTTCCATTTTTGTGATGGGCGCGTTTGCCGCGATCGCGTGGGCCAGGATTTCAGGGCAGGAAAAAGAGGCTACAGGTTGAAGAGCTCGCGCAAGCGCTTGGTCTGGGCGCGGCTGACGGGGATCTCGGTCTGCTGCTTGTCATTCATGCGCAGCTGGTAACTGGATTTGAACCAGGGCATGACCTCGCGAATCTGGTCGATATTTACGACGAATCCGCGGTGGGCGCGCCAGAATCGTGCAGGGTCGAGCAACTCGAGAAGCTCCTCAAGAGTGCGGCATTTGGATTGGCCCTCGAAGGCGCGCGTGACGATGCGAATGACACCTTCATCGATGGCTGCAAAGCAAATGTCGGCCTGATCGACAAGCAGCAAGCGGCTCTGCGCCTGCACGATGAGCTTGGCGGGCGGGCGGCTTGCTTCGCCGTTTTGGGGCCGGTTAAGGAGCCGCAACAGGCGATCGATCTGGATTTGCTCGGGCGCGCCGGCTGAGGGAGTGCCCGCGGCGATGCGCGCCTTGGCGCGCTCCACAGCCTCAGTCACGCGCGCCAGATCGAAAGGCTTGAGCAGGTAGTCGACCGCGTTCACGTTGAAGGCGCGCACAGCGTACTGGTCGTATGCGGTGGCAAAGACGAATTGCGGCAGGGGAGCAATGTCTTTCTCCGCGCCCGCCTTCGCGGATTGAGCGCGGTTGCGATCGACGAGCCGCTGAATGACGGCGAATCCGTCCTGACCCGGCATCTGCACATCGAGAAAGACGAGATCGGGATGATGCTCGTCGATGAGGTCGACGGCCTCAATGCCGTTTGAGCCCTGCGCAACCACATCCACGTCGCCAACCGAATCGAGCAGGTACTTGAGCTCGTCGCGAGCCAGTTGTTCATCGTCGATAATGAGGGCGGAGATGGGCATGGCGGGCCGAACAATTGATTGTAGAACAGGGAAGACAGCGGGGTCAGCGGAGTTAACGGGGCTGGCGGAGATCGGGAGCTTCCAGCCGTCAGCCCTCAGCTTTCAGCGGGCGATTCCATCCAGGCTCGCAAAAAGCAGAAGCAGATCCTTCGCTCCGCTTACCCCGCTAACGTGGGGCCCCAAGCGTGCTCCGCTCAGGATGACACCTCGAAGGGCCCGGGTGAGGCTGAGTTCGTGGTATCCCAGGTCTCAAAATCGAGACCTGGGCCACCCGCGAAGGACAGCGGAGTTAGCGGCGCTAGCGGAGCTAGCCGAGTTAGTGCGGTAAGCGAAGCTCGGCGGTCAGGTTGCGGGGCTCGCAGAGGACGAAAAAACAACTGCAGATCCTTCGGCCGCCGCGGCGACCTCAGGATGACAATGCATAGGGCGGCTGAGCTTCACGTGCGCCGCAAAGGGGGCTGTATTCTTCGCTACTCGCTCAGCACGCGGAGACGCGCGGGAGTCTGGTCCTGGGCCAGCTCATGGCCACAGTTGGTGCAATAGATATCGGTGGCTCGGACGGTGCGGAAGCAGGTGCCGCAGTTTGCCGTGAGCTGATAGTTGCACTGCGGGCAGAAATGAAAGTCGCCCTGAACATGCGTCCCGCACGAGGGGCAGCGAGAGACCTGGGGTTGGCGCAGCAGGAAGTAGAGCACCGCTCCAATGCCCGCGGGCATCACAAAGCAGATCACCATCCAGAATCGCGCGCTCATGGCGCGGCGCGGAGCATCCTTGCTGATGTAACCGACCATGAGGAAATAGAGAGACGCGACCACTCCCCATGAGATGTTGAAGTAGATGCGCAGGCCGAGCGGAGGCGGCGGATGATGGCGCTGCCCGGGGGCAACCAGCCAGAAGTAGTATTCGATCAGGACGAAAGCCAGGCTGGCGAGGACGATCGACCAGACCGGAATCAGGCGCTCTTCTTCGCTGAAACTGACGGGCTTTTGATCAGCCATGGGCCGTTACTCCCGGAGATAGTGACTCGGAGACAGGTTCGCCTCTTTTTCAATGGACGGAGCAGGGTCCCCGGAAGTTTCGGCCCCAGGCGCATCCGGCACAATAAATCGACGAACTTGAGTGGGAGTTATTCCTTGCTGCGAGACCAGCCGCCCACCAGAACAGCGGCCAGCACCGCCGGAATAAGGATGCAAGCCCAGACGCTGGTTTGGGTGGCGATGTCGGAGATGTGCTCGCCGCCGATCAGGTCGTCGGCCACCCGCCAGGCCAGTGGACCGAAGGCCAAAAGAGCCAGCACCAGCGATGCCAGAACAAGGGAACGAGTGCGGCGCCGGCCGGCCTTCTGATCTTGAATAACTCCGTGCGAAGCCAGAACGACGCGGCGGGTTTTTTCAGCAACAGCGCGGTCGCGGCCGGCTTGCTTGCCGGTGATCGCGTCAAGCAGATCGGCCTTGGCGCCCGCGCTCGAGGAACCGCCTGGCGCGCTAGGGGCGCCAGCTCTGCCTGCCAGCTCTGCCGTCCTCAAGCAACCTCCTGAAAGCGAGCCGCCGCAAAGTCGAGCCGGGGTTTGATCATCGCCAGGCCGCGATAGAGCCGCGACTTGACGGTGGAAAGTGGAGCGCGGGTGACCTTGGCGATCTCTTCAAGCGAGAGCTCTTCGTAAAAGCGAAGGGCCAGCACTTCGCGGTGAAGCGCATCGAGTTCGAGCAGCGCAGCCGCTATCCTTTCGCGGTCTTCAAGGTTTGAAACGCGGTCGAAGGGAGTGGGCTCGTCGGCAACGACCTCGAAAGTCATCGAGCGATCGTCTTCCGTTGCGCCGTCAATAAGCTCGTCGAGCGAGTTCATGGTGCGCTTGCGGCGTTGATCGATTACCAGATTGCGCGCGATGGTAAAGAGCCACGTCTCAAACCGCGCCCGGCCATCAAACTGATCGCCGCGAACAAGAACGCGCATCCACACTTCCTGAAAAATGTCTTCGGCGGTGTCGCGGTTGCCGGTGAGGAAGAGCAAATAACGCATGAGGCGGTGCTGATACCGGACGATGAGCTCCTCGAGGATTCCGGCCTTCTGGAGTTTGAGGCCAGCGGAGACGGCCAGGTTTTCCTGCCGCGTCTGATCGTCTGCTACCATGGCTGTTGCTCTGGGGAGAAGCGTGCGAGCGGAAGCAAGTGTCATCTCAATTTATTAGACGATAAAACCGTGGGTGAAGACCAGCTGAAATTCGCCCCCCGGCCAACCGTCCTCCCTCCTGTTGCCTCGTTCAAACACCCCCCACTGGAAAAGTTGTGAGGGTTTGGCCGCGCGCGCGTGCTGCGCGATCGCTGCAGACTGGTTCGTCGAGCTAACTGCTGTTCAGTGAACGGGATGGGCTCATTCATCCGAAAGGTGGATTACCGATTCGCGCTTAAGGAGATTCTCGTCGCGCGGACCTCTCCGCGGCGCGCAACGCGTCCTCAAGAGCCTTGGTGGCGCGGCGTTCTCGAGCGTCGCCGGATTCATAATAGAAGATTCCCATCAGGTGATTTCGGCGCTGGGCCGGCGTGAGGGCGAACCATGCTTCGCGCGAGCCGGGATGGCGCTGAAAGAGGGCGCGCAGAACAGGAGGGGGATCGTGTTGGCCTTCGAGGGCCTGCGCTAGCATCCCGGCGATCTTGTCGGCGCGCTTTTGGCGGGCTGCGGTGGATTTGGGCTGGTCTGCGAACTTGCCAAACTCGCGGCGCCGGGAAGAACTCATCGAGTCGAACAATTTGCGCAGCGCGCGGTCGGATTTGAGGATGCGAGCCAGTTCCGGTGGCAGAGTGATCGGGCGCTCAGCCAGATCGGGCTCAAGCCAGATTTTTACGTGTGAGCCAACCTGCGAGTGGGAGCCGGATTGCATCTTCTTGTTGACCAGCAGAAAGTGGCCACCGCGGCGCGAATCGGGAAAGAGCGAAGTGCGGAAAGCGAAGCCGCCGATTTCGCCGCGCACCCGCCGGCCGTTGCGCACTGGCCACGCCTCGGCAATGTCGAAAGGGACGCGAGCAATCACCCATTTAAGCGCGCTTCCGTCGGGCTCGAGGAGCGCGGTGAAAGATTTACGCGGTGATGCGGAGCGAGGCGGCATGGGCGGAGTTCCGGCGGAAGAGGCGACGCGCCTGAGCATTCATCTGCCGGATCAACTTATATATATCTGAAAAATCTTCCGATCGGAATGGACTTTCTCTCGCCATGAGACTCACCGGGACGGCGACTTCCTGCGTCAGGCAGCGGGGACGAGCCGCGTCCCGGCCTGTTGTCTCCATCGCCCGGAATTAACACCCATGGCAAGGAGCCAGATCGTGAGTATAGCTTCTCCGATTCCTCCCGCGACGACCTGATAGGGCGCGAGACGGTTCGCGAGCGGCGGCCAGATAAAAGTCATCCAGCTCAGGGCCGGCACAAGCATTACAGCGCCGATGAAATGAGGCATGAACGTTGAGCGGAAGATGAGATAGCTGATGAGAAGGCAATAGAAACCGTAGAAGACCAGAAAGTTTACATGAATGGGTCGGTAGGCCGGATCGATATAGCCATAGACGCTCCCGGCCCAACTGAAACAGGCTGCGAGGACCGAGAGCCAGCGGTTCACTGGCCAGAAGAGATAGCAGAGCAGAGCCGTCACGGTCACATAGGTGACTGTGGCCGCCGGGGCACAGATGGCGAGCATCCAGGGGCTTCCTTTTCCCGTCATCGTGATGCCCGACACGACAAAATTCAGCAAGTAGACGGCTCCTGTAAGTCGAGCCCAAAACGCAGGCGAGAGTGTTTCCAAAACACTGTTGTGGCGCACCGGTTCCATAGCGTCATTCCTTTCTGCGCGAGGGAAATCGAGTTTCATGCCGGCTGTGAACAGGGTTGATAAGCGACACTACGAGATTGGCGCAGAGGAAGTTCCCCGGCTAGCTGTCCTGACTCTTTTTCGAACCCGGAGGTTTCGATTCTGGCTGCGCAGGCTCAGGCCATCACGGCCTGCTTGCGGCGACGGCGCAGCGATTTCAGCGCGCGGAAGACGAAGCGAATGAGGATGAGAGTGACGAGAATGCAGATGAACGCGATGGCCGCCGCGATATAGGGCTCCCAAGTGGAAAGCCACGTGAGAAAGATGGCGAGCGCATCTTCGCCGAGACTGAGCGCGATGTTCGAAAAGGGCTCTGGCGAAGGAGTGACGGCGGCGCGAACGGCGGTTTTGCCTCCGTGCGCAATAAAAGCGATGGCCCCGCCGGCAACAGTGGCGGCAAGCTGCTCAGCGGGCGTGAGGCCGGCTGTGGCCTGAAATGCGAGCAGCGCGGCGACGGGAACGCGGATGAAAGTGTGCAGCGCGTTCCAAAACAGATCGAACGCCGGAATCTTGTCGGCGAAAAAATTGATGCCAAACAAAACCAGAGCGGCCGCGATCACGCCCCAGTTCGACAGCAGGTGCAGCGAAGGCGGCAAGTCGAGATAGCGTGTATGAGACAACAGGCCGAGAGTGGCCACCGTGGCGTAAACGTTGAGCCCCGCGGAGAAACTGACAGCGACCATCAAAGCAACGAGTTGATTGGGCGGCAGGGGCACGGGGAAAGTATAGAGGAAGCGAGCCGGGTCGCGGAATTGGTTGATTCCTGGCTGGCGCGCGAGGGACGGGCAGCCGGAATCGGGGTTGCGGCTTATGATGGGCTGCGTGGAGGTCACGATGATGACGAACGGCGCCGCAATAAAAGTCAACGGCGAGATTTGGCCGGCGCTCCCGCAGAGCGCGTGGAGCGAAACCTGCGCCACCCTTCAACTGTGGCTGCAGATGGTGGGCAAGGTGCGGATGGCGCTGACGCCGCCCATCAACCACTGCTGGAACGTGACGCTCTATCCGACGATTCGGGGGCTGACGACGATGCCCATGGCGCATGGGTCGAGAATGCTCCAGATCGATTTCGATTTTCTCGCGCACGAGCTGGTCATCGAGACCAGCGACGGCCGGCGCGAGGCGATCAAACTGGAGCCGATGAAGGTGGCCGAGTTTTACGCGCGATTTATGGCGGCTCTTGAGAGCCTTGACGCGCTGTGCCACGTCTGGCCGGTGCCGTGCGAAGTGGCGGAGCCGATTCCGTTCAAGAAGGACGACGTGCACAAGGCCTACGACCCCGAGTATGCGCAGCGCTTCTGGAGAATTTTGTTGCAGGCAACGCGCGTGATCACCGAGTTTCGCGCGCGGTTCATTGGCAAGGTGAGCCCGGTTCATTTGTTCTGGGGCGCCATGGATTTGGCCTGCACAAGATTTTCAGGGCGCACCGCGCCGGAACATCCCAGCATGCCAGGACTGCCCGATCGCGTGACCCGCGATGCGTATTCGCACGAGGTATCGAGTTGCGGGTTCTGGCCCGGAGCCGCCGGAGCACCAGGCGCTGGCTTCATCGAGCCGTTCTTCTACAGCTACGCCTATCCCGAGCCGCCCGGGTATCGTGATTCTGCGATTCGGCCCGCTGAGGCCAGGTTCGATGCCACCTTCGGCGAGTTCATCCTGCCGTACGAGGCGATGCGGCAGTCGGCGGACCCTGAAGCTGCATTGATCGAGTTCCTACAAAGCACCTATGAGGCGGCGGCAGAATGCGCCAAGTGGGATCGGAAGGCGCTGGAGCGACCGTGAAGGGTGAAGAGTGAGCGGTGATTCGTGGTCTGACTGAGTCCCGCTCCGCGCCGCTCGGCCAGATTCGGCGAGCCCGGGCCCCCCACCCCACGAACGAGGACCTGTCCGTGGGGACCCCGGGCCACCTCGATCCCGGCCGCTGGCGCGGCCTTGCCCAATGAGCTCGCGGCGCGAGAGCTGGACGATTTGGCGCGACATAGAGGCGAAGGCTCCGCCTATGTTGCCTGCAGAGCGTTGAAAGAACGTGGCTTATGGGATAGTCCATTTTGGAGCTTGCATTAAGATATATCTTACGATATAGTTTGAGACATATTTTAGTCAGGAGGACTAAGAACATGTTTGGAAGACAAGTTTTTGAACGGGAAGGCCATGGCGGTTGCGGTGGCCGGAGATTTGCGGGACGTGAGGAACAATGTGGACAGCAGGGATGGGCAGAGCGCCGTTTCGCAGATGTTCGCGGAGGCGGATTCGAAATGCCGGGCGGGTTTGGACCGGGTCGGCATGGAGGGTTCGGGCGCGGCTTCGGACGAGGATTCGGCGAAGGACGCGAGCGGATGTTCGACGCCGGAGAGATCAGGCTCGTGATTCTGCGGCTGCTCTCGACTGAGCCGAGCTACGGCTATCAGCTCATCAAGACCATGGAAGCGCGCCTCGGCGGCGGCTACACGCCGAGCGCCGGCGTTGTGTATCCCACGCTGACGATGCTCGAAGAAGAGGGCCTGATTGCGGCCACCGAGACGAGCGGCAAGAAGGTCTACAGCGTGACGGAGGAAGGCCTGAAGTACCTCGAAGCCAACAAGGAGCGCGTGGGCCAGCTTTTCGAGCGGCTCGAGGAGACGGGGCGCGGCTTCAAGCGCGGGCGAGCACCCGAGCTCATGAAAGCCTTCATGGACCTGCGCGGCGCGGTCATGTCGAAGATGTGGCGGAGGAACGCGACGCCGGAGCAGATCAAGAAGATCGCCGAGGCGATTCATAAGGCGGCGGAAGAGATCGACAAGTTGTGAGCGAACAGCGGAGCTAGCGGAGTTAGCGGCGTTTGCGGAGCTAGAACGACGGCGAGCTAGCAAGTTAGCGAGGCGGCGGGCGTGCTGAGTTGGCGGTTGTGGCATCCCAGGTCTCAAAATAGAGACCTGGGGCACCCATTTTCTGTGGTGAGTCCGCGTCATGGGACCTGGGGCACCCATCATTTTGGTGAGTCGGCGGTTGAGGATTCCCAGGTCTCAAAATCGAGATCGGGGGCACCCTCTACTTCACGCCCTTGGCGGGATCCCACACACCCTCGAGTTTGCGGATCAGCTTAGAACGGGGACGAGGGAGCGCTGGGCGGCTGCCGCGGCGATGGCGGAAGCGCAGACCGAGCGGTGCATGTCGAGTTCGCTGCGGGCGCGCTCCAACTCAACGAAGTCATAGGCCGCGAGCTCTGAGCGGACACGACGGAGCACCTCGGAGCGAGCTGCGAGGTATTCCCTGTGCCTGCTGGCAAGGGCGCGTTCGAGATAGGAGCATTTTGAGCAGGCCACGAGTTCCCCTTCCAGCCATTCGGCCGGATCTGCAACGGTTGAAGTGCGGCTATGTTACCGCGCCAGAATCTGACGCTCGGCGCGGAACCAGTCCTGAAGGTCGTGGCCGGGCGTTCTGCCGCGCTTTTCAAAGTTCTCATAGGCGCGCTCTCTGATCCTGTCCGGTGAGACATGGACTCGCGGCGCCGAAGTGGCGGCGAGCTTGGAGGGCGGGTTTTGCGGGGCTATGACGACAACTTTGTTCACTTTGGGCTGTTTTTGAACTTTTGAAACGATCATATGGGACCCTCGATAGGAATCGTGGGCTAAGAAGGAGGGTAATTCAGATGAACTGCCTTAGTTCAGAAGACCTGAGAGCGGAGGACGATGCTCACTCCATCTTTGAGGCTACGCTCATTCGGACTGCGCCGCACAACTGATTCGTGAATTTCGAGGGGCGATAGAGATAGGGACTAGAGACTAGGTTCTTTCGCCCCTACGGGGCTGGAGATTCTTTGCGGCGGGGTTCCCAGGACAGCGTCCGCCGCAGCGGACTTGTCCTGGGCTATTTTCTTGCGCTCCCTACGGGAGCTTTTTCCAATTGATGGAAGTTCGCGGCCCGAGGCACTCATCTCTCAAGCTTTTGGGTTGGTGGTATCCAAGGTCTCAAAATCGAGATCCTTCGGCTTCGCTCAGGACAGGCTCTGGGGCACCCATTGTTTTGGTGAGTTGGCGGTTGAGGATTCCCAGGTCTCAAAATCGAGATCGGGGGCACCCTCTACTTCACGCCCTTGGCGGGATCCCACACACCTTCGAGTTTGCGAACGTAGAGGATCTGACCGATGTGGTAAGCGTTGTGCGCTCCCACATGAGCAATCAGCGACGCGTTTTCAGCCAGCTTCTGATCGTCGGCGGTTTCAACGGCCTTTTCCCAGTCGGTGAGCACCTGGTCGAGTTTCTTCACCAGGTCGTCCCATTGCGCGGGGGTGAAATTGTCAAAGGTCTCGTTGTTGTTTCCATCAAAGGGCGCGGGCTTCTCGCCCTTGAACTGCGTGAGCGCGCGGTCGTCCCAATACCAGATGTGGTAGGCAAGCTGGCCGATGGAGTGGTTGCCCTTGCCGGGGCTCCATTTGGCCTGCTCGGCGGTCAGGCCTGCGACGGCAACGTTCGCCGGAACAAACCAATCTTCCTGGTCGTGCGTTGTGTGCAGCTGCTCAAGCAGGACGCCGCGCAGGGTCGTGGGCGGGGTCTTGGTTTGGGCGGCGGCGGCGAAGGGGATGGCGAGAACGGCGATAGCGAGAACAGCAAGGAAAGCCAGTTTTCTCATGGACGCTACCTCAGGGAAACAGGATACGGGAAGGCTTCAGGTTGGATGGTTGCGGATGTAAATCGTCAACGGGCTCGCTCGGTGAGTTGACGTCGCGGACCTGGGCCGCCCGCTAAGTTTGATTCGGGCGCAGCGAAGTTCGCGGTTTGCGGGTTCCGGGAGAGGTGCAACTTTGGGCGCGGTCGTGCATCTAACCCATATGTTGTGACTGTTCGGCTCTTGGCCCCAATCCTTGGGTGCTATTGACCGAAACGACGCTGGCGTCTATAGTCACAATTGCGTTGAGAGCGCGCTTTGGCGCGCGTTAGGAGACTCCTTAACCGGGATCTCCTGCTCGACGCTCTTTTATTTTAGGGCCATTTCTTGAACCCGTGCCGGACACCCGTTAAGCTGTTGCCGGTCACTTTACCCCTAATAATGTTGTAAAACTTGTGATCTGGCTGCTCGGAGCCATGGGCAGCATAGGTGGCTCCCGCGACGAAGTCGGCGAGCTGGATGCCGGGACTGAAGTGCGACGGGGTAAGGAACACCCCTTCAATAATGCTAGGAAACACGGTCCAGCGTGTTCCGCCTACCAACAGACTTCGATAAAAGGCACGCAGGCGGAGGTCTTGTTTCTCTTGCCGTTGGTCCTGAACAACCACGCCGAAGTCGTTTGTGGCATTCAAGTAGTATTGGAAGCGCTCCATCATGAAGGTGACCGCGCGTTCGTAAATATCTTCGGGCCCTGTCATCTCGGGCCGCATGTAGGCAGCGGCCTTATCGATCACCACCGCAAGGACTCGGGTCGAGGCTGAGGATCGGACGAGTCCAAGCATATCTTTGCCGTATTGGATCCGGTCTGCGTCAGAAAAGGCATTGAGTGGGTTCTTTCGGCCGCCTGGGTGTCGAACGTGACGCCATTTGATCTCAGTTGCCGGTGATAGTCCGCGGCCTTTCTTTAGTACCTCCAGTCCCTTGTTGAGGTGCGTCCATTGGTCAGCGCTCACAATTACTCCGCCCAATACAAGAGTCTTGAACGGGCCACCCATCAGCGCGTCACCGGATTCGTCCAGGAATAGCAAGCGCATGTCTCTACCACCTTGCTTCGGATCGTTCTAGAGCGATTAATCGTAGGTAGCCGGCCTGTTCGGGGTGTATTATCGCCCCGGAACCTGGACTGCCTTCCTAAGCCTTGAATTCCTTAATTGCTTTCATCAGCTTCATGCCTGCGCTCCAGGTGAATTCGTCGCCTTCGAACTCGCAGCGATACAGACCCTGCAGATTCGATGGGACTGGAAGTCGCTTGTCCCAGACGAGAACAACCCTCCTGTCGTAGAGCACGAACGCAGCGCCGATCTCAATAAGCACGTTTTCGTTGATCGCGTATTTGCCGTTTCCGTTCTTGTTAGCCTCGTCGGCGCTGACGATGATGATCCCTGCTTGGCAGCGACGCATGGCTGAGAACACCTTTTCCGGCACAGGGATTGCTGCGGTCTCCTCGTCTTCTGCCACTTCACTTTCGAAAGTACCCAAGCTCAGCATCGTTTGAACCTGCTCCACAAGGGTCATGTTTTTCCCGTGAGTTATGAAGATCCGGAGAGAAGGCGGCTTGGTTGTCTGGGATTCTTTGCTGCCAAATTCAGGGCTTGCAGACGCGCTCGGCGTTGCACCTTCTGCCGCCTCTTCTTCGGCGATAATTTGGTCGGTTCCCGTAGTCGACGCCGAGGGAAGAGTGCTTGGGCCAGATTCGATGAACGATTCAAGTTCCTTAGAGTTGACCTGCAAGCGCGTGGGTTGGCCTCTTCGGCCGATGACTAGCTTTCCGAGTTCGGCGCCTTCGCAGACGTTGAAGAAACACACAGCGGCGTCTTTAAGAGTGTTCTCATTGTCTGTACCCGCCTGTTCGGCGTGGTGCTCGTTCCAGTGGGCCGCGACGTCGACGTTCGAAACCTCAGCCATTCCCTGATGGAAGGTCCATTCCAGCGCTGAGCGGTATGGAACGACGCTGTCGATCACTTCCCGCAGGATGTCTCGTCGTTCGTTTTGCTTCCTCGCCCATCGCCAGCCTCGTTCCGTGAGGCGGTATCGGTCCCCATTTTTCTCAATCAGCTTCCAGAATGCATAGGCGGTCATTTTACGTCCGTCGAGCGGATTCGATCCGAGCGCCGCCTTCATTTCCGCCGATGTCGCGCCGGTTGGCTTGTTCTTCAAATACGCAAGTACGACTGCGACGTCATCCATGGTTGTAAGGATCGGCAGCATCGCGCCCCCTTTTTGCTTAGCTTTTTAGAGTGTATGGCCATTTTGGCCAATGTGTCAATAGAGTCATAACCGTTTTCTCAAATGACCATGGTGGTGCGGATGCCACGGGGAACCCGGAGACGAACCCGGAAACCGGGGGCGAACCCGGGCACGGGCCGAACGTTCCCTTGGCTTCTTTTGACGCCTGTGCCGCTGGCCCCGCCCCAAATCTCGTCAAGCCCTCCTCCGCCCAAATAACTCACCCGTGTTCCGTAAGCCATTGATTCTCTGTTCTCTGGCCTCTCGTCTCTATCCCTCGAAGTTTGCCGATAACTAGCACCTTTTGGCGCACAATAGTCTCATGATGAGGCAACAGACCAACACCGTTCCCTCGCCGGCCATGCCCGATTGGCTTTTGGCTACCGACTACCGGCTGATGGCTATGGCCGACCGGCTATTCGCTATTGGCTATTCGCTACTGGCTGCCTTCTCACGCTCTCTGCTCCCTATTCCCTAATCCCTGGTCCCTGTTTCTCCCCCCCACCCCCCTGCCCATTTTGCGAGACTGTGAATCTGTGAAACTGTGGAGCCTTTAGAATCAGCAGCTTGTGTCCACAGTTTCACAGGTTCACAGTTTTCGTTTCCGTTTCGTTCCTCTTTTTTGCGTTTTGCGGTTCGCGATGTTGAGCTTTCGCCCAAGCGCTCCACACGCGAGTTTCACTCGCTGATTCGCGCTCCGAAGCGCGATCGGCGCTGCGGCCACAAAGCTCCTTTGTGTGTGATTCAATAGTAAGAATGGCTATTCCCCGAAGATCGACGGTGCGCGGCCGCGCGATTGCAGCTAAACGTAAGGTGCGCGAGTACGCGATGGTGGCGCGGGCGCTGGCGGACACGTCGCACCCGGTGCTGGTGCAGATTATCCCTACACGGTTCTGCAACCTGAGCTGCGCATACTGCAATGAATACGACAAGGTGAGCGAGCCGGTGCCGCTCGAAGAAATGGTTCGTCGAGTCGACGCGCTCGGGCGGCTGGGGACGGCGATGATCGGCATCTCGGGCGGCGAGCCGCTGACACACCCGCAACTGGACGACATTATTCGCCGCATGAGGAAGACGGGCGCGATTGCGGGGATGATTACGAACGGGTTCCTGCTGTCGCCTGAGAGGATCGAGCGGCTGAACGAGGCGGGGCTGGATCATATGCAGATCTCGATCGACAATTTAGAGCCGGACGAGGTGTCGAAAAAATCGCTCAAGACTCTGGACAAGCGGCTCCAGATGCTGGCCGAGCATGCAGAGTTCCACGTGAACATTAATTCGGTGGTGGGCGGAGGGATCAAGAATCCGAACGACGCGCTGGTGATCAGCAAGCGGGCGCTCGAGCTGGGGTTCGAGTCGACGATCGGGATTATCCACGATGGCGACGGGCAACTGAAGGCGCTGAAGCCGGACGAGGCGCGGGTGTACCACGAGATGAAGGCGCGGAAGAAGACGAACTACGCGCAGTTCGACAAGTTCCAGGAGGCGATTGCCGAAGGGCGCGCCAATGACTGGCGGTGCCGTGCGGGGTCGCGGTATTTGTATGTGTGCGAGGACGGGCTGGTGCATTATTGCTCGCAGCAGCGCGGGTATCCGGGGGTTCCGGTGGCCGAGTATACGAAGGCGGATTTGAAGCGGGAGTTTACGACGGCGAAGAGCTGTGCGCCGAATTGCACCATTGGTTGCGTGCACAGGATTAGCCATATTGATTACTGGCGTGCTCCGCAGACGCGGATGGTTGCGCCGGGTGGGCAGGAGCTGGTGAAGATCGCGAACAGCTAAAAAGCAGCTGTTAGCCATTAGCTGTTAGCTTTTAGCTCTTTTCTTGCGGGAGGCGCTGAATCGGGAATTCAGCCGAGATTCAATGAGGGATTTGGAGGGCGTTCGCTGCGGCGGACGCCGTTTTTGTTTGTGGGGGCGGGTTAGGCGCGAATCGCGAGGAGCGATTTGCGCCGAGACTCGTAGTGGCGACCATTCAGGTTGCAGCCTGCGGCGAGATGCGCTTTGGCTGGTAACCCGTTCTGCGATTAGTGGCGCGCGTAGTCGAGCGCCTGGTCGATGTCGCGATAAAGGTCCTGATCGACGTTGAGCACCTGAATGTACGGCGGCCCTTTGGAGCCGGCGATGGCGATGAAGATGGTGGGGGTTTCCTTCAGGCCCATGCGCTCGGCCAGGCTCGTGTCGGCCTGGACCAAGCCTGCCAGCTTGCCCTGTGGATCGACGGCGAAGGGCATGGCAACGCCGTGGGCGGAGGCGAACTGCTGCGTGTATTGACGGAGCTGAGGTTGGGTCTCAATCGAGTTCTGGTTGGCAAAGACGTAATTGCGATAGTCGTCGCCGAGATGAGGGCTTTTCTGGTCGAACCAGCGCGCGTTCACGGCGGCTACGGGGCTCCAGATGTGTCCGGGGATCAGGAAGTCGTGGCGAACCCACGGGATGTGGTAGCTGGCGGCGGCCTGCATCATCACCGGGTTGGCGTGCGCGCAGGCGGGGCACTCAAGGTCGTCGAATTCGATAATGGCTACGCGAGCGCCTGCGGGGGGATGGAGGGCCGAGGCGTCGAGAACCTGGATTGTGTGCGGCGAGCCAAATTGGGCGTGGGCGGAGACGGCCGCAAGGACCGAAAGAAGGCCGGCGAAATGGCACAAGGAGAAGCGAAGGGGTCTGAAACGATGCATTGTGGTTGGACGGCTCCCTAAACCCATTGTAACGGGAGGGATGGAGAGGCAGGGAGCAAGGCGGCGAGGGAGCAAGGGGGCGGGGAGCGAGGGCGAAACGGACCAGAGAGCGACAGGACGCTATTCGTTGCGGTCGCGGCGATGGCGTGCCATCCAGTTGCGCCATTTGTAGTCGGCAAGGACGGAGCCGGCAACGATGAGGATGGCCACGGCAATGAGGAAGATCTTCATAAAGCTCGTTCACAGTTCGTAGTTAGCAGTTCACAGAAACTAGAGTCCGATAGACGGAAGGGCGGTGATCTGCGAGCTAGGGACGCGAATCACCGGCCGACCACGATGACAGTAAAGGTGCCAGGGACGACGGGCGGACGCGGGCGCGGATTCTGCGGTGTTGGGTCGGGGCGCGGGCCGAGGTCGGCGGTGATGAGATAAACCCGGTCGGTGGATGAGTCGTATGTCATCGTGCGCGCGCCGGCCTGCGTGGTCAGGCTCTCGATCGTTGGATACCCGGGAGCGGCGGCGTCAATCACGGAGAGAATTCCGTCGCGGCTTGGGATGAAGACGAGCGAATGTGCATCGCTGTAGCCGGCGGCGTCAGGGCCATCGCCGATGGTGGGGTTGGCAAGGAGTTTGCCGGTGTTGGAGTCGATGACGGATGCTTTCTTGCCATCGCATGCGGGGAAGAGGTGGTGGCGCGCGGCGTCAAAGGCGAGACCGGAGGGAGAATCGCAGCCGGAGGGCCACGTTGCGGTGATGGTCTTCGAATGCGCGTCGATGCGGACGATTTCGCTTTTGTCTTCGATGTTGTCGAAGACTGTGCCCTGGCCATCGGTGACGGGAAACTCGGGCTTGCCGGGGAGGGGGATGGTGGCGATCACGGTGTTGGATTTGGGGTCGATGACGGATACGTCGTGGGAGCGGCCGTTGAATGCCCAGACGGTCTGCGTCACCGGCTCGAACAGGGTGTCGTCCGGACCGGTTCCAGCGGGAATGGTCGCGGTGATGGCGAGGTTGGAGCGGTCGAATGCAACTACTGCGTTGGCGCCGCCGTCAGTGATGTAGCCGAACTTGCCAGATGTATCGAGCGCGATGGAGTGAACGCCGTGCAGATTCGGGATCGTGCCGATTGATTTACCGGTGTTGGTGTCGACGACGTCAACCTCAGTGCCGTGGGCGATGTAGAGGCGATGCGCGCCCGGATCTGCGACAGGGTAATCCCAGCCGCCATCGCCGCCGATTTTCCAGTGATCGACGATGCGGTACGGTCCTAGGGGCGCCGCGGCGGATTCGGTCCCCGGTGTGGGCGGTTGCTGCGCGGCGAGGAGGATTGGCGCGGCGGCGATAGCAAAAACGGCGGCGATGAGGGAAAGGTGCAGACGGGACATGATGAGCTCCGAATGGAAATCGAACGGGGCAAGGATAGCACGCGGGGGTCGATGGGGCGATCAAAACGCAATGAACGCGGGGACGAAGTAAATGGCCGTCAATCAAAGATCACGGTGCTATCTTTGACAGACACAAGGTGAATTGATGAGGGGAAAGATGAGCAATCGGGCGTTGGTGCGGAGCGCGCTGGTGGTGACGGTTTGGATTGCATTTGCCGCGGGCCTCGCCGCCCAGGAACCCGCGGAGAATCCGGCGCAGGCATGCGCAGCGAAGAATCAGACAGATGCTGCGACGGTGGCGGCGTACCAGTTCACGGCGTACAAAAGCAGCGATGGCGCGTGCGTGCAGGTGGCGAGCGGAGGCAAGACCGTCTACAGCCAAAGCGTGGACAGTTTTGAGACCTTCACGCTCGGGCAGCAGGAAGACGCGCAGGACAACATTACCGCGATCGCAAACGGAACGGACGTGACGGGGCGAGGGCAGCCCGACATGATTGTGTCGTTGTTTACCGGAGGCGCGCACTGCTGCACGATGCACTCTGTGTTTGAGCTTGCACCTCAATTCAAGCTGCTGGCCACGCTGAACGATTCCAACGACGACCTGGCGCATTTTGAGCGCGAAGCTGACGGGCACTACGACTACGTGACCGCCGATTGGACCTTTGGCTATTGGCCAACGTGCTTTGCGTGCTCGCCCTCGGAAGTAGTGATGCTGCGCTGGATGAACGACAACAACGGCGGGGGATTCCACCTTGACGTGAACAAGATGAAGAAGCCCGCGCCGACAACTGCGGAGTGGAGCAAGGACCTGAGTCCTGCGCAAAAAGTGGTGACGGCGGGAGATGCCGATTCGATCGGAACGACGATGTGGCAGACGGTTCTCGATTTGATCTATTCGGGCAATTCGCCGTCGGCATGGAAGTTTGTGGATGCGCTGGGGCCGAAGGCACAGCAGGCTCCGCTGCCGGCCCTCGGGGATTTCTGCGGACTGCTGAAGCAGAGCCCCTACTGGCCGGATTTGCAACCGACACTGGTGGATGTGCCGCCGGCGTGCGCGAATGCGGCGGCGAAACCGACGCAGTAGAGCGGAGCACTTGGTCGAGCTGGCATTCCTCAGGGCCTAAAGGCCAATTACATTTGTTGCGCAATCGGCACGACTAAAGTCGTGCCCTGACACTTCGAGCTCCCCCGAAGCGGTTGTTCTGCGGCCTATAGAGGGTCCTGATCCCTACGTCATCGCATGGGATCGAACCATTCAAAGCAACTCCTGCCAACACAGAACGGCCCTCGATCGAGGCGTTGATGCATTAGTCTCAAAGTTGCGAAACCATCATGCGTTGGGGAGCCAGCGATTGCGCATTGTTCTGTCGAACATTGGAACTTTTGGGGATATTAATCCGCTGATTGCGATCGCTCTCGAACTGAAGCGGCGCGGCCACACGCCGGTGATGGCGCTGCCCAACGTTTATCGCCCGAAAATCGAGCCGCTCGGCCTCGAGTTTAACGCGCTGCGACCCGACATTGACCCCACAAACTCAAAGCTCGTGGAGATGGTCTATGACGTGAAGAAGGGCACCGAGACAGGGCTAAGAGAGTTTCTGTATCCCGTGCTGCGCGAGACGTACGCCGATTTGCTCGATGCGGCGACCAAGCCGGCACGCGCCGATCTGCTGCTGCTGGGCGAGCTGAATTATGCGGGGCCCATTGTTGCCGAGGTGACGGGAATCCCTTGGGCGAGTTACGTGCTGGCGCCGTTTTCGTTTTTTTCGGCCTACGATCCGCCGGTGCTGCCACCATTTCCAAAGTTGGCACGCGCAGACAAGGCGCCGGGGATGGGGCGCGCGATGCGCCGGCTGGCGCGTTTCGTGACGCGCAAGTGGCCCGAGCCGGTGTATGAATTACGTCGTGAGCTGGGATTAGAGAAAGGCAAGAATCCGATCTTTGATGCGAAACATTCGCCGAACCTGGTGCTCGCGCTTTTTTCGCGGGTGCTGGGCACAGAACAAAAAGATTGGCCGGCGAACACCCTGATCGCGGGATTCTGTTTTTATGATGCGGATGCGGGAAACGCGGAGCTGCCGCAGGATCTGAAGAGGTTTTTGGCTGCGGGGGAGGCGCCAGTGGTCTTCACGCTGGGTTCGGCGGCGGTGCTGGCGGCGGGAGATTTCTATGAGCAGTCGGCGAAAGCGGCGAACAAACTAGGCGTGCGCGCGGTGCTGTTGATTGGGGACGACGAGAGGAACCGGCCGCAGGGGGCTCTGCCCGATTCGATTTGCGTGGCGAAGTATGCGCCGTATTCGGCGCTGTTTCCCCGGACGCGGATGGTGGTACACCAGGGCGGGGTTGGGACCACGGCTCAATGCTTGCGCGCGGGACGCCCGATGCTAATCATGCCTTATTCGCATGACCAGCCCGACAACGCTCGGCGCATGCGCAGGCTGGGAGTGGCGCGCGTGATTCAGCGATCGGGGTATAAGCCGTGGCGCGTGGCGCGGAGGGTGAGGGCGATGCTGGCGGATCCGGAGTATGAAGCGCGGGCGCGCGCAGCGGCCGACGAAGTGGCGCGGGAGAACGGCGTAAAGACGGCGTGCAATGCGCTGGAGAAACTGGCAACCGATCATTAGCCCAAGCCGCTACTGTGGCGCGGGCAGGTTCGAGGAGACCTCAGGCGGTTGCACTGCGGCGAGGTTTTCGGTCTCGGCGGGCATCGAAGGCAGCGGGCGCTCAAGCGCGAGCGCGAGCACTTCGTCCATGGTGTCAACGAAGCGCAGCTTCATCGCGTTCTTAATGTTGTCAGGCAGCTCAGAGAGATCCTTTTCGTTTGCGCGCGGCAGGATGGCCTCGAAGATTCCGGCGCGAAGTGCGGCCAGCAATTTTTCCTTCAAGCCCCCGATGGGGAGCACCTTTCCACGCAGCGTGATTTCGCCGGTCATGGCGATATCGCGGCGCACGGGAATCTTGGCAAGCGCGCTGGCCAGCGCCGTGGCCATCGTGATGCCGGCGGACGGCCCATCCTTGGGAATGGCGCCTTCCGGCACGTGCAAGTGAATGTCGATGTTGCGGTAGAACTCACGCGAGAGGCCGATTGCCTGCGCCTTCGAGCGAATGTAGGCGAGAGCGGCCTGCGCGGATTCCTGCATGACGTCGCCAAGCTGGCCGGTGATGGTGAGCTTGCCCTTGCCGTCGAGAACCTGAACTTCGGTGGTGAGGATCGAGCCGCCAACTTCGGTCCACGCAAGACCGGTGACGAGGCCGACTTCGCTCTTTTCATGGGCCTCGGAGTCGCGGTACTTGGGCACGCCGAGGAACTCGACGATGTTGGCCGCGGTGATTTCTTCCTTGTGCTTGTTGCCGGCCTTGACCACTTTCCGGGCCACTTTGCGGCAGACGTTTCCGATTTCGCGCTCAAGATTGCGGACGCCGGCTTCGCGCGTGTAGTAGCGAATGATTTCGAGAATGGCGTCGTCTGCGAAGACGATGTTCTTGTCGCTCAGGCCGGTCTGCTGGCGCTGCTTTTTGACGAGATACTGGCGCGCGATTTCAAGCTTTTCCTGCTCCGTGTAGCCCTGAAGCCGGAGCACTTCCATGCGGTCCTGGAGCGCGGGCGGAATGGTGTGCATCACGTTGGCCGTGGCCACGAAGAGGACTTGCGACAGATCGTAATCGACGTCGAGGTAATGATCCTGGAATGTGACGTTCTGCTCGGGGTCAAGAACTTCGAGCAGCGCCGAAGCCGGGTCGCCGCGGAAGTCAGAGGAAATCTTGTCGACTTCGTCGAGGAGGAAAACGGGATTCTTTGTGCCGGCGCGCTTCATGTGCTGGATGATCTGGCCGGGCATGGCGCCGATGTAGGTGCGGCGATGGCCGCGAATCTCGGCTTCGTCGCGCACGCCGCCGAGCGAGAGGCGGACAAATTTGCGGCCGGTGGCCTTGGCGATGGACATGCCGAGCGAGGTTTTGCCGACACCCGGAGGCCCGACGAAACAAAGGATGGAGCCCTTGGGATTTTTGACCAACTGGCGGACGGCGAGGAATTCGAGGATGCGCTCCTTGATTTTTTCCAGGCCGTAGTGATCGGTGTTGAGAACTTTTTCGGCGTAGTCGATCGAGCGCGTTTCCTTCGACCGCTTTTTCCACGGCACCGCGAGGAGCCAGTCGATGTAATTGCGGCTGACGGTTGACTCGGCCGACATGGGCGGCATGGCCTCAAGCTTCTTGAGCTCCTGCACGCATTTTTCCAACACGTCCTTGGGCATGCCGGCGGAATCAATCTTCTTGCGCAACTCGTCGAATTCGCTTTTTTCGCCGCGGCCCAGTTCTTTCTGGATGGCCTTGATCTTTTCGTTGAGGTAGTACTCTTTCTGCGCGCGCTCCATCTGGCGCTTGACGCGGGACTGGATGTTGCGATCGATGTCGAGCTTTTCGATTTCTACGTCGAGCACGTCGGCGATTCGGGCCAGGCGCGCAGCAGGGTCAAAGATGGCGAGCAGTTCCTGCTTTTCCTCGATGCCGACCTGCAGGTTGGCGGCGATGGTGTCAGAGAGCTTGGAGGCCTCGTCCATCTTGACGCTGGCGATGATGGTTTCGTAATTGAGCGACTGCTGGAGCTTGACGTAGTTTTCGAAAAGAGTGGTTACGCGCTGCATAAGCTGCTCGGCGGCGGGCGTCATTTCGAAGTCGCGCTTGCCGGTGCGCACGGTGGCCACGAAGAAGCCGTCGCGATCGGTGACTTCGATAGACTTGGCGCGTTCGACGCCTTCGACCAGGACCTTGATGTTGCCGTCGGGCATTTTCACGCTTTGCACGATGCTGCAGATGGAGCCGACCTGGTAGATGTCCTTGGCCTTGGGCTCGTCAATCGAGGCGTCGTGCTGGGTGGCGAGAAAGATCTTGCGATCGCCGCTGAGCGCCTCTTCGAGTGCACGCACACTGGATTCGCGGCCCACGACAAAGGGCGTCATCATATAGGGGAAGATGACCATATCGCGAATGGGCATCATTGGCAGCTTGCGCGGCTCGTTTTTGTCGCGGGTCACAGTCATCAGCACACCTGAGTAGTATTAGACGTCCGTGACAAGCTCAAAGTAACGGGCAGGCCGCGGTGTCATGTAGGGATTGTACAGCCAAAGCGCGTGGGAGCGAAGTATGGGAATGGTTCGTTGGAGGTATGACGGAAGTCATGTGGAAGCTGTGCCGATGCAGCCGGCTATTGAGTTTCTCCACTTTTTTGTTCGAAGTCGGCCAATCGGGTGAGGTCGATCAACTCCAGGGTTCCCGAGTTGAAATTCGTCAGCAGGAGTGTTCGTCCATCCTGTGTCACATGCAACTCGCGGGGGAATGCTCCTGCAGGGATCTGTCCAACGACGGCACCGTCCGGGTTTGCGGTAAGCTGATCGGCGATGATGTTTACCGATTGATGATCGCTATCCCCGCCTGCAAAGCGATTGGAGTTGGTGACGAGAATCGACTTTCCGGAATTCACAACAGCCACGCCGACCGGGGACGTGCCAACGGGGACGCGCGCGATTCGGGCATGTGCCGGATCGGATGCGAGCTTGCCGGTTTCAAAGACTGCCAAAGCATTCTCATCGCGAAGGCTCACATATGCGCGCTCACCATCCGGAGATAGAACCAATCGTACGGGCACACAGCCGGCAGGAACTTTCGCGACGATTGAGCTTTCAGGTGTGGTTGCCGCCTTGGCCACATCGATGACGAGAATGGCGCCCTCGGGTTGCCGCAGATCCGGTTTTGACGGCTGCGGCTCTTCCAGTGGGCAGGTACTCGGCCACCCCCAGTTGTCCATGGCAATCTCACTGGTGGAGTAGAGCAACTTGCCGTCCGGGGAGAACGTCAGAGCGATGGGAGCGATCCCGGTGGGTATTCTGCCCACAATCGATGCGATGGAATAACCATTGGTCCTTGCCTTGGCGAGATCGACAACGGTGATCGTATTTTGCGATTCATCGCTGACAAACGCGAAGTGGTCGTCGGCTGTGACATTGACATAGATGGAAGCTGCGTT
>Ga0181535_10001381_pt1 | contig 31937 bp, 23 predicted proteins | sample PEATcosm2014_Bin_44_FD_119774 | JGI IMG/M metagenome (GOLD analysis project Ga0181535, IMG submission 119774) | Peatland microbial communities from MTU Mesocosm Facility, Houghton, MI, USA - PEATcosm2014_Bin17_30_metaG | ecosystem: Environmental > Terrestrial > Soil > Wetlands > Peat | place... | reverse complement strand
ACCGTGACGCTGAAGAATCGACTCCATGCCTTGGCGCCGGGCCTGACGCCGAAGGCGGTGCTGGAGAAACTGGGAGCGATCCAGATGCTCGACGTGTGTCTGCCCACCACCGATGGCCGCTGGTTGGTGATGCCGCGCTATACGCAGCCGGAAGCAGAACAGGCGATCCTGCTGCACAAGCTGCAGCTTCGCCTGCCCCAGCAACCGCCCCCGCACATCAAACTCCAGCATCCATCGCAATCAACGGAAGCTCTTCAGTCTGTGGTGCGACTTTTTAACTGCATAAGTGGAAAATAGCCGACTTAGCCTTGTTTTTCGATCCTCATCGGTAAAGTTCGGCTAGGTGCTTGAGAGGCGTGCTCAGGAAAGGCGATCAAGGAGGACTGCCAGTTGAGATCGATGAGTTCTCGTGCGTCAGGAGAGCATACGCGTCTGCGTGCCTGCTGAAAGAGTGACCAGTACCAGCACGAGTACCAACAGGATGCGCATCTCCGCTCGGCCTCGTTTCATCTTGTGCAGAGCCCCGTTGAATCGCGAGCAGGTTCGCAGGTTGTTCGCGCCCGCCCCCTGCTGAAAAGCTTCTTGTGCCTAGACTCTATTCGGCTCCGATCTCATTACCTTGAAGTTTAGACAATGAACGAGTTGGACTCTGTTCATAATTGACCGGACTTCCTGGCGCTTTCTCTTGGATAGTACTCATGGTAGCCCCGCGTTTGCCTGCCAAACCGAGCCGCACTCAGGAGTGAACCATGAACGCAACAGCTGTGAAGAGAATCACGCCACTGGAAACTGAACCATCCAATCGCGTACGCCGGGTTCTTCGTCCATCCGTCGGATTTCTGGTGAGATGGGGCATCTTTGTCCTGATCGGAATTGGCGTCGTTCTCTCGGTTGTTCTTGGCCTTGTCCAAAAATGGCTCTGGATGCGACAACTCGACTACGCTGGCATATTCTGGACCCTTCTCTCGATCAAGTGGGGAATCTTCGGCCTTACATTGATCGTTTCAGTCATTTATCTATGGCTTAATCTTCGCTTTGCGGCAAGAAACATTGACGTTGTGGATGGAGAAAGCTTCTTTAACAGAGCCTTCAGACACCCCGCTGACGCAAGCAGGACGATTGATGTGAATATTAGCCCCAGGCAGCTAGTCATCGCCATCGACTTCGCCATTGTAGTTCTCTCGCTGATTTTTGCACTGAACGTTTCCGGCCAATGGGACACCTTTCTCCGTTTCAGATATGGTGGCTCGTTTGGAATGGCGGACCCACTCTTTGGAGTTGACCTCGGCTTCTATGTGTTCCGCCTTCCATTTTATGAATTGTTGCAGGGAAGCATTACTGTATTGACGCTGTCGGCGTTTGCTGTTCTTGCCTTCTGTTCGCTCTTCGGGATCAGACAGTCGAAGTCAAGCGGAAAGATCACGATTGGCGATGGCACACGCAAGCATTTTATGGTTCTTCTATTCATCCTCGCGGCCAACTTCGGATGGGGCTTCGTCCTGGATCATTACGAACTTGTCAATTCAACACTTGGCGTGGTCCACGGAGCGGGCTACGCGGCGGCGCACGTCACGAGAGTGGCACTCTGGGTGATGACCGGTCTCTCGGCTCTAGCGTGTGTGCTGCTTGCTTTCGGGTTCTTCCGCCCACGCACCAAACACATTGTCGCTGGCGTTGTGGTTTACGCTTCGCTATATGTAATTTCAGTATTAGCGCTGCCCAGTCTCTTCGAAGCCTTCGTGGTAAAGCCCAATGAACTGAGCCTGGAGATGCCCTACCTGAAGCATTACATCGCCTTCACGCGCAGCGCGTACAAATTGGACAATATTCAGGAAACAGCGTATCCAGCGCTCTCCGATCTGACTCCCGATGTGATCGCGAGAAATCAGGATACGATTCAGAACATTCGTCTATGGGACTCACGGCCCCTGCTTCAGACTTATCAGCAAACCCAGGCGATTCGCCTTTACTACGAGTTTTATAACGTGAATGTGGACCGGTATCATCTTGCGGACGGCTTCCATCAGGTGATGCTTGCACCTCGCGAACTGGCCGCACAATTACCCTCGGAAGCGCAAACCTGGGTAAATGAGAATCTTGAGTTCACGCATGGCGAGGGAATGGTCATGAACTTCGTGTCGAACTCGACAGGCGGAGGCCTTCCAAATTATCTGCTTGAAAATGTGCCGGCCGAGTCGCAATACGGGCTCAAGGTAACCCAACCTGAGATTTACTTCGGAAACGTAGCTCCGGGATACAAGATCGTGAACACTGGGATCAAGGAATTCGACTATCCCAAGGGCAATCAAAACGTTTACGCGAGCTACCAGGGCAGCGGCGGAATTCCAATCGACAGCATTTGGAAGAGGTTCCTGTTCGCATGGACACAGAAAGACATCAACATTCTGCTTACAGGCTATCTGCGGCCGGAAAGCCGGATACAGATTTGGCGCGGTGTGCAGGAGCGCGTTGCGCAGGTGGCGCCCTTTCTGATGCTGGACAAGGTTCCTTACGCAGTTCTGAGTGAAGGCAAGCAGTACTGGATTCAAGACGCGTATACGGTCTCCGATCGCTATCCGTATTCGAACGTCCAGACGAATGGTTCGGCGCAGGGGATGAACTATATCCGCAATTCTGTCAAAGTTGTTGTGGATATGTATAACGGCACAGTGTCGCTCTACATCATGGATGCGAACGATCCGCTCCTGGCGATGTACCAGCGCGCATTCCCCGGTGTATTCAAGGATCTAAGCGAAGTATCTCCGGATTTAAAGAGCCATCTCCGTTATCCGGAAGACATGTTTGGAATTCAGGCGGGCGAGTATGAAACCTTCCATATGACCGATCCGCAGGTATTCTACAATCGGGAGGATCTCTGGGTTGCGCCGCAGGAAAAGTACGACGGCGCAGTGGCAGCGATGGATCCGTACTACATTCTCATGAAGCTGCCTGGAAGCCAGCATCTTGAGTACCTGATGATGACTCCGTTCACGCCGCAGAAGAGAGACAACATGATTGCCTGGCTGGCTGCGCGGTGTGACTTTCCCGACTACGGGAAGATGCTCTTCTACGAACTTCCGAAGGACAAGCTAATCTTTGGACCGAACCAGATCAGCGCGATGATCGACCAGAGCACAACCATCTCGCAGCAACTCACGCTCTGGGATCAGAAGGGGTCGGGAGTCATTCGTGGCAAGCTCATCGTCATTCCGATCGAGAACTCTTTTCTCTATGTCGTTCCTCTGTACCTGAAAGCTGAAGGCACGAACTTCCCTCAACTGAAGCGGGTGATTGTTGCGACCGGAGACAAGGTCGTCATGGAGCCAACGCTTGATGAAGCGCTTGCCTCGCTGTTTGGAACGGCACCGGGACAGTCTAACTCATTGCCCGGAAAGATCGCTCAAGCGCAAGCGCCTTTGTCTAAAGCGACTCGGGATCAAGCTGAGGCTCAACTTGCCGAGGCGCAGAAAGCAATCAATGCGCTCAAGCAGTTGCTTGCAACTCCACCTCAATAGGTTTGTGAACAGACATTTTCTTAAGGAGATTCACGCAGATTATGTGTATTCAACAGGAAATGAGCAGGCTCACATGAATTCGCAATTGTTGAAGGATACCGCGAAGTTGCTTGTTGCTGATGGCAAGGGACTGCTTGCCATGGACGAAAGCAACGGAACTTGCAACAAGCGATTTGCCAAGGTTGGGATTCCGCAAACCATCGAGATGCGGCGCAATTATCGCCAGTTGATCATCACCACTCCCGGACTCGGCGAATGCATCAGTGGCGCAATTCTCTACGACGAAACTATCCGTCAAGAGGCGAGAGATGGGACTCCATTTGTCAAAGGCCTGCTCGATGCAGGGATTATCCCTGGAATCAAAGTCGATATTGGCGCAAAGGAGTTGGCGGGGCATCCCGGAGAAACAGTTACCGAGGGACTGGATGGATTGCGCGAACGTCTAGCGGAATACTCTCAGATGGGCGCACGTTTTGCGAAATGGCGCGCGGTCATTGCAATTGGAAGGGGAATTCCCAGTTGGGGTTGTATGGATGCCAATGCCCATGCACTCGCGCGCTATGCGGCGCTTTGTCAGGAGGCAGGTCTGGTTCCGATCGTTGAGCCGGAAGTTCTGATGGATGGCGAGCATACGCTGGAGCATTGCCGCAAGATTACAGACGAAGTGCTGCGAACTGTCTTCAGTGCACTATTTGCGCAAAGGGTATTGCTGGAGGGAATGATTCTGAAACCAAACATGGTTCTGCCCGGGACGGATTGCAGCAAGCAAGCGGATATAGAAGAGATTGCCGAGACAACCGTCGCCTGCCTGCTGCGCGCAGTCCCTGCTGCTGTTCCTGCCATTGCATTTCTCTCTGGAGGGCAATCTCCGGAATTGGCCTCAGCCCGCTTGAATGCAATGAATGTGAGATTCAAATCGCAGCTTCCCTGGGCGCTGGCATTTTCGTTTGCCCGCGCCATTCAGCAACCGGCTCTGGAGATATGGCAGGGACAGGAAACAAATGTTTGGGCGGCACAGAAGGCCCTGTATCATCGCGCCCACTGCAATGGAGCAGCACGCAAAGGTGAATACTCATCGGATATGGAGAAGCAATGACCGGAAGCAAGCACAACCATGAAGGAAACAGTGGTGAAGACAGCGAACCGAATCCAGGTCCTTACTGGAGACGAATGCATCGTGACTGGAGATTCTGGGTAGGAGCTGTCTTCATGGCCGCCGCGCTCGCGATCTATATTCTTAGCGGCGATCTGGCGTGGGTTCCGCGCGGCGTGCCGAGACACTCGCTTCCATAGGGGTTTAAACCATGGATTCTGTCACCATCATTGGTCGTATATTCCGTGTATCCGCCTCCTCAACAATCGGCAGACAATATTTCTTTCGATGTTAAACGCAACGGACGAAAAGGAAGAACAGCATAGAATGCAAATGCAATTGTACCCTTTGCGATTCGAGCCTATCTACCAGTATCGTCTGTGGGGCGGCAGACGGTTGTCTAACTTGCTATCCACACCGCTTCCAGGAGACGGGCCTGTTGGTGAAGCATGGGTGCTCAGCGATCGCGACGATCATCAAAGCCAGATTGCCAATGGGCCGCTCAAGGGGCAAACCATCGGTGAATTGATGGAGAAGTACCATGGCCAACTGATGGGGCGGTTGGCCTCGCGCTTCAGTCGCTTTCCACTGCTTCTCAAATTTCTGGATGCGCGTCAAATGCTTTCTGTCCAGGTGCATCCCAGCGATGCACAGCCAGACCTGATTCCGCCGGGGGAGACCGGGAAGACCGAAGCCTGGGTCGTGATTGAGGCAGGAAATGAAAGCCGGATCTATGCGGGTCTGAAACCGGGTACAACCGGCAGCGACTTGCGGCATTCAATTACCACCGGAACAATCGCGGACCACCTTGTGGATATTGTTCCGAAGCCAGGCGATGCTGTGTTCATTCCTGCCGGAACGGTTCACACTTTGGGTGATGAGGTTGTGGTCTTTGAGATCCAGCAAAACAGCGATGTAACATTTCGCCTTTACGATTGGGGTCATGTCGACGCGAAGACGGGGCAGCCGCGGCCACTTCAGATCGATCAGGCGCTTGCCAGTATCGATTTTGCACACAGCAATGGTGGACTCGTGACTCCCACCGTTGTGAGTACCACTCCAGTGCAGCGCGAAAGACTCTTTGATTGTGAACATTTCCAGTTGTGGCGCCTGCATGGAGAATCGCCGTTTAACATCGGCACTGCGGAGATGCCGCGTGTGCTCGTATGCATCGAAGGGTCGGGGTGGCTCGAAGGCGGCGGCTCCGCATACGGCGTCGATAAGGGCGAAGTATGGCTCTTGCCCGCGGTGGTTGGCAAATGTGAGTTTCACCCCAACAACGCACTGACCTTGTTGGAGATTGCGCTGCCCGAATCGTTTGAAATAGGTCAATAGCAAAAGAGCCGGAGTGTCCGGAAACACCTGGAAGATTGTATGAAGCAAGAGGTGGATGAATGGTGAAGAAGTTAATTGTCTTTGATCTCGATGGAACGCTCGCCGCAAGCAAATCGTCTCTCGATGCCGAGATGGCGTCACTCCTCCATGACCTGCTTGGAGTCGCTAAAGTCGCGATCATCTCCGGAGGCGCATGGCTGCAGTTTGAAAAGCAGGTGCTCTCTCATCTTCCGCAGGATGGCAGACTGACAAAGCTATCGATTCTTCCAACCTGCGGAACGGAGTTCTTTCAATACACCGGAGAGTGGAAGAAGCTCTATTCAGAGGATCTCACTGCGGCAGAAAAGCAGAAGATCGTCAGTTCCCTAAAGAAGGCCACCAAAGACGCAGGCTTCACTGTCGAGAAGACGTGGGGAGAGACCATTGAAGATCGTGGAAGCCAAGTGACATATTCCGCGCTGGGTCAGCAAGCGCCGTTAGAAGAGAAGGAAACATGGGATGCGGATTTCGCCAAGCGGAAGAAAATCAAAACGATTCTCGATACTATGATTCCCGAGTTCTCGGTACGACTCGGTGGCGCGACATCCATTGATGTCACCAAGCCTGGAATCGACAAAGCCTACGGGATCAAGAAGCTTCAAGAGACACTTGGCATTTCCGTGAAAGAAATGATCTATGTAGGAGACGCCCTGTTTGTAGGTGGAAACGACTACCCGGCTGAACAGGCAGGAGTCATATCGATTCCAGTTCGAGGCCCCATTGAGACCAAGCGAGTCATCGAGGCGATCATCGCCTGTATGGACGACGGCGAACAGGCGCGAATCTTTGAGGTGCCAAGTGCGACTCTTTGAGGCGTTGAGATGAACGAATTCAAGATGCGCCGCCTGGGGATGCTTATGGAGCCGGAACCCGGCAACCCGATGGAGGTGGAAGGCGTACTGAATCCAGCGGCCGTTCGCGGCCCCGATGGAAGACTCTATCTCTTTCCGCGGATGGTCGCGAAAGGAAACTACTCGCGCATCGGCATTGCACGGGTGATATTCAACGAAGCCGGCGATCCAACTAGCGTCGAGAGGCTTGGCATAGCGTTGGAGCCGGAGGCGGATTATGAACGGCGGCCCGATGGCAGTGGTGGCTGTGAGGATCCCCGCGTCACATTTGTGGAACGGCTCCAACGCTACATCATGACCTACACCGCATTTTCTCCTCAAGGTCCACGGATCGCTTTGGCCGAATCGCAGGACCTCTTCCACTGGAAGCGTCTCGGCTTGGCAACCTACGCTCACTGGCATGGCGTCGATTTGGGCAACGTGGATGACAAAGACGCGAGCCTCTTTCCTGTTGCAATCCCTAACTCCTCCGGAAAACTGGAACTGGGTATGCTCCACCGTCCGCTCTTTCCGGGCACACGTCCAGAAGAGACCGCCTGTCATCTAATGGCCCGTGAGGTTGATCTTGATCGGGAGAGCATCTGGATCTCTTATTGTCCGCCGGTTTTGAATGGCCGTGAACCAAATCGCCTGGGGCGGTTTACCTCGCACCACAGACTAGCGACTCCAGTCTCGCCTTGGGAACGGCTCAAGATCGGCGCTGGAACCCCGCCTATTCTTACCAAGCACGGCTGGATGATTGTTTACCACGGTGTCAGCGAAGCGACGAGTTCGGACGGCAACGGACATCATCTATGCTATTCGGCCGGGGTAATGATGCTCTCAAAGCAACATCCGCGCGTGGTGCGTTATCGCTCGGTGGAACCGGTGTTGACGCCAGTGCTCCCGCAAGAGCGAGACGGGATCGTCGCCAACGTAGTATTTCCCACCGGCATTGACCAACGCGACGATCTTGGAACGCCGGATCGCTTCGACGTCTACTACGGGATGGCCGACAACCGGATTGGTGTTGCGCGCCTTGACTTGCCCGACCAGATACCGGCAGAGGCAGTCGCCGATGCGCCTGAGGCAAAGGTATAAGTCGCTTGTTACGGAGGAATCAGAACTTTGAAGGAGACCTCTTCGAATAGGCCGACAGAAGGACAGCAGATGAAGAAAGCAACTGGAATCAAATGCGTATTTCTGGATATTGGCGGTGTCCTTCTGACCGACGGCTGGGATCACCTGGCCCGCAGACGGGCGGCGAAGAACTTCACATTGGAGTGGGCCGAGATGGAGACTCGCCATCAGCTCACCTTCGAGATCTTCGAAGAGGGCAAGATCACGCTGGACGAGTATTTGAACCTGGTTGTCTTCCATCGAAAGCGGACGTTCACGCGCAATCGGTTTCGGAGCTATATGTTTGCGCAGTCCAAGGCCTTTCCGGAAATGATCGAGTTTGTTGCTCAACTCAGGCTGAAAATGGGCCTTAAGATTGCGATTGTTAGCAACGAAGCACGTGAGCTGAATGCATACCGAATCGGCAGGTTCAACCTGGATAGGTTGGCTGACTGTTTCATCTCTTCCTGCTTTGTTCACATCCGCAAGCCCGACGTGGAAATTTTCAGGCTTGCTCTGGATATAGTTCAAGTACGGCCAGCAGAGACTGTCTTCATCGACAATACCCCGATGTTCGTTCAGATCGCGGAAGGACTGGGAATTCGAGGCATTCTTCATACAGATTGCAAATCCACGCGATCCAGGCTATCCGATATTGGATTGAATGCAGGATGAACGATGGAGTGTGCGCCTAACATTGTCATTAGTGCTGCCAAATGATTTGCTCCTCTTCCAGCGGCACGGATGCATTGGGATGGCGGGGAATAATGCGTAGCGTGTAGTCACTCGCAGGGCGCGTTGCGGAAACCTGACCTGTATAAGTGAATGCGCCTGGCATCTCTACGCAAGGTGCGGACGCGTTCATCGCTTCGATACAAGAACATTTCGGGTGAGTTGAATCTGCGTAAATCTCAACACTCAGGTGATCTGGAGTGAGGTATCCACAAGCAACATCAGCTTGAAAGAAATGCTGACCGTCGCGTGTCTCAATTCGAACAGCACCAAATCGCACCGTGCTCCAATGCTGCTCGATACCCTGCTGCCAGTGGAGCAATGTTGCGCCAAGTGTGCTGTCCTCCGCTGCGCGCATACTGTAACCGGAAGCTGCGGGCAAATAATAGTTTTCGGTATACTCGCGAATAGCGCGCGTGGCTGAAAACTCTGATGTGAGCCTTGCCATACTCTCGCGAACGCGTCCTAACCACTTCAGCGGAAGGCCTTTGTCATTTCGCTGATAGAACTCTGGAATGACTTCGTTTTCCAATGCAGAATACACGGCTTCTGCCTCCGTGCGATCCCAGGCTGGATCGTCTCCATGTTCGTTGCCGTCGCCGACGGCCCATCCAACTTCAGGAGAGTAAGCCTCAGCCCACCAACCATCCAACTCCGATAGATTCAAACCACCATTGACAAGAACCTTCATGCCACTCGTTCCGCACGCCTCCCAGGGACGGCGCGGTGTGTTGATCCAAAGATCGATTCCGTGAACCATGTGCTGCGCCAGCATCATGTCGTAGTCGGTTAAAAAGACAACTCTCGAACGAACTTCTGGACGTCGAATGAAGTCTTTCCACTTCTTGATCAATGCTTGTCCGGGTAAGTCCTGAGGATGTGCTTTGCCGGCAAGAATCAGCTGTACAGGCCGCTGAGGGTCGGAGAGAAGGTGAACCAGCCGCTCCGGATCAAGCAATAGAAGGTCGGGACGCTTATATGTCGCAAAGCGCCGCGCAAATCCCAGAGTAAGCGCATTTTCGTCGAAGATCCTGTTCGCATCCGATGGGTCACCACCTTCCGCAGCGAGCTGGCGGGCATACCGTTTACGCAACCGGTCAATCAGTGTCTTCCGCTCCGTGGATCGCATCTGCCAGATCTGTTCATTGGTGAGGTTCCGGATGTCATCCTCGACAGCGCGATCTCCGCGCCAGCGCTTTTTGCCGCAGGCAGTCGTCCACAGAGTATCGGCCTCAAGCGAATCCCAGGTCGGTACATGAATGCCATTGGTCACTGAGCCAATCGGAACCTCTATCTGCGGCCAATGCGGAAAGAGCGGCTGAAAGATCTGACGGCTTACTTCCCCATGAAGTTTGCTTACGCCATTCACACGGCCGCTGCCACGAAGAGCGAGATACGCCATGTTGAAGGGCTCCGCACTATCGCTGGGGTTTTGCCTGCCGATCTTTGCCAGTTCGTCAAGCGAGAGGTGGAGTTCATCCTGCGCATAGTGGCCAAGGTATTGCCGAATAAGTTGCGGATCAAAGCGATCAAACCCAGCAGCGACCGCAGTGTGCGTGGTAAAAACATTTCCGGCCCGCGTAACGGCAAGAGCAAGGTCGAACGGCTTCTTGTGCTCTTCCATATAGCAGCGCGCCCGCTCGAGCACCGCAAACGCCGCATGACCTTCATTGAGATGGCAGACTTCCGGTTGCAAGCCAACCGCACGTAGCAGGCGCCATCCACCGATCCCAAGAATGATCTCCTGCTTGAGCCGCATCTCCGCATCGCCACCATAGAGTTCACTGGTGATTCCACGATGTGCGGCTGTGTTTGCGAAATCATTTGTATCGAGCAGGTATAGCTTTGCTCTGCCAACTGTGACCTCCCAGCAGCGCAGCCAGATCAAGGCCCCCGAAAGGTGAATCTGCAGCCGCAGCCACTCACCGTTCTTCTGTCGCAGCGGTCGGATGGGTAGCTGGCCAGGATCGTTGACCGGATAAAATGCCTGCTGGCGGCCTTCCGAATCGAAGTCCTGACGAAAATATCCCTGGCCATAGAGCAGCCCAATTCCAACGACGGGAACACCCAGGTCGCTGGCCGCCTTCATCTGATCGCCGGCCACATTGCCGAGGCCACCCGAATAGATGGGCAACGCTTCACTCAGCATGAACTCCATGCTGAAATAGGCCACTGTTTTGAGTGCTTCGCCTGGATGCTTGAGTTGGAACCAAGCATCTGCCCGATAGGATTCTCGATTGCGTTGAAGAAGGTTGACTAGACGGTTGCGGTACTCCGCATCGCTCAATGCAGCGCTGATCTTCTCTTTCGAAACAGTCTGCAAGATAACCCAGGGATTCTGGGTAGTTTCCCAAAGTTCTGCATCAAGCTCTTTCCATAGCTCGTCAGCGGCATGGTTCCAGGACCAGTGTAGATTGAGCGCCAATTCATTCAGTGCGTCAACACACTCGTCTATGGGCAGTGTCTTTGCTGTCTCTGATTCGCTCAACCCATCCTCCTTGCACAAAACGAAGAAGCAGAGGTCCCAGTTTGTCGAATGGCCTCTGCTTCTTCGTGGTGTTGCTGCCTTAACTGTCGGTGAACATTGCTTTCTCAGGATGTCCCTTGGCCATGGGTGCCGGAGTGATGGAATCGCTGAAATCTTTCGTCCACTGCCAGTTCCTGATTTCCGGCATATCTTCGAGGTGCTCTCGAATATAGTCGTGATGACGATGCAATTCCTGGTTGAAGAAGTTGATTGCGTCCTCGGCCTGCACACGGAGGCGCGGCATGTGCTTCAACGCATCCAGAGCAAGGTGGAACCGGCTCATCTCGTTCAGAACCACCATATCGAACGGCGTTGTGGTTGTTCCTTGATCCATATAGCCATGCACGTGGAAGCGAGCCTCATTGGAACGCCCGTGAACCAAAGTGTGAATGAGCCAGCGATTGTTGTGGAAGGCGAAGATCACCGGCGCCTTCTCGGTAAAGAGCTCATTGAACGACATTTCATCCATACCGTGCGTATGCTTGTCGGGAAACATCAGTGTCATAAGGTCCACAATGTTGACGACTCGCACTTTGATCCCGGGCACGTGTTTCTGCAGCAGCCAGGAGGCCGCGCAGGTCTCGATGGTTGGCACATCGCCGGCGCAGGCCAACACAACATCTGGTTCCGCGCCTTCATCGTTGGTGGCGAACTTCCATGTGGATGCGCCGCGCGAGCAATGCTCCAAAGCTTCGTCCATGTTCAACCATTGAAGTTGCGGCTGTTTTCCGCAGGTGACAACATTCACGTAATCGCGACTGCGCAGGCAATGATCGAAGACGCTCAACAGGCAGTTGGAGTCAGGCGGATAGTACACACGAATCACTTCGCTCCTCCGTGCCAGAGCGTTGTCTACAAATCCGGTCGCCTGATGACTGAATCCGTTATGATCGTTCCGCCAGGCATGACTCGTTAGCAACACATTCAACGACGCGATTGGCTTGCGCCATGCATACTCGTGGCATTGCTCAAGCCATTTCGCATGTTGCGTAACCATGGAATCCACGACCTGCGCAAAGGCTTCGTAGGAGGACCACATTCCGTGGCGGCCAGTTAAAAGATAGCCTTCAAGCCAACCTTCGCAAAGATGCTCGCTCAACACTTCCATGACGCGCCCGTCCGGGCTCAGTTCATCGTCAATCGAGACAAGCTCTGCCATCGAACAGCGCTTGGTGGCCTCAAAGACGGAGTTCAGACGATTGGAATTCGTTTCATCCGGGCAGAACATGCGAAAGTTTGTCAAATTCATCTTAAAGATGTCGCGAAAGAAATCGCCCAGTTTGCGGGGCGCCTCGGCAAGAACTTGACCAGGTCCCGGGATCTCAAGTGCATAACCTGTGAAATCGGGAAGCGCGAGTGTAATCAGCGATCTTCCGCCATTCACATGCGGATTGCCTCCCATGCGGCGGTTACCCGTGGGCGCAAGAGCAGCCAGTTCGTCGATGAACCTGCCGTTCCCATCGAAGAGTTCTTCTGCCTTGTAACTCTTCATCCAGGCTTCAAGAATCTTGAGGTGCTCGGGGTTTTCACGGACTGTTGCGAGCGGGACCTGATGCGCCCGGAAAGTACCTTCGATCGGAATTCCATCGACTTCTTTCGGGCAGGTCCATCCTTTGGGAGTACGGAAGATGATCATTGGCCAAACGGGCTGCTTCTTGAATCCGTTCCTTCTAGCCTCTTCCTGAATCCCTCGAATCTCGGCATAACAATCCTCAAGCGTTTGAGCCAGGAGCTGATGCACGACTTCGGGATCGTCGCCTTCGACAAAGAATGGCTTGTAGCCCCGTCCGACATAAAGGGCTGTCAAGTCTGCGTCGCTCGTGCGTCCCTGGGCCGTTGGCCCCGAGATTTTATAGCCGTTGAGATGAAGAATAGGAAGTACCGCGCCGTCGCGCACCGGATTAACGAAGTTGACAGACTTCCAACTTCCTTCGAGCGGGCAGGTCTCGGACTCGCCATCACCTATCACGCAGGCGACAATCAGATCTGGATTGTCGAAGGCCGCGCCAAATGCATGAACCAGCGAATAGCCGAGTTCACCGCCTTCATGCATTGAATTCGGCACGTGCGGCCCGCAATGACTGGGCACGCCCCCCGGAGTCGAAAACTTGCGAAACATGAGCCGCAGACCGTCTTCATCGTGCGTTATCTCTGGATGCACCTCGGTATAGGAGCCCTCGAGATAGGAGCAGGCATTCAGTGAAGGGCCCCCATGTCCAGGGCCTGAAATGTAGATGATGTCGGCGTCGTGCTCTTTGATCAGCCGATTCAAATGGATGTAGATGAAGTTCTGTCCCGGCGAGGTTCCCCAGTGGCCAAGCAACCTGGGCTTGATCTGTTCTGCCTTGAGCGGGGAGCGAAGCAACGGATTGTCAAACAAGTAAATCTGACCAATGCAAAGATAGTTTGCCGCACGCCAGTAGCGGTTCATTTTGTCGAGCATCTCAGCAGAGAGGGGTCCCTTTGGAACCGGCGCTCTCGCTCCAAGCTTTCCGTCCGCCGCAATTGCAGTGGACAAGGTTACGTCAAAGATGAACCCTGATGAGTTGCCAAACTGATCGAAGTTTTTACTGAAGGGTTTCGGCGTTTCGTCCTTATCAATGCCAATGGGAAGCTCAGTGGTGGTCATCGTAGCATATCCTTTCTCGTTCTCCGCAACTGCTTCCATCTTGGCAACAGCTTCCGGATTTCAGACTGTTTAACTTCGACCGTGATGGAGGCATATCTCAATCAGGCCCATGTTACTTGGCTAGCATCTTGCGGATCGATTGCAACTCTGCCTGGTGCCTTACAGATGCTGCGGGGTACGACATGTTCAATCCCTTGAGCGCGTCAAGAACGATCTGCGAGACGATGAGACGGGCATCGTCTTTATTGTCCGCGGGGACAACATACCAGGGAGCATGATGCGTGCTCGTTGCGCAGAGGCACTCTTCGTAAGCTTTTGCATAGTCCTTCCAGAACTTTCTTTCATGAATATCCGCAAGACTCAACTTCCAGTTCTTTTCCGGATCGTCGATGCGCGCCAGAAACCGCTTCCGCTGCTCATCCTTCGAGATGTGCAAGAATATCTTGACGATGCGTGTGCTGTTTCGGTCAAGGTGCTTCTCGAAATCCACAATCGAGCGATACCTATCCTCCCATTTCGACTTATCATCCTGGATCTGTTTTGACAGCCCTTCGTTGCGAAGCTCTTCCGGATGGACGCGAACAACGAGTACTTCTTCGTAGTAAGAACGATTGAAGATGCCGATGCGGCCACGCTCCGGCAGACGGCACACGGCGCGCCAGAGGAAATCATGTTCCAGTTCTTCGGCGCTAGGTTGCTTGAAGCTAAAGACCTCGCAACCCTGCGGATTGATTCCGGACATGACATGCCGGATCGCACCGTCCTTGCCGGCAGCGTCCATACCCTGAAAGATGAGCAGAAGCGCGTGACGGTTGGATGCGTAATGAAGGTGCTGCAACGCGCTGAGTTCTTTCACGTGCTCTTCAAGCAATTGGTGAGAGTGCTTCTTCGACTTGGTCTGTGCCGGCCCGGTCGTCTGCCACTTGTTCAGGTCGAGCTTCTTGCCTGGCGGTACGTGGTAACTCTTCGAATCAATCATCCCTGTGTCCCTTCAAAGCTGCCTACGCTGCTGGTTTCTTCTTTGCCGCTTCTTCGAAGTGAGTTTCCCGCTCCGCTTCAAGCCAGTCCTGATCCTGCTGGCTCTCTCCGTGAACTCGCTGCTGATAAATCTCGTAAGCCCGTGTAGAGACTGCCAGCGCTTCATCAGCGGATGTGCTAGCTTCGACGGATGGCTTTCTGATTGGATCGAAGATGCGATAGGCAATCAGCTTCAAGCGATCGTTGATGAGTGCCCAGACAAGAGCGTAAGCCCATACGAATCCCGCCCATTTCCATCCGATCGGTGCCATGAATATTCCGTACACAGCAATGAATGTCGCGATCGCCTGTGTACCCACCACTGCAATAAGCAGAATCTTCGCTGGGCGTATCGACCAGAATGGGCCGCGTGTGCGCGTCAAGAAGATGGTCAAATGACCGGCTACGGAAAGCTTGAGGTACATCAATGTCTGGACGGTCAAACGGTCCATGTGGAAGACGCGCTCTCCGAGATAAAACAAGAAAAACGCGGAGACAACGCCAATCACTCCCAGCACGGTGGAGATTGACAGCACAAGCCGCATATTCCAGGTTTCTGGCTTGTTTCGATACAAGACGTTGTCATAGGCAATCGACAGAATCGCCCCATCGTTGAGCAGTGCAATCATCACGATCATGACTGCCGTCACCGGGTAGAAATTGAAGACCAGGATGGATAGCGTCATGAAGAACAGTACGCGCAGCGTCTCTGCGATGCGATAGATGGCGTAGCTGTTCATGCGCTGAAAGATGCGGCGACTCTCCTTGATCGCATCGATGATCACGGAGAGACCTGACGTGAGCAGGACGATCGAGGCTGCCGCTCTGGCTGCGTCAGTTGCGCCGGAGACGGCAATGCCGCAGTCCGCCTTCTTCAGCGCAGGCGCGTCATTCACTCCATCGCCGGTCATCCCGACAATGTGGCCACAGGTCTGCAAAACGTCCATGATATGAAACTTGTGCTCGGGAAAGACCTGCGCAAAGCCGTCCGCCTTCTCGATCTCCTCAACTACCTGCGGAGACTCCTTCTTCTTTGTGTCGCCAAGCGCGTTGGCATCCAGGATATTTGCGCCCAGGCCCAGTTCTTTCGATGTTTCTCGGGCGATCGCAATTTGATCGCCTGTGACCATCTTGATCTTCACGCCCATCTGGACGGCGTTGGCAATGGTCTCTTTGGCATCCGTGCGTGGCGGGTCGGACAAGGGCAGTATGCCGACAAACTTCCATTTGCCTTCCTCATCGGCCCTGGCCACACCTAGTGAGCGGAAGCCGCGGCCGGCAAAGTCAAGGATGGCTTTCTCCGCCGCTGTCTTGACATCGCCTGAATTGGTCGCCATCTGCAGGATGACCTGCGGAGCTCCCTTTGCCACAAAGAACTGTTTCCCGTCCGCGCCTTTGACTGTGGCTTCGGTGCGTTTGTGCACCGGATCGAAGGGCATAAAGTGAAGAACCTGGCAACCTTTCAGTTCCTTGTCATCCTTCAAACCGCCGATTACCGCAAGGTCGATAGTGTCTTTGTCTTCCGCGCGGGAGGCCAGCGCAGCCCAGAGAACGATGTTTCCGGCGGAGATTCCGTCTAAGCAGAACGGATCGCCCAGCGTGAGCTTGTTTTGAGTAAGGGTGCCGGTTTTGTCCGAGCAGAGAACGTCTACACCAGCTAATTCCTCAATGGCTGACAGGCGGGTTACGATCGCTTCCTTCTTGGCGAGCAGGCGTGCGCCGACGGCCATGGTCACCGATAGGACAGTCGGCATGGCGACGGGGATGGCAGCCACCAGGAGCACCAGGCAGAATTCCAGCGTGGTGAGAACCTTGTCTCCGCGGAAGAGGGCGAAGACAAGAATCAAGGCGACCAGCGCTACCGCCAAAACGATCAGATAGTCGCCGATCTTCATCACAGCCTTTTGGAAATGGCTGACTGTGTGGGCTTCCTGCACCAGTTGCGCGGTTTTCCCAAAGTAGGTATTTGCACCGGTGGCATAGACGATTGCGTCGATCTCACCTTGACGGATGATGGAGCCGGAGTAAACAGCGCCGCCGGGCTTGGCGTTGACCGGAAGCGACTCGCCGGTCAGGGCAGACTGATCTACCTCGATGGAATCCCCGTCGAGCAGTCGTGCATCCGCGGGGACGATGTCTCCCAACCGGAGACGAATAACGTCGCCTGGAACCAATTCGCTTGCCTTGGGATCTTCCCACTTGCCATCTCGCTTGACCTTGGCCTTGACCGCCAACCTGGCTTTGAGGGCGGCAATGGCATTCCCCGCCTGGTGTTCTTCCCAGAATCCGACCAGCGCATTGGAGCACAGCAATATAAGAATCACGATGAAATCGAGCCAGTGGCGGACGACCCCGGAGAGGATCACGGCGACTTCAATCATCCATGGAATGGGACCCCAGAAATAGGAGAGGAACTTCAGGTATTCGTTGGTCTTCTTTTCCTCGATCTGGTTCGGTCCATACTGCGCCTGACGCTTGACTGCCTCGGCCTGCGTGAGCCCATCGGCCGATGCGCCAAGCTTTTTCATCAACTCCGGCATGGGGAGCGTCTTCAGCGAATCCTTGTCATCCTTGGGATTGGCCTTCTCTGTTTTCGATTCCATTTGAATTCATTCTCCTGCTTCTGCTCTGTCGACCAGGGGTCATTACTGAAATCCGAGCAAGACAACACCGGAACTGGTGATCAGGCCTGATCTTCAGCTTCCAATTCGTGCAGGCCGGGTACCACACCATCTCTTCCATGAAGGGGCTTTCCTGTCGAGCGAAGATAGCCAGCAATGAACGACGGGCGGGGTAGACAGGGCCGAGCAGTGTCGCTCCGGCTAGCGCTATCGCCGGAGGTCAAAGATAGCGGCGTCATTTCACTTTGAAAAGATTGTTCGATTCATGGTCGTAACTTTGCTCCGTGTGCGAGGCCTTTTCAGCAGCCTTTTCGGCAACGCGTTCAATCCGCTTTTCCGCAGTCTCTTCCGAGATGATTGCGTCTTCGAGTTTGTTTGCTTCGGGATTCTCAAATTGTTCCGACATGGTTTTTTCTCCTTTCATCACAATGAACGGTGTTCTTCTCAAGTTCTGGTCAGTTTTGCTCGCCCTTCCAAGTCGCGGAGTTGTTCGAGACTTGCTTCTCGTGAGGTGTCTCTTCTTTGCGCAGCTATTTGCCAACCGAAAACAGAAAACTTGTGTCGGAGCAGTGCGCGGTTCCGATGGAAGCCGCGGCGGCTTGAGATAAGCCGAGAAGCATGCTTATCAGGCTGTGGAAAGACCGAAAATGAGTTTCAGTCCGCTGCCGAACCTGAGCCTGATCAAGATGCCCCGCTAACCATGTTGGCGTTCATCTTATCAGTACATTCCTCACCGGAGCCAATCTGGGATGACTGGGAGTCCTGCGCCCCGGAGACAATAGAGAAGATATCAGGCCAATCGGAGCGCTCAGACAATGATGACCCAAGGCGCTGTTCTTGGATTGGCGCCTGCGAGTGCCGAAGTGTTCTGGGCTGCTCCCGCCTGTTTCTCTATCGAGTTTTCTTGGCAGAACGCTCATTTCTGCCATTTGTTCGCTTCCTCGATGAGTTAGAAAACCGACACCCTGTATGTGAATAATCTTGACGTGACGGGCAATGGAAGCGACACTCGTGCACCGCTTCCTTCAACCGATGGTTTCGGAACAGCATGAAAGACGATTTGTCACCTCACCGTTGATCTATGCGCTCAACTTCGAAATGCCAAACAGGGTAAAGCCAGCGCACAATGCAAGAAAACCAATCAGACCGATCAACGGGAGATGACTGGCCGTCTTCGGCAATGAAGCGACAAGCACGGGCTTCGGCGAGACTGCGGCCGCCTCGACTGGAGGTGCTTGAACAACCTGAGCAGTTTCGACATTGTCGCCACTGGGGCTAACTGCCTCAACCGGTGCAGCCTTCAACACCTCGATTGGTGCGCCGGTCAGAACGATAGGCGTTGACAGCACAACCTCATTGTTTTGCTTGGCTAATTCGATAGCCCTGGGCTTTTCATAGACAAAATGCTCGCCCCATTCGCGACCTGGGTAGAACCAGGCCTTCAGCGATTGCGGCTGGCCGGCGGGAGCTTCCCGAAAAGTCATCACAGTCTTATCTGTAGGCTTCAACCGATAATTCGGGATAGCGAGAATGGTGGTGAACACATGCGTTTCATCCTGGTTAAAGATCTGGACGATGTTGCGGTCCGACATGGAATCCATGAGCTTGAATACGTAGGTTCCCGCAGGCAGAAGATGTTGGCCCACTCCCGGGACCTCAAAAGGTTCGCTGAAGGTAACCGTGGTTTTCTGGTTCCACTCGTCGGCCTTTGCCTTCGGCGCCGCGAGAAAACAGAGCACGGTGAGGCACAGTGCTGTTCCTAGTCCTTTTACAAGTTTCATCTCTCTCCTTTGGTAGATCCGACTCACTTCGATGGCGGTTGTCATACGGACTCTCTATGCTGTCGGCATCACTAAAGAGCGCACGCCGGAGAATCCGGCAGCTAGGGCCGTAGTGTGTTATTCCTGAGCCAGTGTTACGCACCCATGTCCTGATGGATGGCCAGATTTGACCACAGTGGCCACTCTTCTTGTTTCACTTAAGGGCGCGGTTTGTGAGGATTTCCTGTTGATGTCATTCAAAGACCGAGAGAAGAGATTTTGGTTGGGAAATGATGGACATTGGAGACCAGCCCTTCACGTGTTGTGTCGTACCATAAGACAGGTCTATAAAGATTCTCTCCCTGCCTATTTAGGCATACGCTCTTCGCGCCCTGCCAACAACCGTGGCAATCTCCAGTCATCAAAGGCGCCTCGGATCGGGCCTTTCAGTGCGTTTGCAGCATTTCTGCAAAACAGAATCAAAGTCACTCCGTCAACTATCTCTATCTCAGGTGCCCGTATTGGTCGATGCGGCCACCGCGAAAGAAGCGGTGCTGCACCATACTTTGGCCAAGCAGAAAGAGCCCAATTACCAATGCGGCCACCGAGAGAATCCGAACAATCTGCAACCAAGGTGACCTTGGTCTTTGTGGAGCAGAGTCATTCGAATGCATCGCCATCTAAACTGCCCTTCCTGCCTCATGCTGTTGATCTGGTCCTTTGAGCGTTTTTAACGCTTCCGATTTTGCCGTCTGTCGCATGTACGGAATACCCAACTAAATCAGTCAGTGTGTGTAACATACTCCTCCTTGGGTAAATGCCCTCGGAATCATAAGAGCCATCGCTTCTCAGCCGTCAACAAGTTCGATACTTCCCGACTATGACACCTGGCGGACGCAGAAACTGTCCGGTTTTGAACTGAAGGGAGAAGCCATCGCCGGGCTAATCTTTCACACAAGCTAGTCTGAATTCTCGTCAAACGTTGGAGATTCACGCTGAGCATGAGCCCGGCTGGACATTGGGATTTGATTACGTCCGATTTCAGCGAGATTCGCAACGTTGCGTGCCGGAAACTAACTAGCTCGAAGAGAAGAAACTGCTAAGGGTTCGCGCATAATCACCTTGAACAAATAGAGAAGGAGGCGAACGCTGTTCGCATCGAAACTGCGTTGGCCTCCGTGCGGAACAAGTACCGGCACCTTGTGACCTTCTGGACGAACGCGGACGGCGCGTGTAGGCAACCGCGGAGGCAAACTCCTTGACCCGCGGCGTTGTATTACGGCACTCACAATGAGCCACCTGAGCTGCCGATCTCTTTACCACCATTCCATTAAGCTGCTTGAAGGAACCTTCAGCTCTGGATCGGGCTTCGCAGAGCGAAGAAGCAGAAGTGGGCACTGCACGAGTTTGACGACTTTTTCGGCAATTGAGCCAAAAACCAGTGGATGCCAGCCAGAAATTCCGTGAGTGGAGATTACGACCAGATCAATATGCTCACGGTCCACCACTTCCATGATGTTTCCTGCTACATCGTTTCCAACCTCAACACTGGTAGTCACCTTAATTCCTCTGCCAGTTAAAACCGTATGGCACTTCGCCAAATGCCTCTCTGCGTGCTCTCTCGCCTCTTTGAGAAATGACTCTTCTGGAACGAAGTCCGGAAGCGTCGTGGTTGGGAAAAACGGAATGACATTTACAAGATAGAGCTTGGCGCTAAAGTGAAGCGCAAGGTCCGCGGCCATCTCTAAAGCCGCCTGTGAAGATGAGCTAAAGTCAATGGGCAACAGAATATTTGTTGGGATGGAAGGAAACAGATGAGCTTCGGCCATGATGATCTCCTCTAACATTCGAAGTGCAACTCGCAATTATTCTCTCTTGTCGCGAGGACCGAGACTGTTCTCTATTGAGCACTTGGCGCCTGGCTTGAGTAGAAATCGCGCAAGTAGTCACCGTTTAGGCCGTGTCCCCAAATGTTCAGGATCCCCCAACGCAGGAGAGAAGATCTGCATAGGTAAGCGATCCCACAACATACAACATGTAACCAATATCTTGCCTCGAACGTCGACTGCCCGCAGACAAGGGGAAACAAACCATATTGGTACTGAGCGACTCGACTTTCAGCTGACGCCGACATCCAATCGCCCGGTTGTGATTTGAGATAAAGCCTATAATGATCGTGTAAGCGGAAATAGGCAAAGTTTGCTGAAGAAACCGTTAATGATTGGCCTTGCTGCCTTTCTGGCGCTCTGTTCTGCCCCCACGATCCGGGCAGCTGATGTGGATGTCCCCGCGGATTCTGGCCCCTACAGACTGCGCCTCTATCACCTCCACACTGGCGAACACCTCGATGTGGTCTACCGGATTGGTAATGCGTACATTCCGAAGGGCGTTGAAGCATTGGACCATTTCCTCCGCGATCACCGCACCGGCGAGGTGAAAGAATACGACGCGCGGGAATTCGATTTGTTACACGACTTGCTGGCAAAACTCGGACATCCAGACAGCGAGATTGATATTGTCTGCGGGTATCGTACTCCGTGGAGCAATAACTATCTGCGCGAGCATAGCCACGGTGTTGCGCTTCACAGTCAGCACATGGAAGCCAAAGCCATCGACATTCGTATTCCCGGAATTCCTACGGCAAAGGTTCGCGATGCGGCTCTGTCGCTTGGAAGAGGGGGTGTAGGTTACTACGCGCAGTCAGATTTTGTGCATGTAGACGTGGGCCCGGTTCGCCATTGGTAGCTCGCAAATCCGATCGGCGATAAGGCTGCCCCTTTGCCAGCGCATCGTTGAGTGAAGCGTCGTCTCCATAGATGTCGTCGTAGAAATACACGTCGCCGTTCTCTTCCACGATTGCTGTCAGATATGCAATCACGACTGGTACTTGCGTGGTCAGATTCACCTGCTGGTTGTCTGGGCCGGACCGCATGGCGGCCTTAATCTTTTCGAGCGTCCACTTTGGCTGGTCATGCAGCAGCCACTCCGCAAGTTCCGCGGGCTTTTCCACACGAATGCACCCATGACTGAAGTCACGCCGCGACCGATCGAACAACTGTGGGGTCGGAGTACTGTGCAGGTATACCTCATATTCATTGGGGAACATGAATTTGACCAGCCCCAGTGCGTTCGACGGTCCTGGCTTCTGACGAACCAGGAGTCTGCCAGATTCTATCTGTGCCAGTCTCGCGGCGCTGACCGTTCTTCCGCCGACAACCCGCCCATCCTGGTCTGTAGCTTCAAAGCCTTTCCTTGTCAGGTAAAGACGGTCCTTGCGAAGTTTAGGGACGATTTCAGCACGAACAATATCGAGCGGAAGATTCCAATACGGACGAAATACGATGTACTTCATTTCCTTGGCAAAGACCGGCGTCTGATGCCGAAAGGCTTGTCCCACAACAACATTCATCCGCAACGCGATGGTATGGTCGTCTGAGAATACTCGCAACTTGAACCCTGGAATATTTACCGCGACCGGCAATCGCGGATAGTCCGATGGTAGCCATCTCCACCGTTCAAGCGAATCTTCCAACTGAATCACACGATCGCTCAACGGCATGTTCAATTGGCGCAACGTTTCCTTGTCTATCTTGCCGTCAGGGTTCAACCCATGCCGAATTTGAAAGTGCTTAACTCCGTTCACCAGAGGCCCAGCGTAGGTGGTTGTGCTTGGGTTAGATACTGTTCTCTTTGGCCAGTCGCCTAAGAGCCGCAGTCGTTCTTCCAACTGCGCTGCTCCGCTATACGTATCGCGGCGTTTCTCGGTCCGCTGCGGGTCTGGCAACGCGCTGCTGTGGTCTCGGGCCGCAAGCGCTATATAGGCATGCAAGGCGGCCTCTGTGCGCTGGTAGCCGAGATATTGGGGTTCGACTTCGCTCAATATCTCCGGCACGTTACTTCCTGTCAAGACATTTTGCACGATGAACTGCGGCAAGTCGTAGTGCTTCTGTTCAAGATCGATGCCAAATGCAAGGGGCTTCGGGTTCAGCCTGCCGATACGCAAATTGGAGAGATAACGCATGGTTCCGATCGTCAGAGCAGCGTCAAACTGTGCCACAATATCCGCGTTCCCAGACGCAGCCTTAAGAGCAACCAGTCGCGCAGGCCACGACGATGCATCGTAGTCTTCGGGATTGAGCCCCTTTTGCTGACTGTCTTCGAGCGCTGAGATAACCGCCAGCGCCTGGGGTGTCGCTTGCCCTTCGCGCACCCATGCAGGCGTGTAATGAATCGCTTCATACATTGCCTGAACCATCTGCCGGCAATTACCGAAGTTCGCCCGGTGGAGTTCGGGGAGCGTATCAGAAGACGTGATCGCGCGCAATCTATCGGCGACGGCTCCGGAATCCACGGCATTGTGTCCAACATTCGGCAAGGCGCCCGTCGGCAAATGGCAGCCGAGTGCGGACAAACAAAAGAGCAGCGAGAGCACGCACAGTGAGGGTGCGCGCGCAGCACCAAGGCGTGAGCCAAACGCAGAGCTGAGATCGCCTTGAGGCGCCTTGCGATGGGTTAAATGTGAATCCGAAGTATGGGTAAGGGATTCGCGCGCAAATCGTACGCTGACTGCAGGTGCGATCAAAGGACTTGTCCGGTCCGAATCACGCCGGGCGAGTTAGCGCGCCGATGTGCTCGCATGAGAGAGGAGGCTTGCGCAACTACGGCAGTCTGCTGCGCTAGTGTCTTATTCCACCAATTGTCGAAGCCATCGAAGACGCGATTTAGATCTGAATGAAACTGTCGTTCGCCGGGATAATCTCGCGGTGCAAAGGGTAGATCGCCTAAGGGCTTGGATCCTTGATTCAACATCTTGCTCCCATTCCGATCCCGTAATGAGTCCGTGATAGCACGCTAGTAAGACTCACTGAGATCTGCGATCATAAGGCACATCATTCCGATCACCCTGGCTCCGAACGAAGGTGATCTTGCGACCAGGTTCTGCAACGCATCATCAGCTAGTCAGCATTGGTTGGCCATGAACACTGTAGACGCCTGAACAGGCCCCCTCCAGGATCAGGCGTGCGGCATGCACCGTATCCCGCGCGCCATGGACAATTAGCAGATACTTGTCGGTCTTGAGAGCAACTTCATACTTGATGACGCTGTCCTTTGGAATACCGATACTCACGAGGCCCGCTCCGAGTGCGCTGACCCCGCCAACAACAACGGCTCCCTCGAGACCCGCCACAACCCAGCCAACCAACGGGCCGGCGACAAGAATCGGGCCAAGCCCTGGTATGGCGAATGCTGCCGAACCGAACAGCAGCCCCCAGAATCCGCCCCAGAATGCTCCGACAGATCCCCAGTACTTCATCCGGTCACCCGCGTTGTAGTAGCCGACCACATGCTCGTCTGTGTGCGTGCCCCGGCCAGCGATAGAGAGGCTCTTCATATCGAACCCCGCCAATTCAAGCGCTTTGACTGCCTTTTCCGCCTGCTCGTGGGTTTCATATATGGCGACGACTGAATTTGTTGCAGACATTGCATTCTCCATCGTTCTCAAATTGGCAAGAAGGATCGTGAGCCGCAGAATCCATTCGGTCGGAGTCGACGAAATCTTTTCATCGCTTAACCCTGAACACATGCTGAAGGCCTGGACAGCATCGGTAGCCGATTCCGCATGCTTGGAATGATCCTGCCATCGTGAACCGCTGATGATCTGCTCAATTGGATACAGTCATTGCAATTCGACAGAGGGAGAATCGCATTATGTGCATGTGTCTTCACGCTGAAGGTCTGTGCGGAGACAACAATTCTCGTCTTCCGAAAACGCACAGTCAACGGCCTCGCGGCATTTCAAATGATCCTCGTTTAGCGAAGGAGAGTGCTCTTGCTTCTCTGGAAGTCGTTTCTGATCGCCTTTAGTGTTCTCCTGCCACTGATCAATCCGTTCGGATCGGCTCTAGTCTTTTTAGGGTTGGCCGGAGAGGCTCCCCCAAAAGTCTACCGCTCACTGGCGCGCAGAATCGCTATCAATAACATCATCTTTCTCGCGATCATCGAGGTATTGGGTGCGACCATCCTCAAGTTCTTCGGTATATCTCTTCCGATCGTCCAGCTCTCCGGTGGCATTGTCATCGCGGCGATGGGTTGGTCTGTACTGAATGAAAGAGACGCGCGCGCTATTTCCAGAAACAAACAGGAGGAGACCGAAATACGCGACGAAACGAGAAAACAATTCCTGGAACAGGATGCATTCTATCCATTTACATTTCCAGTGACCTCGGGCCCCGGCACACTTGTCGCATTGCTGACGCTCACAGCTCATATCTCGAATCGAGTTGTTTCAAACGATATTGTGGCCCATGTTGGGGTATTTCTTGCTGTTGTCGTTCTCAGCATACTTGTGTTTTTCTGTTATGCGTACGCGCCGAAACTCACCAGGATCATTCCTCCATCGACTGCGCATGGAATCTTGCGTGTAGTTGCTTTTATCTTGTTGTGCATTGGTGTCCAGATCGCATGGAATGGTCTCGCAGTGTTGCTTGCGACGGTAGTCCGTCCCCAAACATGAACAGCATGAGCAGAATTGACCAGAATACGGTCGAGTGCGAATCGTTCAATTGAAGAGGCCAGCAATGCATAGCGAGCTGTAACGCAAGTTATAGAATCTTCCTGGCAATGCGATCGCTCCTGGATTTGCCAAGGAAGACCGATGAGTACGGCGGAGCAATTGAGAAGCGCACCCGGCTGACGCCTTAAGTGGCCGACGCGGTGATCTCTGTGTTGGGGAGCGATGTGTGTGGGAAAGTATCACCCAGAAGCGCTGATGCAAGCCACTCATGCCTATGACCTGACACTACAAGAATATTGGCTGAGGATTGGGCGCACGGAGGAACTCGCGTGGTCGGCGAATATGGCGCAGAACTACAGCGCATTGTCTCGACAGATCGAGGGTGAGATGTTCACTTCACCTCGAATCGACCTTCATTCAAGCTGCGCTTGACGAAACAAAGTGCTTTGCCTTAGCCCCGGCGATCTTTGCTGGCATGTATTATTGACTGCAGCTTCAATGTCGTGAAGTTTCACTCCATTCCTTTACTCTTAGATCCATCCAAATCGGGAACAACACCCACTGGTCCTGTGATCAAATTCCCCCGATCGCTTCGGGGTCTAACAGAGAAATGATTCGGAGTTGTCTTCCAGGAAATGCGTTTTGTTAACTTAGAGTCTGATGGTTCAGATGGGTGAATGAGGCATCCTGCCCTTGATTCAAAAGTAATAGTCGTACAACTGTAGAAGGCGAGGGGGCCGATCTTGCCGCGCTTGCACCACAGCACTCTGTGTTTGCGCTTTACGACCGCCCAATGCGATTGTCAATCTGAAATGCGGGAATAACTGTATCCAATTGAACAGATGGGCAATCGTCCCAGGCCGGAGAATCACACCGAGCGGGCAGGTTCGGCTTCGGTAAACGGCGCGGACCTCTAACGCTTCCTCAGAGCTATCGCAAACAAAGGATTCCGCCTCAGTTCTGAATGCTCGGATACACTGCTGATCGAGTGATGGTCTCACTCAATTTGCATCTGTTTGTAATGGCTTATCGCTGTTCGAGCGCTGCCGGATCGGAAGAAACGAACGTGAATCCGCATCGGAATGTTAATCCGCAATGCGACCAAATCTCAGCTGGGCAATATCGTCAGACCAATCAGCGCCGTCGTTCCAGCTTGAGTCTCGCTGGCGACAGTTTCGATATCTGGTGGCAAAAGTTCTTGACGCACCACGACGTTATCGCCGCGCAGGCTTCTGCACTGATGCAGGCGCATCAACGAGTTAGCGGATCCAGGGAATCTCGTGTCAACCAAGCACTCTGATCAGAAGCGTGTTTTAGAAGCGCACGATAACCAGGTAGCGGTAAAGGCGATCAACTGTGAGCACAAGGAATGAAGTTGCCCCCACATCCGACGCAAAGGCCGTGCAACTGGATCCTGACGTCGTGCCGCATGGACTATCAAGCGATGAAGCGCGATCCCGTCTTGAAAGAGACGGTCCCAATGCAATGCCAGACGCTTCTGCTCATCCACTGCGCAATGCGCTGGCTAAGTTCTGTGCGCCTGTACCCTGGCTGCTTGAAGCGTCCGTCGTACTTGAAATCGTCCTACATAAGTATTACGAAGCCGGAGTCATAGCGGCTCTGCTCCTTTTCAACGCGGCTCTTGCCTACTTCCAGGAAAGCCGCGCCCAGGCAACCCTAGCCGCTCTCAAATCCCGTCTGGCACTCAACGTCTCTGTCCAGCGAGACGGTCAATGGAAGACTTTACCCGCGGCGGAACTGGTTTGCGGCGACCTTGTGAAACTGTCGCTTGGCGGTGTAGTCGCCGCAGATGTGCACCTGACGGATGGGTCGGTTGAGCTCGACCAGTCGATGCTTACAGGCGAATCTCTCCCCATTGATGCAGGCGCTGGCGCGGACACTTTTGCAGGGGCTTTGGTGCGTCGCGGAGAGGCGACTGCCATCGTAACGGCTACGGGTATCCTCACAAAATTCGGACGTACGGCGGAACTCGTTAGATCGGCTCACGTTGTGAGTACTCAGCAAAGGGCCGTCCTTCGAATCATCCGCAATCTGGCGGTCTTCAATTCACTCATCATCGTTGCGATGGGTGCCTACGCGTATCGGCATGCGATGCCGTCCAGCGAGATGATTCCGTTGTTGCTGACCTCGGTCCTTGCCATCATTCCAGTCGCACTGCCGGCAACATTCACGCTTGCGGCTGCGATTGGAGCACGAACTCTCGCCAAGCACGGCGTATTGCCAACAAGGCTTTCGGCTGTTGACGAATCTGCTTCGATCGATGTGTTGTGCTCGGATAAGACTGGAACTTTGACCTGCAATGAACTAAGCGTCACAAGCGTTCGCCCACTGCCTGGATTCGACGAAGCGCAGGTTCTGGGTATGGCGGCTCTGGCAAGTTCTGAAGGAGGTCAGGACCCTGTGGATGCCGCCATTCGACTCGCCGCGTCGCACAAGGCAGCCGCCGGTTTGCCAAAGCTGACCTCTTTTGTTCCGTTCGATCCGGTTAAGAAAACCTCCGAAGCAACCGCAACAACTCCGGAGGGTAATTCCGAGCGAATCATCAAGGGTGCGTTCACTGCGGTTGTCGCACTCACTACCCCTTCTGCAGCCGCTTCCGCTATCGCCGACGAACTCGAGAATCAAGGCTTTCGCGTTTTGGCGGTAGCCGCAGGGCCGTCGGAATCCAACCAGATTATTGGGCTGATTGCCCTCAGCGATCCGCCGCGGACCGACTCGATCTCTCTTATTTCGGAGTTGAAGGATCTCGGCGTGCGCACCATCATGGTCACAGGTGATGCAACCGCTACAGCCGCAATCGTCGCTCAAGCGGTTGGATTGCAGGGAGCAGTTTGTCCGCCTGGAAAGCTGCCCGGCGGAATTGAACCGGAAGACTTCTCGGTCTTTGCCGGTGTTCTTCCGGAGGGCAAATTCGATCTTGTCAAAGCGTTCCAAAGGAACGGGCATACCGTTGGAATGTGTGGAGACGGGGCCAACGACGCGCCTGCGCTGCGCCAGGCACAAATAGGCATTGCGGTCTCGACCGCAACCGACGTAGCCAAATCGGCCGCTGGCGTTGTTCTAACCGAAGCTGGGTTGGGCGGGATTGTCGCTGCCGTAAAAGAAGGCAGAGTCACTTTCCAACGGATTCTTACTTACACGCTCAACTCAGTTCAGAAGAAGATATTTCAAGCGCTCCTGCTGGCGGTTGGTTTGGTCATGACCGGACACGCGGTGCTGACCCCGATGTTGATGGTCATTGTCATGATCACCGGCGACTTCCTTGCCATGTCGCTGACGACTGACAGAGTACGACCATCAAAGATGCCAAACTCCTGGCAGATCGGTCGAATCACAAGTGCAGGAGTGATGCTCGGACTCTGCTTCCTTGCGTTCTCAACAGCAGTTTTGGCGGTTGGCAAATATCAGTTACATCTCGGCATCGAGGCACTTCAAACGCTGACCGTGGTCAGTATTGTTTTTGGCAGTCAGGCCACAACCTATGCCATTCGCGGACGCCAGCATCTCTGGGGTCCGCGCCCCGGCATTTGGCTTGTACTCTCTTCAGTAGCTGATGTCCTTATTATTTCAACTCTCGCGACCTTTGGATTCGCAATGGCTCCATTGCCCATCGCGGTCATAGCCGTCGAGTTTGGCGCTGCCGTTGCCTTCGGTGCGATTCTGAACGTTGTAAAGATTCCAGTCTTTGCGCGTCTTCGCATTTCCTGATTAGCCAAGAAGCATCATGCATCGTTTTCCGGCGCCTGTTTTCAGTCTTGCCGCACGGCCAAGTCGAATGGCACGATTACCCTTTTAGTCAATGCGCAAAGAGCGTACGGGATCGATCGAGGCCGCGCGCCGCGCCGGAATGACGCCGGCGATAGCAGACGCAAGCACAAGCACTCCAATGGCGACGGCCATGACAGGCACGTTCACGCTGGTGATCTCAAAAAGCTGGGACTTGACGTAGCGCACGCAGAAGATTGCCACCGGGATGCCGATGGCGAGGCCGGCGACGGTCTGCAGCATGGCTCCGCGCATGACTGCTGCGATGACGCGGCTGCGGGCTGCTCCCAGAGCCATGCGGATTCCGATCTCCGGCGTGCGGCGGACGACGGTATAGGCCGTGACGCCATAAAGACCGATGGCGGCGAGCAGAAGCGCCAGCAGACCGAAAAGTGAAGTGAGTCGCGCGATCAGCCGCTCCGAGACGAAGCGGTCGTCAATCTGCTGCTGGAATGTTTGGAATTTCACCATAGTAAGGTTGGGATTGATGCTGGCTAGCGTGTCACCGGCGATTTTTTCAAAGCCGGGAATAGGGCGGCTGGTCTGGATCACGAGCGCGCCTGCGTACATGGATTGGTCCTTGTCGATGGAAAAGAAGGGATCGTTGGCGCTGCCGGCGAGTTGGGTGAGCGGCAGAAAATACATGGCGTGGTTCTTCCAGTAGACGCTGGTATAGGTCGTGTCTTCCGCCACGCCGACGATCTCATGCGCTCCATCCATGCCGGCGCGGCCGGGACCGGAAAAGCCAAAGCGATGGCCGATGGGATTGCGGTTGCCGAGGAACTGTTTGACGAATTCCAGGTTGACGACGGCGACAGGCGGAGCATTTTGCGTGTCTTGCCGCGTGAAGCCGCGGCCCATCACGATGTGGGTGCCGACGGAGTCGAAGTACTCCGGGGTGCCCTTTACCCAGGATGCGTTTTTGTTTATGTCTGGTTCGCCTTGAACCTTTACGCCAGAGCTCCAGTTGTTCGATTCCATGGGCGTGTACGTGGAGAGGCCGACTTTGAGAACTCCTGGAACCGCGTGGAAGCGGTCAACGATGGTCTGGTAGAGGGGCTCGACTTCCGTGTTCTTGTAGCCGGCCGATTGCGGATTGATGTGCGCGATGTAGCGATTCGTTGCATCCAGTTTCATGTCCAGGTTCTCGGCCTTGTTGAGGCTCTGGGCAAAGAGGCCCGCGGCAACGAGCAGCACGAGGGAGAGCGCGGCCTGCAGGACGACGAGCGAACGCTGCAGCAAGGACGCTCCGTGGGCAGTGGTGCGAGCGTTGGAGCGCAAGGCTTCAGCGGGCTGCGTACGCGCAGCCATCAGCGCCGGCGCCAGGCCGAAGAGAATACCTGTGACGAGCGAAAGCGCAAAGGCAAAGCCGATGACCACGGGCGATGGCGAAGCGGTGACCGGCATGTTCTGCCGATGAGGAAAGGCAAGCACCAGCAGTGCGTGCGCTCCGAAAAAGGAGACGGCAAGGCCGAGCAGGCCACCCATCCCCGAGAGAAGAACACTTTCCGTTAGAAGCTGGCGCACGATACGGCTGCGCTGCGCGCCAAGTGCGGAGCGGATGGAAAGCTCGGCGCGGCGGCTCATGCCGCGCACCAGCAACAGGTTGGCGATATTGGCGCAGGCCACCAGAAGGACCAGCGCGGCGATCCACTGCAGCAGCTTCAGGTGGTCCTTGTAGCCGTCCTGCATGTTCTGGATGCCGCCGCCTCCGGGTGTGAGCACCACATGGGTGAGTGGGCCACTACAGAATGCCGCGTTCAGTTCGCGCCAGTTGCTGCTGCGCTTCTTTGAGCTGGCGTTCGGCACGGCGCATATGCTTGCGCTTGATTGGATCGAGCTTTCAGTCAATTGTCAAACGGGTGTTCATGGCTGCCTGCTCAGCTTATTGCTGGACGAATTGCTTCCTTCAGGCGGCTGAGAAACCCGGAGTATCGTTTAGGTGACCAATAATAGGAAAGTGCTTGAAGGCGCGACTGCCCATTCGCTCAAACGTTCGTCATTCCAGCGATTGGCTGCCGTCTGAAAATCCCGCAGAAAGACAGCCGGGCGAAACTGCTCCGCGCAGCTATCGAGGGAACCGAAAATTCGGGGGAAGTCGCGGGCGAGGATTAGGCGGCGGAATTGGATCGGAAGGTGGCGACGGTGGAATAAGGTGCTGTGAAGCTTGAGAAGAATGCGCAAGGGCTTGATGGACGATTCTTGCATCGGGCCGGGGAGGAAGCTGAGGAAATGGGTCGGAAGGTGGCGAAGGTGGAATAAGGTGCTGTGAAGCTAGAGAAGAATGCGCAAGCGCTTGATGGACGATTCTTGCATCGGGCCGGGGAGGAAGCTGAGGAATTGGATCGGAGGGTGGCGAAGGTGGAATAAGGTGCTGTGAAGCTAGAGACGAATGCGCAAGCGCTTGATGGACGATTCTT
>Ga0181535_10001379_pt1 | contig 31949 bp, 24 predicted proteins | sample PEATcosm2014_Bin_44_FD_119774 | JGI IMG/M metagenome (GOLD analysis project Ga0181535, IMG submission 119774) | Peatland microbial communities from MTU Mesocosm Facility, Houghton, MI, USA - PEATcosm2014_Bin17_30_metaG | ecosystem: Environmental > Terrestrial > Soil > Wetlands > Peat | place... | reverse complement strand
TTGTCGATCTGCACGTAGCCGGCCTCCTCCAAGGTCCTCAGCTGCACCGACAGATTCCCGGCGCTCATCCGCAGCTCGTCCCTGAGCTCGGTAAAGCCCGTCTGGGCCTTGTCCGACGAGGCGAGGTAGGTCAGGAGCATGAGCTTGGCCCGCTCGTGTATGACCTTGTCCAAATCGAGGCCCGCGAGGTCGCGGGCGGTGCCCGATGAACCACTACGTTCCCCCCCCGGGTTGGCGGCGCTCATGCGGGAGCGCCTCGGTCCTTGACCGCGAGGCCCAGGACGCCGAAGACGAGGAGATATCCGCCCCAGATGACCTCGGCCCAGATAAAGGGCATGGATTCCATGAAAAAGAGCGAGACTAATCCGGATATGAGCATGTACCAGCCTGCCGCGAGATACTCGGGACGCTGCACGGCGAGCCCCATGCTGTTGCAGGGGAAGACGAGGAAGATCGCGACGCCGGGCACGATGTACCAGGGATGGCCGGCGAGGATCGCCAGGACCGGTACGAGGAGCGCGCAAAGTATCGCCGGAAGGTTGAGGTGGAGCCAGGTTCCTCCATATATGCTGCGGATGACGGTCCAGAAGTTGGCGCCTTCTTCGACTTTGCGCGCCTGGCGGGCCAGGAAGCTCCATTTAAGAGACGAGCCGACGGCGAAGAAGAGGGCTAAAAATATCCCCGCCGCGATCTTCCACGCCGCCGGTACCGCGGAAAAGGAGCCCAGCCGCGTCACGAGTATCTGGGTCCCCGTGCAGAACGCGACCACGAAGAGCCCGAAGGGAATACTCAGCACGGCGAAGAAGCGGCCCGCAACCACCTGCCTGAGGAAGGGATTGTTGCGCCTTACCGCTTTCTTGAGCTCTTCCACATCCGCCAGGAGGGATTCAAGCTCGGACTGATTCATATCTATCTCATGAAAACAAGTTTATTCTGTAAACTAGTTTTTATATACGACTTATTTACGAAAGAGTCAAGGAGTGCCATCACATCGCTCTACCTTGCGAATTCGAGACTCTCCGTGCTACAGTTTGCGATAGGTCAGGGCACAACGAGGGCAGCCAGTGTTCCTTAAAAGTCTCGAGATTTTTGGATTTAAATCCTTCGCAGATCGTACTTTAATCGAATTCTCGGACGGCATTTCCGCCCTTCTCGGTCCCAACGGCTGCGGCAAGTCCAACGTCGTGGACGCCATTAAATGGGTCGTCGGAGAGCAGTCTGCGCGCAGCCTCCGCGCCGACAGCATGGAAGACGTGATCTTCAACGGAACGGAAACGCGTAAGCCGCTATCCGTCGCCGAGGTCACGGTCACCATATCGAACGAGGAGGGTCTGCTCACCTCGATCGACGCTCCTGAAATCGCGATCAAGCGCCGCCTCTACCGCTCGGGCGAGGCCGAATATTTCATCAACGGCGCGCAAGTCAGGCTCAAGGAGCTGCGCGAGCTCTTCTGGGACACCGGCATCGGCAAGTCGGCCTATTCCGTCATGGAGCAGGGCAAGATCGACCAGATACTCTCGTCCAAGCCGGAGGATCGCCGCTACCTCTTCGAGGAAGCCGCGGGCATCACCAAGCACAAGGTGCGCTCGCGCGAAGCCGAGCAGAAGCTGGAGCGGACAGAGGAGAACATGCGCCAGGTGGGCGGGGTCCTCGTCGAAGTGAAGCGCAGCCATGATAGCCTAAAGTCCCAATCCGACAAGACCTTGAAATACCGCGCCCTCCGCGAGGAGATATTCGCCGCGGAGCTCGACCTCCACCTCCTCAGGCTCAGGCAGTTCATCCAGGAAAAGGACAGGCGCGACGAGGAGATCGCGGGCAGGACCAGGGAACGCGACGGAGTCAAGGCCGAGATAGACTCCATCAATCTCTCGCTCGAGGAGAACTTCGACGTCGTCAACGGCATGGAAGCCAAGCTCGTAGAGAACCAGAAGACGGTTTTCGGCCTGGCCGTCGAGGTCAAAGGCAAGCAGGAGCAGCGCAAACTCCTCTCGTCGCGCGTCGCCGAATCCCGCGCGAAGATGGACCAGGCCGCGCTCCGCGCGAAAGCGCTGCGCGAAAGGCTCGAAGGTCTGCGCGACGACGAGGCCGAGAAGGAAGGCGAGCTTTCCAGCCTCCGCTCGCGCCTGCGCGAGATCGAGAAGAACATCGCCGGCTTCGAGGCCGGCATCCGCGCCGCCGAGGCGGGTATCCGGGACAACGAGTCCCAGGCGGGCAGGGCCGAGTCGGAGATCTCCGGCCTGGAGGAAGATCGCTCCGATGCGCGGCGGAGGCTCGACGCGATCACCGAGGACATAGTGGCCCAGCTCGACGCCCGGCTGAGGGAATCGGGCTATTCGGGCGCCGAGCGCCGGGCCGCGGAGGAATCGATAGAGTCGCTTATCGCGGCGGTTCAGGCCCGAATCTCGGGAAAGGGCGCGATACTCGAGGATCTGGGCAGGCTGGGCGGGGCCGGAGGGGACGCGACCGCCGTCTCGGCCCGCGATGCCGTCGTCGCGAAGGCCGCGGCCGACCTCGCGGAGACCGCGGCCAAGGTCGAGGAGCTGAAGGCCCGCTACCAGGAATACAAGAAGACGACGCCATCCTTCATCGACGAGTTCCTATCTCCTGAAGGCATCATCACCAAGAAGAGAGCCATCGACCGCGAGATCGCCGCCTGCGACGAGGGCGTCGCCGATAGGCGCGGCCGCATCGCCTCGCTCCAGCGCGACAGCAAGGCCCTGAGCGAGAAGGTCGACGAGTACCGGCGCACCCTCGAGGACCAGCGCGGCAACCGCATACGCATGCAGACCCAGGCCGCCGGCGCCGAGGAGGCCCTGACGATGCTGCGCAGGGAGATAGCGGGCCAGGAGGGATACCTAAAGGAGCTCGAGAACGAGTCCTTCCTCGAGGGAAAGCGCCTTCGGGACGGCGAGGAGGAACTCGGCGGCATCGACGAGGAGATAGCCGACATCGAGAGGCGCGGCCGCGAGCTCTCCGCGGAGCTCGAGCGCCTGGAGAAGGACATCGCCTTGAAGAACTCCGACCTCTCGAAGAGGCAGGAAGATCTCAAGAAGAAGATGGAGAGGCTGGGTCTCCTCCAGGGCGAGCTCGAGCGGCTCCACCTCGGGCTCGCCCAGACCGAGACCGAGATCCGCAACGTGAAGGAGAATTTCGCCGAGCAGTTCTCGCGCGACCTCATGGAGTTCGAGTCGCGCATGTTCGAGCTCCGCACGCCCGTCGCGGAACTCCGCGACGCTCTGTCCGGCCTCAAGCAGAGACTCAAGGACCTGGGCTCGGTCAATCTCATGGCTCCCGAGGAGTACGCCGAGGTAAAGGAGCGCTACGACTTCCTTTCCGGCCAGCTCGGAGACCTGGAGAGGGCCAGGGCCGACCTGAAGCGCATAACGGACGAGATACGCGACGAGAGCGCCGCCCTATTCCTGGACACCTACAACAAGATCAAGAAGAATTTCCACAATATGTTCCGCCGCCTGTTCGGGGGCGGCCGCGGCGAGCTCAGGCTGGTCGACCCGAGCCACATCCTGGAGTCGGGCATCGAGATATTCGCCCAGCCGCCGGGTAAGAAGCTCGAGGCTATATCGCTGCTCTCCGGCGGGGAGAAGACCCTGACCGCCATCGCGCTCCTCTTCGCCACGTACATGGTGCGGCCCTCGCCCTTCTGCTTCCTCGACGAGATCGACGCCGCCCTCGACGAGCAGAACGTCGCGCGCTTCGTGAACCTTCTGCGCGAGTTCGGGCGGATGAGCCAGTTCGTCGTCATCACTCACAACAAGAAGACGGTGACCGGGGCCAATGCCCTCCTCGGCGTCACGATGGAGGACTCGGGCGTGACCAAGATCATCGCGGTGCGGCTCGAGCGCTCCGACGGAAGGCCCGTCCCGCCTCCCGAAAGCGTCGATTCCCTGCCCGAGGAGGACGTCGAGTTCGAGGAAGGCAGCGAGCAGCCGCCGGCGATGCCGCGCGACCCCGTCGCGTCGGGGCTGGGGAGGGCCTGAAGGCCGTGGCGCCGAAGAAGGAGGGGGGAGACTCGATCAGGGCCGCGCTGGGCGGTATCGCTTCCCGCCTGCCCTTCCTGAGGCGGGAGGCCGCCGCGCCCGAGCCCTTCTCCGCGATCGAGGACGACACGCCCGTAAGCGATCTCCTCTCCTCGGCCAACGTCGCGCCCGGCATGGCCGAGCAGAGGATCGCCCGCGAGAGGCCGGCTCTCAAGGCCGTCGCGGCATCGGCGCTCGAGTCGGCGGTCAGGAGCCCGCCGATCCTCCTCGCGATAGCCGTCATCGTCGTCTTCATACTGGCCCTCATAGTCACGGCCATCGTCGTGGCTTCTCCTCCCAAGGCCTCGCCGGCCGCGGCCCCGTTCACCAGGAGCGGGGAGGCCCTCGTCGGGACCTGGCTCCCTCCTCCCGGCGATCCCCTCGAGCCCGAGATGGCGATGGAGCGCGAAGGCCAGGCGAAATATACGCCCGCCGACGCCGCGAGACTGGGGATAGATCCCGATCCGCGAATCGCCGCCGCTCTCCGCGTTAAGAACGACGAGGCGATCGAGGATCTCTACGGGACGGTGCCGTGATTCGCGCGCGGGCCCGGAGCATTCGGGCCGCCGTGGCCATGACAGCCGTCCTCGCCGCGACGACTGCCCTCATGCTATCCTGCGCCACGAAGGCCGCCGCGCCCGCGCCCAATGCCGCTTCCGCGCAGGCCGCGCAGCCTCCGGCGGCCGCGACGGCTCCACCCGCGGCGGCCCTCCCGACTACGGCCGCGCCGTCCGTGCCCGCTCCGGCCGCGACGGAGGTCCGGCCGGAACCTTCGATGAGCGCTCCGGTGAGCGAAAAACCCGAGATCTCGCTTCCGCGCCGCTCGCCCATGCCGGAGAATCTCATCGTCGCCTCGCTCCACGAGCCGGTCCCTCCAGTCCCCGCGAGGCCGGCCGCGCCGGCGCCCGCCAATGCGGCGCCTCCGCTCGCCGCGCCTTCGGCGCCGACCCCGGCCCCGAAGGCGGTCGCAGCGCCGGCGGCGCCTGCCGCCGCCCCCGCGCCCGTCGCGAAGGCGCCGAAGCCCGCGCCCGCTAAGCCGGCGCCGCCCCCCAAGGCGCCCGCGCCAGCCGCCAAGGTGCCTGAGCCCGAACCCAAGAACGCCGCGTCTGCCCAGGCCATCGCCCTGGACCCCGCGCAGACCTCGCAAGGAGCGATTACCCGCAGGATGACGGCCGTGGTGGGGACGCGCTTCGAAGTGCCGTTCGAAGGGACGGGATGGACCTATCTCGGCGAGACGAGCGCGAAGCCCGGCATAGGCTACGATTCGAGGCGCTTCGTAGGCAGCTCCCTCGTCTTCGTCCTCAATCCGATAATGGCGGGCGATTATGTACTGCGCTTCCAGAGGCAGGATACTCTCAGGGGCATCTCCTATGAAGACCTCGTCTCCGTCGCGGTGGCGCCCAAGCCCGCGGCGATTTCGCCGAGCCCGGCGGCTCCCGTCGCGAGCGCCGAACCGTCCACCAAGGCGAACGGCGTCGCGGCTTCGAGTTCCGCTCCGGCCGCGAGCGTCGCCCTTCCGCCGGTCGCGTCGGCGTCGCCTGGGACCGGTCTGTCGGCGGCCGCGCCCGGCGGAGTCGCCCTTGCGGGCGCCGTTGCGCCCGCCGCGATGCCGACGGGCGCAGCGCCGGCGACTCCGACCGCCTCCGGCCCTGCGGCGACTCAGGCAGGCGCGACGACTACCTACGCGGCCGTCCCCGTCTCCTCCTTGACAACCCCCGAGGCGGCTCTCGCCCAGGCGCGATCCGCCGTCGCCGCCGGACAGGCCCAAGGAGCGCTCGACGCCCTCGATCGGCTCATCGCGCTCGCGCCGGCGGGCACGGACGAGGCTTGCCTACTGTACGGGCAGGCCCTCGAGCTCAACGGCCCGACGAAGGACATCAAGAGGGCTTACTCATATTACAAGAGGCTGCGCGACGACTATCCCGAGAGCGCCTTCTGGGATGCGGCCGACGAGAGAGCGTCGTACATCGAGAGGCATTACTTCGATATCAGATAGGGAGGACGATGCTATAGGCCGTACCGTTCTCGATGGTTCGCTTCATGCTCCCGCCGAGCTGCGAAATCAGCGAATCGATGAGCTGGAAGCCCAATGAGCGCTTGATTCCGCCCGATCCGAAGCCGGGACCGTCGTCGGCGATGAAAATGTCGATCCCCTCCTCGCTCGAGCCGAGAGTGAGCGTGATTTTCCCGCCCGATCGTCCCCTGAACGCGTGCTTGAGGGAATTCGTGACGATTTCATTCATGACGAGGCCTATGGGTATCGCTCGGTCGAACTCGAGCTCGATGGGGTCGCCCTTATAGAGCAGTTGCACGCCTTGGGCGCCGTACGCGGCGATCAGGCTGGAACAGAGCTCGCGGAAATAGTCCCCGAGCCTGATCCTCGAGAAATCCTCGCCGCGGTAGAGGAACTCGTGAACGAGAGCCAATGCCTGAACGCGGGACGAGGATTCGGTCAGGGCGATCGCGGCCTCGGGGTCGACCATCGTGTCCTTCTGCAGGGAGAGTAGACTCGATATGATCTGCATATTGTTCTTGACCCGGTGGTGAACTTCTCGCAGGAGCGTATCGCGCTGGCGAACCATATCCGTCAGCTGCGCCTCGCGCTCCTCCACCGCCGACTCCATCGACCGCACGTCGCCGATGAGCTCCCGGAATTCGATGAAAGCCGGTTCGAGGGCGAGATCACCGTAATGCCGGTCCCGGATCGCCCGTACGCCCGAGCGGAGGAGATCGAGATCGCCGAGAATGCGCCTCGCCATGAAGAGGGCGATCGCGCCGAGGATCGCGAAGGCGAGGATGGCGAAGGCCAGGGCCGAGCTTCTGATGCGGTTGATCGTGACCAGGAATGCCGCAGGGTCGTACGAAGCCACGACGCTCCAGCCGTATTCGCCCAGCCGGCGCGAGAAGGCGCCGATGGGACTGCCTTCCCCCATTGAGACGCGGGTCGTGCCGCCGGCCTCGCCTCCACGGATCAGGTTTCCGATATTGGCCCGTTCCTGCACGCGCCTTTGGTCCCTGTCGGCGATTATCGTGCCGCTCCCGTCGGCAATCTCCAGCGTCCAGTCCGGCCCTACCGACTGGGCGACGAAATCGGAAAGCAGGGAAAGGTCGAGAGAGCCGACGACGGCGAGACTGCTTCTGTCGGGACGTACCGAGATCGATACCACGGGCCGTCCGCTCGACGAGGAAATGTAGGACTCCGAGACCAGGGGAACGCCTTCGAGAGGCTTCGCGTAGTCGCGGTCCGACAAGTCGAGGCCGTCGTCGTTGGGATCCGGCGGGGAGGACGCGATTTGGACGCCGCGAGCGTCGATGCACACGAAGGACTCGAATTCGGGATGGAGCGCCAGTTTCGCGCCTAGGTGCTCCTTCAGCTTCACGGGATCTCCGTTCCCGAAGAATCGCTCGTCCTCGGCGATGCCCACGACTACGGCCACGGCCGACCTCATGAAGGCCAGGGAGCTTCCGGCTACGCCGCGGACGACGGTTTCGCCGCGTGCCGTGAATTCCCGCTCGAAGAAGGAATTTATGAAGAATCCACCCAGGACGGCGTAGGTCGAGAGCGGAGCCACGATCGCCAGGGATATGAGAAGCACGAGATAGGCGCGGATGCCGAGCCTGCGGGCGCTCCCGGTCCTTCGCTTCGGGCCGATTCCTTCCGGAACTTCGGTGCTCATTGCAGGGATTGGTATTTGTTGCCGCGGACGATGAAGACGCTATCCTCGCGCGCTACGTCGCCGTAGGCGTCGAACTCATAATCGGCCTGGAGGCCGTGGACGCGGGGAGAGGCCATGATCCTCTTCTTGATCCCCGCGGGAGTGACCCTACCCGTCATCGCGCGCAGGAGGATCCCCGCCGCCTCGTACGAGTACATGGAGCTGAAGCTCGGCATGGAGCCGAACCGCGCGAGATAGGCGGCCACGAAATCCAGATAGGCCGGCGAGACGCTGGCCGGATCGAATTGCTGCTCGAACATGGTACCGTCCATGGCCGTTCCGCCGAACTTGAGGAAATCGGTCGTCGCGGCCCATCCCGAGGCGAGGGGCAGTATGCCCGGAAGGATCTGTTTCGCGCGTCGGATTACCAATGCGGTATCGGAACCCGTCGCCACGGTGAGGAGGGCGGACGGCCGATCGGCCAGAAGCTTGGCGAGGATGGGAGCGAACTGCAGGTCCCTGGCCGACGAGGAATAGCTCGCGGATGCGAGCACCCGCCCGCCCGCCGTCTCGAACGATGCGCGGAACGAGGCGATGAAATCCTTCGCGTAGAGCTCGTTGTCCGAATCATAGAGAATGGAAGCCGTCTTCGCCCCGAGCGCGGACGCGGCCTTCTTGCCGAGAGCCTCCGCACCGAGCGAGCTGGGAGTCATGAGCCGGAAGAGCATGTCGTATCGGCCCGACAGGCTTTCCGCGCTGGCCGTGGGCGACAGGAAGAACATCCTTTGATCGGCCGAGGCAAGCTCCGCCATCGAGCTCGTATACGGCCCGATCGCCGCCGGAATCCCCTGCGCGACGAGGGAATCTACCGCGGCGCGAAAGGACTGCGCCTTGTTGGCGTCATCCTCCGTCACTAGCCGGAAGACGGCGCCTCGGATCTCGGCGCGGGAGTTGGCCTGCTCGATCCTGAGCAAGGCGCCGTTCCTGCCGGATACACCCAGTTCCGACTGCTTGCCGGTGAGATCCCCGATGAAGCCTATCGAGACCGTTCGCGCCGAGCAGCCCCCGAGGGCCAGCGTGAGGATCAATAGCGGTATCCGGCGACGAACTCCGACCATCGACCCGAGTCTCCTTTTCTTTACGGGCCTCTGTCAAGCCGGCTCATAATCGTTCGCTCCCGCGGGGGCGCGGCGCCTTTACGCCCGGAACCGTCCTCAGTATACTATCGGTACACAATAAGAGCATCGAGGTAGTCTTCATGCCCACGTACGAGTACGAGTGCAGATCATGCGGAGCCGGCTTCGACGTCTTCCAAAGCATGTCCGACGCCCCTCTTACGGTCTGTCCGAGCTGCGGCCAGTCCGTCAGGCGCAAGATCAACGGCGGGACCGGCATTATTTTTAAAGGCTCGGGCTTCTACAAGAACGACAGCAAGAAATCGCCCCCCGTCACGAAGAGCGAGCCGCCGCGCGATGGAACCGCTCGCGATGCGGGCGCGGGCGAAAAAAGCCCGGCAAAACCCGAACGCGCGACCTCGGCCGCCGCCTCTTCGGCCGGCGACGCTCCCGGGAAGGACGCGACCTGAAACTCGAGGCGTCGGGCTTTTCGCCTAGGCCGCCCAGCCCGGCGTCTCGATGAAGCGACCGCGCTATTTTTGCGAGTTCTGCGGCTCCGAGGTGCGGAAAGACGCGCGCGTATGCCCCCATTGCGGGCGCTTTTTCTCGTCCGTCAAATGCCCGAGATGCGGCTACGTAGGCAAGGCCGACGATTTCGCTCTGGGCTGTCCCGTCTGCGGCTATGCCGAGGCGGCCAATCCCCCTCCCGAGCCGATCAGGCCCCCGGCCGCCGAGGCCGCCCCGATCCCCTGGTGGGCCTTCGTAGTGGTCGCGCTCGTCATTTTGGGACTGTCTTTCGCCCTCATGCGCTCCCTGAGATAGCCGGCCTCAAGCCTCGGCCTGCGACAGGTCGGGCGGCAGCTCGAGGGTCTCGGGCTTGGATACGAGGCGCAGGAACAGCGCCACCGCATGGGCGAAATAGATTCCCTCGGCTATCCGCTCGTCCACCGTGAACTTTACGTTTACGAAGTGCCTTAGCTCCATCCCGGACGGTTTGTGCGTCTCCTTCTGGAATACCCTGCCCACTGCCATGAAAATGCTCGAAGTGCCCCATTCGTAGAGGTGATGATACGGCGTGTCGAGACCGATGGAACCTAGATTGGCCACGTATATCGACGTGAAGAGCGGATCGGCGGCGATCATCCTGGCGGGCGCCGCGTTGAACCGATCGAGGAGGCTGAAGAAGAGGGAAGCCGCCGCCTTGCCCAGCGGGATGCGATGGGCGATGTCGAATTCCCTGTCGTCGGGCCCCGGAACGCCGCTCTTCGCGGCCTCGATGCCGGCGCCTATCCTGTCCATAGCCTGGCTCACGCAATCCTCGGGCTCGAAGCGGACCTTGGCATTGCGCTCCGCAGCCTCCTCCGTGAGCGCCCTCTTCACGATGAACGAGACGGATATGCTCTTGCGCTGGTAGACGGCTCGCCCATGCACGAAGCGGTTCAGCCTGGGCTTCAAGGCAATGGTGCGCACCGCTGCGGCGATGAGGAGTCCGAAGAGGGAATAGCGCTCCGCTCCGGGATCCGGTCCATGACTCGCTTCCAGCTCGCCGTTCTTCCGTCTGATATAAGCCATGGCGGACTCGACCTCGATGTCCTTGGACATCAGTACGGCCGCTTCGTTCCTTTTACGTACGACATAGGGCAGAATGGCGTTGAAGGCGCGCAAGTCCCGGACTCTCTCGCCGTCCGAGCGATCATAAAAGAGCATGGATCATGATATATTCGCGTGCGCTCGATAGTCAAATCTCAACTTTGCATATTTTCGCCTTCCTCCTGCATAGAAATGCAGAAGGCTATTGACCAATGCGCATTGTCCGGGTATCATCAAACAGTACATAAATAAGGAGAGATCTCGTGACCGCAGCGTCAACTTCTTTATCTTCCTGTCGCTTCCGTCGTCGCTGACATTCTTCCCCACCCACGACATCTCGATATCGAAGGAATGACGGCCCTGCCGCCGTCTTGGCGTCGGCGCTCGTCTCAATAAAGGAGAATTCCATGAAGAAGAAGATCGCCCTCGCGTATTCCGGCGGACTCGATACTACCGTCATCGTGCCTTGGCTCAAGGAGAATTACGACTGCGAAGTGATCGCCGTCTGCGGAGACGTCGGCCAGGAATGCGATTGGGCCTCGCTCGAGAGGAAGGCCATATCTTCGGGGGCCCAGAAGCTCATCGTAAAGGACCTGAAGAAGGAGTTCGTGGAAGACTACCTCTGGCCACTCGTCAAGTCGGGCTCCTACTACGAGGGGCGGTACCTCCTCGGTACCTCCGCGGCGCGGCCTCTCATCGCGAAGAGCCTCACCGAGACCGCCCTCGCCGAAGGCTGCTCCGCCATCGCCCACGGCTGCACGGGCAAGGGCAACGACCAGGTACGCTTCGAGCTGGCGATCAAAGCCTTCGCCCCCGAGATGGAAGTGATCGCGCCGTGGCGGATATGGGACATCTCGAGTCGCGAGCAGGAGATCGAGTACCTCGAGAAGCGGGGCATTCCGGTGCCGATGAAGAAATCCGACTCCTACAGCCGCGACGACAATCTCTGGCATATCAGCCACGAGGGCCTCGACCTCGAGGATCCGTGGAACGAGCCCAAGCTCGACGAGGGCATGCTCAAGATGACGACCGCCCCCTCCAAGGCCCCCGATCAGCCCGAGTACGTCACGCTCGATTTCGAGAAGGGCGTACCGGTGGCGCTGAACGGAAAGAGGATGGACGGGGTCTCCCTGGTCAAGGCCCTCAATCTCATCGCGGGCAGGCACGGCTGCGGCATCCTCGACATGGTCGAGAACCGCGTCGTCGGCATGAAGTCCCGCGGCGTCTACGAAACCCCAGGCGGCACCGTCATCATGGAGGCCCACGCCAAGCTCGAGCAGATCTGCCTCGACCGCAAGACCCTCGCGTTCAAGGTCCAGGTTGGCCAGAGGTTCGCCGACACCATGTACGAGGGCGAGTGGTTCTGCCCGCTTCGCGAGGCCCTTTGCGCCTTCATCGATTCCACGCAGAGAAAGGTTTCGGGGACGGTGAAGCTCAAGCTCTGGAAGGGTTCGATCACCGGGGCCGGCATGAAGTCCCCTTACTCTCTCTACGACGCGAGCCTGGCCAGTTTCACGACGGGCCCGCTGTTCTCCCACAAGGATTCCGAGGGCTTCATCAACCTCTTCGGCCTGCCGACCAAAGTGCGCGCCAGGCTCGAGGCGAGGATAAAGGCCGACGGCGCGGCCCTGCCGAAAGGCGCGAAGCCCGGCGAGGGCGGCTACATCGCCACGGCGGGGGACTGACGCCGCCATGGCAAAGCTCTGGGAAACGTCTCAGCCGGGCGCGGGCGGGGCTGACGGGCCCGGTTTGGATCCGTCGATCGACGCCTTCCTCTCCTCCACGGCCGTCGATAAGCGTCTTCTCCCCGAAGACCTCGAGGGATCCATCGCCCACGCGGCGATGCTGGGCAGGAAGGGCATCCTGCCCAAGGCGACCGCCGAAGAGCTCGGCCGCGGTCTCGCGGCCCTGGCCGTCGGGGCCGAAGAGGGTACTCTCGTCGTGGACCCGGCTGCCGAGGACATCCATTCCTTCATCGAAGCGGAGCTGACCGCCCGCATGGGCGACGTGGGCCGCAGCCTCCACGCCGGCCGGAGCCGCAACGACCAGGTCGCCCTCGATTTGCGGATCTGGCTGCGCAAGGCCTCGCGGGAGGCGAGGCTCGCCCTTCTCGACGCGATCGAGGCCCTGTGCGAACTCGCTTCGAGGAATATCGACTCCCTGATGCCGGGCTATACTCACATGCAGAGGGCCCAGCCGGTAACCTTCGCCCATCATCTACTGGCATGGTGCGCGGCCCTCGAGCGCGACTACGGCCGTTACGAGGACGCCGACGCGCGGGCCGACGAGAGTCCCCTGGGCGCCTGCGCCCTGGCGGGGACGGGCCTCCCCGTCGACCGCGAAGGTACGGCCATGGCTCTCGGCTTCTCCCGTCCGTCGCGCAACTCGATGGACGCCGTCGCCGACCGGGACGCCTGCGTCGAGTTCGCCTCGGCGTCCGCGACCCTCCTCATGCACCTTTCGCGCTACTGCGAGGAGGTCGTGCTCTGGGCTTCGGCCGAGTTCGCGTTCGTCGCGGTGGATCAGTCCTGCTCGACGGGATCCTCGGTGATGCCGCAGAAGCGCAACCCCGACCCCGCCGAGCTCATCCGCGGCAAATCGGGCCGCGCCTATGGCGACCTCGTCGCCCTCCTCGTCATGCAGAAAGGCCTGCCCCTGGCCTATGACCGCGACCTCCAGGAGGACAAGGAACTGGTCTTCGACGCGGGCGATACCGCCACGTCCTGCGCCTCGGCCTTCGCGCGGCTGGTTCGGGCCCTCGAGCCGAAGACGGAGCGGATGCGCGAGGCCGCCGAGGACGGCTGCCTCTGGGCCGCGGACGCCGCCGAGTTCCTCGTGCTGCGCGGCGTGCCTTTCCGCACGGCCTACGTCGCGGGGCGGAAGCTGGTCGAGGCGAGGGCCGCCGCGGCCGGTCCCGCCAGGCTCGGCCGTTCCCCCGCGGTCGGGGCCGTCATCGCCGACCTCGGAGCCGAAGGCCTCGGGGCGCTGCACCCCGCATGGCTCGGCGTCGATCCCGGGGAGCTTTCGCGCTATCTGGCCCTCGACGCCTGTATCGCGCGGCGGGACCTCGTCGGCGGCCCCGCTCCAGATCGCGCCTCGGCCGAGATCGAGCGCCTGCTCGCATTCGTCGCCGGCAAGCGGGCGACGCTGGGCTAGCGACTCCGTGCTTGCGATCGAGGAATTGAGTCTCAGCGGCTGGCCGGCTCTGCAGACCGTGGCCTATGACGGGTGGCTCCTGCGCTTCGCCGAAGGTTACACGAAACGCTCGAATTCGGTGAACCTCCTCTACCCGTCCGCGATCCCTGTCGAGGAAAAGATACCGGTCTGCGAGGGACTCTACGGCGAGCGAGGGCTGCCGACGATATTCAAGATTCTCGATTCGGAGGAACCGAGGACGATCGACGCAGAATTGGAACGGAGGGGATACTCCGTTCTCGACGAGACTTCGGTTCAGACTCTCGACTTGTCGGCCTACGCTGCGTTCGTAAACGGAGGCATTGATCGCCGGACGGAAATCAGGACGGATTTCGACGGCGCCTGGATCGACGGCTTCTGCGGCTGCAGCGGCGCGGAAGGCAGGAAGGACACGATCGCGAGGATTTTGAGGAACGTGATCCCGAAGAAAGTGGCGGCGAGTGTCTCGCTCGGCTCGGAGACAGTCGCGTGCGGATATGGCGCGGTCGATAGGGGCTCCGTCGGCCTTTTCGACATCGTGGTGAAAGAGGGGATGAGGGGACAAGGCCTCGGGAAGAGGATCGTCGCGGCCATCCTGGAAGCGGCCAAGGCCATGGGCGCGAAGCGCGCATGTCTGCAGGTGGTCGCGGAAAACGCCCCGGCGGTGAGCCTGTACAAGAAGATGGGCTTTCTCGAGCTCTACCGATACTGGTACAGGAGAAAGTAGCCGGTGTTCGATTGCGTAATTCCCGCCGCCGGGGCTTCATCGCGGATGGTCGAGCCGGGCGGGGCGAGCAAGCTCAAGCCGCTGCTGGCCTTCCGCGGCTCCACGCTGGTCGAGACTGCGGTCGCGGCGGCCCTTGAAGCGGATTGCCGAGCCATCCTCGTAGTCGGCCACTGCGCGGCGGACGTCGCCATGCGCTTCGGCGACCCGGCCTACGCGTCGGCACGCGAACAGGGACGACTCCGCATCGTCGAGAACCCGCGCTGGGAGGAAGGCATGCTCGTCTCGATCCAGGCGGCCCTGCCCGCGGTCGAGTCTTCCGCCTTCTTCCTGGCCCACGCCGACATGCCCTTCATCGAGCCCGCCCACTACAGGGCCATCGAGGCGGCCTTCGTCGAAGGCGGCAGCGAGACGGCCGCCTTCGGCTCGCATGAAGGCAGGCGCGGCCATCCCGCCCTTCTCCCCTCGGCCTGGATCCCTGCCATCGTCGAGTTCGATCCGCGCGGCTCGCTGCGCGATTTCGTCTCGGGGAAAGACTGCATCATCGTCGAGACGGGCGCGGGCTCCCTGTTCGACGTGGATACGCCCGAGGACTACCGCCGCGCCCTTGCCGGCGAAATATGAACGTGACCTCTTCGCCGCGGTCCTTCATGTGCGCATTCGGCGAGGTCATGCTATAATTCAAGCGTGCGGATTCGGACTAAGTTCCTCGCTCTCGTCCTTCTGGTGGCCGGGGGCTTCCTTTTCGTCACCGCCATGTCGGTTCGGACCTATCAGCAAATAGCCGCGATGCGGGGGGCGCTCGATGGGGGAGTGCGCCTGATCGCTCAGGCGCGGCGCGCCCACGGGCTCATGATCGATCTCGTCTTCGGCCTATTCAGCCCCCGGCTGTATTCCTCTCTCCAGGGCGTCATCCTCACGCCCCGAGGGTTCGCGACGGAAAAGGAATGGGCCGAATCCGTCGCGGAATTCCGTACTGAGTACGCCGCGTTCATGGCCAATCCCGCCCTTCTCGAGCTTCTCAACGACGAGGAATTGCGGTCATCGTATAAAGTGGCCGATACTCTGAGCGCCCGCGCCTATGAGGAATTCGCCGTATTGGAATCGGATATCAAGCTCATCCAAAAGAGATACAATAGCTCCGAGGACCTATACATCTGGCTGCAGCTCTCCAAGGATGAATCGCTCTATTCGGTCTTCGACCACGTCCGCTACGCTTCCTTCTATCTAGGCAACATATTCGAGAGCTACCTCGACCGCTTCGTGGGCCTCCTCGAGCAGAGCGCCGTCCTTGCCGAGTCCCGCGCCCTGGTCGCCTACGGTATCATGAGCGCTCTCGTGATGGCCTTCTCGGTCGCGGGAGTCCTGACCACGACCCGCTCCATACTCGCGAATATCTCGCTGATCGATCGGGCCGTAGGACGCATGTCGGAGGGCGATTTCTCGTCTCGCGTCGCGCCCATGGGGCACGACGAGCTCGGGTCTCTCGCCGAGCATATCAATCTCTTCGCCGCGCGGCTCAAGGCGAACGAGGACACTCTGACCTCCCTCCTCGGCGACGTGAATAAAGCCATCCCGGAAGCGCCGGACCTCGACCGTATCCTCGCCATCGTCGCGGACGCGCTGCTCCGCGACAAGGCGGCCGAATGCTCGGCGATATGCCTGCTCAAGGACGGGCGCGTTACGCGGTACGCATGGTCCGGCTTTCCCCCCGTTTCCGATTGGGATCTTCTCATCCGCACCTGCACCGCGGAGGGCTTCGGGGTCGGCGACGGGCCGGAGAGGCGATCCGGCGCGCCGATCGGGCATATTCGGCCTCTGCTGGTCCACGACGCCGTCCTTGCGCCGGGAACGCTTGCCGAAAGCGGCATCGATCCTTCCCTGAAATCGGTCCTTGCGCTTCCGCTTTCCGGCGGGCGAAGGCTCCAGGGCATTTGCGTATTCGGTAGGCGGAGTCGGGTCTTTACCGACCTCGAGATGACGCAGCTCGCATCCTTCTCCAGCTATGCCGCGCAGGTCATCGACAACGCGATCGCCAACGCCACCCTTAGGGCACGGGAAGACGCCGAGTACCGCGCCCTCCAGGCCCAGATACAACCGCATTTCATGTACAACGTCCTCAACGGCTTCGTGGCGCTCAATCGGATGGGAGCCAGGCCGGCCCTCGAGCTTTCGCTCCACGCCTTCAAGGACATGTTGCGCTATACCATCGATCACGGCCGATGGTCCTCGGTGCGGGAGGAGTTCGCCTTCCTGGAGCGCTATTGCCATCTTCAGAAGCTGCGCTTCGAAGAGAAGTTTTCCTATCTCTTCGAGCTGGAACCGGACGCGGCCGAGCTGAACATTCCGAAGCTCATCATCCAACCCCTCCTCGAGAACGCCTTCGTCCACGGCATCGAGCCGTCCATGCATCCCTGCCGCGCGAGGGTCTCGGGGAAGATCGACTCGGGCGTGCTCTTCCTCGAGGTTGAAGACGACGGAATCGGCTGCGATCCCACGGCCATCCGCGATCCCGGGCGCATCGGCATCGTCAACGTTCGAGAGCGGCTCGCCCTGCTCTATTCCTCCTCCGATCTCGAGCTATCGAGCTCTCCCGGTTCGGGATTCAGGGCGAGGATCGCGATCCCCGTCGCCGAACTGGATCGCGCCTTCAAGCGCGAAGATCGCCTCGAGGACTCGAATTGAAATTCCTGATCGCGGACGACGAACGGCCGGCGCGCTACGTCCTGCGTTCCTCGCTCGAGGAATTCGGCTTCGATTCCGGGACGATTCTGGAGGCCGCGGATGGAATGCAGCTCGTCGCGGCGGCCCGTGAAGCCCTTCCCGACTGCGCCTTCGTCGACGTCTGCATGCCCGGCATGGACGGCCTCGCCGCGATCGAGGCCGCCTCGGCATTGTCGCCCGTCACGCGCTGGGTAATAGTGTCGAGCTACGCGGAATTCGAGTACGCGCGAAGCGCCCTGCGCCTCGGCGTGACGGAGTATCTCCTCAAGCCGGTGGATTCCGAGGATCTCGCCGCTTGCCTCGGGCGGTTGAGGATTCGCCCGGTCTCCCTCGAGGATGACGCCGTCCTGGGCCCGGTGATCGAATACCTCAAGCAGAACTTCAACGCGGACGTTACTGTCGCCGATGCGGCCGCGATCGTAGGCCTCTCCCCCAACTACCTTTCGACCCTATTCCATCAGCACGCGGGCATCACCATCAGCGACTTCCTCGTCCGTCTCAGGATCGAAGAGGCCGGCCGCCTCATACGGGAGGAGCATATCTCCGTCGCCGACGCGGCAAAAGCCGTCGGCTATACCGACGCTCGGCATTTTGCGCGAAAATTCAAGAATCTCACGGGCTCCCCGCCCTCTCGCTTCAAATCGTAGAAACGTAGCGGGTCGATCGTAGATCAGACCCGTATCGCGTTCGGGGATTCAGGTGTAGCCTTTTTTATCTTAGTTTCCCTTCAGGAGGTTTTTCATGAGAAAAGCTTGGAAATTGCTCGCCCTGATTCTCGTGCTCGCCGTCGTCGTTTCCGGCGCCGTCTTCGCGGCTCCGCTCAAGATCGCGATGGTCGTCAAAGGCATGGGCAATCCCTTCTTCGATGCCTGCCGCGACGGCGCCAACGAAGCGGCTCAGGCCATAGGCGGCGTCCAGGTCATCTACCAGGGACCCGCCACGCCGACCGCCGAGGGGCAGATCGAGATCATCAATTCCCTTATAGCCCAGAAGGTCGACGGTATCGTCATCTCCGCCAACGATAAGGACGCTCTCATCCCCATTACCAAGAAGGCCATGTCGAGAGGCATAAAGGTCATTTCCTTCGACTCCGGCATCAGCGTCGGCGGCCGCATGGTGGACCTCGTTCCCTCCGAGACTCAGCTCATCGGCAAGCAGCAAGTCGAGCTCATCGGACAGCTCATCAATTACCAAGGCGAGATCGCCATTCTGTCCGCCACCAGCCAGGCGACCAACCAGAACGCGTGGATCGACGTCATGAAAAAGGAGCTCGCCTCCAATCCCAAATACGCCAATATGAAGCTCGATGCCGTCGTTTACGGCGACGATCTTTCCGACAAGTCCTACCGCGAGGCGACGGGCCTCTTCGATTCCTATCCCAACCTCAAGGGAATCATCGCTCCGACGACGGTCGGCGTGGCGGCTGCCGGCAAGGCCATCACCGACAAGGGCCTCATCGGCAAGGTGCAGCTCACCGGCCTCGGCCTTCCCTCCGAGATGAAATTCTACGTAGACAACGGGGCCTGCCGGCAGTTCGCGCTCTGGAACCCCGTCGACCTCGGCTACACGGCGACCTATATCTCCTTCGCCCTGATCAAGAAGCAAGTTTCGGGGAAGGAAGGCGATGTCGTGAAGGCCGGCCGGATGGGCAATATCACGATCGCGAAGGACGGTATGGCCGTCATGGGCTTGCCCTTCGTGTTCAACAAGGACAACGTAGAGAAGTTCTCCAAGATTTTCTAGCGCTGCGATGGGAGGGAGCTCATGCCTCGCGCATGGGCTCCCGTCGTATGGCGGGAGTAGGCGCGCTACCCGCGTTTCGGCTTGATTGGTTGTCCCTCGACCCAAAGCAACGTCGGGCTCTTCGGGACGGAGAAGGAGTGCTTCACAGTGGGACAGACCATTCTGGAAATGAGGGGAATCAGCAAATATTTCCCGGGCATCAAGGCCCTGGAGGGCGTCGACTTCACGATGCGCTCGGGAGAGGTGCACGCCCTGATCGGGGAGAACGGCGCGGGCAAGTCGACCCTCGTCAAGGTGCTGACGGGAGTCCATCAACCGAACTCGGGCACCATACTCTTCAACGGGATCGAGAGGGACTTCCGGAATCCCGTCGACGCCCGTCGCGCCGGGATCGCGGCCATCCATCAGGATGCCTCGATGTTCGCCGATCTGAGCGTCGCCGAGAACATCTTCTCGGGGCATTTCCAGCGGGGCCCCGGGCCTCTCCTCGATTGGCGCGGCATGCGCTCGCAGTCCGTCGCTCTCCTCGAGCGCGTCGAGCTCAAGGTCTCGCCCGATACCCTGGTACGCGAACTGTCGGTGGCGCAGCGCCACCTCGTCGCGATAGCCCGCGCGCTCTCGGAGGAGGCCTCCCTCGTCATCATGGACGAGCCGACCAGCGCGCTATCGCAAAGGGAGACCTCCGACCTCTTCAAGATCATCCGCCAGCTCCGAACCGAAGGCAAGGCCATACTCTTCATCTCGCACAAGTTCGACGAGGTATTCGAGATCGCGGATAGCTACACCGTGCTTCGGGACGGGTGCTATGTCGGCGAGGGCGAGATAAAGGGAGCGACGATAGATTCCCTCGTCAGCATGATGGTGGGCAGGGAGCTCTCGAGCATGTATCCGACGCGCCGAGCCAATCCGGGACCCGAGATACTCTCGGTCCAGGGCTTCTCCCGCGCGGGCTTTTACCGCGATGTCTCGTTCTCCCTCAAGAAAGGCGAGATACTCGGCATGTTCGGCCTCGTCGGCGCCGGCCGTACGGACGTCGTCCTATCCCTCGTCGGCCTCGAGCCGAAAGACGCCGGAAAGATCTTGCTGAAGGGCAAGGAGGTCCGGATCTCCGGGCCGCGGGAGGCCCTCCGCCTCGGCATAGCCCACTTGCCCGAGGATCGTCAGAGCCAGGGCGTCATCCTCGACATGAGCATATCGGCGAACATAACCCTTCCGCAGGTCGACGCTTTGGCGAAGGGTCCGTTCCTGGACGCGAGCGCGGAGCGCAAGGTGACTCAGACTTACGGAGCGCAGATGGAGATCAAGGCTTCCGGATGGAATGCCAACGCCAAGACCCTCTCGGGCGGCAATCAACAGAAGGTGGTCCTCGCGAAATGGCTTTCCACCGAGCCCGAAATACTGATCCTCGACGAGCCGACGAAGGGAATAGACGTCGGCGCCAAAGCCTCCGTCCACTCCTTCATTTCGAGCCTGGCGACGAAGGGCCTGGCAATAATCATGATCTCATCGGAGCTCCCCGAGATACTCGGCATGTCCGACAAGATCCTCGTCATGTACGAAGGGCGCGTAGCCGCCTTATTCGATCGCGACTCCGCTAACGAGGCGTCGATCATGCGCGCCGCCACCGGAATCGGCATCGGCGAAGCCGGCGTCGCGGCGAGCGATTCCGCCGAAGGGGGAGATCGATAATGAAGCGGATCCTGAAGCGCCGCGAGTCGACTCTGCTCATCTCGCTGATCGTCCTCGTGCTGCTCGTGTCGCTCCGTTCCCCTTCGTTCATCGGGCCGAAGAGCCTGAACGCCATCCTGAACGACACCAGCGCCCTCATCATAGTCGCCCTCGGCCAGTCGCTCGTCATACTCATCGGCGGCATCGACCTATCCGTGGCTTCGACCATGGCATTCACCGGGATGGTGACAGGACTGCTCAATCTCCATATCCCGGGCATCCCGGCCTGGACCTACCTTCCGATCGCCGCCGCGATCGGCGCCTGTTTGGGCGCTCTGTCCGGCTCCCTCGTCGCCTTCGGGCGGCTACCGCCTTTGATCGCGACCATCGCGACGATGAGCATCTACCGGGGTTTCGTCTACGTCTTCAGCAAGGGAGCCTGGGTCACGGCCAGGGACATGAGCCCCGCCTTCCTATCTATCCCCAGCACGCAGATATTCGGCCTGTCGAGCATGGTGTGGATCGCGATACTCGTCGCCGTAGCGGCGGGGATATTCATGCGCTTCGCTTCCTCGGGCCGCGAGGTCTATGCGTTCGGGGGCAACAAGGTAGCCGCCAATTTCGCGGGCGTGAGCGAGCGCAAGGTCGAGATGCTCGTCCTTACCGCCTCGGGCCTTCTCGCGGGGCTCGCCGGCGTGCTCTGGGTTTCCCGCTACGGCATGGCCCAAAGCGAGACCGCCTCGGGATTCGAGATGCAGACCGTCGCCGCGTGCGTCCTCGGCGGCGTGAACTTCGTGGGCGGAGCCGGAACCGTCCTCGGCGTCGTGATCGGGGCGCTCTTCTTCGGCGTCGTCAACAACGCCCTGACGGTCATCCATATCTCGCCGTTCTTCCAGATGGTCATCCAAGGCATCGTCATCATCTTCGCTATCGTTTCCAACACTCTTATCGACCGAAGCAACCAGATGAAGCTCATCGCCCGGAGGAAGATATGAGCCGCGAAAGTAAGATGGACGGGCGAAGTCGCGTCGAAGGATCGAGGCTCGCCGGTCGACGCCCGAGTCTGGGCAGGCGCCTCGCGGGTTTTCTCGGCTCCTGGGAATCGCTCATCTTCCTTCTCTTCTTGCTCGTCGTCTCCGCGAATTCCTTGATATCGCCTATTTTCCTGGACCCCGCCAACCTGTTCGACGCGACCCTGAACTTTACGGAAAAGGCGATAATCGCCATGCCGATGATTTTCGTGATCATCCTGGGAGACATCGACATCTCCGTGGCCTCGATCATCGCGCTTTGCTCCCTCTTCATCGGAATGGCCGCCGCGAACGGCGTATCTACGCCCCTTCTCATCGCGATCGGGCTCGGAGTCGGCCTTCTTGCGGGCCTCTTCAACGGCTTCCTCATCACGAAATTCGATCTCCCCGCAATCGCCGTGACCCTCGGCACGATGTCCCTTTATCGGGGCATTCCCAATGCGGTGCTCGGGGACCAGGCCTACACGAAGTTCCCCGCGGATTTCGGGTTCCTCGGCCAAGGCTACGCCATCGCCAATATCGTTCCGCTCGAGCTTCTGGTGTTCCTCGTCATCGCCGTCGTCGCGGCGGTCGTCCTCAACTTTACGATCGCGGGGCGCTACTCCTATGCGATCGGAAATAACAAGACCGCGGCAAAGTTCTCGGGAGTGCCGGTAGCTCGCGTCCGCATGGCCGCGTTCGCGGCGACGGGCCTGTGCTCGGGCATCTCGGCGATTCTCCTCACTTCGCGGATCGGGTCGACGAACCCCAATATCGCCATGGGCTGGGAGCTCGAGGTCATCACGATGGTCGTCCTCGGCGGCGTCGCCATAACGGGGGGGAAGGGCAATGTCCTGGGCGTCATCATCGCGGCCTTCCTGCTCGGATTCATGAGGTTCGGACTGGCCGTGGTAAACGTGCAGGGAGCGATCATGAACATCATCACGGGCGCCCTGCTCGTCGTCGCCATACTCCTGCCGAAAGCGATCGAGGCGGCGAGGCATAGGCCGATGAGAGAAAAGAGTCTCTAGTCGAGCGTCGCGTCGAACCGGGCGTCGACACACGTTCATAAAGCGCAACGGCGTGTCGCCTCCGATTATAACGGTCAGGAGACTCCTCCCTGTCTCCTGGATGTCGGCTTCCCGGATGTTCCCTTGGCGCCGCGACGACGAGCGACGGTTCGGAATAAAAAGCTGCTGCGAGGACAAAAAACTGAATTGGTAGCCATACATTCGACGCGCACGGGCGAATGTCGACTGGAGGGTATAGTCGAGAAAGTCGGAGGCAACCATGAAGAGACATGGGATCGTTCCATATTATATAGTCGCTTTTTTCCTTTTGATTTGCGCCGATCTGGTCATGAGCCTTACCGGCGCGTTCGAGGCTTTGCTCCGCGCCGTCGGCTTCGGGCCGGTCGTCGGCGCCCTGCAAGCCATTACGATTTTGATCATGACCGTAATCGTATTCAGGACGGTCCTCGGCAAGCTAAAAAAGGTGGAGCTCGCCGTCGGCGAAATCGGCGAAGGCGAGAAAGACTTGACCAAGAGGATTCAAGTCGAGCGCGATCCCCTGATCCGGGCCTTCGCGCGCGGCATCAATATATTCATCGCGAAAATACATAATCTCATCATGAAGATGAAGATCGTCAATGACGCCGGCCGAAGCACGAGTCAGAGACTGGATATGAGCGCCGCCGAGCTATCATCGGCCATAGAACAGATCGCCGCCGGCATCAACAACATGAGGAACAACGAAGAACTATTGCACACGAATATCCAGGCCGCGGGAAGTTCGGTCGCCGCAATTCGCGGCGCGATCAAGAACGTCGCGCGCCAGGTCGAAACCCAGGCAGGCTCCATGGCCGCCTCGTCGAGCGCCATAGATGAAATGATCGCTTCGATCCATAGCATCGAGAAGATCGCCACTTCCAAGCAAGGCGTCATCGAGTCCCTTTCCGAGCGGGCGACCGAAAGCGTCGACGGCATGGAAGAGAACCTGACGTTGATAACCACCATCGCGGACTCGGCGGACAGCATAAACGAATTCTCGCGGATTATCGAGGCGATAGCCTCTCAAACCAACATCCTGGCCATGAACGCGGCCATCGAAGCCGCGCACGCCGGCGAGTTCGGAAAGGGCTTCAGCGTCGTGGCGGACGAAATCCGCAGATTGGCCGAGACGACCGCGGTGAACGCGACGAACATCTCTTCCAAGCTCGCGGAGACCATTCTCAATATTCATGCCGCCCAGAGCTTGACGTATCGGGCCGACCAGTCCGTCCGGGCCATGACCGACACCATCGCCGAAGTGTCGCAAAGCGTAAACGAAATAGTCCAGGGCCTCACTGAAATGACTATCGGCAGCGAGCAGATAACCGAAGCCATGGTCGAGTTGAACGCAGTCACGCATAATGTCCAAGAATCGGCCAAGGAGATAGGGGTCGCCTCCGACACGATCGAGTCGTCCATGAGGGAGATCGGCAATTTCTCGGCCCAGAACGCCGATTCGATGGCGGAGATGACGCAAGGAATCAACGATCTCGTAAAATCGATGTCCGAAATCAAGAACCTCGGGGAAGAGAACCTCGAGAACGTCCATATCCTGGAGCTCGACCTGAATCAATTCCGGACCATCGACCTCTCGGCACTGAAATCGAGCGACGGTCATTCGCTCCTCGCATGGAACGAGGAGCGCAAGAGCATACCTGCCCGCCCTGCCGATCCCGAGAGCCTCCCTGAGACCGATTCGCGGCATTGGCACGATTTCGAATACGCCGGATGGGACGTCCAAGGTCGAGATGTTCCGCCATCCAATGCCGATGGAGCTAAAGGCAAGCGCGTAATAAGCATAAATCCCGCTTACCATCCTTATTATCAGGCCCATAATCTGGGTATGAAGCTGATCGCCGAGCATTTCGGGATCGACCTTACCTGCTATCCCCTGCCGCGCCAGGACAGCGACTTGGTCCAGCGCCGGCAGATAGACCAGGCGATCAAGGAAAAACCGGACATAATCATCTTCGCGGCGAATGACGTCAAGGCCAGCGTCGGGTTGATCGGCAAGGTCCATGCCGCCGGGATCCCGGTCATCGCGGCTACGACGATGCCGGCCGCGGAGACCTTCCCCTATATTCTAGGCTACACCGGCACCGACGAATGGGGCGCATTCCGACAGTTGGCCCGCAGGTTGGCGGATAGCCTGGATAAGGACGGCGGATACGGAATCATCCAGCATATGCCGGGGTCCGGACCTTATTATGCGAGGACTTGGGCCGCCGTCACGGAGCTCGCGAGCTATGCGAAGGCCATGGAATGCTTGGAGAAAGCTTACACCGAGTTCAGCCGAGAGAAGACCAAGTCCATGATCAAAGCGTGGATCCAGAAGCACGGAGCGGGATTGCGCGGGATAATTTCCGCCGACCAGACCACTGCCCTCCAGGGTATAGTCGACGCATTGGAGGAAACGGGCCGAAGCGACATAGTAATCGTCGCCCAAGGGCATTGCAGGATTTCCCTGGATTTCGTCAAAGAAGGGAAGGTATCGGCCACCACCTACCAGCCCGGCGAGATCGACGGCGCCTTGCCGATCGCGATGGCCGTGGATTATTTCAATGGCATCGATTTCGCTCCCGTAAAATACCTGCCCAACAAGCTTATTACGCGAGAGAACGTTTCTAATTTCTATCCGGCGCCGTGGTGAGCGGGTGAATATGGTCCTGCTCGCCTTTTCTCCCAGGAGGCTGCCCCGTGACACTCAAAGCTAAACTTGTTACCCTCGCTTTAGCGCCCCTTGCTATAGCCCTCGGGCTCAGTTACATGGATATCTTTGCCCAGTCTCACGACAATTCGGAAATCCAAGATGCTTTGTTAAACTTACAGTACTTGAAAAAGGCCAGTCTATTTATCGGCGCCGTCGAGAAGGAAAGAGACACCGCGACTCTCCTGCTCTCGGGGGGACTCGATGTAGCCAAGTTCGACGCCTCCGTCCAGGCGACCAATGACTCCGAAGATCCGTGGGTGGAAGCGTATAAAAAGGCGAGACTTCCCGAAAAGATCCTGGACGACGTCGACAAAGCTCTCACGGCGATCCGCTCGATACGTTCCGCGGTCAGGGGAATGGCCGCAGATCCGAATGATGCCTTCAGCGCATACTCGTCGACCGTCGATTCCCTCCTCGATGGATCCCGACTTGCCGCTTCCCACGCCTCGCCGGGAACGGCGAATCGTTATCTAGGCTTCGTAATGCTCGAGGAAGCCAAAGAATGGGCAAACCGTACCCGCGACATGGCGTCGGGGATCGTTACCGCGAACAAGCGCATCGACGAAAACGAAGCCCTCGACCTCCTCGCCCGCTTCGGGTCGATACGTTCCTTGCTTTCTTCTCGGGCCCTGGAGCTGTCGAACGATAGTCAGGCAGACAGGGACCTCGCCTATAAAAGCGACGAATACAAAGATTTCGCTTCGTCGGTCCTCGGAGTAATCAGAAAGTCCAATGTAGGAGGATATAGCCTCAATGGCGTCGACCTTTTCAATAAAGCCAACGCGATCATAGGCAAGATACAGGCCATAATCGATCGCGAGGAGAATTCCGTCCAGGCCGACGTCGCCGCATCGGCCACCAAGCTCAGGACGACGTTCCTTATCACGATCTCCATCGTGATCTTGGCCTTTCTCGCGCAGATCGTCACCGCGCTTATCATTATGACGTCCGTCACGCGTCGTCTCCACGTCATCACCGCGGCCTTTCACGATGTGGCCGCGGGCGAAGGAGATCTCGCAAGGACGATCGCGGTATCCTCGAACGACGAGATAGGCGTCATGGCGGGCGATTTCAACGTATTCACTGGTGTCATCCGCGACCTCGTGAATAGGGTAAAAGAGGAAACCCGCAAAATCAACGGTAACATGGATGAACTTGCCGCGAACATGAACGACACCACGAGCGCGGTACAGGAGATCGCCGCGACAATCGATTCGATCAAGCAACAAGGGATCAATCAGAGCGCATCGGTGTCGGAATCCTCGGCGACAGTCGAGGAAATCGCCAAGCGCGTCGGGATATTGACCGCCGCCATCGAGCGCCTCGCCGAGAACGTCTCGCTCTCGGGTTCCTCCACGGAGGAGATGGTAGCTAATGTCCAGTCGGTTACCGCCAATGTCGAGAGCATGGGTGCCTACTACCAACGGCTCCAATCCCATTCGAACGAGGGAAGGGAAACGATCCGACGACTCTCCGCTCAGGCCAAAGATATCGTCCAACAATCGAATAGCCTCCAGGAGGCCAACGCCCTCATAAGCGGCATAGCCTCGCAGACTAACCTTCTCGCCATGAATGCCGCGATCGAAGCGGCTCATGCGGGCGAGGCCGGGAGGGGCTTCTCCGTAGTCGCCGATGAGATCAGAAAGCTCGCGGAAAACGCCGCAATCCAGTCAAAAGCGGTGACTAGGAATATCAACTCCATACGGCACGCTATCGAGGCCGTCGTTTCCTCTTCGGTCGACACGGAGAAGGCCTTCGAGGAAATCGTAGAGCAAATAGCCGTCTTGTCCAACCTCGAAGAGGAGGTTAAGAATGCCATGCGGGAACAGAGCGAGGGCTCATCGCAGATAGTGGAAGCCCTTTCGGGTATGAATAGTGTCACCAGCGAGGTCAAGACGGAAGCGACGGCCATGCGCGAAGGCAGCGCGACCGTGCTGGAGGAAATGAATCGTCTGTTGCGCCTGACTTCCGAGCTCGAAAACGGCATGGCCGAAATGGCGTCGGGAGCCGCCCAGATCAGGGCGGCGGCGTCCGCGACCAATTCGCTGTCGATCAGGGCGGTCGAATCGGTAAAAGCCCTGGCGGGCGAAACCGAAAAATTCAAGACTTGAGTTTTTAGGAGGACTTATACATGCACGAATCACGAATCGAGAAAGCATTCGCCCTGGCGAAGGAGCGCTTCGCCGAGGTCGGCGTCGACGCCGAGGCCGCGATAGCGGCAGTCGACGGTATCCCCCTTTCGATCCATTGCTGGCAGGGAGACGACGTCGGCGGTTTCGAGCGAGCGGGCGCTACGCTCTCGGGCGGCGGCATACAGGCGACCGGGAACTATCCCGGGAAGGCGCGCAACCCGGCCGAGCTCAGGGCCGACCTCGAAGAAGCCCTGCGGGAGATCCCCGGCGCCAAGCGAGTCAACCTCCACGCGAGCTATGGAGAATTCGGAGGCAAGGGCGTCGACCGCGACGAGATCGAGAGCTCGCACTTCGCGGGCTGGATCGGCTGGGCGAAGGATAAGGGCGTATGCCTCGATTTCAACGCCACCCTCTTCTCGCACCCCTTGGCCGTCGACGGCTATACCCTCTCGCATCGGGACGCGAAGATCCGGGCCTTCTGGATCGAGCATACCAAGCGCGCGCGCCGGATCGCGGCCGCGATGGGCAGGGCCCAAGGCGGCCCATGCACGCACAACCTCTGGATCGCGGACGGCGCAAAGGACAGCCCCGTGGACAAGGCCGGCTACAGGGCCCGCCTCCTGGAGTCCCTGGACGCGATCTACGCCGAGACCCTCCCCGAGAACGAAGTCGAGGACGCCATCGAGGGCAAGCTCTTCGGCATCGGCTCCGAGGCTTTCGTCGTCGGCTCGCACGAGTTCTACCTCGGCTACGCCGCGTCGCGGAGGAAATTCGTGACTCTCGACATGGGCCACTACCACCCTACGGAGAGCGTCGCGGACAAGATCACGTCGGTCCTTCCCTTCGTGCCCGGAGTCCTCCTCCACGTGAGCCGAGGAGTGCGGTGGGATTCCGACCATGTCGTAACCTTCACCGACGAACTGGCCGATCTCTGCCGCGAGTTGATCCGGTCGGGCCAGCTATCCCGAGTGAGGGTGGGACTCGACTACTTCGACGCCTCGATCAATCGCGTCGGCGCATGGGCCATCGGCGCGCGCTCGACCCGGAAAGCCCTCCTCGCCGCCCTCCTCGAGCCCCGCGCGGCTCTCCTCGCGGCCGACGCGGCCTCCGACGGCTTCGCCCGCCTAGCCCTCCTTGAGGAAGCGAAGTCCCTTCCCTGGAGCGCCGCGTGGGACGAGTACTGTCGACGATCCGGCGTGCCCGCCGACACGGGCCTCGTCGCCTCGGTCAAGGCCTACGAGCGCGGCATCCTCGCGGAAAGGAGCTGAAGGAGATGGACAAGCTCGACGACCTCGTGACTCTCTCCCGCCGCTTCGGCTCGGACCCCGACTGGGTCCTGGCAGGCGGCGGCAATACCTCGTTCAAGGATGCGCGCTCGCTCTATGTGAAGGCCTCGGGCAGCTCGCTCGGGACCATAGACGGGTCCGGCTTCTGCGCGATCGACAGGACGAAGCTCGACGCAATATGGAGCGCGGAATATCCCGAAGAAGCCGACGCCCGCGAGGTGGCGGCCCTCGCCGATCTCATGGCCGCGAGGATGGCCGGAGAAACCAAGCGTCCCTCGGTCGAGACCCTCATGCACGGACTCTTTCCCCAGGCCTACGTCGTCCACACCCATCCCGCGGCCGTCAACGGCATCGCCTGCGGACGGGAGGGAAGGGCGGCCTTCGAGCGCCTATTCGCCGACGTAGGCATTTGGGTGCCCTTCGTCGACCCGGGCTACGTACTCGCCAGGACCGTCCGCGCCGCGCTCGAGGATTTCCGCTCGCGGAAGGGATCCCTCCCTTCGATCATGCTGATGCAGAACCACGGCCTCCTGGTGGCGGGCGAGACTCCCGGAGAAGTGGAAGCCGCCTCGGCCCTGGTGATGGCGAAGATATCGGGCGAAGTGAAGCGGATGCCCGACATGGTCGCGCGTCCCGCCGACGCACGCTCGGTGGCCGACGCGACATCGATTCTCTCGAGTCTCGGCGCCGCGGCGATACGCTTCCGGGCCGACGGCGAGTCCCTCGCCCGCGCCTCGTCCCGCGAGGCTTTCGTGCCCCTCGCCGAACCCTTTACGCCGGATCATATCGTCTACGCGGGCCATGAATTCCTGCTGGCGGAAGGCGGAGCGCAGGGCATCGAGCAAGCCTGGTCGGGCTTTGTCGCCCGCAACGCCTCCGCTCCGCGGATCGTCGTAGTCCAGGGCCTGGGCGCTTTTTCATGCGCCGCCAACCCCACGGCCGCGGATGCGGCTATCCTCCTCTATGCCGACGCCTGCAAGGTGGCGGTCTATACGGAGAGCTTCGGCGGCGCCCTCCACATGACGAAGGAGAAGGTCGATTTCATACGAAACTGGGAAGTCGAGAAGTATCGCAGTGCCGTGAGCGTAGGAAAATAGGGGGCGATCCATGGAGCGCGTCGCGTTTAAAATGCAGCTCAAGCCCGGATTCGAGGCCGAGTACCGCAAGCGGCACGATGAAATATGGCCCGAGCTCGCCGAGACGCTCACGGCTGCGGGCATAACGGACTACTCGATCTTCCTGGACCCCGAGACCCTGATCCTCTTCGGCGTCCAGAAGCTCGCTTCCGGCTCGACCGCTGCCAGGCTGCCCGAGAAGGCGATCATGCGCAAATGGTGGGACTATATGAAGGACCTGATGGACACGAACCCCGACGGGTCGCCCGTGGCCAAGGATCTCCTGGAGGTTTTTCACCTCGATTGAGCGGGGGGAATCGGCGACGATGACGGCGCCCGGCGCTCCGGCTCGGGCGCTATTTTTCATATTATTAAGGAATATTTAAACAGTTAGACCCCCGAACTACTTGGCAAATCTTCCTCTATATGCTTTCCTTATCCCAATTTCCGCTTTTTTGCGGAAATGATGCATATCCATACCAATCGAGGTCTATATGATCGGATCGCGCAGTGTGGGCCGTAAGCGGACAAGCCGCCGCAGCCTCGCGGTGTCTCTCGTCGTCCTCCTCGGCCTGACGGTCTTCGTCGCCTTCCTGGGCGCACAGGCCGCGGCAGCCCCGGCGACGGGCGAGACCGCCCAATTCAAGCCTTTTGCCTTCCTCGATCCCACCTCCGCATTCACGCCCGTCGAGCGCATAGCGCTCTTCGTCGTGCTCGCGATCGCGGTCGGAGGGCTCCTGTACGCCCGGATGCTCGTCAGCCAGGTACGCAAGGCCGACCAGGGCACCAAGAAGATGCAGGAGATCGCCCAGGCCGTGCGCGAGGGGGCCAACGCCTACCTCGGCGCCCAGTTCAAGAAGATCGCTCCCCTCATGATCGTCATCGCGATCCTCCTGTACTTCACGGCCTCGAGTCCTAACGCCTGGTTCCACTGGGGCCGCTCGGTTGCCTTCCTCGTCGGCGCCACCTTCAGTTGGCTCGTCGGCTTCGTCGGCATGCGCCTCGCCACCCAGGGCAACCTCCGCGTCGCGGCGGCCGCCCGCCACAGCTACGGCGACGCCCTCCAGCTCGGCTATCGCACCGGCACCATCACCGGCATGCTCACCGACGGCCTCGGCCTCCTCGGCGGCACGCTCATCTTCATGACATTCGGCGAGTCGGCCTACGAGGCCCTCCTCGGCTTCGGCTTCGGCGGCACCCTCCTCGCGCTCTTCATGCGCGTGGGCGGCGGCATCTACACCAAGGCCGCGGACGTCGGCGCCGACCTCGTCGGCAAGATCGAGGCAGGCATCCCCGAGGACGATCCTCGCAATGCGGCGACCATCGCGGACAACGTCGGCGACAACGTCGGCGATTGCGCCGGAATGGCCGCGGACATCTTCGAGTCCTACGAGGTCACGATCGTCGCGGCGATGATCCTGGGCCTGGCCACCTTCGGCCATATCGGCGTCATGTTCCCCCTACTCGTGCGCGGAATAGGCGTCCTCGGCTCGATCATCTCCACCTACACGGTGAGAGCCAAGGCCGACGACACTTCGGACGTCGCCCTGCACAACGTTCACCGAGGCTTCTGGATCGGCTCGGCGATCTCGGTCGTGGGCTTCATGATCCTCGGCTTCTTCTATCTGCGCCCGACTAACCCCGAGGCCAATCTGCCGTTCTGGGCCAACTTCGGGATCAGCTCCGGCCTCGATCTGCGCCCGGCCCTCACCTGCTTCATCGGCGTCGTGCTCGCGATGGTGCTCAACAAGGTGACGAGCTACTACACGCACACCACCCACGCGCCGGTTAAGAGCCTCACCAAGGCCTGCCAGACCGGCCACGCGACCAACATCATCCAGGGCTTCGCGGTCGGCTACGAGTCCACCGTCGTCAACGTCATCGTGATCGCGATCGCGATCGCCCTTTCCGTCTTCGTATACTCGGGTTCCAACCCCCTCTTCGTGGCCTACGGCGTCGCGATGACGGGCATCGGGATGCTCACCCTCACGGGCAACACCATCTCGATGGACGTCTTCGGCCCCGTCGCCGACAACGCCAACGGAATCGGCGAGATGGGCTACGACAAGGACGAGATGGAGAAGGAGAAGCCCGGCTCGTACAAGCGCGCCCGGCAGATCCTCGCCGACCTCGACGCGGTGGGCAACACCACCAAGGCCGAGACCAAAGGCATCGCCATCGGCTCGGCCGTCATCGCGGCCGTGTCCCTCTTCTCGAGC
>Ga0181535_10001376_pt1 | contig 31958 bp, 26 predicted proteins | sample PEATcosm2014_Bin_44_FD_119774 | JGI IMG/M metagenome (GOLD analysis project Ga0181535, IMG submission 119774) | Peatland microbial communities from MTU Mesocosm Facility, Houghton, MI, USA - PEATcosm2014_Bin17_30_metaG | ecosystem: Environmental > Terrestrial > Soil > Wetlands > Peat | place... | reverse complement strand
TTTGCGGTTACGGGTTGGAGGGCCATGATGCTGTCTCCGCTTCAGGTGAAGGAGCCTCAGGTAGAAGTGAAGGATAAATCCACCGCAGCCTCAAAGCAACCGGCGAATCGCCTGCTCGACACCCCGGTAATTGGGCCGCCGGCCACTCACCATCTGATGTGCAGGAGCGAGACGGCCTGGCGTGGAAGGGTCGTTTCGATGGTCACGGCGCCGTGGTTGACGTCGAGCCATTCGGGAGAGCTGAGCAGCTGCAATTGGCCGGCCGCCTTGAGCTGAGCATATTGCTCGGGCGTCGGCGACTGCGGCGAACCCATGTTTTTCCATGCGGTGTAGGAGTTGCTGTGCGTTTCGTCGATCCGGTAGTGCTCGAGCAACACTCTTTTGACGTTGGTTGGAATTCCAGCGACGATGACCTGGACGTCAGCGGGAGGTGCGGGAAGATCGTCGTCGTGATAGTTCCAAATCATGACGGCTGCTTCTCGATCAGCTTTCGTTGCAAGCGCGTCGATGTCCGGCGTTTGGCGCACACCCGATGCGACAAGATCGCCGAGCGGAACCTCGCCAGTACTGGTGGTCAAGACGCGCTCGCCGTCCATGAGGCCGGTCATTCGGAAGAGATTGAGGATGGGCTTGTCGATGCCGTTGGTCGCCAGCGTTCGAAAACCTTCAAAGTAGTTCTTATTTTCAAACTCGAAGGACCAGGAAAGCATAGCGATCAGGTTCACCTTCGATTCATCCTGGAGTTCGAAGAGCGCCTTCATGGCCGTTGCGGTATAACTCGCGTAGAGCGGCCCGTTGCGGTAAGCATTGGCCGGATTGTCCTTCATGGAGCAGGCCGCGCAACCTTCGGGATCGGCTTCACTCAGAATGATGGGCAGGCGGCGAAACTGCGGGTATTTCGCGACGATCTGGAATCCGGTTTGCGCAGCCTGCAACTCGTTTGAGAGGCCCATTCGGACATGGCCGCCGACTGGGCCGTCGACCAAGGTATTGTGGCCCTTGGGATGAAACGAGATGAAGTCGAGCGGGATCGGTTTGCCGTCGGCGGCGCTTTTGTCGTGCAGGCAATGTTGCAGGAAGCGATTGAGGAAGGCGGCCGCTTTCGCGCCGGCCGGGCCGGTGCTCGCCGGGCCGCCAACCTTCGCGTTAGGCAGCGCGGCCCTCACTCCAGCGACAGCATAGTCGTAGAGCTTGAAGTACTCCTCAGGCGTGCCATGCCAATAGCCGATGTCCGGTTCATTCCAGACTTCGAAGTACCATGTGCTTACTTGTTGGCGGCCGTAGCGCTCGACGAGGTGCTCGGTGTACTTGCGCACCAGCTCGCGCCACATTTTGTAGTCTTTGGGCGGATTGTTCGATGCGCCGCCCATGGTTGGTTTGGGATAGTGGAGCTGATATTCGGTGATGCCCGGAACTGGCGCGGCCAGATCCCTGGGCATGAAGCCCAATTCAACCATCGGCCGCACGCCGGCCTTCTGGAATTCGTCAAAGGTCTGGTCGGTGATGGTGAAGTCGTAGACCGGTTTCCCGTTCGCATCAAGTCTGAAGACATTCGACGAACTCCATTTGAGCTCGGGCACGCCGTTGCCTGAAGTCAGAAGATGGTGGGTGCGAATATAAACAGGCGCCGGGCTTAGATCGTGCAATTCGTTAAGCAGTTGCCTGCCGTATTTCATTGTTGTGTAGTTGGACTCGTCGTATCCGAACCAACTGGAGATGGGCTTATAGGCGCCAACCGGCCTGGCGAGGTTGACATTGATTGACACCGGACTTGCTTGCGGGGTCTGGCCTGCGGCGATGCCCGCGGTGATTGCGATGCAGAAGAGCATCAACGAAGCTTTCATGATGAGGACCTCGCTTTCCCAGGCGCATGAAGGCTAGGGTTTGAGCACCGTCAATCCGGGGACGGCTGCGAAACGCTTCGTATTGAAAGTGACGATCGCGGCGCCGGATTCCTTGGCGATTGCCGCGAGTATGAGGTCGTGGGGGCTCATTCTCTGCCTTGCGGCCTCAATATCAGCCCAGAGGCGGGCATGTTCAACGGCTGCACTCTCGGTGTATGGAGCGACCTCAAATACAGTCACCACGCTTTGGAGATACTTTTGACGGAGCGCGCGATGAATGCCGCCGGCGCGCTCCACGCTTCGCCACAATTCAGCCACAGTGATGGCAGCGAGCTTAATCTCCTCATCTGGATGTGAGCGAAGCCATGCTCCGAGGTCGAATGTCTTTCGCTCCGCCTGAATGATTACATCGGCATCGATCAGAAGCGCCACGGCCTCACCTGAGGCTGCAGTGACCCGCGCGCCTGTTCGAGATCATGAAGCCATGAAGTGGCTTCTTCCGCGCCGACGTGAACGCCTTCCACCGCATTCTCGAATGCCACGGCCAATTCACGACCCCTTTTTACCTGCGCCTCTGCCGGCTCGATGCGCGCCACCGGCGTGCCACCCCTCAACAGGATGAAGCTTGTACCCTGATAGCGCGCGCGGTTCACGCAGTCGGCAAAGTTCCGCGAAGCTTCAGTCACGCTGATTGAAATCGGATCCACGGAGTCAGATTATCAGATTTTCCAATGCCGTCAGCGACTCCTGCCTCCGTTTGTCTCACTCAGCTGCAAACCGGTCCATCAGCGCGTCGAAATCCTCAAGGCGCGCGTATTCGATGATCACTTTGCCCCGGCCATTGTGGTCCTCGATTGTGACTTTGAGGCCGAGCGCGCGCTGAAGTTGCTCCTGAGCTTCGCGAACATTGGGATCGACTTGAGGCGCAGGCTTGGGCCCCTTTTTCGCTTTGCGGCTGGGGTCGATGAGCTCATGGACGTAGCTCTCTGTTTGGCGAACAGAAAGCGAACGATCAACCACGCGCTGTGCTGCCGACTCCATCTCCTCGGCGCGGTCGAACGCGAGGAGCGCGCGCGCATGGCCGAAGGTCAGCTCTCCCGATTCGACGCGGGCCTGGACGGATGCGGGCAACTTAAGCAAGCGAAGGAAATTCGCGACGGTTGCGCGGTCCTTGCCTGTGCGCTGCGCCATCTGCTCCTGAGTCATGTGGAACTCGCGCGAAAGGCGCTCGAAGGCCCGCGCCTGCTCCATTGCGTTCAGGTCGGCACGCTGGAGATTCTCGACGATGGTGATCTCCATCGCCTGCTCGTCGGAGACCTGGCGGAGGATAGCCGGCACCGTTGTTTTGCCGGCGATCTGCGAGGCGCGCCAACGGCGTTCACCGGCAATCAACTGAAAGCGGCCGCCTGCGAGGGGGCGAACAAGCACCGGTTGCACGACACCATTGGCGGCGATGGAGGCAGCCAGTTCGGCGAGTTGCTCCTGGTTGACCTGCGAGCGAGTCTGGAAGGGATTGTGGTCGATCTGGTCGAGAGGAATCTCGCGTGGCCTTCCTCCCTCGGTTTCGGGAGCTGGGGAGGTTTGCGCCCGCGGAAGCAAAGAGTCAAGGCCTTTGCCAAGTGCGCGGCGCTTGGGGTCGATGGCGGCAGTAGTCATAGTGCTGAAACCTCAAAGAATAGTGAATGCAACTGCGAGATCTAAATTCGGGATCTGATTGCCCGATTGAGTGCTGGCGAACGATCAGGTATAAGGCCAGAATGTGCCCCTGGTTCGGGGACGGTCGCCAGCCATTGCCTGCCGTTCCGCGGCGCGCGGGCTTTCGATCTGGTTTCGGGCCAGGAACTCCCACGCCAACTCGAAATAGGCTTCGGCGCCGCGCGAACGGGAATCATAGAGCGCGACGGGCTTGCCGTGGCTGGGCGCCTCAGCCAGGCGAACGTTGCGGGGAATAACGGTTTGATAGATGATTTCGCGAAAGTGCTCGCGAAGAGTCTGCGTGACTTGCTGGGCGAGGTTGGTGCGGTCGTCGTACATGGTCAGCAAGACGCCTTCGATAGCAAGGTCCGGATTATAGGCGGAGCGCACGCGTTCGAGGGTCGAGATCAGCTCGGAGATCCCTTCGAGGGCGAAATATTCGGCCTGCATGGGTACGATCAGCGTCTGAGCGGCAGAAAGGACGTTTAGGGTGAGCAGATCGAGGGCGGGTGGGCAATCGAGAAAGATGAGTTCGTAGCTGTCCTTGATTGGCTCGAGGCTGGCGCGGAGACGGAGGGCTCGATCTTCGGCGGAAGCCAGCTCAATGTTTGCGCCCGTGAGGTTCTTTGAACCAGGCAAGAGAGAGAGGCTGTCGATTTCAGTGGGGAGAATTACCTGTTCGGCGAGGCTGTCGCCCATAAGGACGTCATAGACGGAGTGGCGGCTATCGTCGCGTAGAAGACCGATGCCGGAGGATGCATTGGCCTGAGGATCGCAGTCGACAAGGAGGACTTTGAGGCCTTCGAGGGCGAGGCATGCGGCCAGATTGATGGCCGTTGTGGTTTTGCCCACTCCTCCCTTTTGATTCACGAGACCGACGATCTTACCCATGGCATTCCAGAGTAAAACGACAGTGCGTCGGCAGGTTTGAGCTTGCGTTGTGGGAAACGGGACGAAGTTGTGGAAAGCGGCTGTGAGCCGTTTTCCGCGTTGGGGAGCAACTCATTGGGTTGGAAGAGGTTTGGGGCAGGCCGCCCGATGAGAGCCGGAGAGGCAGAAAAAAGGGCCTGTGGTGGAAAACTAACCATCGGAGGGTTTCGTTTTGCGCCTGCGGTTGGGTGCGTTCCATTTTGGGGCGATGACAGAAATGGGCCCGATTTGGGGCTGTTTTGGAGGGGTTGTTCCACGTGGAACGGCCGTGGATCTGGAAAATTTGGGAGGATGGGTGGGCCTTCTATGTTCCACGTGGAACACGATCGGGGATGAAACAGGCCGAAGACGGACAGCTCGCGTTGCAATGCAGGCCTTCAACCCCAACAACGAAGACCCGTCGTTGGGGATCCGAGCGGAGGCCCGCTTGACAGCCGGTCAGAGATTGGTCGTGGGGGTTCTCAGCGGGCGAGCGGGGTTAGCGAATTCGCGTGGCCAAACGGGTCTGTTCTGGGTCGATTTGGGGTCGATATGTCGACAAAAATCAACAAAAATCGATAAAAATCGCAACGGATTTTAGGTAGTTTTTGTTGATGCTGAAAGAGTTACGGTCAAAAAACGACTTTGAAGGTGTATAAAATCACTGGCTTTCCATTTTTGCCTCCTCAATGGTCCGCGAGTCCGCGGGAAAAGACGCCGGGAACTGAGGCGCGATCGGCGCCACGTGTTTAGCTCAGGTTCGATCATGAGGAAAGTATGCGCCGGGAGGCGGAGATAATCGGCAAACTTCACGGAAATCTTTGTAGCGTGTTTTGAGAGAGTTGCGATAGCAGAGGCTGGCCAGGGGCTTGACTTCCGGGAAGAGAACCTTCGGGTAGAGCCGGCCCGGGTTCGTCGGGTTCAATTTTACATGTTGATTCGCTGCCCCAAGGCGAGGATTCTGGATTCGCTACCGGGCAGGCGGATCGGCTGCTGCCAGCGGAGTCCGGCGACGGCGGCCGCTTGTAGCTCGGCGAGTCGAAGATCCGTGGTCATGAGTGCGATCCAGCCCTGCGGCGCGACCAACTTTACGGCGGAGCCAACCGCCCTGGGCATGCGTTCCACAGCCCGCAACACTACACAATCAAAGACGGTACGAAGTACTTCGGCGCGATCGGCGTGGACTCTTGCCCCAATTCCCAGAACGCGCACAGCCTCCTGGAGGAACGCGGCCTTCTTGCCTTGCGACTCGGCCAGGGTCACGGAGATTTGCGGACGGCAGAGAGCGATGGGGATTCCGGGCAGGCCACCACCTGAGCCGAAGTCGAGCAACGTGGCGATCTGATCGGGAAGCGACCGAGCAACTACAATCGATTCAATGATATGGCGCGAGAGAATGCCTTCTTCGTCGCGAACGGAACTGAGGTTGATCCGTTTGTTCCAGCGAATAAAGAGCGAAAGATAGAGGTCAAATTGGCCGGCAGTTTGGTCGTCGACCGGTTCCAAGCCTGCGTTTCGAAGCAGATCGTTGAGGCGCGCCCCAGCGTTCATCTTTCAGTTCCCTTTTTGCCGCGCGGCGGCGGCGTGAACGAACGCGGATTTTTCTTTGTTCTGCCAGTCCTCTGCTGCCCCAATGAACGCTGAGAAGATCGCGCGCGAAAATTTACTTTGCTCGCAGGTGCGCTCCGGATGCCACTGCACGCCAACGACAAAGTGATCCGGCGCGGCAGGATTCGGTGGATTGAGTTCAACCGCTTCGATGACGCCGTCGTTTGGAGAAATTGCAGTCACGCGAAGATCGTCACCGACCTTGCGAATTGCCTGATGATGGCTGGAGTTCACCTGCACATGAACATTCGATTCGCCGGTCCGCGCCAAGATTTCCGTCAAACGTGAGACCTCTGCAATTTTCACCGGATGCGCTTCGACGACTTCGCGGCCGGGCCGGTGATTGACGGGGGTTTTCAAATCCTGAATCAACGTTCCGCCGCGCCACACGTTCAGCGTCTGCGTGCCGTGGCAGATGGCGAGGATCGGCTTGCGATGATTAAACGCGTCGTTGAGGAGGAGCTCGTCGGTTGCGGCGCGCACAGCGTCGTTCGATGCGGTTTCCGGCGCGGGCATTTCGCCATACAGTGCCGGATCGACGTCGTGGCCGCTGCCGGGCAGCAGAACGCCATCGATGCCGGCGAGGAGCTGCGTCATGCGATCGCGCGTGTCGGCGAGGTGAACGACGACCGGCTCCGCGCCTGCAGCTTCGACCGCGGAGATGTACTGAGGCAAGGCGCGCTGGTTGTATTCGGGATCGTCGCTGGTGGGCTCGGGAATGGCGATGCGCGGGGGCATGGAACCAGTGTAAAGGCGGCGTGGTTCACGCCCGAAGCTCAAGATGCGCGTTTAGGGTGGGGTGCACATGTTCGTGCCGAGAGGCGGATCGGGGTTTGTGCTATCCCCGGTCCCCGAATGCGAGGGACCGGGGGCACCCATTTTTATGGGAGTGAAGGTCACGAAAAGCAACCGCAGATCTTTCGATTCCCTTCGCTGCGCTTCGGTCGCTTAAGATGACACTTCATCCTTTATCAAGGTGACACTTCATCTTTGATCGGTGGCTTTGGCGCCCTAGGCGACGGGCGCGGGGGATTCGGCGGGAGCTTGCGCGGGCTGGCCGAGCATTTCTTGAATCGCCGCGCGAAGGCGCTCGGTCAACTCGCCGTTCTGACGTACGGTCATGCCCCTGGTTTCGATGGGTTCGCCGACATGGACGGTGAGTTTGCAGGGATAGAAGTGCCTGGCGTGAATGGGCAGCAGATCGTAGACGCCAGTGAGCGCGATGGGAACGAGCGGCACCTGAGCACGGATGGCGAGGTAGGCGGCGCCGGCGAGGAACGGCCGCAATGCGCCGTCTGACGTGCGGCCACCCTCAGGAAACACGAAAAGCGGCATGCCTGCGCGCAACGCTTTGACTGCGCCGCCGAGGCTTGAGAGCGTCGCTTGCGGATTTTCGAGGTCGATGGGCATTTGGCCGGAGCGGCCCAGGTACCAGCCGATCATTGGCCACTGCCAGAGATCTTTTTTCGCCAGGATGCGGAACTGGAAGGGCAGGGAACCAAAGATGACAGGCGTGTCCATGTAGGAAGTGTGGTTGGAAGCGTAGACCGCGACGGGGCACTTGTGGAAGTTCTCCTCGCCCTCGATTTTCAGCCTCGAGAGCGAAAGGCGCACAAAGTTGCGTCCCCAGAAATGCGCGATGCGATGCTGCATGCGGCCGTTCTTGTCGACCACGGAGACAAGAAATGCTGTCGATGCGCAAACCGCAGTGAGCACAAGCATGAGCGGGCCCTGCAGTCCATATGTGAGCCAGACATAGAAGCGGGGTAGCGGGTTGGGGCGCGGGCTCATGACGATTCCCTTCTTCCCGATAAGAGTTTGCCGCGCGCCTCGCCGACAAGATAAACCGATCCAGAGACGACAGCCACGCCGCCGGCTGCGCGGGCTTCGGCAATGCGCAGAGCATCGGCGACGGAATCGGCTGCGACTGCCGGCGTTCCGGTTGCCGAGGCTGCGGACAGCAGATCGTCGAGGGATGCGGCGCGAGCCGTGTGGATGGGCGCCACGATCACCTGGTCGAAAAGAGGAAAGAGAATCTGCGCCATTTCGTCGAGAGGCTTATCGCGCAGGCAACTGAAGACGAGTACGCGCGGCGAGTGAACTTCGAGGATTCCGCGGATACCCGCGCGCAACGCCCAAGCACCGGCCGGGTTGTGCGCAACGTCGAGGATCCACTCGATTTTTTCCTGGTTGATGAGGGCGCTGGCCTGGAGACGTTCCAGCCGTCCTGGCCAGCGCGTGCGGCGAATCCCGCTTTCAATTGCAGCGGGTGTGATTGGAAAGCTATGGTGGTCAGCAAGCTCGACCGCAGCGGCAATGGCGAGGGCGACGTTCCGCTGTTGATGAGCGCCTGCCAGCGGCGAATCCACTGTGATCGCCGATCCCAATGCCTCGACTGAATAAGGGCCGGTCGTCCCCGGCGGGGGCACATAGGGAACAGCGCTGACGCCGCGCACGCCCAGTTCGGTGGCGACTTCTCCAAGGACCTGGTTCGCCTCAGGATGCTGCGGCAGCGTGATCATGGTTCCAGCGCGGCACAGGATTCCGGCCTTTTCACGCGCGATGGCAGAAATGGTGGGGCCAAGCCACTCGATGTGGTCGAGAGAGATGTCGGTGACGATCGAGAGCAGCGGGTTGACTACGTTGGTGGCATCGAGGCGCCCGCCCATACCGACTTCAAGGACGGCCACGTCGACTTTCTTCTCGGCAAAATAGAGGAACGCCAAAGCGGTGAGGATCTCAAAGTAGCTGGGCAGCTGCGGCAGATGCCCGGCAAGAAGCAACTGCTGTCCCGCATCGTGCACGCGGAAGTAGAGGCGAGCGAAGTCTGCGTCAGCGATTTCCTGATCGCCAATGCGGATGCGTTCGTTAGGTCTCTCCAGGTGCGGCGAGGTGTAGAGCCCTGTGCGCCGCCCGGATTCAGAAAGGATTGAAGCGAGCGTTGAGGCGGTCGAGCCTTTGCCGTTGGTGCCCGCGATGAGCACGGCGGAGAATCGCGCCTGCGGGTCGTCGAGCGCATCAAGCAGGATCCGGATCTCACCCAACGAGAACCGGCGGCGCGGCTGCCCTGGGTGAAGATAGAGCTCCGGCGCCAGAGAATTCAGTTGCTCGATAGCCGCTGCGTAAGACATGAAAGGTTAAGTATAAGAGGCTCATCCCGTGGCTTGGTCAGCTTTGGTTGAGGGCGGGTCATTGTGCAAGACGTGCTCGCCGCAATCCGTTGCGCTGTTAGGTCTTGGCGCGGGCATTCACACAACCTCAACACATTCCACAGGCGATTCCAAGGCCACTGTGGGAGAAGTGGGAAACCTGCGCGCGACTGCGCTTGGGGGCAACAGTTTTCCGGCTTGTTCGAATTGGGGCACCGTGATTTAGGAAACGCGCCGGTTGTCCAACTCGCTCCCCTCAAGCCACTTTGCGCGGATTCCCACTTTTCCGAACACAACTACGGGTACTACTGGTTTATCTCTATCTTTTCTTAAACCCTAACCACCACCCGTAGAGCGAAGCCGAAAACAGTGAGAAGTCGCTTTACGGAATACGGCGAGCCACAGACCTACCTGACGAGCGCCTAAACAAGAGGCAGCTCGCGGAATTCACAGAATGAGACCGGTTTTCCACGCGCACGCCTGTTGCAGGATGACTACAATCGGGATGGAGAAAAGTGGCCGCTTCCGATGACTCGCAAGTTGTTATAGAGTGAGGGCATAGGGCGCGGCTTACTAGAGCAGGGGTGGGGTATGCCGAGTGCCGAAGCCGAAGTCGATAGGCCAGCCGGGCGATCAGCGGTCGAATCTGGGGTCGAGGGGGCAGCGATGGAGATTACGGTAAGCCGCCAGGATCTGGTGAAGGAACTTACAGCGACACAGAGCGTGGTGGAGCGCAAAACCACGATCCCGATTCTGTCGAATTTTCTGCTGGAGGCCGACCAGGACCGCCTGAATATTACTGCCACCGACCTGGATCAAGCTATCCGCACGAGCACCGCAGTGAAGGTGAAGAAACCAGGATCGTGTACGATTCCCGCGCGCAAGCTTTACGACTACATCAAGCTGCTGCCCGATGGCGATATCTCAATCAAACTGCTTGAGAATCACTGGGTGCAGATCAGGAGCGGCCGATCGAATACGAAGATGGTCGGCATGGCGCGCGCGAATTATCCGCAGGTGCCTGAGTTTCCGACTGTCGCTTCGACCAGCATTTCTCTCGCCTCGCTACGCACACTGATTGCACGCACAATCTTCGCGATTTCAAATGAGGAGTCGCGCTACACACTCAACGGCGCGCTACTGGTGCTGAAGGCCGAGTCGCTGGCGATGGTTGCAACGGACGGCCACCGACTTTCGTTCGTCGAGAAACCGGGCGAGACGCTTGAGGGCATCAGCGGAGAAAAGCGCGTGCTCATTCCACGCAAGGCGCTGCAGGAACTGCAACTCCTGTTGTCGAACTCGGAAGCAGAGAAGGTGGAGTTTGCCGACGACGAGCACACGCTCTTCTTCCGGGTTGGTCATCGCACGCTGAGCAGCCGGAAGCTGACCGGACAGTTCCCGAACTTTGAGGCGGTGATGCCGCGCGACAACACGAAGTTTGCCGTGGTGCGCTCGAGTGAGCTGTCAGCGGCCATCCAGCGCGTGGCGCAGTTTGCCGATGAGCGGTCGGGAGCGATTCGGATGCGGCTCGAGGACAACGAACTGAAGGTGAGCGCGAATTCGACGGAGTCCGGCGAGAGCGAAGACACCATCGACACGCCGTACTCGTCAGAGGCGATCACGGTCGGCTTCAACTCCGGCTATATTCTCGACTTCCTCAAGGCGCTGGACAACGCGGGCGAGGTTCGCCTGGAGTTCAAGGACGCGCAGTCGGCCGGGCAGATGCGGCCTGAGGATCCGGACGCCGAGTACAAGTACCGCTACGTGCTGATGCCGATGCGGATTTGACGAGGCGAAGCGTCGACACTGCAATCTCGATCGCCGCGTAACGGCGAACGGCGAGACAAGCAATCAAAATTGAAAAAAGAAGCGGCCGTTACGCTGCGGCGGGCGCCGCGCAATGCGCATCTCGACGGAGCGCTAGCCTTCAAAAGCACCATGCTTCTTCGTCCGGCTTGCCCGGCACGGTAACGACCAATCGGCCTGTGGCGTCTTTCGGAGGCTCGACCTCTCCGTAACAGCCCAATGCGCCTTCAGCCTGGTAGGTGGTCTGTGCGTTCTTGAATGTCCATACGGGATACGCGCAGATATCCGATCCTTCGAAAGAATCTTTGCCACCAAGAATCTCCAGATCCGGCTTTTCTGATATCGCCCGCGGCTTATTCCAGGCGCGATAGCGCAGTTTTCCATCCGCGATGGCGTCGACAACGACGCGATGCGTTTGCGTCTGACAAATGTACTTGGTTTGCGGTGAACCCTTCGGGAGAGCAGGTAGAGTCTCCTCGTCATTCACAACTTCGATCTCATATCCGCGTTTCGTCGCATTCACCCAGATGACTCCCGAGCCGTACATTAGCCCTTCGATGTTGCACCCGATCTCATCAATGGGCTGGTCCAGAATCGCCTTGCGCACGGAGGTAGAGAAAACCTCCTGGAAGTGCGTCTGGAGCGCCTGCGCGTCGTCCAGTGAGTAAGCGCCGCCGGAAGCATTTACTCGGAGCGGAAACTTGACAAGGAACGCGAGTGACAAGGCATCCTCTTTGATCAGTGCAGCGCGCAACTCCCGATCAAATGCGTCAAAAGTGAGAAAGTATTTTGCCTCGGCCGAGCCGTCCGCTGGCATGGCTTTGCAGGGGTCGCGATGACCTGGAACTTGCGGGAACACGGGTGCAGAAACTAACGCCGCAACGAGGAACAAAAAGGCAATTGCTTTCATTCGATCCATCATAGAGCCCAGTCTGCGATTCGAGCGCAGTGAAACGCTCTACGCGGCGGCGGGCGCTTGCAGGAAGTGCAGGGCGCGGATCAGGTAGGCCTTCAGAGCGTGGCGATGCACGACCGCGTCGAGAAATCCCTTTTCGAGCAGGAACTCCGAGCGCTGGAAACCTTCGGGCAGCTTTTGCCGGATGGTCTGCTCGATGACGCGTGGGCCGGCGAAGCCGATCAGCGCACCGGGTTCGGCGATATTGAGGTCGCCGAGCATGGCGAAGCTGGCAGTGACGCCGCCAGTGGTGGGGTCAGTGAGCACGCAGATATAGGGCACGCGCGCGTCGTCGAGCTGGGCCAGCGCGGTGGAGATTTTGGCCATCTGCATCAGGCTCACGACGCCCTCCATCATGCGCGCCCCGCCTGAAGCAGCCACAACGATCAGCGGCTTCCGCGTTTCTCTGGCGCGGTCAACTGCGCGTGCGATGGTCTCGCCCACCACCGCTCCCATCGACCCGCCGATGAAGGCATACTCCATGGCGCTGAGCACGACTTCATGAGGGCCCATCTGGCCGACGGCGTTCAAAATCGCATCATCGAGGCCTGTGTCCTGGCGCGCCTTACGCAGCCGCTGCTTGTAGGGCTTTACGTCGGTGAAGTTGAGCGGATCGGTGGAGCGCAGGCCGGTATCAACAAGCTCATAGCCGGGCTCGAGGAGCGTGTCAATGCGCTCGCGCGCCGAGAGCTTAAAGTGATGCTGGCACTTGGGACAGACCAGCAGATTGGCTTCAAGGTCCTGTTTATAAATGGGTTGGCGGCAGCCGGGGCATTTGACCCACAGGCCTTCGGTGCGCACATTCCTCGAGCCTGTTTCCGGCCCGTTGTCGGGTCCGGTCCCACCGGCTCCGGAAGAATACTCGCCGTCTTCGCGCTTAAACCACGACATACCGAACCCAATTGTAAATGGATGGAGCGATAGCAACCGCTTAACTTTTCGGAGTCGAACGGGCCGCGATCCCGCGATGTTAACGCTATCCGGAAGCCAGCAATGTGGTACGAATCTTGCAGGAGCTCGAAATCCGGCCAGGGTGATGATGCATGTTTGAGATCTCGCGCACGGTTGTTTCGATGAGCACCGCGGGAGTGCTGGTTCTTGCTGCCGGCATCGTAACGCGCCGCCATGGGCTGACCCGCGGTTCATTGCTTGACCGCGCGATCGCGTTGGGGCGGGTTTTTGTTGCGGCCCCGCTGGCGACCTTCGGCGCTCTACACCTGGCTGCGGCACAAGGGCTCACGGGGATGGTTCCCACGTATTTGCCGTGGCCATTGTTCTGGGTTTATCTGGTCGGATTCGGACTCATCGCAACGGCTCTTAGCCTGATCTTCGACCGGCTTGTGCGCTGGTCGGGGCTGCTGTGCGGCGCCATGTTTCTGCTCTTCGTAGCGATGATGGATCTTCCCGGGGTCATTACGCAGAACCATGATCGCTTTGCCTTTGCATTGCTGGCGCGAGAAACGGTATTCGGATGCGGACTGCTGGCCCTTGCCGGCAGCACAGGCCCGCGAGGCTCGCGCCTGGCGCGGCTGGTAACGCCATGCCGCATCGTGTTCGCACTGGTTGCGATCTTCTATGGGGTGGAGCATTTTCTGCACCCGGAGTTTCTGCCGGGCGTGCCTCTTGAGAAATTGACGCCGGCATGGGTGCCGGGGCTGCGTCTGTGGGGATACGCCATTGGCGCGTTCCTGCTGGTATGCGGTTTGTTGGTGCTGATCAATCGATGGGCGCGGCAAGCAGCCGCGTGGATCGGAATCGCGGTTACCGTTGCGGTGATCGTAATCTACCTGCCGTTGCTGGGACCGGCTCACGGAACCGACCAGGTCATCGAGGCGATCGATTACATCTTCGACACACTTCTATTCGCGGGGACGGCCCTGATTCTTGGTGAGGCGTTGGGCCGAACACAAACCGTCGACGGGAACGGGGCCAGGGCTGATTGAACGGGCCGTCATCCATGCTGCGCGACGCCGATCCATTCCGCTCAAACCGATCCACTGCCCGAGAACGATCAACATAGCCGATCGATTTTCTTTTTCGTATCATAAAAAATGCGATGGGTATCGACCAATGGAACAATTTCTTCGTAATGGTAGGAGGCGGAGCTGCTGCTCTCGCGGGCCTGGTGTTTATAGCCATGTCAATCAATCTTTCGATCATCACCCGGGATGCAACTCATAAAAATCGCGCCATAGCAACGTTGACGGGCTTCACTGCCGTGTTCATGATCTGTGCATTCGCTCTCATTGGAAATCAAAACTATCAATGGATCGGCATTGAGTGGTTGGTCGTTACGCTCGTTCCCACGATTACTTACATCCGGGTCTACTTCCAGGCCACCAAATTGGGTAGAAGCTCCGTGGGGCTCAGCATCGGTCGATTCATCGTGGGCACAACTTGTTACCTAGCTCAGATCGCAGGTTCCGCGTTCCTTATCAGCGGATATGTTGCCGGACTTTATGTGGCCTCGGCAGCTATGGTGCTCTCCTTCGCTTTTTTCATTTCAGCCGCGTGGCTCCTCATCACCGGCATTCAAGAGAATCAGGCTTAAACAAGTGCCAATGTCCCCAAAATCACAATAAGGGCGATGCGGCCAAGCGTGGTGTTCGTGCCCGCAATTCATCGCCGCGTGATCAGCGAGTTCAGCGGCTCCGCGTCGATGTTGGCCCAGCGAGAGTGCTTGGCTTCCGGCTTAGCGCGTCCTTCGTCGGTCAATACTCGATGCCGCGCTGCGCGAGGATGCCCTTTTGGTAAGCATGCTTCACTTCGCGCATCTCCGTCACGGTGTCGGCCAGCTCTACTAGCAAGGGGTGGGCGTTGCGCCCAGTCAGGATGACGTGCACCATCTCCGGCTTTCCCTTGAGCGCCTCGGCGACCACTTCCGCATCCAGCATCCCGTAGCTGATGGCATAGTTAATTTCGTCGAGGACGACCAAATCCCATTCGCCCGAGTCTATCGCCGCGCGTGCTTCCTCCCACGCCGCCTGCACCAGGCGAATGTCTTCCGGATCGGCTTGAGCGCCGCCGACCTTCACAAACCCGCGTCCCATTTGCTTGAGAACGAAGTTCGATCCGAGGGCTTCGGCTGCTTCGAGCTCACCGTAATGCCACGAACCTTTAATGAACTGCAGCACGAGCACCTTCATGCCGCATCCGACGGCGCGCAAAGCCGTGCCCAGCGCGGCAGTGGTCTTGCCTTTGCCGGGGCCGGTGTTGATGAGGATGAGGCCTTTGCGGGTGTCGGTCATTTCAGTTCTCAGTTCGTAGTTCTTCGTTGCGAAGGTCTCGCAGTTCGCGGGCCCGGTTCAATCTTCTTCTGAGAACTGCGAACCATGAACTGTCTTCAATGTCCCTTGTGGTACGGATGACCCGTGAGAATTGTACATGCGCGATAGAGCTGCTCCGCCATCACGAGACGGGCGAGTTGGTGAGCCAGCGTCATCGGTCCCAACGAGAGCAGCTCGCCGCGGCGTTTGCCTTCAGCTCGGGCGTCTTCTGACCACCCGTCCGCCGGTCCGATGGCGAAGACGACATGCTGCGTGCCATCCTTGCGGCGCGCGCCGAGCCAATCGGCCAGTGCCTCGGAGCTCATCTGCCGGCCACGTCCATCCAGAAGCTTGAGCGAAGGCTCGGTGCGGCCCTTTTGCCGGTCGATCCAATCGAGAAAGGCCTTTTCGTTCCGGAAGGCTTCAGATCCGCAGCGCGCAACCCCAACACAACGCTTGAGATAGTCACTAACCTGTCCCCCGAATGGATCGCGCGATCCTGGCGGAGCGCCTATATGGGCGAGGGTAACCTGCATCGTGAGGAGAATACCTCAAAACGCCGGTCGGGAAGCGCAAATCTCTCGCAGCCATCTCTCTGAAAACCTGAACCTTGAGTTCAATTTTGGATTACCTGGACGTTGATTTATGGAAAATCATAAATGCAGATCCGGGGTTCGGTTGCGAATGTTGCCGGTGACACGAAATGGTGATCGACAACCCATTTGTTTTCTATTAATAAGCTATCAGGAGAGCCGTTTGCTGAGAATGGCCCACCGCGTGCAAGGTTAGCGGCGAGGGGTGTTCCCCAGTTTGCATCGTACGCGCTTGAACTTCGTTTTGAAGCGCAGGGAACGTTTGGTCCAGCCCTCACTTCTCGACATTCGATTCGCTTTACAACATGTCGGTTAGGCGAGTGGCCGTCTCGCAAGGACGAATTGAAGTCAGCAAGCCGACGTGACTTCCTTTTTGAGAAGAAATAATTCCAGTTCACTGTGGAGGTTTCAGGATGCGGATTCCCCGATTTCATTCTGCGATGTTTGCGCTCGCGATTGTGGTGCTCGTTGGTTCTCTCGCGTTTGTCGACGCGCCGGCAGCCGTGGCCCAAGTCACTGTGGCTGCGATTCACGGCACGGTCACCGATCCCAGCGGAGCACTGCTCCCCGACGCCAAGGTCACCGCACTCAACACCTCTACGGGCATTTCGACAGAAACCACCTCGAACAAAAGTGGCTATTTCCTTTTTCCCTCGCTCCAGGTGGGTGGTCCGTACACAGTGACAGTTTCCGCGACCGGCTTTGAAAGCTTCGTGGCTTCAGGTCTAACGCTGAACGTGAATGACAACCGCGAAGTGCTGGCCACGATGAAGGTGGGCGGAACCGCGCAAACTGTCCAGGTAACAGCCACAGCGCTGCAGGTTGAGACCTCGAATACGCAGCTGGAGTTGGTTGTTACGGCGAGCCAGATCGAAAACATACCGATGGAAGGTCGTGACGCGGCTGGACTGCAGAAGTTTGAGGCGGGCGTCATGGAGTCTTCCGACCGATTTGGCACCTACTCGACCAATGGCAGTCAAACGCCGCAAAACGATGTCATCGTGGATGGGGTCGACGTCAATGATGGCGCCCTGCAAGACGAGGGCATCATTGTGAATCCCGACGCGCTTCAGGAAGAAAACATTGTCGCCAGCACCATGAACCCCGAGTTTTCGCGCAACTCCGGCGGCATTGTGAATGAGGTCATCAAGAACGGAACCAATACTCTCCATGGCAGCGGATTCGAGTATTACCGTGACACATTCATGAATAACGGAGACTATTTCTCCCAGACCCGCCCCATCTTCCACCAGAATCTGTACGGCGGCACGGTGGGCGGACCAATCTTCAAAAACAAGTTCTTCTTCTTCGCCGGATATCAAGGCCTCCGCAATAGGACCGCGGCAACACAAGAGGCATCGACGTTTACCGGAACAAAGGGTTCAACGCCGACGGGCAACTTCGCCGGCGACTTTACCGATGATCTGAACTACCTGTCAGGCGCTGCGAACAGCGGGGGTTTAAGCGGCAACCCGATCCCGTTCAACATCGGCTCCTGCGTCGCGGGAGTCGACACTTGGAGTTCCTGCTTCCCGAGCGGAACCGTCGTCATTCCTCCAGGCCAGTGGAACTCGGTCGCATCGAATATCATCAACAAATACGTCCCTCAAGGCAACGCCGGCACGGCGAGCTCTCCGCTTTACAACTTCAACCCTCTCAGCACAGATGCGCAGGACCAGGGAATCCTCCGTGCCGACTATACCCCCAGCGCCCGCGACTCCATCTGGGCATCGTCCATCTTCGAGTCAAGTCCAAGTGCTAATGCATTATCTTTCGGCGGCGGCAGCTTCCCGGGATTCGGCCAGCACGCGGCCGAGCATCTCAAGGTCTTCAGCGCCGACTATACCCACACCTTCAGCGCGAACAAGCTGAATGACCTACACGGCGGCTACTATCGTCTCAATTTCCCTTCCGTTATTCCCACCCCCGTCCAGTCGCCCAGTTCGCTTGGCTTCTCCATCAATCCTCAGCTTGCCCTGTCGGGGATTCCCTACATGTCAGTCGGGAACTACTTCGCGCTCGGCAACAGTTACGAAGGGCCGCAGCCGCGCACCGATACCAACCTGACCTACGCTGACAACTTCACCTGGATTCGAGGCAATCACTCCTTGAAGTTGGGCGCCTCGTATGAGCAGTTCCGGGTGCACAATCCCTTCGGCTATCTCAACAACGGTTATTACTACTGGAACGGTTTTGGACTCTACAGTTCCGGCGACCCGCTCCTCGATTTCGCGATGGGTATTCCGGACGGGTATGAGCAGACCAATGATGGGTTCATTGACGCGCTCTCGAGCGAAACGTTCGCCTACGTTCAGGACAACTGGAAAGTCAGTCCCGACTTCACCTTCAACTTCGGCACAGCGTGGGATATCGAGCAGCCCACGCAGGATAAGCAGTTTGACGGACTTGGAGTCGTCTGCTTCGCAATCAGCAACACATCCTCAAAGGTCTACCCCGGCGGACCTCCGGGGCTCACATATGATGGCGATCCCGGATGCAATGAGGCTGGCGGGCCAACCACGCACTGGAACCGCTTTGGTCCCAGAATTGGTATCGCATGGTCCCCGTCCGAAGGTCCGTCGGCGCTGATCGGCGCTAACGGCACGCACAGCTTTTCGATTCGCGCTGGTTTCGGGGTTTACTACAACCGCGACCAGGAGGAGCAATCGCTCCAGAATCTGCTCGATCCGCCGGCGTTGTATTTTGACTTCGGCGCGAGCGACATCACCTGCAACACGGGCCCCTACGCGGGCTACCCGTGCAGTCCTGCCTTTGCAAATCCTTATGCAGATGTAGCAGGCAATGGATCGCTGCCCAACCGTTTCCCTTATGCCACACCGAAGGCGGGCGCGAGCGTCAACTGGATCGCAGATGGCTATGCTGAACTTGTTCTCAATGCGTTTGCTGCCAGTTATGTCCCTCCCTACACTTATAACTTCAACGTCAACATCCAGCGCCAACTCGGATCCCATTACTTGGCTCAAGTCGGCTATGTCGGTTCGGTGAGCCATCGGCTTGAAAGTTGGTACGAAGGTGACCCTATTACGCCCGCCGGACACGCATCCTGCGTTGCCAATCCCGCGTGTGTGAACGATGCCAACAATGTCCATCGCGACTTCTCGCAGTACACCGCGGACCCGGTGCTCGTGCCCGGCACGTCGATTCCATGGTTCCTTTCCGCCGGAGAACAAGCTTCGGAAGGGACTTCCAATTACAATTCTCTGCAGGCCAGCCTCAACAAAGCCCTCGATCACGGGTTGCAATTCAGTCTTGCGTACACCTATGCGCACGCACTGGACGACGGGTCTGGATACGAGAGCGTCACAGGTGGCCGTGCCAGGAATTATGTTCCCGGCTTCGAGTACCTCAACTACGGTTCCTCCGACTTCGACGCCCGGCAGCGCCTTGCCGCCACCTACGTTTACTCCGTACCCGCCGCCGGGTTCCTGAGGAACAACGCGATCTTGCGCGAGACCCTGGCCGGCTGGGGCGTGAGCGGTGTAACTGCTCTCCAGACCGGGTTCCCCATCGGCATCACCACCGGATCCAACCGCTCTCTCTGGTGCGACGGCGGCAGCAAATTCGGCTGCCCCGACAATCCAAATACGTCCACCAGCAAGATCAAGACAATGAATCCGCGCAGCGCGACCAACCAATACTTCGACACGACGCCGTTTTCGATCGAGGAAATTGGCACTTTCGGCAATACCGGGCGGAACTTCTTCCATGGTCCGGGATTCAACTACACGAATCTAAGTATCACGAAAGACATTCACTTCACCGCGGACGCAACGCGTTACGTGCAGTTACGTCTGGAGGGTTTCAACGTATTCAACCACGCCAACTTCGCCCCACCGAGCGGAACCTTTCAAAGTCCCACCTTCGGCGTGGTCACGAGCGTGGATCACAGTAGCGAGGTAAACGGCGATCCCTCGCCCGGCCGTGCCGTTCAGCTGGCAGGCAAGATCTACTTCTAACCCTTCGGCATCCGGGCCGAATCCAATGAGAGGGGCGTCCCGAATGGGACGCCCTTTTTTCAGCTGACCTGAATGCCGGAGCGGGGCAATGCCGCTTAGCTGCCGAAAGATGTGCCGGCAGCCGCGGAGATCGACAGGATCAGGGACATCCAGGAGCTGCTTAGAAATGGTGTGGAAAGGTGGCTCGAATATCTCCGATGTCCATTTTTTGCAATATTATGGCCCAAGACTATGGGTTTTCATATTCGACTAACACTTTCGGGGGAGCTTGTAGAGGGCGATGTCATTTTGTTTCAACTAGTTGACCATGACTGCCGAGGCGAATTCAATTGGCACATGAATTGCCTTAAAGACCTCAAGGATTCTAACCACGTTTTCTGGATTCGCATCCAGCGGGCATAGGCCTGCGTGGTCGGTTATTACGCAAAAGTTTGTAAGGACCGTGGATTTTCACTTGTTTTGATCAACCAGCGAAATCGGACTTGCTCACCTTTGAGCGGCCGAAAGCGCACAACCTGGATGGTGAAGCTTGCCGTTGAAGGCCTTCCGATTCAGAGATTCTCTGGAGGATTTGCGATGCGGTTTTTTAGTACGAAGAGTGTAATGGCGCTCCTCTACTCCCTGTTGGCGATGTTGGTGTTGGTATCTTTGCCGGCCAGCTATGGGCAAGTTACCGCAAGCATGGCGGGTACAGTGTCTGACCAGAGCGGCGCCGTTGTGCCGGGCGCCTTGGTGACGCTGACCAACAAGGCGACGAACGTGAAGCTCACGCAGACGACGAACGCGATCGGTTCGTATCGCTTCACCGAGGTGCCTCCAGGCGCGGGCTATGAGGTAAGTTTCTCGGCCAAGGGGTTCGAGACCCTTGTGGTCAAGGATATTTACCTGATTGTGTCGACCGTGCGCACGCAGAACGCGACTCTTGCGATCGGCGTACACGAAGAGATCCAGGTATCGGCCGCCAACTCAGAGGTCACGCTCGACACCTCCGACGCCACCGTCGGCAACAACATCGACGTTCACTCGCTCGATTCGCTGCCCGTGCAACAGAGGGACACACCCACCGCGCTCTTTGAGATGCAAGCGGGAGTCACAGACACCGGCTCGGTGACAGGCTCACGCGTTGACCAGAACGACGTGACTTTGGATGGACTGGATGTGAACGACCTGGTGACCGGCGGCGTGGGCTATAACAGCAGCCCGAATGGCATCGCGGAAGGCATCCGCAACCAAACGATCGTGGGCGGAGCGCCGGTTGACTCATTGGAGCAGTTCACCGGCAGCGTGGCCGGCGGAGATGCCGACAGCGGCCCCGGCAGCGGCGGCCAGTTCAGCCTGGTGACAAAGGGCGGCACCAATCAGTTTCATGGCAACCTGAACGAGTACAACCGCAACACCTCTTTTGTGGCAAACAGCTGGTTCGCCAACAACTCCGTTCCCATTGTTCCGCGCAACCACCTGATCCAGAACCAATTCGGCGGCAATATCGGCGGCCCGATCACCATTCCGCATCTGTTCAGCGGCAAAGACAGGGCATTCTTCTTCTTCGACTTCAACGACAATCGCATTATCCGGTCCGTGCTGGCCCAGAGGACAGTTCCTCTCGACAGCCTGCGCGCAGGCAATGTGAGTTACATCAACGACGCAGCCGGAGATACAACGCTGCTGACGCCGTCCCAGTTCGCGGCGTACGATCCGATCGGATTAGGGACGCCCAGCCAGTGGCTCAGCGCGTTCACTGGCCGCTTCCCGCATTCCAACAACTCGGACAGCGGAGACGGCGTGAACTCGGGCGGATTGGCCTTTAATGCTCCCGACGGCGAAACCGCGACCAACTATGTCGGCAGGGGAGACGTAAACCTGAACGACAAGATGAAGCTCTTCGCCAAGTTCTCCTTTATTCGCAGCGACGACGTGCTCGCCATTAATGCGCTTCCCGGCGATCCGTTAACAGACCCGCAGAGCGACCGCTCCTATGCCTTTGTGGTTGGGCATACCTGGCTGATCAGTTCGAACACGACCAACCGCTTAACTCTGGGCGAGACCGTTCAGAAGCTCTCCTCAGTGGTGACATTTAATCCGTCCAGCGCCACCTGGAACCCGAATGGAACCACCAACTATACCTTCGACGACGGCACGGGTCCGGCGCTGGTTTCCGCGATGTATGACGCTCCGGGAGGAAATGCGCAGCGCGTTCCAGTTCCAGTGTTGCGCGACGACTTCAGCTGGACGAAGGGTCGCCACACGTTCGAGTTTGGCGGCAGCTTCAAAGATATTCTGATGCACCTCACGACGATCACAGATTTCAATGAGGCCGAGGAAGGCATGGGCGGCTATACCCTGAGCCTTTGCGGTCCGGCTCCGGGCGATTGCGCTCAAGGCAACCCAGCGCTGCCGGCAAGCGCGTCCCTCCGTCCCAGCAACATTGAAGACACGGGCGCCGAGGGAAACGTGGCCGAATATGACTGGGACCAGGCATTTGCCTTCATGATCGGACGCATCGGCGAAGTCTCGTCGGTTTTCAACTACAACAAGGCCGGGCAACCCCTGAAACAGCTCACGGGCGACCAGCGTTTCTACCAGAGCTATCAGACCCAGCTTTATTTTCAGGACAGCTTCAAGGTTGTGCCCAGCCTGACGGTGAGCTATGGCATGGGCTACCAGTTCTTCTCTGTGCCTTATGAGACGCGAGGACTGCAGGCCGTTGAGAATATTACCTTCCAGCAGTACCTTGAGGACCGCGTGACGCAAAGCAACGAGGGAATCTCGGGATCAGGAGCGGTTCCGCTGATCTCGTACGCGCTGGGCGGCAAGGCCAACGGCCGATACGCACCCGGGATGTACCAGCCGGAGTATAAGAACCTGTCCCCGCACGTTGCCTTTGCATGGAACCCAGGCTTCGACAAGAAGATGGTGATCAGCGCCGGCGGCAGCGTCGGCTACGACCGCACCGTGATCACCGCGATCATGAAGCTCCAGGACGCAAACTCGTATCTGTTCCAGCAGCCCCTGCCGTTGTCGCAGGGCATTCCGGGCGATCCCTACGATTCCATCGCAACCGGTCCGCGCCTGGACAAAGCCAACGATCTGTCGAATGTCAGCGGCATCGTTGCACCCCCGACTCCGAAGTCTCCGTATCTGCCCTTTGCGAATCCGACTTCCTGCGCTGGCCTCCCCGTCAACCCCTGCGGGCTGTATCTGGGTTCGGCCTTCAACAGCGCCACCATCGATCCGGGGTTGAAGACGCCCTACAACATCGACTTCAACTTCGGCGTGCAGCACCAACTGAAGTGGGATATGGTGCTGAAGGCTGACTACGTTGGCCACCTGGGCCGCAGGCTGATCGGTCAGGCCGATGTGAATCAGGTTCTGGACTTCCCGGATAACACGGGAATGTCAAACCAGACGCTGGGACAGGCCATGGCTGGAATTACCACGCAGCTTAGGGCCGGAGCCACCACGGCGACGATCCAGCCCGAGCCGTGGTTTGAAGACGTCGTAGGCCCCGGGACCACCGACTTCCTGGCTGCCACCTGGGGTCCATTTGCCTACCGCGGCGACTTCGGCGATACGGTCCAATACCTGGCCGACAACGGCTTACCGCCCAACGTGGGCTCGGCGGCGCAGTTCTCTGAGAACAGCTTCTACACGAACCAGGGATTCTCGACCTACCACGGCCTGCTGGTTACGCTGAACAAGAACTTGTCGCACGGAATTTCGTATGACTTCAACTACACGTGGTCGCATTCGATCGACAACACGTCTAACTTTGCCAACTCAGAGGGCGATACGGGCATTGGCGGCATCGGCCTGATCTGCGACATCGTCCGTCCGCGGGAGTGCCGTTCGGCCTCGGACTTCGACATCCGGCATTACATCACTACGGACGCATCCTACCAGTTGCCATTCGGCCGGGGGAGGATGTTTGCGAACAGCGTGTCCAACTGGGTGAACGAGGTGATCGGGCAGTGGGATCTGAGTGGCTTGGCAGGCTGGCATACAGCCGTTCCGTGGTCGACGGTGTCGAACGCCTTTGTGGCCAGCTACTCGAACGATGCGCCCGGCGTTCTTGTCGGCAACCCCTCCAATGTGGCCGCGCACCTGACGAAGATTCCGGGCGGCGGCGTGAACATCTTTGCCAACAGTACGGCTGCGGCAGCCTCGTTTGAAGGACCGATCGGATTCCAGATCGGACCTCGCAACGAACTGCGCGGACCGCGGTTCTTCAACGCTGACCTTGGGCTGGCCAAGACCTTCCCGATCATTGGGGAAGGCTTCCACTTGGTCTTCCGTGCCGATGCCTTCAACGCGCTCAACCACCCGAGCTTCAACCTACCGGCCAACAACGTCTACAACGGCTACGACCAGGCTGATTTCACCGGCAGCAGCTTCGGCGTGATCAGCTCAACCGTGGAACAGCCCGGCAACCTGAACAACGGCGCTCGCGTGCTGCAGCTCTCGCTGCGGCTGGAGTTCTAAGGCTCAGCAACGATTCACAAACAAGAAAGGGGCCGCTTCGGCGGTCCCTTTTCTTTTGCTCACATCGCATCTAACTCTTTCCGGGTCTCCTCGCCGGCTTCTTCTTACGCGGCGGTTTTGAGCCGGCTCGTGCCTTTTTCGCGGCACTCATCGCTTTTGCGATCTTCGTTGACTTTTTCGGTGTACCTTTTGAAGCGGTTTTCCCGGCGCTTGCTTTTGCAGTGGCTGCCTTGCTGCGCACGGCGCGCGTCTTTTCTTTGAGCTCAGCGGTCAGCTCGGCGTCGAACTCTGCCGGCGTTAGCGGGCGCGCGGACTTGCGCAGCCGTTCGATGTCGTAAAAGGCGCGCTTCTCGGCGAGAAAGACGTGAATTACGAAGTCCACGTAGTCGAGCAGAATCCACTCGCCGTTGCGGCGGCCCTCGACGGAGTTTGGGTAGGCGCCGAAGTTGTGCTTGAGCCGCAGTTCGATTTCGTCGGCGATGGCGACGGCCTGGCGCTGGTTGGTGGCGGAAGTGACGAGGAAAAAGTCAGAGAGGCCAGAGTCGACAGGGTCGAGCTCGAGGATGCGTGTGTGCTGGCCCTTCTTTTCTTCACAAACCGCGGCTGCGGCCTGTACGAGGATGCGCGTCTGTTTCTGCGCCGGCGTTGTTTTCATTCTTTGAGTGGCTTCTCCAACCTCATGGTAGAGCAGGGACCGGGAGGAAGGGAATAGGGGCTACGGGACTCGGGACTGAGGGCCTCGAAAACAACTCACCGGTAGAGGCCATTGGCGCGAATGTACTCGGCGACCGCGAGCGGGAGCATCGATTGAACTGCCTCGGAAGCCGGCTGCGCGTCCGTCGACGCTTCGATGGTCGAAACTGGGAGGCCGGCCTTGCGGATTGCTTCGCGAATGTCCGACGCGCTGATCTCGACATCCAGGCCGGGCAGCACATAGAACGGCGCTCGTTCTCCAGCGGGATTCACGATCAGGAAGGCGCGGACTTCAACGTCGGAACCGTTGGCGCGGGATTCGTTCCAAGTAGGGTCTGGCGAGGGTTCAAGAGTGAGCCCGGGCGGGAGGGCTGACTTCAGCCCGTCCAGCGGTTGACCAGGGCGAGAGGCAACGATCAGGGACGCCGCGTAGGGGATCTCCGCAGCGCGATGCCAACGCCGCAGGCCGAAAAACGAGTCCGCACCCATCAGGCAATAGAGTGCGCTGTCAGGCCTCAATTCGGCGCGCAGTCTCTCCAGCGTGTCGATCGTGTAGTTGGGCGTCAGGCCGCTGCCCCCGGAAGGCTTGGGCGCATCGGCAAGCGAGACCGCGAACGCCGGCTCACCTTCAATCGCGAGCCGTGTCATGGCCAAACGGTGCTCAAAGCTCTCGGATGACCCTTCGGGCTTGAGCGGCTGCGCGCCCACCGGGGCGAAGAGCACTGTGTCGAGGCGGAACGCATCGCGTGCGGCACGCGCAACGGCCAGATGGCCCAGATGCGGCGGGTCGAAACTTCCGCCGAAGAAGGCGATGCGGCTCCCGGCATGGGCTGCGGTCATGGGTCCATCGTAATCGGTGGAGCGGCTGTGCGCCCTGGTTGGTCCGTGAGGCCCATCCGATAGAATTGCTTTGCGACTATGCGTCCGATCCTCATTTTGCTCGCCCTCGCCGGTCTTTGCGTCTCCTCGCTCGCACTCAAGGTGCACTACGATACGGGCACGGAGCCATGCTCGATCAACGATCACTGGGATTGCGGCATCGTCAACCACAGCCGTTACGCCTTGTTTTTCCACGTCCCCGTGGCGGCCATCGGCATCGCGGGCTATCTGTTGCTGGGAATCCTCGCGCTGGCGCGCAGACGCATCCTGCTGCTGGTCGCGGCTCTGATCGGGCTCGGCTTCGCGCTGCATCTCTCCGGCATTGAGCGCAACGTTCTTCAGGTCTGGTGCCTCTATTGCGTCATCTCGCAGGGAATCATCGCGCTGATTACGCTGCTCAGTATTGTCTGGCTGATTGCGGCGCAGGTTGCGAAGTCGCGCGCGGGGAGAGCAGTGTCGGCATAGGGCTGATTCCACGCGGCAAACCTGAGGTGCGGAGTCGGTAGTGGGTCAGTTTGGCAGAACTTTCCCTCGGGGGCTAAAGCCCAGGATGATTTTGCTTCGAATATGTACGGGCTGAAGCCCGTACCCTTCATGCTGAAGTCCGTACCTTCATGCTGAGGTCCGTACCTTCCAAACCAGCCGACTAGCACGCGTCGAGCCCCGTCTCTCAACTGGCGTCTCTCGCTGATAAAATTGAAGCAGATTCATGCTGACTGGCTGGTATGCACGCAAGATGTACGCGTGGGAGACGCGGTTAAGCACACGCGACGAAAACCGCGTGGTGCGCCCGCTGGAATGGGGCTTCGAGTGGGTCGCTCCGTTCCTCGAGGCTCATGGCTTTGGCGCCGCTGTGCCCGATCCCGAGATTGTTCGCGACCCAGCGGCTGCTGAAGCTGCGATGCTCCGCATCAACGAGCTTCTCATTCACCACAGCGACGTCTTTTTCGGCTATGAACGCCCCACAGATTTCCGCCTGGAAGAGCGCCATCCGGAGCTGTTCCCCACCAATGTGCGCCCGGAGACTCTGGCTAAAGATGCCGAGCTGAAGCAGCAGGCTGCCGAGGGCAAACTACCCAAAGCGCAGTATCTAAGGTTTACTTCGCCGGAACGCACGCCCTTTCCGGAGAATGACCTGGTGAACGCGCGCTGGTATCCGGCTCCGGCGCACAAGGATCCGGCGCGGCCCAAGCAGGCAATCGTGGTCATGCCGCAGTGGAATGCCGACGGATTCAGCCACAACTCGCTGTGCACGCTCTTCAACCGCATGGGCGTCTCGGCGCTGCGGCTCTCCAAGCCGTACCACGACATTCGCCGACCTGCGGAACTGGAGCGGTCTGATTACGCCGTGAGCGCCAACGTCGGCCGCACCATTTCCGCCTGCCGCCAGGCGGTGGTCGATATCCGCTGCTGCCTCGACTGGCTCGAGGAACAGGGCTACGAGCACTTCGGCGTATTGGGAACGAGCCTCGGCTCCTGCTACGGCTTTCTGGCCAGCGCGCACGATGCACGGCTGAGAGTGAATGCGTTCAACCATGCGTCGACTGCGTTTGGGGATGTGGTGTGGGCAGGACAAAGCACGCGGCACATCCGCGCGGGAGTGGAAGCGGCCGGGCTCACGCAGGATCGCCTGCGCGCGCTCTGGGCTCCCGTCAGCCCCATCAGCTACTACACAAAATTTGCCAGCCCTGAAGCAGGAGGGCCCCAGAAGCGCGTTCTGCTCGTCTACGCAAACTACGACCTCACGTTTCCCCTGGAGTACTCGCTCAAGGTGGTTGAGGCAGCCCGCCACTCCGGATTGAACTACGAAGTACGCGTGCTGCCGTGCGGCCACTACACGACCGGCGAAACGCCGTACAAATTCATCGATGGATGGTACATGGGGTGGTTTGTTTACCGCGCCTTCAAAGCGCTGCGGGAAGAGAAGGCGGCCGGGATCGACACGGCCGGTGCGTTGGAAGAAGAGTTGCAATCGCGCTGACAGCCGGCCTACTTTACTCCGGGCGTTCTGGCGATCATCGCGCAATGTTTGCTTCCGCCCGGGGTATTCTTGCACCGATCCATTGCGCCATCATCAGCCAGCGATTGATCGAATCCGGCCGCAAACAGGAACGTCTCACCGTTTTCATTTACGACCAGTGACTTGTAGGGCGGGGCAAGGAGAAAGCGCCTCCACGCGTCTTTATCTTTGTCTGCCAACTGGGTGGGCATGGGCACGTTGGGCGGTTCCGGCGCGGGCAGCACTGTGTCGCCGAGAGGCAAAAGGTTCTGCGCCTTGAGAAATGCAGTCACCGTGTCAGATCACGCTGCAACGTGTCCATAAAGCTGATGTCCTTCGTCTCCGACAGGCGGAGCCATCACAAATTGATTCGCGCCGCCGCCCTTCTTGTAGGCTGCATCGAACTGTTGCGCCATTGCCGGCGGAAACCAGTGATCGTTCTGAGCGTAGATCCACAGCATGGGCAGATCGCCATGCTTGTGCGCTTCCTTGCCAAAGTCGTGAAATGCGTCGATGACTCCGCTGAGATTGCAGTTGTGCTCGTGCCCGTCGCCGCCGCGTCCGCCGGCGAAACTGATTGCAGCCTTCAGCCCCTTTGGCGGATCGGCCGAGAGCGCCACCTGCGCAAAGCCGCCGGTCGAGACACCGGCGCTCAGGATGGTGTTCCCATCCACCTCAGGCAGACCTCGGGCAAAATCCATCACCGCGCGCAGATCGTCGGCGCTTGCCTCGCCGGTTTGATAGAAGCTTCCGCCCCTCGCGCCGCAACCGCCGTTGGCCGAGTCCTGCTGCCCGCCGGAGCGCCCGTATCCTCTGCGCACAACCACGATGGCGACGTATCCGCGCTCGGCGAACCACTCCGCCTGAGAAAACTGACCCCAGGGAGTGACATGCGCGCGAACCGCTGGATCGTCCGACGTGCCATGTGTGAGCACCACGAGCGGATGCCGCCCCGGCAAATCCAAATAGACTTCCAGCGCATCAAGCCCCCTGGGAAAGGCCTCGGGAATGCGGATCCACATCTCCCTCGCCACCATTCGCGTGGGCTTAGGCGCTGCTTCGTTTGCGGATGCTGTTCCGGGCGCGCTGGATTGGGATTCCTGCGCATTCGCAGACGCAACCATGATTGCAACCAGAACAAAAGGAAGCAGCAAAGCCCTGAATGCTCGCATGCGCAACAGTACAGCCCAAAGCGAAAGCCGTGTCAAGACGAGCTTGCCGCATCGCGATCGAATTCGGTTTTTCGCGGGAACAGCCAGGACGAACCGCGCGCTATCGGACCGAGCTCAGATCCATGCGGAGCAGTTTTGCGGGATCGAGATACGCGTTTTGCCAGCGCACTGCCCAGTGCAGGTGCGGTCCTGTGACGCGGCCGGTGGCTCCGCTGAGCCCAAGGAGCTGGCCTGCAATCACGCGATCGCCTTCGTGCACGTCGATGCGGCTGAGATGCATGGAGATGGTGAACAGCCCCAGGCCGTGATCGATCACCACGCAGTTGCCTTCGTAGTAGAGCGACCGCGCCAGCACCACCACGCCACTGTTGCCGGCGCGGACCGGAGTGCCGATTGCGGCGTGAAAGTCCATCCCTTCGTGAACGCTGGCCAGCCGGCCGTTGAAGATGCGGCGCGTGCCGAAGCTGTCAGTCGGCTCTGCGTGCACCGGCGCGCGAAAGTCGCCGGACCATAGGGGCTGGGCAGCGCTTGAAGCAAACACCTTGCTCTTCAGCTCGACTTCTGCCTTGATGCGCGCCAGCTCGTCAGGGCCCGGCTCAACAAACTTCGGCGCCACCGTCAGGGTGCTCGTCCGGTAGTGCGCGGGAAGAATCTGAACCGTGCGGCTCAGGTCGATGGCTTCGTTTCCCGCCGTGCGAGCGGAGATTTGTAATGTCGAGGGACCGGCGGCGGCCTTCACGTCGACACCGGCAAGAGCGTACCAAGCCCGGCCGTCACGACCGGGAAAAAACTGGAGCTTCTGATCGAGCCACGTTCCTTTTAGCCATTCGCCATCCACCGACGCGGCCGAAGGCACTTGCACGCGAATCAACTCGGGCGAGCCGACAACAACGATTGGGGGCGTGAGCGTGACGCCGGTGGTTGAAGCTGCCGCCTGCGGTCTGCCGGGCTGCGCCGCGGTCACGGCAGCCAAAGCCAGCCAAAACACAAACCGCGGAATGCGCGCGCCAGTCATGCAATCAGCATACCGGGCGGCATCCCGCGGAGAGCGTAGCGGGAGTGGTTCGGTTTGAGAGACCTTTCCCTCAGGGGCTAAAGCCCCGTCTATTTTGCGTCCCCTATGTACGGGCTAAAGCCCGTACCCTTCAAACCAGTTCACTATCGGCGTATCGGGGAGGAAACGCCAAGTTCATTTTCCGTTGTGCTTCTGGCGATAAATCTGGCGGCTTGCACCATTCTGCTCGCGGTTGATCTGCCGATGTTCCTGCCCGGTCAGCTTTCCACCGTTAGCCTGGCGGTCGGCGTGAATCTGCTCGTTGATGCCCTGCTCGCGGTTCTCGGTGCGGGCGGCCTCACCGGCGGTCATTGAGCCGTTGCGGATCCCGTTGGCGATGCGATCCTGCTGATTCTCGCGACGCTGGCCCACTTCGTTGTTGCCGTAGTGCGCCGTATTGGCATTGTGCTTGTCCTGGTAGATCGAGTGGCTCAGATTGTTCTGCTGTTGGTTGATCTGCTGCCGCTCTGCTGAAGTCAGCTTGCCGTTGTCGGCGGAGCGATCATCGCGGACCTCGCGGTTCAAATTGGCTTCGCGGGATTCCAGATTTTTCGTCTCACCAGCGGTCAGTTGGCCGGAGTCAACGCCGTTGGCAATGCGATCCTGCTGATTCTGTTTACGGTCATTGACCGTTGGCGCCGGCTGATTCGGCTGCGGCTGGGCCGAAGGCGTTGACGGTGTCGTTGGTTGGCTCTGTTGAGCAAAGGCCGAACCCGAGGCGATCAGGGCGGCCACGGCAAGCGTAAAGAGTGTGCGCTTCATGTGGTTCCTCCACGGGCCTCTGATTTTGAATTGCCGGCCCATGTCACCACCAGACACGAGATCGAAAAAGTAGTTGTGCTTTTTCAAACTTTCCTGGATCCAAAGTGCCCTCTCGAACGTCACACAAGGATTCCCCTAAAGATTTTCCCGACGCTCTGCAACTTTCGTTGCAAGCCTGTGTTCAAGAGCTGCGTTTTTATTTGGAGGGGCCGGGCCTTGGGTGCGCGGCCTTCCACGCCGCCACGCGATCCTGGACATCGGCCAACTCGTCGGCAGTAATCCGTTCGCCGATCATCTGCCGGTTCGCCGCATATTTCTCCTGGCCTGGGCCTTTTACTGAGGCAGCGATGTCGAACCAAAAATAAGCCTCTACGTCGTCGTGCGGCACACCCTGACCCATCGAGTAGAGCACTCCGAGCGTTCCCTGCGCGCCAACGTCTCCCTGCTCGGCAGCCTTCAAGTACCATGCCGCCGATTGCTCCATGTCGCGGGGGAAGCCGTTGCCGCCATCGCGGTAAAGCGCGGCCAGATGGAGCTCTCCATCCATGGATTTCTGGTCGGCAGCCTTCCGGTACCACGCGGATGCCTGCTGATACTCCTCGGCGCTCCGATCGCGATTATGTTCGGTTGCCGCCGCCTGCGCATAGTGCTCGCCTACCTGGACTTGCGCAGCCGCGTCGCCGCCGTTCGCCCTGGCCAGCAGGTCTGGGTCGATGTTCGCCGACGGGCTCGCCGACTGGGCCGCCGCCAGCTGCCACGCGAATGCAAGAGTCAGGATGCACGTAAGTTGCCGGTCTCGCCCTGTCACTGGATCCTCTGAAAGTTTGTGCTGAATTCAGTTTACGGGATTTGTGGTTCGGAATCGTGCGATCGGCCCAGGTAGTGGCTCAGTTTGGACAGGAACGCCCCTCAGCGGCTGAAGCCCTCCTTGATCTTTCTGCTCTTTCGGCCCGGCTAAAGCCGTGCCCTTGTTACAAATCTTTCTCTCGCCGCTCTTTTGGCCCGGCGGACGCCGTGCCCTTTCAAAACAGATTCAAACTGAGACAATGCCTCGACCTGTTTCCACAGGGGATAACAAGCTAAAATTCCAAGTATGACGGATCCCATGTCGCTTTCCC
>Ga0181535_10001374_pt1 | contig 32012 bp, 9 predicted proteins | sample PEATcosm2014_Bin_44_FD_119774 | JGI IMG/M metagenome (GOLD analysis project Ga0181535, IMG submission 119774) | Peatland microbial communities from MTU Mesocosm Facility, Houghton, MI, USA - PEATcosm2014_Bin17_30_metaG | ecosystem: Environmental > Terrestrial > Soil > Wetlands > Peat | place... | reverse complement strand
GACGACACGTTCACCGTCAGTGCAGACTGGCTGGCAAGCTGGACTGTCACTGTTGCCGCGGTCGAGGTAGCGCTGCTGTAGTTTGTGTCCGCTGCCTTGGTCGCCGTGACCGAGCAGGTGCCGGTGCCCGAGGTGATCGATAGCGTCGCACCCGACACACTGCAGGCCGTCGATGCGCCTACGCTGTAGGTCACCGCGCCCGTGCCGCTGCCGCCGCTTGTCGTCAGTGTCTGCTGCGTGTTGTAGCTTGCCGGCGACGAGACGTTCACCGTCAAGGCGGTCTGGCTGGCAAGCGCTGCGCTGACCGTCGCTGCAACCGAAGTGGCGCTGTTGTAATTTGTGTCGGCTGCCTTGGTTGCTGTCACTGAACAGGTGCCGGTGCCGCTGGTCATCGTGACCAGACCTGAATTTGCGTCAACTGAGCAGGCTCCGCTGGCCGCGAATGTTATGGCCCCGGTGCCGCTGCCTCCCGATGTCCCTACCGTAAAGGTCGCGCCATAGATCTGAGCAGTCGCAGGCATCCCAGTCACGGTGAGCGTGGCCTGGTTGGCTGGATTGATGGTGAGAGGTGAAGAGCTGGACGTGTTGGGGTTGTAGTTACTGTCGCCTGAATATGCGGCAGTGATCGAATACGATCCGGCTGTCAGGGTCGAGCTTGAGAAGGTTGCGATCCCGCCGCTCACTGTCCCGGCTCCCAGGAGCGTGCTTCCGTTGTTGTAGAAGTTCACCGTTCCGGTGGCTGCGGATGTTAACGTCGCCGTGAACGTCTCCAACGCGCCATAGGTGATCGAATTAGAAGAAAGGGACAGAGCCACGCTTGGCGTCGTCAAGCCGACGCCGAAGGTGTTGCTCGTAGCGGAGATCGCGACCGCCGGAACGAGAACGCTGTTGAGCGCCAAATTCGCAGACAGTTGATCGCTCGAAGCCGCCGTATCCACCTGCAGCGTATAGCTGGCCACGCCCGATGAGGTGGTGGCCGAACCACCGGTCAGAGTTCCTGTGCCGATCAGGGTCAGCGGAATGGTAACACCGGGCTGGAAGAGACTGCCGCTCTCGGTCAGTGTCACTGCTGCCGCGAAGTTGCTTGCTACTGCAACGCCCGTGGGCTGAGTAGTGAAGCTGAGCGCATAGTTCGTCTGCACCGCGCCTGCGTCCACGCACGTCGAGTAATTGGGATAGCTTGCGTTGGTGTTGGGCAGGCCGCGTTGATCCGTTGTCAGTCCGGAGGGTATCTCAGCCGCCATGCCAGCACAGATGGCTGTGCTGCCGGGAAGCGGAATCAGCGTTTGTGTCGGCCCGCCGTAGCTGCCGAGAGGAGCAAGATCGATGGCACTTGCGCTCACAGTGACGCCGTTCGCGACGCCGACGATGTTGCCTCCGTTATCGGTGTACGCAACGCCGTCAAAGTCGTCAGTGACGCTATTTGAGGTGTTACCAGACAGGATGCTGTTGGCCAGCGCCACAGTTCCGGATCCGGTGTTGTCGATGCCGCCTCCGCCTGAAGCGGCGACAGCGGTGTTCCCAGAAAGGGTGGTATCAGACACAATCAAGGCTGCAGTGTTGTAGATGCCGCCACCCGAAGTGGCCGCGCTATTGCCCGAAATCGTGTCGTCGCTTAGGGTCAAGGTGCCGCTGTTGCTGATGCCGCCACCCGCGCCGCCGGCGGTGTTGCCCGAAATTGTGCTACCGGTCAGCGTGAGCGTGCCGCTCGTGGTGATGCCGCCGCCTGAACCTGTTGCCGTATTGCCGATGATGCTATCGGTGGCCAATGTGAGCGCGCCAGCGTTCTGTATGCCGCCATCATTGCCGTGCTGGATGTTGAGGTTCGCGATCGATGCACCCGTCACTCCGGACCCGATCGTGAATACTGTCGAGGCGCTATCGCCGTCAACTGTGACAAGATTGGCCAGCGATGCTCCACTGCCCGTTGTTGTCCCGGCGATTGTTGTCGCTGAAGGAACGGTCAGCGTGCCGTTTGCCAGCGTGATCGTGGTCGCTGTTGCGAAAACAGTAGAGTCAAAGGTGATGTTGCCCGCGTCTGCGGCAGCCGCCTCCAGCAGAGCATCACGCAGGCTGCACGAAGCGTCCGTGCCGTGGCCAGGCGTGGTTTGTGGCGTGCAGTTCGACGCGGTCCCGGAATCGTCACTGCTTACGGTGACGATGAAACTGGCCGGGTTGACCGTCACGTTGATTGTACTGGGAGCACTGCTGCTGTAGTCGATTGTGTCTGTTGGAACCCAGATCACGCTCTCGGGTTGTGTACCTGCCAAAGGAACTGCGGTCGGCGTAACCCATTGGAATGACCCTGCCAAAGGCGTAGCAGATCCGCCTGTCAACGTTGACGACGACAACATCTGGCCGTAAGTGATGGCACTGGCCGTGGGCAAAGTTGCGATTACCGCTATTTCCGGCGCCACCGTAACGTTAGCCGGTGACGATATCGCCTGGCTGTAGTTGGTATCCGCCGCTTGGGTCGCCGTCACCGAGCAGGATCCTGCGCCGGCGGTAATGGTCAGCGTCGCGCCGGATACCGAGCAGGCTGTTGATGCGCCCACGCTGTAGGTCACCGCGCCGGTTCCGCTGCCGCCTGTGGTGGTCAACGTCTGTTGTGAGTTATAGATTGCCGGTGACGTGACGTTCACCGTCAACGTGGCCTGGCTGGCCAATTGAACCGTCACGCTCGCTAGGGACGAAGTTGCCTGGCTGTAATTCGCGTCCGCTGCCTTGGTCGCCGTCACAGAGCATGATCCCGTGCCGCTGGTGATAGAGAGCGTCACGCCTGAAACACTGCAGGCGGTCGATGCGCCCACGCTGTAAGTGACCGCGCCGGTTCCGCTGCCGCCCGTCGTGGTCAGCGTTTGCTGTGTGTTGTAGGTCGCGGGCGACGATACGTTCACCGTCAGCGCTGCCTGGTTGGCCAGCTGCACCGTCACTGTGGCGGCGGTGGACGTCGCGCTGTTGTAATTAGTGTCTGCTGCCTTGGTTGCCGTGACTGAGCAGGTTCCGGTGCCAGAAGTGATGGAGAGGGTTGCGCCGGACACCGAGCAGGCGGTCGATGCGCCCACGCTGTAGGTCACAGCGCCGGTTCCATTGCCGCCTGTCGTGGTCAGCGTTTGCTGCGTGTTGTAGGTCGCCGGCGACGATACGTTCACCGTCAGCGCCGCCTGGTTGGCAAGCTGCACCGTCACTGTGGCGGCGGTGGACGTCGCGCTGTTGTAATTTGTGTCTGCTGCCTTGGTCGCCGTCACAGAGCATGAGCCCGTGCCACTGGTGATAGAGAGCGTTGCGCCTGAAACACTGCAGGCGGTCGATGCGCCCACGCTGTAAGTGACCGCGCCGGTTCCGTTGCCGCCCGTCGTGGTCAGCGTTTGCTGTGTGTTGTAGGTCGCGGGCGACGATACGTTCACCGTCAGCGCCGCCTGGTTGGCAAGCTGCACCGTCACTGTGGCGGCAGTGGACGTCGCGCTGTTGTAGTTCGTGTCCGCTGCCTTGGTCGCCGTCACTGAGCAGGTTCCGGTGCCAGAGGTAATCGATAGCGTCGCGCCTGACACCGAGCAGGCGGTCGATGCGCCCACGCTGTAGGTCACAGCGCCGGTTCCGTTGCCGCCTGTCGTGGTCAGCGTCTGTTGCGTGTTGTAGGTCGCGGGTGACGAGACGTTCACCGTCAACGCGGCCTGGCTGGCCAGTTGAACCGTCACGCTCGCTGGGGACGAAGTTGCCTGGCTGTAATCTGTGTCCGCTGCCTTGGTTGCCGTGACTGAGCAGGTTCCGGTGCCAGAGGTAATCGATAGCGTCGCGCCGGACACCGAGCAGGCGGTCGATGCGCCCACGCTGTAGGTCACAGCGCCGGTTCCGCTGCCGCCCGTCGTGGTCAGCGTTTGCTGCGTGTTGTAGGTTGCCGGCGACGATACGTTCACCGTCAGCGCCGCCTGGTTGGCCCGATCTACGGTGAGAGAGTACGTCTGCGTGGTCGAATATGGGCCGGTTCCTGTGCTGCTATCGGTTACCTGAATGACGAAGTTGGGATAGGAACCGCCTTGTGTCGGAATTCCCGAGATCACGCCGGTTGATGGAGCCACGGATAGGCCTGGGGGCATAGAACCTGAAAAGAGGGCGTACGTGTAAGGAGCAGTTCCACCTGAAGCAGCAGGAAGTCCCTGGGAGTAACTGGTGTTATAGGTCGCATCGGGCAACGATTCCGTGGCGAGTGTAATCGTGGCCGGAGCGATCGTCATCGAATACGTTTCAGTCTTGGTCACGTTTGTCGACGTATCCGTTACGGTCACCTGAATCCCGGTAACGGTTCCTCCGGCGGTCGGCGTACCCGAAATCGTTCCCGCTGAACTGAGAACAAGACCAGCCGGCAAAGCGCCGCCGGTAATCGCAAATGTGTAACTCCCCGATCCGCCGCTTACTTGCAATGTCTGTGGCGTGAGAGCGACGCCGACGGTGCCGCTGGAAAGCGAAGTCGTAACAAAGGTGATGGATTCGCCGGTTCCGCTGAGACTGATGGCTTGAGTTGCATACGGGGACGGCGTATTCAGATTGTCGTCTGTGAGCGTGTAGGTGCCTGAGTAAGAGAGTGCGCCGGGGGGAGAGAAATCGATGGCGTCGGTGCAAGACGTTCCGTAAGTCAGTGGGCTGGTTGTGCAAGTCGAGCTTGCATCCAACTTAAATGACCCATTGGTCTGCGTTGTCGCGTCAAATGCAGCGGCAGCAGGAAACGTCAGGCTGGTGTTGCCGATGTTCGATACGGTTACCGTTTGCGGCGAGCTCGTTGTTCCAGTCAATGCAGTGCCAAAATTCAGCGATGGCGCGGCGCTTAGCTCCAGCAGTCCCACTTGCGGATGGCCGGAGGCGGTCAGGTAAACATTGCCGCTCGCGTCCAATGCAATTCCGGAAGAGTTGGCAAAGGTGCTGGTTAATGTAGATTTCGCGTAACTGGATGCGACAAGGAATTCATCGACAGCGCTATGCCCGGTATCGGTTACATATACGTTGCCGCTCGCGTCCACGGCCACGCCAGAGGGTTGAGACAACCCGGTTATCGGCGAGGTCACCGTTTGGTAGTCGCTGCCTGCGGTCAATTCACTCACGGTGCCCAGCGTTGAATCGGCGACATACAGGTTGCCGCCTGTGTCGATTGCGATGGCGAATGGGGCGGTGAAGCTGGTGTTGTTCAGCGTGTTCACCACGGTGTAGGCCGGGGCAACGATCTGCTCGATCGCTTTATTCCCGGTGTCTGCCACATAGACGTTCCCGGCTCCATCGATTGCCAATCCGGATGGGCCATTGAAGTTGAAGGCACTAGCTATCGGATTGGTTGTCGTGTAGGCCGGCGCCAGAATCTCTTTCACTTTGTTGTTGCCGGTATCGGCGACAAAAACATTGCCCGCGCCATCGATTGCGACGTCGGTAGGGGCGTTGAAGCTGGAGCTGAGGATCGACTGACTGTAGCTGCTTGCGGCTAAATACTCGTCAGCGGAGTTATTGCTCGAGTCCGCGACAAAAATGTTTCCTTTCCTGTCAACCGTCAAACCGCGACCCCAAAGCAGTCCTCCGCCGCGAGTCCCGAAGGTTAATGGACTTGGGAAAAAAGTCACCTCCGGCCCGGATCCGGCGCCGCTTAGATAGAGGGTGGCAATTACGGTGTTCGTGTTATTGATAAGCGTAACCGCCCCGACCACCGCTCCGGCAGCCTTTGGGGTTAGGTCAATATTGACAAAGCATGAGTTGCCTGCAACGTAACTCGCCGCCGCGCAACCGCCTACCTCGCCTCCAGCGTCTGCAAAATCCAGGCCGGTTTGGCCCTGGGTCAGCACTTGATAAGGAGTTGAGCCGAGGGTTTCCGATGAATTGAAGTCGAAGTAAGCAGTGACCGTCGCACCTGTGCTGCCCACGAGGATGGAGCCGAAGCCGAAGGAACCCTGCCGTACCTTGACCACGCGACCATTGCCGCGATCGGCGATAATCACATCGCCTATCTCGTCTATAAGCACGCCGGCCGGCCCAGTCAGTCCATAGCCGACCCCCGACAGACAGGCGGTCGTGGAGCAGCCGTATGAGCCCGCTGGCACTTCGGCCACCAGATCGCTCAGGGCAGTCCCGGTTGCATTGGCCACAAATACGTTGCCGGAGCCATCAACCGCGATGCCTTTGGGGTTCGCTGACCAGCTGGACTCAGTCACCACAGGAACCTGGCAACTTTCATTCGCGCCGGCTCCGGCTATGCCTTCGCTCACGCAGGCGCCCGTCAGTTCAAAAACTTCCTCATCGTTGTAGTCCGAAACGAAGAGATCATTCGATTGGTCGATTGCCAACCCGTATGGGCTAGGCAGCCAGGTGGCAATTGTGGCCTGAGTGCCCCAACTGGAACCCGTCCAGGGGACTTTCACAACGGCTGGCTTTGAAAAATCGGCGACATATAAATTGCCGCTCGAATCGAGCGCCAAACCGGTCGGTTCACTCCATCCGGTGCCCACCAGGGTCCCGGTCGTGCACGTGTTGATACATCCAGCCGGTAACTCCCACACCTTGCCGAAAAGATCTGCGATGAATAGATCTCCGGATGAATCAAGAGCAACCGCCGCCGGTTCCATCGGCACGTTGGTTTGGATTGTGATTTCACAGGAGGTGCTGGCGCAGCTCGGTGGTATTTCTATCACTCGGTTGTTGTAGAGATCCGTGATGTAAAGATCGTCGCTCTGATCGATAGCTACGCCTGACGGTTCATTCGCGAGTGTGCCCGTAGGAAATGCTGGAAGTGTGGACTGGACGCCCACAGAAGGCCCGCCTTGAGCCGCTGCTGGCAGGGAAACCACAATAGATAGAATCAATGCGGCAAGTCCGCATGCTGTTCGCCAGGTGCTGCTCAGCGCATCTGTTTGAAGTGAACTAAGCCGCAGCAACGAATAAAGGCTATCCAATACTATGGGCTTCCTGACCATGAGAATTCTCCCTGAGTCTTTCTTGGGTAGGGTTAAACCTGCGAGAATTGAAGCGCGCAGCGACGAATCTGCACCTCGCAATTCAGACATTTTCGCAAGCCATGCATGTTCCCATCACTTTCGCGACTCGTTGTGTGACGCTGATCTGATGAGTGGGGCCGCACAATTACTAAATACTTCAGTAAGTGGCCGAGTCTATTGCACCTTAGTGGGGGTGTCAAGGATGGCACAAAAAGGTGATCTTCGTCACACCTGCGAACTACAGCGATCTCCTTGAGAAACGGAAAGTTGGCTGTAGAAGATGAACAGGTTCTGTCTCTAGTGCCGCTGGAACTGGATACAAGACTTAGATGAGGCAAAGAAGCCTCCGCTAAAGGACGCGATTTGGAAAATGCACTTACATCAAACTCGGTCTTCAGTGTTTCAATGAACACGGAGCGCTCTATGTTGCCTCGAAATATCCAGAATCCCGTGGCCTCGAATGACCTTGCCCGTGTAATGCTTCAAAAGCGGAGACAATTATGTGGCGATATCCCTGGCATCGGGGAAATGAGGGTCCCAACGTTTCGCAGATGAACCGGACTCTCCCATTGCGCTATGAGTTACTTTGAAGGTTGCTCCGGAAGAAGTTGCCCTTCAAGCAGTGGCGTACGCGCGAAGCATGCACGGCCGCCGCGTCCAAGCCGGAGCCGGCTCACATCGAGATGATGAACGACACTCTCCAGCTTTGGTGCGCATATCCCGACGATCTCTTAACAGATCAGGTTGCCCGAGCCTGCGTCTCGCTCCTGTCTGAAGACGAGCGCGACCGCTGGCAGGCGTTTAAGTTCGATCGGCATCGGCGCGAATACCTGGCCACTCATGCCCTGGCGCGAACTGCGCTGTCTCATTGCCATCCGCTTGCTCCAGAGGCCTGGCGCTTTCAATTGAACAACCACGGCAAGCCGACGACCGACCCGGAATGCGGACTACGCTTCAATTTGTCCAATTCCCTCGGCCTGGTCGTTTGCCTGATCGCCTATGGGGTTGAGGTGGGTGTAGACGTGGAGCCTTATGAGCGTGCGGGAGAAATCGTTGAGCTTGCACCCGACGTGTTTTCCCCGCAGGAACTTGCCCAACTGGAAACCTTACGTGGAATGGAGAAACTAAATCGCGCCCTATCGCTGTGGACGCTAAAGGAGTCGTATATCAAGGCGCGTGGAATGGGATTGGCGCTGCCTTTGGACAAGTTCTCATTTCTCTTTGACAGCGCGGAGAGGATCCGGCTCGATTTAGATCCGTGTTTAGAAGACTTGGCTGAACGCTGGCAGTTTTGCCTCATTGAACACGCCGGTCACCGCATTGCGCTGATGGTAGAGCAGGCAACGGCGCCCAAGCTGCAAATCTGGGAGACGCGTTCTTTGTTGGCGCCTCCGAATCAGTTGGCCGCCGGCGCCCAAAAATGGTTTCCCGGCTCGAGAGCCGAGGCTTGAGCCTCTTAATGACGATCTGAACGTTTGGCTCGCCAGGCGTTGTTTCGTGGCCGGCTGGAACGTTTAGCGCTGAACCAGCTCCGGGATGGATTCGGCGGTGTTGGACTTTGGGCGCACTGCGTCGTCGATGCACTCCGCTAACCTCGCAGCCAGCTCCTTGATATAAGGTTCAAGCAGCATCACGGCAGGATATCCCGGAATCACGATCACTCGTTCCCCAGCCATTGCCAAACCGTCCCATTTCAGCTGGGGTTTGTTGTACGTCTGGTACTGGCGCGCGGGACGAAACTCTATAAGCTCGCCCGGATAAGGTTTGGGGACATACTTGAGGGCGGCGCGATCATTGGATTCCCAGACCTGGGCCAGAATCGTGGCGCCTGAAGATCTCGAATCCGAATCTTTTTGGAACCTTTTCAGCAATGCTCCCCGCCATACGGGAATTCTGCTGCGCAGATCCTGAAGTTTTCCCTGCAGGAATCTGCGCTTGCCCTCAAAATCGAGCCCAAGCACAACCGCGGCATGGAAAACGATCCGTTGGAAGCGCTTGGAGATGATGTCCCAGCTGGTGAACTCAATGTTGCTCCAATTGATTGTGTCGAAGAGCGCAAGGAGCGCCACCTCCTCGCCCGCAGCCGTTAACTGCTGCGCAGCCTCATAGGCAATGGCTCCTCCCATGCAATATCCGCCCAGAAGGTAAGGCCCGTGGGGCCGGACAGCACGGATCTCCTTTAAATACTGCGCTGCCATCTCCTCGACCGTTTCCGGGACCGGAGTAACGCCGTCCAAGCCCTGAGATTCCAGGCCGTAAAACGGCTGGTCGGCGCCAAGATACTCCGAGAGCTTCTTGTAAATCAGGATATTGCCGCCGGCTCCATGGAAACAGAAAAACGGAAGGCGCGAGCCCGACGGCTGAATCGCCACCAAAGATTTCCAGCGCGGTGTGGCGACCTCGCGCTTCTGAACGACTTCTTCTTCGACTTTAGGGAAGAGTTCCGAAAACTCCTGGATCGTCGGAGCCTGGATCAAGGAGGACAACGAGAGTCTCTGGCCTAATGCTTGTTCGACTTTCGTTAACACCGTAATGGCTGAAAGGGAGTCGCCGCCCAACTCAAAGAAGTTGTCGTTAAGCCCGATTTCCCGGCAACCGAGCGCCTTGCACCATATGCGGGTCAGGACCTCCTCGGTACGCGTCCCGGATGCGACTTCATCTCCCTGCGCCTCCGGATTTCCAGGAGCTAACGCCTCATCGGCGGTCGCGGACTGAGTCGCGCGCGGCAGGAGTTGTTGTTCTCTGGTCAAGCCGGCGCGTATCGCCCAGATGCCCTGCGGAGGGATCGTCGGGTCAACCCAGTAACGTCGCCGCTCAAAGGGATACGTTGGGAGAACGACGCGGCGGCGCTTCTCCCCTTCGTAAAACCCCGTCCAATCTACGTCCACCCCAGCCAGCCACAGCCGCCCAAGGCTTCTCAGGATGAAGGCGTCATCCGCGTCCTGCTCCTGAGGATGGCGCATAGAAGCGAGGACCACCCTGGATGATCCAGCTCCATTGAGATGCTGTCTTACCAGCGTGCTCAGCGTATTGCCGGGGCCCACTTCAAGAAACACCCGGTTTGATTCCTTGAGTAATTCCTGAACTCCATCGGAAAATCGGACAGTGCTGCGGAGATGCTTCGTCCAATACTCCGGCGTGACCGCCTGTTCCGCAGTGATCCAGGTCCCGGACAAGTTTGAAAGGAACGGAATTTGGGGAGGATTCCTTTTGGTGCTCCTTACCTTCGCCGTGAATCCATCCAGGATCGGGTCCATCATGCTGGAATGAAATGCATGGGACGTATGCAGGGGGCGGTACTCCACGCCCATAGCAGACAAGCGTTGTTTCAGTCCTTCGATGGCCGTGTCGGTGCCAGAGACTGTGCATAGAGAAGGGCTGTTGATTGCGGCCAGAGAAAGCTCGACATCGTCTGTCAGCGGCCTGATTTCCGGCTCGCGGAGTCGAACTGCCAGCATGCTGCCACCGGGCAGACTCTGCATCAGCTTACCCCGCGCTGCCACCAGAGCGAGCGCGTCTTCCAGCGAAAAGACGCCGGCGAGGCAGGCCGCGACATACTCTCCAATGCTGTGGCCCACCATCTCCGTCGGATGGATTCCCCATGAAATCCACAGCTTGGCCAATGAGTATTCCACCACAAAGAGCGCAGGCTGGGTTATAGCCGTCTGGTTGAGTGTTCGGGCGGCTTCTTCGGCGGCTGCGTCGCGCGGAAAAAGAGCCTCTCGTATATCGAGTTCGAGGTGCGGCCGCAGGATCTCCGCGCATTGGTCAACCGACTCCCGAAACACGCGTTCAGTCCGATAAAGCTCCGAACTCATGCCTGGATACTGCGCACCCTGTCCGGAAAACATGAAGGTGATGCCAGGATCCCTCTTGTCCTGGTGAGCTGTCGCCCGGCGCGGTGAATCGCCCGCTTCCAGCGTGGCCACGGCATCCTCGTGGTTCCGGCAAACGACAATCCGGCGATGGTTAAAGGCCGCCCGGCCAACCTTCAGCGTGTATGCCGCGTCCGCAAGGCTCACCTCCGGGTGATTCTTGAGGAACGCACTCATGTTCGCGGTAGCCGACTCCAAAGCGGAGGCAGTCTTGGCGGAAAGAACCAGCAACTGGTGAGGCCTGGAAGGACCGGAGGGTTCGGCTGCGGGGGCTTCCTGAACGACCACATGGGCGTTTGTCCCTCCGAAACCGAATGCGCTGACGCCGGCACGGCGTGGTGCGCCATCGCTTTTCCACTCCGAAAGAGTGGAGTTGACGTAAAACGGGCCGCTATCAAAGTCGATATTCGGATTCGGCTCCTGGAAATTCAGGGTTGCGGGAATTTGCCGATTCTTCAGAGCGAGAACGGTCTTGATGAACCCGGAGACGCCGGCGGCTGCATCCACATGCGAGATGTTTCCCTTCAGCGAACCGAGCGCGCAGGTGCCCGTTCTTCTGGCTCCGCCTCGAAAGGCGCGATTCAGTGCCGCTACTTCCACGGGATCGCCAAACGCCGTCCCGGTCCCGTGGGCCTCAACATAACTGATGGAGTCGGGTTCGACTCCGGCCACCGCCACGGCCTCCACGATCACTTCGGCCTGACCGGTGACGCTCGGGGCAAAGTAACTCACTTTATCCGAACCATCGTTGTTTGTTGCCGAGCCAAGGATCACGGCGTCGATGGAATCGCCGTCAGCCAAAGCGTCCTTGAGCCTTTTCAGGATCACAACGCCGACTGCGTTGCCGAAGACAACTCCCTGTGCTTTGGCATCAAACGGCCGGCAATGGCCGTCGGGGGAGTACACCGCACCCTCTTCATAAAAATAGCCCGCCTTGTGCGGCGAATGAGCATGCACGCCTCCCGCAACCGCCATGTCGCACTCAAAGCTCAACAGGCTTTGACAGGCGAGATGGATAGCGACCAGAGACGTGGAACAAAACGTTCCGACGTTGTAGCAAGCGCCCTTCAAATTGAGCTTGAAACCAACCAGCGTGGCTATGGAATCCGGCTGGTTCAGGAGAAAACTGTCTGATGCCATGGCGTCGGGGTTCGCGCACAGGTTGTTGAACAGATAGCTGCTCATCGTCGCGCCCGCGAACACGCTGATGGCCCCGTCGTATCGCTCGGAATTGTAACCGGCAGTTTCGATCGCCTCCCACACGCATTCCAGGAGGAGTCGACGCTGCGGGTCGGTGCCCGCAGCCAACCGGGGGCTGAATCCGAAAAATGGGGCGTCAAACTGGTCGATCGCGTCGAGAATGAAACCGGCTTTGACGTAGGACGGATTCTTCAATGCCGCGGGATCTACGCCCGAGGCCAGTAACTCCTCGTCGGTGAAGAAGGTGATGGACTCCACGCCGTCCCGCAGATTGCTCCAGAACTTTTCAATATTGGGCGCGCCCGGAAACCGCCCCGACATGCCGATGACCGCGATCTCTGAACCGGTCCATTCATGGGACTCCGGCGCCTTGCTCTTCTGACCGCGGCTCTTGCTCGCCGCAGACGGCGCACCATCCCAATGACCTTGCCGTATCCCTTCACTGAGCAAATGCACGGTCGGATTCTCGACCACTGCGTTAGCCGGGAGCGTGACTGCATATGCGCTCTTGATCCGGCTGACGATGCTTGGCACGAGCGACGAGCTCCCGCCAAGCTCAAAGAAGTTGTCGTGAATTCCAACTTTTTCGATCCCCAGGAGTTCCTGCCATATCTCTGCAACGGCTCGCTCAGTGGAGTTTCTGGGAATTGCATACTCAGTAGACAGATTGGGACGCGGCCGCCGGCGTTTATCCGGCAGGACATTCGCGACCGGCTCTTCTGTATCGGTATCCTTCTCCTTATATCCGGTGATCAGGAGTTCTCTCGGTGACACGAGCACGTGCGGACGAGAACTTCCCAGAATTCTTACGAATGCTTCCCTTCCCTCTTCGGGCGCGATTCCCAGTCTCAGTTCCCGATCTCTGTGCTTCTGGAGGCGCGCCGGCACTGGATTGGTTACACCCATGCCGACATCACGCCACATGTTCCAGTTGATCGATACGATCTTCCTGTCTGAAGCGTGCTTTAGCGCGAAGGCGTCAAGGAATGCATTGGCAGCGGAATAATCTACCTGAGCGTAGTCACCGTACACCGCGGCAACCGAGGAGCATAGAACGAAGAAGTCGAGGTTGGCGCCGAGCAGCTTGTCGAGCACCAGAGTTCCCTTGACCTTGGGGGCCATTACAGGGACGGCTGCCTCAGGCTTCTTCATCAGCATCAGGCCTCCGGGCGAGATGCCGGCAGTGTGGATCACTCCCTGAATAGGCCCGAATTCGCTCTGCGCCTGGTCGACAGCGGTCTTCATCTGGTCGAAGTCCGCCACATCCGCGTTTGCGACCAGAACCTTTCCGCCCGACTCTTCGATCGACTGTATCTTCCGGATCTTCTGGCTCGTCGCATCGTTGTCTTCATGCGCACTGAGCCATTCCTGCCACTGTCCTCTCTCCGGCAGCCGGCTCCGCGCAACCAGGACGAGCTTCGCTCGCACCGTTCGGGCAAGATACTCCGCGAACACGAGGCCCATCCCGCCGAGTCCGCCGGTGATGAGATAAACGCCGCCTTCGCGCAAAATCGAATTGGTGATATCGGCCTGGGGCAGAGGTACATGTTCAATCGATTGCACCCACCGCACGGAATCGCGATAGCATACAGCGGCTTCTGTCGTCCGGACGCCGATCTCCTTGAAAAGCAATTGCGCGCAGTCCTGGACGGTCATTTTTTCCGTCAGATCAACGCTGGCGCAATGGATGTTGGTAAACTCCTTCCGCATCACGCGGCAGGGTCCCATCAAGAGTGCTTTGGCTGGAGAAATAACCTCAGTTCCGGTGACCCGATTGAGATCGTCGGAAACGATCTTGAGCTCGATGGGTTCGGCTGCAGCCTGGTCGCCGATGGATTGGACGAGATACAGCAGGCTGTTAAATCCCCTGCTGCGGACGAACTCGAAGGAATCCTCGGGGGACAACCGATCTCCGCGGGTAACGCACCACAAGTGAACAATCGTCCCCGGAGTGTGACCTGAGGCCTTCAGCTCCTTCCACAACCGCAGATAGTCCGCCTTTGCCTCAGGGTCTATGACAAATAAGTTCTCATTGATTTGCTGAAAGGTTGCCCCGGCTTTGACGGCGATGGCGCGCTGCCCGCTTTTCTCAATAAGTTCAACCAGCCTGGAGCCACATCCCCACTCATCGAGAAAGATCAAGGCAGGCAGCGCCCGCGTCGCGGATCCGCCGTCTTTGCCCATATCTGGAAGTGGTCTCTGTTCCCAGGATGGAACATAAAACCAGTCAGCGATGTTTGAGTTTCTTTCCGGCATTCAGGTTCACCTCACCTAAGTCTTAGGTCTGCTTTTGGACACTTCGATCGTGGCGTTGCGGTCAGTGTCAGCAAGCTGAACAGTCAAGTTTGCTAAAGCCACGCCGTCGGGCTTTTCACGCTCTCGCGCGTGCTTCGCGTCGCTTTTGCCCGCGGCTTTTACTTTCGTCAAACGATACGGGTTCGCGATTCTGCTGCCGCACCATTTCGCTCAGGGAATGGACGGTAGGGTTTTCAAACAGGCTGGCGATGGAGATTTCGATCGGGAATGTTTTCTTCAAGCGGGCCAACAGGCCTGCCGCCATCAGCGAATGACCGCCCAATTCAAAGAAATTGTCATGAATACCAACCGTCGACAGGCCCAGCAACTCTCTCCAAATCTCGGCGATGGCCTTTTCTGTGGGGTTTCCCGGAGCCACAAATTCACTGGATATCGCGGGCCTTTCATGCGCCGGTTCCAGTTCTGGTTCGACCGCCTTTACGGTGGCTGCAGCCGCAGTCGACTCCGTGCCGGCTCCGGCGAAGGTTCCGGTCAGTTCCTGCGGGGAAACAATCACCTGAGGAAGAGAGGAATCCACGATTCTTTCGAATGCTTCGATTCCTTCTTCGGGCGTGATCCCTTGCTCCAGGCTCTGCTCTCTTTGCCACTTGAGATGAGCTGGTATATCAGTGCTGACTCCCATCCCCACATCCCGCCACCCGGCCCAGTCCACTGAGGAAACATTCAACTCCGAATGGTGCTTGCGAGCGTAGAGGTCCAGGAAAGCGTTCGCCGCGGAGTAGTCGACGTTGCCAATTCCTCCCAGTTGCACGCTCACCGACGAGCAGAGCATGAAGAAGTCAGGCTTGGTCTCGCGCAAGAGTTCTCCCAGCACCACCGTGCCGAGCACCTTGGACGCCATGGTTGATGCCGCAGCCTCGGCCGTCTTGCGGCCGATCGCCATGCGATCCCCGCGAACGCCTGCAGCGTGGATCACACCATGAATCGCTCCGAACTTCTCGCGCGCCTGCATGAACACGTCGCGCATCTCGATGGCATTGGCGACATCCGCGCGCAGCACCAAAACCTGCGATCCTCGAGCTTCGATCGACTGTATCGCACGGATCTTTCGGCAGACATCATCCTCTTCGCCGTGCGATCGCAGCCAGTTCGGCCACTCTTCCTTCGCCGGCAGGCCTGTCCTCGAGATCAGGACCAGTTTGGCGCGGACTCGATCTGCCACGTGACCGGCCAAAGCCAACCCAATTCCGCCGAGGCCGCCAGTGATCAAACAAACTGCGCCTAGCCGCAAGGGCAGACTCTCAGGCTGAATTCTTGGCAGGGAGATATGTTCAAACGTCTGAACCCACCGATGGGTTCCCCGGTAAGCAATCACGGTGTCGCCACTCTTGGCGGCCAACTCCTTCATGAGCGACCGGGCAGATTCGTTGGATGAGCCGTCTTCAACATCGATGTTCGAGCACTGAATATTGAGATGCTCCTGCGAAGCGACCAGGCAGGGCCCGAGGACGATCGCCTTGGCGGGAGACAAAAACTCGTTTCCGGTGACTTCGTGCAGATAGTTGGAAACGACTTTGATCTGAACATTTGCAGCGGAAGATTGGGCGGCGATTGCCTGCGTCAGGAAAAGCAGGCTATTGAACCCCAGAACGCGATACCGCTCGTAAGCGTCGACAGGTGACGGTTCTTCCTGTTTGCTGCCGACGCACCATAGATGAACGATTGTGGCAGGAAGCTTGCTCGATGCCGAAAGCGCATCCCACAATGCCCGGTAATCGTGCTGTTCCAAAGGGTTGACCACGAAAGCGCCGTCGCCGCTTTGCTTGAAACCAGCACCGGCTTCCACGGTCGTCACAACTTGCCCATTGTGTCTCAGTAAGCCCGCTAAGTCTGCGCCCAGGCCTTGTTTGTCGAGAAAGAGCAAAACCGGACCATCGACCGGAAGCGGAACACGTGCGGCGCCGTTCCCCGTAAGGTCGGCTCGCTTCCAGGACGGCACGTAGAACCATTGATTGAAGTCAGGATTCCGTCCGTGTTGCTTCCGGACGGGCTCAATACCAGCTGAGTGCAGCACCGGCTCGATCCAGTACCGCTGACGCTCAAATGGATAGGTCGGCACAGGAACCCGGCGCCGGGTTTCGTCCTTATAAAAGCCGGTCCATTCCACGTCGACCCCATGCATCCAAAGTTTGCCCAGCGTGTTCAGCAGATAGGCAAGATCGGAACTCTGTTCCAAAGGATGTCGCACGGTTGACAGGACGACTCGCTTACCGGGTCCCTGCACGTGTTGCCGGGCACAGGTCCCCAAGGTGTTGCCCGGACCAACTTCGAGAAGAATCCGCTCGGGGTCTTTCAGCAGCTCCTGGACAGCGTCGGAGAAACGAACGGTTTGCCTCAGATTCCGTGTCCAGTACTCCGGCGCGGTCATTTCCTCAGGGTTTGCCCATGTTCCCGTGACCGTCGAAACGATTGGAATTTGTGCGGGATGAAATTCCACTTGCGCAGCCCTGACGGCAAAATCGGCCACGATCGGATCCATCATTTTTGAATGAAATGCATGCGAGGTGTGTAACAGCCGGCTGGCGATATCCCGTTGGGAAAGCGCCGATGCAAATCGGCTAACCGCTTCGTCTTCACCCGACACGACGCAGAGCTTGGGGCTGTTGACGGCAGCGATGGAGAGGTCACTGGGCAGGAAGCCCTCGACCTCGCTTGCCGCTGCGGAAACGGCCAGCATGGAGCCTCCCGGCAGACTCTGCATGAGGCCGCCGCGTGCACAGACCAATTTGAGGGCATCTTCGAGGCTGATGACGCCGGCCAGACATGCCGCGACATACTCGCCTACACTGTGCCCCAACAGAGCTGCGGGCTTGATTCCCCATGACATCAGGAGCTTTGCCAGCGCGTACTCGATGACAAAGAGCGCCGGCTGGGCAAGCAAAGTTCGCTCCAGCCTCTCCGACGCATCTGCAGGCGCTGACGCCCCGGGATACAGGACTTCACGCAAGTTGAGAGAAAGGTACGGCTGAATGATCTCGCAGCATCGATCGACCTGCCGGCGAAACTCGGGCTCCGCATCGTAGAGATCCGAGCTCATGTTGGCGTACTGCGAACCCTGGCCCGGAAACATGAACACGACGTCCATGTGACTGCTTTCCAGGTGGTTCACGGTCTGCCGCGCGGTGTCGGTTTCTCCCATCGCGGCGACCGCTTCCTGATGATTTTTGCAGACGAAGATCTGGCGATGCGGAAGGTCCTTGCGGCCCGTTTGCAGTGTGTACGCGATGTCAGCCAGACTCGAGCTCTGATGGCTCTCGAGATAGCTGCCGAGGTTCTTTCTCATTCTGTCCAGCGCCGCGGAGCTGTTTGCTGACAACGGCAACAACTGGAACGGCCGGCTTGGCCCGGATGGCTCAAGGACGGGAGGCTCCTCGAGCACGGCGTGAGCGTTGGTTCCCCCAATGCCGAACGAACTGATTCCAGCGATCCGCTTGCCGCTCTGAGGCGTCCACTGTGTCAGTTTCTGTTGCACAAAGAATGGGCTGTGCGGAAAGTCGATTGCGGGGTTGGGATTCTGATAATTGAGGCTGGGCGGCAGCTTCCGGTGTTGCAGCGCCAGAATGACCTTCAGGAAGCCGGCAACCCCCGCGGCTGCTCCCAGGTGGCCGATATTGGTTTTGACAGAACCGAGCCCGCAGAACTGCGTCTTCTGGCTGCTCTTGCGAAAGGCTTCAGTGAGAGCGGCAACTTCAATGGGATCGCCGAGTGGCGTGCCTGTGCCATGTGCCTCAATGTAACTGATCTCGTCGGCATCGACCGAAGCCAAGCTCATGGCGTCACTGATGACCGCAGCCTGCCCGTCAACGCTGGGCGCCGTGTAACCCACCTTGCCGGCGCCATCATTGTTGATGGCCGATCCGCGCACGACAGCACGAATGCTGTCTCTGTCAGTGAGTGCGTCAGGAAACCGCTTAAGCACGACAACGCCGGCGCCGCTTCCCGGCATCATCCCCTGCCCGGCGGCATCGAAGGCGCGGCAACGCGCATCGGGCGAAAGGGTTGAACCCTCCTCGTAAGCGTAAGCGCCGATTTGAGGAACCTTGATGGACGCTGCTCCAGCAAGCGCAACGTCGCACTCTCCGTTGAGCAGGCTCTGGCAGGCCATGTGGATGGCGACCAACGAGGTGGAACACGCCGTCTGGATGGTGAGGCTGGGTCCCTTGAGGTTCAACTTATAGGAGACTCGCGTGGCCAGGTAGTCATTGTCCGCCGCCATCAGCTTTTCAAGATAGTGAAGCGACTTCATCCGGCTGCGGGAAGTGATGAGATTATTCCGGAAATACGAATTTGTGCCGGTTCCGGCGAAGACACCAATGCGAAGCTTCGTCCGGTTTGCGTCGCAACCCGCGTCCTCGAGAGCCTCCCAGGCGCACTCGAGAAAGAAGCGGTGCTGCGGATCCATCAGCTCGGCGTCGCGCGGATTGTAGCCAAAGAAACCCGCGTCGAACAGATCCACATCCTCCAGCAGAACTCCGGCTTTGACGCAGTCCTTCGACTTGAGATCGGCGGGTTCCACGCCGGCCGCGAGCAACTGTTCGTCGGTAAAGGCGGTGACAGACTCCACGCCGTCACACAAGTTCTTCCAGAATTGGTCGAGATTCGGCGCAGACGGAAAACGCCCCGCCATGCCAATAACTGCAATCCTGTCCAGATCGTCACTGCCGTGCTGCATGTCCCGAATTCCTCGCTGCTTGCTGTGCGGCCAACTTTGAATGGGTGAGAACGATCGTCCTCATAAAGATTGCTGCATGAGCTTCATGCAGCCGAAACGAAGCATGCCGGAATGCACGCGATAACCCAGAGCAGTTTCCCAGGGCCATCAACACCCATTTCAGCCACAATGGTTTTAGCTACTGACTGGAAGATTGCCAGTCCGCCTTTGCCTTCGCCGCTGACGGCCATCCTTCCGCTCTTCGTCACTCATGAGAGTTTCGCTGGAAGCTTTCGATCCATTTCCCACGTGCTGCGCGAACGCCCGCACTGTCGGCCAGCGGAACATATCGACCAGCGGTATGGCCTTGTTGAGAGTCTGTTGCAGCCGGTTGTGGACTCTCAGCAGCAACAGGGAGTTGCCGCCGAGATCGAAGAAGTTGTCGTCCCGTCCGACCTTGACCGATCCCAGCACTTCCTGCCAAATCGCGGCAGTCTTCTGCTCGATCTCGTTCCCTGGCGCCGCATAGGCAACGGTGTGCGCCACCTCTGCCTTGGCGCTTGAGAGCTGCAAAGCCTTGCGGTCCACTTTGCCGTTGGCGGTTGTCGGCAGCTCAGGCAGCGAAACCCAGGACGCCGGGACCATGTATTCAGGAAGCCCCTGCTTCAAATAATCTCGCAGCTCAGCGACAGGCAGTTCTGGCCCCGCCGGAACAACGAACGCCACCAGTTGTTTTTCTCCCTGGTCGCGCACCACGACCACGGCCTCGCGCACCAATTCATGCTGCCGCAGTTGATTTTCAATCTCGCCCAGCTCGATCCGGAATCCACGGATTTTGACTTGAAGATCGATACGGCCGAGAAACTCGATATTCCTGCTGGGCAAATACCGGACCAAATCGCCGGTTCGGTACAAGCGCGCTCCGGCATTGGGACGAAGATGATCGGGGATGAACTTCTCTTGTGTCAGTTCGGGACGGTGCAGATATCCGCGCGCCAGTCCGTCGCCGCCGATCAATAACTCTCCAGGCACGCCGATAGGCACCGGCCGCAGATGCCGATCGACGATATAAAGCTGTGTGTTGGCAATCGGTGGGCCGATCAAAATCTGCTCCCCGCTGCTGATGCGGCTTACTGCCGACCAAATCGTGGTCTCAGTAGGACCATACATATTCCAGAGAGACGCGCATCGTGGCAGAAGCTCTTCGGCAAGCTGTTGCGACCAGGCTTCTCCTCCGCACAGGATCTTCAGCTTGGAGTGCCCTTCCCACCCGGACGCGAGCAAGATGCGCCAGGTTAAGGGAGTCGCCTGCATGATGGTCGCGCCGCTCGAGTAGAACACTTCGGCCAGCTTCGCGCCATCTGCTGCCGTCTCACTCGGCACAATCACGGTTTTCGCCCCGGTTGTCAGCGGCAACCAAAGCTCCAATCCGAAGATATCGAATGAAAGTGTAGTAACAGAGAGCAGGATGTCACTTTCATCGATCCCCGGCGCCCTTCGCATGGAGGCCAGGAAATTGACGACCTGCCTGTGCTCCACCGCGACGCCCTTTGGCTTGCCGGTTGAACCGGACGTGTAAAGCACGTAGGCCAATTGGCGAGAGTGCGCGGGAACCGCTGCGGGCGCCTGGCCGTCTAGTTGAAAATCGTCGACGCACGCGATTTGGCTCTGGTTGGCCGGAAGCGCCCCGAGCAGCTTCTTCGAAGTCACCAGGACCTTCGGCTTGGCATCGGCAACCATGAATTCGAGCCGGTCGTGAGGAAAGAGTACGTCGAGCGGGAGGTAGGCGCCGCCTGCTTTCAGGATTCCAAGCAAGCCGACCACCATTTCCAGCGACCGCTCAATATAGATGGCTACGACCGAATCCGGACCGACACCCAGCGTCCTGAGGTACTGAGCAAAGCGATTGCTTTGCTCGTCCAGCTCGGCATAGGTCAGCTGGGACTTCCCGTCGCTTCCATAAAACTCGATGGCGATCTCGTCCGGCGTCCGCTGGGCCTGGGCCTCAAACAGTCTATGAATGGCGGCGTCCTGCGGAAAATCGAGCTCCGTGCGATTCCACTCCACGAGCAACTGCTGTTTTTCTTCCGCGGTTAGAATCGGCAGATCGGACAGGCGCTGGGCGGAGTCGGACGCCACCGATTCGAGAATCGTCTGGTAGTGACCAAACATGCGCGCGATCCGGGAGTCGTCGAACAGTTCAGTACTGTACTCCGCTTCAAGCCAGATCTCGTCGCCGCCGTCGGTCAACATCATGGTGAGGTCGAATTTCGATGTCTGGCTCTCTGCCAGAACCGATTCCACCTTCAGCCCATCCATCCCGATGTATTCCAACTGCTGTTCGCGGTCGCGCCAGTTCAACATCACCTGGAACAGTGGCGAGTAAGCCAGATTGCGCTCCGGCCTCATCCTGTTGACGACCTCGTCGAAGGGTACCGACCGATGGGCGTAGAGATCGAGAGCGGCTTTCCGCACGCGAGACAACAATTCGCGGAAGCTGATGTCGCCGGAAAGCTGCGCGCGCAATACGTGCGTGTGCAACAGGAAGCCGATCACCGATTGCACCTCGGGCCGGTCTCGATCGGCCAGAGGAATTCCCAGAGAAATATCTTCAGTGCCCGTGTAACGGTACAACAGGACATCGAAGGCCGCGGCAAAGACGGTAAACAGGCTGTTGCGTTCCCTGCTGCTGCATTCGCGCAGCGCGGCCACCAACTCCGGGCCGATGCGGAAGCGCTGCCTCTTGCCCCGATAAGTTTGCACTGGAAGCCGGGGACGATCGGCGGGCAGTTCCAGCAAGTCGGGTGCTCCGCGCAGGTTCCCTTCCCAGTATTTGAGATCCTCTTCATAGCCGGCTTCCGCATCCCGCTTGGCCTGCCAAACGGCAAAGTCTCCATGCTGGATGGGTAAGGGCGGCAAGGCCAGGGATTCGCCGCGGCACAGCGCATGGTAGAGCGCTGAGAGTTCCCGCCACAAGATGCCTTCCGATCCCCAGTCGCAGACCAGGTGATGCATCATCAGGATGAAGACATGCTCTTGGGCTCCGGTGCGGATCAAGGTGGCCCGGATTCCCGGTTCGTTCTCGAGATGGTAGGGCCGGCGCGGCTCTTCGACCAGCAGGCGTTCGACTTCGGCATCCCGCTCCGCCGGGGGCAACGCCGTCAGATCGATGCGCAGGATGCGTAGTTGCCAGCTCTCATGAACCACGGCGACAGGCTCGCCCTTCGCCGCGTGAATGGTGCTGCGGAGGATTTCGTGCCGCTCAATAATGACGTTCAGAGCCTGCTCCAACGCGTCGACGTTCAGCTCGCCGACCAGCTTGATGCCCTCACACTCGTTGTAAAGCGGGACTCCGGGAACCAATTCCTGGAAGAACCAGATCCGTCTTTGCGCCGGGCTTAGCAGGTAGGTTGGTGAAGGATCGCGCCGTTGAATCGGCTGCTCGGCCGCCGGGGCGCTGACTTGCTGCTGCAATGCTTGTTCCCAGCCCGGCGAAGACTGCTCCGCGGAGACCTGGGCGCTGCCCGCTGCCAGAAGCCGTTGCCGCACGAGGGCCGCCTGCTGCGCCACGGTGGAATACTCAAAAAAGTCTGACAGGGAGAGCGCGATCGGCAGCTTGTCGCGCATGCGCGACAGGCACTGGATCGCCAGCAGCGAGTGCCCGCCCAACGAGAAAAAGTTGCTGTCGGGAGTGACCTCGGAGGTCTTGAGGACCTCCGCCCAGATCTCGGTAATGGTCTGCTCGATACCGGTGACTTCCGCCGGCTGCGTCGTTGCCGATGCCGCTGCCGCTTCAGCCGCTTGCGGAACCTTGTCGACCAGCCGCAGCCGCTGCACTTTGCCCGAAGGTCCCTTCGGCAGATCAGGCACAAAGTAAATTCGCGTGGGCGTCTTGAACTGTCCCAGCCGGTTCTCGCAGAAGGTGAGCATTTCGTTCTCGTCTACGGCCATTCCGGAGCGCAAGACAACGAACGCGACAACGTCCTCACCCACATAACGGTCGGGAATGCCGACCGCCGCGGCTTCAAGAACCGATGGATGCGATTCCAGGACCTCGTCGATCTGCTTGGGAGCGATGTTCACTCCTGCCTTGATAATCAATTCCTTCGATCGCCCGACAACAAAGAAATATCCATCCTGATCCTGATACGCCAGATCGCCGGTGTGGAACCAGCCGTCGGAATCCAGCACCGCCTGGGTTCCCTGCGGATCCTTATAGTAGCCCTGCATCAGGGCCGCGCCACGAATCAGGATTTCACCGGGCTCTCCTGGGGGGACATCGGCTCCATCGCGGTCAATGATCCTGGTCTCGAATCCCCAGGCCAGACCAGGCGAGCCGATCTTGTTCTCTCCCGGACGTTGCGGGTTGGAGAAGATATTGCCTGCTTCGCTCGAGCCCATCGCCTGAATCAGGTGCAGATCGAATTTGTCCAGAAACTCGCGGTGCAAAGAAGGAGACAGCGGCGCCGAGGATGACCGCAGGAACCGGATCCGCTGGAAGGTCGCTTGCCGCTCGGCAGCGCGCGGATCCTGCCAATCGAGCAACTGAGAAACGATCGTCGGCACGATGGCCGACCAGGTGCAACGATATTCCTCGAGCCAGTCCCAGAACTGGCTCACGCTGAAGCGATGCGGCACCACCACCGCGCCGCCGCTCATCAGCGTCGGAATCAGGGTGACGCATTCTGCGTTGATGTGATACAGCGGCAGCACCAGAAGCGACCTGTCCGTCTCGGTCAGCTGGTGCGAACTGATCGAATTCGCCCCATGCGCCAGGATGGTCCGCTGGGAGTGAACGGCCCCCTTCGGCTGGCCCACGCTGCCTGATGTGTACATCAGGAGTGCCGGATCTTCCGCATGCGTTGCAGGCAAGGGCAAAGCCTGCTTCCCTGTCGCGGTCCAGGTTTCCTCGGCATAGTCGTCTACGTCCGCGGAAATTACCTGGATAGTCCGGTCAACCCCGGCCAAGGCTTCCGCAGCCAATGCGCTGTGCTGCTGCTCGACGAACACCGCCTTCGCATCGCAGTGTTTCAAGGTATAAGTAAGCTGCGTGACGCCGGCGCGCGGGTTCAAGGGTACAGAGACCATCCCGCCGTATATGGTTCCCAGGAACAACTGGGCGGTAAAAAGTCCGTTCTCCAGCAGAAAAGCGACCTTGTCACCGCGGTCGAGCCCAAGCTCAAGTAACCGGGCTGCGATGGATCGCGATTGTTGCTGCAAGCTCGCGAAGGTAAGCACCTTGCCGGTGTCCGGGCTAACCAGAAATGGACTCTGGCCGCGCATCTCGGCCATCCGGTCGATGAGCTCCCGAATGGTCGTGACTTCTTCACTTGGGAAAGAGACGCCAGCCTCCGCCACAGAAGTGGGAGAACTCAGTGTCGTCTTTGACATGGTTTTTCTCCTTGAAAAACTACAGGGAAGCAAGGTATGAGCGCTAGCCGCCAGGGCATCGCATGGGTTGGCGACGCAGGATCAGATCGAATCAAACTGCGCGCGAGGACCTGAACTCGACTCGCTCAGGCAATGGGTCTTTCGTCTTCAACACTTGCCGCCCTTCCTCGATCAGATCCCTGATTTCCTCGTCCATGAATCCCTTTTTCCGTCGATCGGCGGCGGTGACAAAGCGGTCATAGAGCCCTTCCAGCTCTTCTTCCGTAAGCTCATATCCCATATCCTGCGCGCGCTGCTTGAGCGCGTGCCGGCCGCTATGCTTTCCCAGCACCAATTTGGTGGCTGGGACGCCTACAGAACGAGGATCCATGATCTCGTAGGTGGCGCGGTATTTCAGAAAACCATCCTGATGAATTCCCGCTTCGTGGGCAAAGGCATTGCGTCCCACAATGGCCTTATTCGGCTGCGGGCCAAAGGTGATGAGGGAAGCAAGCAGCTGACTCGCCGAATAAATCTGCTCGGCGCAGACTCCCGTGTAGTAGGGGTACTGGTCAGAACGCACCTTCAGAATCATGACGATTTCTTCCAGCGAACAATTGCCCGCCCGCTCGCCGATGCCGTTGACGGTGCATTCCACCTGGCGCGCTCCCGCGTCTACCGCGGCAAGGGAATTCGCGACCGCCAATCCCAGATCGTTATGGCAATGAGCGCTTACTAGAGCGGTGTCGCCCAGCGCGTCGACGATCCGCCGAATCAGCGCACCGTACTCCTTGGGCGTCGTATAACCCACTGTGTCGGGGATGTTCACAGTCCGGGCCCCGGCTGCAACCGCGGCCCTGGTGATCTGCTCCAGGAACTCCGGTTCGGTACGTGAGCCGTCTTCGGTGCAGAATTCCACGTCGTCCACGTAGCGCCGCGCCTGCTCAACGGCTGCGACGGCTTCCTCGACCACTTGCGCTTGAGCCTTTTTGAGCTTGTACTTCAGGTGAATTGGGCTCGTGGCGATGCAGGCGTGGATGCGCGGCCGCTTGGCATGCTTGAGCGCCTGGGCGGCACGTTCCACATCGGAGAAGCGGCAGCGCGCAAATGCGGCCACCCGGGCCTCGGGAAATTCGCGGCTCACCGCGTCGACCGCCTGGAAGTCCCCCTCAGAGCAAATAGGGAAACCAACCTCCAGGACATCGACACCCAGCTCGACCAATTTTCGGGCCATCAGGAGCTTCTCCTGGATGGTCATGCTGCAACCCGGGGATTGCTCGCCATCCCGCAGGGTCGTATCGAAGATGAGAATGCGTTCGCTCATCGTAGTTTCCATTCCGAACATCGTTAGTTGGCGCGTCCACCCGCGCCGAGGTGACTCACAAACTCACTCACTGGCAATTGGCCCGTGCGAAGCGTCCATCACCCACCCGATAAGTAACGGAGTCTCCGTTGATCTCGGCGAAAGCCAGCCGCGCACGCTCGCTCCCGTCTCCTTCAATGCGCCAGTTCCCTTGGCCATCGTCAACCAGAGACATGCGCGCGCGCTTCCGCCACCAATCGTTCACTTCTCCCGGTAGCGCGAACCACACGTTCTCCTGAGCCTGGAAATGCCGGACAAAATCAAGAAGCTGCTGGTACGTGCCCATTGGGCGCGGTTCCATCACATAGTCCGGATGCACCAGAAGGCTGATGAGGCCGTGCTTTTCGCGAATCAGTTGGGCTTGTTTCTTCCACAAATCGATCGAGAAGTTCTCCCATAGGTCGAAGAGCACATAATCCTGCACCGTGTTGAGAGGCAACTCCACAAGATCTCCCACAAAGTACGGCATCACGGTGCAGCAGCCGCCGGATTGCGCCTCCCATCGGCCAACATTCGGCACCGACATGTCGTACTCGAAATCCAGGGCTCCAAGCCACTTGAGATTGCGATACATCGCGCCTGAACGGAATCCCCTCGCGCCCATTGACTTGCCGTATTGATTGATCGCCTTTGCCCTGCGCAGGAATCTCTCGTGGTCCACAAACAGCCGGCCGTCATGGTTCAGGTCATGAACGTTAATCTCGAAACCACGATCGCGGATAGACGCCAGAAACTCCTCAGAAAGGGTGTACCGCTCCTCGGGAACCAGCTGGAACGAGCTGCGGAAACCCGCTTCGGCATCAATATCCATGAGTCGTGGACAAAAATCACGCCCCTTCGTCGTTTCGACATCGTGTGTAAGCATCGCGGCGCATGAACATCCGTCCGGCCAGAACCAGATAAACGGGATCGTTTGCAGATCCTGGGCGCGCATGGCCAGCATCAGAAGCGATTCGAGAATTCGTTCAACTGTCCAGTCGAGCGGCCAATCCGGAAAAGTAGCTTTGCTCTTCGCTTTCATGTAAACCCGCTGAATATGCTTTCGCGAGTCCTTGATCAAAAGCGGGCGAAGAGCATAGTACGCGGTACGAATGACAGAATCGACCGCCGAACGCTCATCGGGTTCAAAGGCGCGCTCATAAAGAAGGCCGCCTACCACCTCATCGGGGTCAAAGGGCAGCGATAGTCCATGACCGTTCATCGAAACGCTGTCCCACGTGTCGTAAAGTGGAGCAGCAGCTGAATTCGCTACGGGACCCGAAGTGCAACGGCCAAAACAGATCACATCCTTGCCAAATTGAAAAAATCCCTCAGCAGGAGGTAGGTCTGCCTGAACACAACACTGGGCCATCGATTCCGGCAGCCGGTATCGGTCAACAAGATTTTGAATTGTTCTATTCATCGACAATTCCTCGCCATGCGAAGGCCTTTCGCGCAATCCACGTTCCAGCGCAAGTCCGCAACGGCAACGATGCGCTCGGCAGGCATGAAAGTCCTTTCTCCGTCAAGAATGTGAGCCAGGGAGGGACATGATTTCTGCGTCCAGGCCGTCAATTAGTTCAACTTTTTCTTATTCTTCTTGTATGCACCTGACCGGTCTTCAAAAACGATATAGGCAGCAACAAACATCGGGGAACGCGGCAAATCGCGAGGATCTTCTACGCCCGCAGCTTCTCGAAACGCTGCCCGGACTTAACACCGTATGTTACCCGGATGCATTTGTATGGGGATAGAGATTCTTGTGTCCGGCGGTTGTTCGACAGTTACGTTGGTCAACGTGTTTGTAACGTTACGAGAATACTTTGGTCACGAATGGGGATAGAATCCTAGCTTTCCGTCGTGTCCGCCACAAGAGCTCGCTTGCCACGATTCTTGGTGAACACTTGATCGTAAGCAGCAAGGAGCGGTCCGACGGAGTGATCCCACGCCAGTTCGCTCTCCACACGCTTGCGGCCCAACTCGCCCATTCTTTGCCTCTCTTCCGGATGATCGAGCAGCCAGAGAATCTTGCGCGAGAAATCGGCCACCTGGTCCGTCGTGTCGCCGTAGAGAGAGGCTCCCTGAGCGCTGATCCTGCCTTCCTTCAGGTCAAACTGAACGATAGGCTTGCCGAGTGCCATATATTCCATGATCTTGATCATCGTGGAGATATCATTCATGCGGCAGGGCTTGTCCGGGTTGACGCAGACATCTGCAGTGGAAAGAATCTCCAGGAGTTCGCTATCCGGGATTCTCCCCGTAAAATTCACCGAATCTCCAAGATTTTTTTCACGATGAATCCTCTTGAGCTTTTCAATCTCCGGCCCGGAGCCGATGCACGTGAAATGAATGTCCGTGCGCCCCAGGCTCCTGATGTGCTCCGCCACATCAAGAAGAATATCCACGCTATCCTGTGCGCCCATAACGCCAACATATCCAATCAGATAGCGCTTGCCGTATCTGAGCGACGGATTTGCAGGAACTGCCTTGAAGGTCCTCAGATTGGGCCCATTTCGAACCACGAATACCTTATCCGGCGCCCGGCCGCCACGCGTCACAGCGATCTCCTTGTAACTCTCATTTGTAGAGATCACAACATCGGAGAAGTAAAAATTAAGCCGCTCAAGCCAGGCCAGCGTTTTGTATAAAAGATCCTTCCTCGCGTATTTCGCGAGATATAACTCCGGGTTTACGTCATGATGGTCAAAAATGTATTTGACTCCGAGGAGCTTGAAGGGCAGCGCCACGAGAAAAATGTCGTCCGGAGGATTGCATCCATGAATAACTTGAAATCCGCGGCGCAGATAGATCCACCACGAGTAAAGGAACTCCCAGAATAAAGCGCACCCATATTCCCATAGATACCCTGAAATGCCATCGCCGCTCTTGGGCATTGGATGACGGTAAATATGGAACCCCTCCGTGAATTCATATCCTTTGAGCCCCTTCCTTCGGGGGCACAGTACCGTAACTTCATAGTCTGCAGCTCGCAGCGCCACCGCTTCGTTCCAGACCCTTGGATCGGGAGGAACCGTTGCATTCTCTACGATGATCAGTACCTTTCTTTTCACACCGTCCTCTTTCGATCACAGATCTCTCTGTATAGGGCCCCGAGGGCGCTAAGCATCGTGGCCTGGCCCCAGTGCAGCGTTGGCGTCTTATTGACCCACCGCTTCGAATAGCGGCGATAGTAGAAATAGCCGGTGCTATCTTGCATATTCGCAATCGTCCAGCGAACAACTTTGAGCGCCAGTCCCAGCGCCTCCGGGTCGCGCTCAGAGAAGAAGACTAGTGTATCAATTGCCTGCGAGGCACATTGAATATCGAGAGGCAGAGTCTTGAAGTCATAATACCTCGGTGTTCCATCGGAGAGAAAGAAGGTCTGCTTCCAGAAGTCATAACCTTTCGTTAATACTTCATCAAAGCCGTGGTCGCCGGTGCCTTCCGCGTAGTGCTTGAAGCAATCCAGAACATAGCCGGTATGAAAATTATCGACCCAATGCTGATTCGGCTTTACGCCGTAAAACCAGGATCCATTGGGACGTTGATGTTCTGCCGTGTACCTTAGGGCGCTCTCAGCCAGCCTTCGATGCTCTTCATTTCTCGTATAAGAATAGGTGCGAGCCAGGAAGCCTCCGCCAAGGGTGTTCGAGTTATGCACCCAGGATGGCCCGCCGGGCGTATAGCCAATGGGCGCGCTGCCTGGTTGGGGATACCGGGTCAAGTCGCGAGCGATGTGCTCGCAAATGCTCACTGCAATCTGCAGATACTGATCTTCCCTGAAGTATTCATGCGCGTCGAGAAAAGCGTGGCCGATCAACGAAGTCCACACGACCGATGGAAGACCCTTGGGGATGCGGCCGCTCCGCGATACGTAGTCGAAGTGATTGCCCCAGCAGGGTCCGGAGTACCCCGCGGATGGATTGTCCATGAGCCATTGCAGGCAGGACTTGGCCCTTTCGGCCCACATCGGATCGCCCGTTGCCGCGGATAGTTTAAGAAAGCCGCGCGCAAAGAATCCCATCGCTTTAGTGGAGTAGGCTTTCTCGATGCCAAGTAAAGGCCGTAGGTTAATTGGAAATCGCCGCACCCCTTGCTGCAGTACCGTCAGCAGGTACCGATTTTCAAACATGAGGGGTCGCACAAATTTTGCGCTCAGCCCGTCAAAGGTGTCGTATCCCTGATACGCGTTCCCTTCCAGCCAGTTGAAAAGACGGAGAATGGCATCATAAATTTCGTTGGTTGTTAACTCTTCCTCATGGGAAGCCTTTAAATCTTCATCGGCAAGTACCGTCATATCGGTCTTTCTCCCTCATTGTTTCCAATGTACGTGGGGCTTACGGAGTGTTGGCCTGGGCGGAGTTGCGTCGCAGACGAAAGAGCACAGCGAGCAGGTTGCTTGAAAGGCTTTGTCCGCCATTGCGCCTGAAAAACTACCAGCAGATGCCTTCGTATTTGTTCTCCTCGCTGGACAAATCGGCAATGCGGACGAAATCAACAACGACTTGCCCGGCGCGGGTCAAGGCAGGAACCTGCTTGAACTCTGGATCGCCATTTCCGATCACGATCGTCTGAGCATGGTCCAGGACAAGCTTCATGCTGTCAACCATCAGCCGCGAAATATGGGGGATGCGATTCAGAATGAAGTCGCGATTTGCGCCCACAAGCGAGGCGATTCTTACGTTTCTGTCGTAGATCCGCAAATCATAACCCTTGCCAATCAGGCGTTCGATGACCTCAATCAGAGGACTCTCGCGAAGATCATCCGTGCCTGCCTTGAAGCTGAAGCCCAGAATGCCAATCTGTTTGTGCCCGGCTTTCAAGACGAGGTCGATGCCACGCCGGACCTGCAGCTCGTTGCTGGGGAGAATCGAACTCAGAATCGGTGTTTCGATATCGAGGGTCCGGGCTTGGTAAGCCAGGGCGCGCAGATCTTTCGGAAGACATGACCCGCCAAATGCGAAGCCGGGCTTGAGGTAAGCACTCGAGATATTCAGTTTCCTGTCCTGGCAGAAGATGTCCATGACCCGGTGTGAATCAACGCCGAAAGTCTTGCTCAGATTTCCAATCTCGTTCGCGAACCCTATCTTCAAAGCGTGCCAGCTATTGTCGATGTACTTGACCATTTCGGAGATTTCGAGCTCGGTCCGAATGAGCGGTGCGTCCAGCATGCTGTACAGCTCGGCAACCGTCTCCCCGCTGCGCGAATCCAGCTGCCCGATTACAGTTTTCGGCGGCGCATTAAAGTCTTTGACAGCTGAGCCTTCGCGGAGGAACTCGGGGTTGTGGCATACGCCGAAATCTGTCCCCGCGCGCTTTCCTGATGTTTCCTCGAGTATGGGGATGATGATCTTGCGAACCGTGCCCGGTAAGACAGTGCTGCGGATCGCAATGATGTGCCAATCCTTCTTTATCTTGAGAGCGGCGCCAATCTCCTGACAGGCGCTGCGCATATACCGCAGATCCAGATTTCCATTCGACTGGCTGGGGGTTCCGACACATACGAACGAGACGTCGGTTGATAAAATCGCCTCGGTCGAGTTGTCGGTCGCACGGAGATTCCCGTGCGTAACCGCGGCGGAAATCATTCCGTCGATATCCGCCTCGATGATGGGCGACCGCCCGCTGTTAATCAGCTCTGCCTTGGTTCTAACTGGATCAACACCGATGACTTCGTGTCCCTGGCTGGCAAAGCATCCTGCAGAGACTGTGCCCACATAACCTAAGCCGAATACACTGATTTTCAAATGCCTCTCCTTTTCAGAGGAAGACGAATCGTGAGCTGTCCCAGAGGTGGAGTGCGCCCCATGTTTGCCCAACCGGGCGACCAGCCGCCACCGATGTATGTGGTGCGTTCTGCGGGCATCGGTTCGACACATCCGGAACCAGCGCTCGCTGCGAACGGTGGCGAATTGATCTTTGAAGCTGGCCCGGCTTTCGTTGGATTGTTCAGTTGAACCCGCGCCCAAATTCGTCCATGGACGCGACTTCTCTCTTCTGAGACGGTTTTTCAGGGCGGACCTTGCTGTCCGTCGAGGATTTCAACCGTCCAATTCGAGTAGCGGAATCCTACGATGGCCACGCTTGCTGCACGTTTGCTAACTTTGCTTGGGATTCCCGGTCATGATCGGTCAGGTTCAGAAAAACCGAGCCAATGGATACCGCAGAGTCGACTCGGACTTCAGGGTCCGGGCGACAGGCGTACAATCGGGTTAGGAGTCCGGAGACCAATGGCGACGCCATGGTCCTCGCACCGATATCTTGTGGCGTTCTGAATCTTGTGCACAACT
>Ga0181535_10001372_pt1 | contig 32046 bp, 26 predicted proteins | sample PEATcosm2014_Bin_44_FD_119774 | JGI IMG/M metagenome (GOLD analysis project Ga0181535, IMG submission 119774) | Peatland microbial communities from MTU Mesocosm Facility, Houghton, MI, USA - PEATcosm2014_Bin17_30_metaG | ecosystem: Environmental > Terrestrial > Soil > Wetlands > Peat | place... | reverse complement strand
CTGGACCTGGTGATCGGCAGCGTGCACAGCCACATGAACCAGGAATCCGCCGAGATGACCGACCGCCTGCTGGCCGCCATCGAGTGCCCGCACCTGCGCATCCTGGGCCATCCCACCGGCCGCATCCTGCTGCATCGCGATCCATTCCCGTTCGATTTCGACAATGTTGTTACCGCGGCCGTCGCGCATGGCGTGTGGCTCGAGATCAACGCCAGCCCCGAGCGCCTGGACCTGCATGGTCCGCTGATCCGCGCCGCCCAAGCCAAGGGCGCGCGTTTTACCATCTCCACCGACGCCCACCATCCCCAGCACCTGGCCAGCATGCGCTACGGCGTGACGATGGCGCGGCGCGGCTGGCTCGCCAAAAGCGACATTATGAATACGCTGCCGGCGGACAAATTTGCCGCCGCACTCCAGAAGAAATCATGAAAATCACCTCTTCCCGCGAAGTCTACAAATGCAATCTATTCCGAGTGACCGAGGACCGCGCGTCCGACCCGAAAACCGGCTTCAAGATCAGGCGCTCCATCGTGCGCCATCCCGGCTCGGCGGTGATGATGGCGGTGGATGACCGCAAGCGCATCCTCCTGGTGCGGCAGTACCGGCTTCCGGCCGGGCGTTATCTGTGGGAACTGCCGGCCGGCCGGCTGGATCCCGGCGAGACGCCGCTGCAGGCCGCCAAACGCGAGTTGATCGAGGAAACCGGCTACCGGGCGAAGCGCTGGACCAGGCTGGCATCGTTTTTCGTCAGCCCCGGCTTCGTGGATGAGCGCATGACCATCTACCTTGCCCAAGACCTGATCGCCGGCGTAGCGACACCGATGGACGACGAGCGCATCGAAGCCCGCTGGTTCCCCGCCCGCGAAGTGGAGCGGATGATCGACACCGAAAAAGTGGTCGACGCCAAAACGATGGTGGGGTTTTACCGCTGGAAGAGCAAGTAGCTCTGGTTGCCTGCACACCGCTGCCCTTCGGTAGCGCCGTCGGTCTTGCCGACGGTGCCTTGCGTCTTGCACGCGCGTGAAAAACACCGGCCGCAAAACCGCCGGCGCTACCGCTGAGCGGAGGGTAGTGCGCCAATTGTTTAGCGGATGGCTAAGCGGAGCCATTGGCCCTCGCGGAGTGGCCGGCGGGTACAATAGCGGCAAGCGGCCGTCGTGAAGACCGCCGCGCCGGAATCGCGCCGCATGCGTACGCTTGTGCTTTCTTTGTTGGCGATCGTTGTGCTGCCGGCTGGCAGACACGCGATGGCGGCCGATGGCGCCACCTCTTTGATCGAGGCTGTATCGCGGGCCGCGGGCGACGCTGTAAGCTGGGAGGCTTCTGGACGACTCGTGACTCAAGAGTCCGCGGACGGTCCAGCCCTGCAATCCGATGCGACCTTTCGTATTGTGATCGAGCGGGTGCCCACCCAAAGAGCGCGTATCGAGATCACCGACGTCCCAGCTCCGCTCGTGCGCGTGTGCGACGGCTCCGTGCAGTGGGGCTACCAACCTGCCGCTAAACAATTCTGGACCGTGAATTACGCGCGGATCGACGCGTGCACCGAGCCGTTCAACGAATGGCCCCATCTGGTGGCCGACCTGCACGATCCGGCAATCGTGGGCCAGGATCAACTACACATCGGCGACAGGGTCATCGATTGCATTGTGGTGAGCGGCGATTACGTGGAGCCGGAGGCCAGCCGTTCCGGCAAGCGCACACTCTGGATCGACGCGGGGACGAAGACAATCTCGCAATATCGGGTGGAGCGCGGTACGACTGGTCTCGCACGCCAGGCGGAGCCTGCCGTCCGCATCTACACCCTGCTTCGCCAAACGCATGACAGCGCCTCGCAGCCGGGCGACTTCGCATTACAAGCCCCCCTGGGATCCGAGAAGCTCGAGCGTGCTCCGGCCTTGCGCCTAGGTGACGGTGCACCTCTGCACGTCACCGCGCCGGTCGTCATTTTCAAGGCCGCACCGGAGTATACCCATGAGGCCCGGCGTAGCCGGATAGAAGGAACGGTCGTTCTCTTTGTGGAAGTCGGCCCAGACGGTACGGCGCATAACATCAAGATAATCCACTCGCTCGATCCGGGCCTCGATGAAAAAGCGATCGAAGCGGTGAGGAAATGGAAATTCCTGCCTGGCGAGAAGGAAGGTGTACCGGTGTCAGTAGCGGCGCAGATCCAGGTCAATTTCCAGTTTGTGGAACACCTGAAAAGGCAGTGACCGGCGCGATTGAACCCTGGCCTGCGTTGTCGAACCTATCGCGCCGCCGCCGTGCCCGTCGTGGCCCCTCTCCGGTAGATCACCGTCCCGCCGGTGCGCGCCACCTCCTGATACCTGCTGAGCCAGACGAGTAAGTCGGGATAAGTGCCGATGGCCAGACGCGGATTATAAGAGCCAAGCCCATCCAGAATGAAGGTGGGCGCACTGTGCGTTAACTCCGCGCGCCGTTCGCGCGGGGCTTCGGTTTCGGCCGGCGCCGATTGCGTCAGGTGCCGGTCGGCAGGGACGCCGCTCAAAGGTTGGGAATCGAGGTATATGGTGGCGGCGGGCAGGCGTGTGTAGGCGTAATCCTCCGGCCGGTATCCCCAAACAAAGAGCGTGTCGCCGGGCTTGGCCATGGCGCGGACCAGCGCGGCGGCGGCGCGGCTGTCACGATCCATCGCAGTGTCACGCCAGTCCTGGTTGCGCGCCGCGGCGACGTACGTTGGTGCGAAGCGCACCACCGGAATCAGCAGCAGCAGGCAGATGGCAGCGCGCTGCCAGCCCTTCAGCAGCGTGAAGCCGCGCGCAGCCAGCATCACCACCACCGGCAGCAGCAGGAAATAGTAGCGCGGGAAGAAACGCATGCCCGCCGCCACGCCGGCGAGCGAAATCAGCAGCCACGCCAGCCAGCGGACGGCGTTCGGAGCCGCGACCGTTAGGGAGCGGTGGGTGCCGCTTAACGAAGATACTCCCCGTTTGATCCAGCACCAGGCCGCCGCCGTCACAAGCGCCGCATGGAAGCCGGCCCAGGCCAGAGTACGCAGTATGCCGTTACGTACCGGACCACTCTCGAACGGGCGGGCGGCGTACAGCCGCCCCCACCGCCAGACTTGCTCCCCATAAGCTGCCAGAGCGCCGGTGCCCGCCAGCCACGCCAGCATCACGGCGCTCACCGCCGCGAAACCGCCAGTCATCGCCACGATCCCCGCCGGATTCCAAAACACGCACACCACGGCGACCAGCGCTCCCTTGGGGTTGATCCAAAACGCCACCGCGGCCAGCGCACCGCTCCAGAACGGACGCCGCGGCGCCAGCCAGACCGCCGCCAGGTGCGGCGCCAGCATCAACAGGTCCGATGCCACCGGGATCGCCGCCGATGGGAAATCGAAGCACAGCGAAAATCCTAGCAGGGCCGCCGCCCAGCGTCCCTCGCGGTCGCCCCGTTGCTCGCGGCCGAAGGCGTAGGCGATCCAGCACGCCAGCAGCGCGTAGATCGCGCCGAACCACCGCAGCGGCCAGCCCCGCAGCGCCCCGAACAGCAGGTACGCCAGCGGCAGCAGCGGTGGCTTGTCGAACCAAACGCCGCGATAGAGTGCGTGGCCGTGCAGGATCTGTTGCGCGGCAGCCAGCGGATAAGCGTCGCCCTCCCACAGAATGCCCGTGTGGCACATCCGCGTGGCCAGCAGCCCGGCGGCCAGTAACCACCAGAACGTTCGCGATTGGCGCAAGGTCACCTTGCAGTATAGACCGAGTGTGGCGCACGCACTCTTGCGTGCAGCGTCCCCACTCCTGGGGACGCTCGGGCGCGGCGGACAGACAGTCCCCATGAGTGCGGACACGGCACGTTGAGAACGTGCTCCACAACCTCGGGCCGAATCTGGAGTTGAACGCCCCCCTCCGAACCGCTATATTAGGCAAAGAAAAGGCGAAGCGTGGAGGACATCCAGCTACAACTCGCCGCCCTGCGCAAGCGGCTGGCGCGCATTGACCGCAAGTACGCCGGCGCGCCCGCTGCCCCGCCGCGCGCCTTGCCGTCCGCCGGCTGCTCCATCGAGCAGTTGGTCTCCGGCGAAGTGGTGCGCACACCCCACGGCGAGCACTTCGAAACCGAAAAGCTCTGGGAGCGCCACCGCCGCCACGGCAGCGTCGATATCTCCGATCTCGCGGAGCTGCCCGCGGATCTGCTCGATTCCCTCTCGGGCGGCGCGATTCCGGCCAGCGCGCCCGCGCGGTGGGCATTCCTCGATACCGAAACCACCGGCCTCGCCGGCGGCACGGGCACTTGCGCCTTCCTGGTGGGCGTTGGCGCCATCGAGCCTGCCGGCTTCCGCCTGCGCCAGTTCTTCATGCGCGATTACGGCGAAGAAGCGTCGCTGCTCTGCCGCCTCGCCGAGCATCTGTCGCAGTTCGACGTGCTGGTCACCTACAACGGCAAGGCGTTCGACCAGCCGCTGCTCGAAACCCGCTTCCGCATGTGCCGTTCACAGGGCGCGCCTCCCCATCCCTTCGGCCGCATGGAGCACCTCGACCTCCTGTTCGGCGCGCGCCGCCTGTGGAAGCTGCGCCTGGAAAGCTGCCGCCTGGTGGACCTGGAAAACCAGATCCTCGGCGTGGAACGCCAGGGCGATCTGCCCGGCGAGATGATCCCGCACTGCTATTTCGAATATTTGCGAACGCAGCAGGCATTCAAGCTCGTGCCCATCCTGCACCACAACGCCATCGACATTCTCTCGCTTGCCTGCCTGACGGCGATTGTGCCGTTCGCCTTCCGGTCGCCGGGCGCTGCGATGCTGCGGCACGGCGCGGATTGGATCGGACTGGCGCGCTGGACGCAGCAGGCCGGGCGGCGCGAGGAAGCGCTCGCCCTGTTTCGCCGCGCCATCGATGCGGGCTTGCCGGACCACCTGCTGTTCCGCACGCTCTGGGACGTGGCCGCGCTGGAAAAGCGCCTGGGCCACATGGACGCGGCGGTGGCGGCGATCACGAACCTTGCCGGCGAGCGCAATCCATTCCGCCCCCAGGCGCTGGCCGAGTTGGCCAAGCACTACGAGCATCGCGAGCGCAACCCCGCCATGGCGCTGGAGATGACGCGGGCCGCGCTGGCGATCGACGATTCCCCCGCGCTCCGCCGCCGCGAGCACCGCCTCCAAACCCGCCTCGCCCGTCAGGCGGCGAAGCTGGCGCTATAGTTTCACCTCGAGAGGTTATAAATCAGCCCGTACGGATCCTTGACGTAGCAGCGCGGAAAATCCGGCTCATCCTTGACGATCTGGCAGCCGCTTTGCACGAGCCGCCGCCTGGCTTCTTCGACATTGCCGACCGTCACTTCCAATACTGGCCCCAGCGCCGGGCCGCGCTCAATGAATAAGTTGATGTGTTTGCCGTGCAGGCTGATCATGTCCGGCTGCTCGTCGGTGATTTCGAATCCGAGCTGCTGGACGTAAAAAGACGCCGCGGCTGCTGGGTCTTCCGCTTGGATCAAAATATCCGTGCCGAATTTGTTTGCCATATTGGTTCGCTCCTGTCGTTGGGCGCCGTCGCGCAGGTAGGACAGACCATCGCCTTTCGTGGTCTGTCACGCCTCGCCAACGTGCGAACAATGACAGACGACAAAAAGCGATCATCTGTCCTACTTACTTTCAGATCGCACGCCCGATGATCTCCTCCAACTCCTCGCGCGTCAACTGAATCGGGTTGCCCTTCATGCTGCTGGCCTCGGCGGCGCGGGCGGCCAGAACCGGAATGTCGGCTGCCTTCACTCCGTAAGCCCCAAGCGGCGGAATTCCGAAGCGACGGCACAACGCTGCGACCCATTCGATGCCGTCGGCCGCCTCCGCGTGCGGCCGCCCGGTGAGCAATCGCGCCACTTCGTCGTACCGGCTGAGCGCCCGGTTCTCCGGCGCGCGCCGCCGCAGGGCCTCCAAGTTGATGGCCATCGCCGGCGCCAGCAGCGCCGCGCAGACGGCGCCATGAGGCGCGAGAAACATGCCGCCCACCGGCGACGCGAAACCGTGCACCGCGCCCAGACCCGCGTTGGCCAGCGACAGTCCGCCGAGCAGGCTGGCCCAGCACATGCCGCGGCGCGCTTCCTCGTCCCCGCCGTTTGCCCACGCCCGCGGTAGCGCATCGGCGGCCATGCGCAGGCCTTCCACCGTGTACAGATCCGTCATCGCGTTGGCGCGTACCGAAACATAAGGCTCGATCAGTTGCGTCAGGGCATCGAGCCCGGTCGATGCGGTCAGCGCCGGCGGCAAATCCAGCGTCAGTTGCGGATCCACCACCGCCAGCCGCGGCAGCAGGTGCGGGCTGCGCAGGCTGGCTTTCACGCCACGTTCGGGAGCAGCCAGCACGGCATTGCGCGTGACTTCCGAGCCGGTGCCGGCAGTGGTGGGGATAGCGATGAACGGCGCTGACGGCTGTCGCAAAGGCTGCCCGCGCCCCACCACCTCAAGGTAGTCCAGAGGCTCGCCCGGATTGGTTAGCATCGCTGCCAGCGCCTTGCCGGCGTCGATGGCGCTGCCGCCGCCGGAAGCAATCACGACGTCGCAATTCTCGCCGCGGGCCAAAGCGGTCCCGGCTGCAACGGTATCGATCGCCGGCTCGCCCGAAACGCGAAACGGCACCACAGTGAGACCGGCCGCTTCGAGTTCGCGCGCCAGCGCCGGCGCGCGGCTCGCGCTCCCGGTGACCAGCAGCACCCGCCGGCCCATGGCCGCTGCCGCCGGAGCCGCCTGGCTCGAGGCTCCTTCGCCAAAAACAATCCGCCCCGCCGTCGCGAATTCGAAGGCCATAACCTCTACCAGGTTCCCTCTACCATTCACCGTCGGCCGGACTGATCGCGCGGTACAACTGCCGCGTGCGCGGCTCGGCAAACATGTCGGCCGTCTTCGCGGCCCAGACCTGGTAGTGCGCCGTCTCCTTGTGCGCCGCCTGCGCAGCCGCGTCCTTATACACTTCATACAGCAGGAAACGCGTCGGATCGTCGGCCTGCTCGATCACGTCGAACCGCGCCACGCCCGGCTCCAGCCGGCTGTTGCGGGCATTTCCCAGAGTGGCTTCCCGAAAGGCTTGCGCCGCTTCCGGCTTCACATGCACGTGCACACACAGGATCAGCATAAGAATGGCTCTCTCCAATTATCGACAAACTCGGCCGGCTTGATTCGCCGGCAAGGCATAATGAGTTATGCGGTTTTCCGGCCTTTTGGCCCTGGTTGCGCTGGCGGCAGCGCCCCTGGCGGCGCAGGAAAAGTGGCGCCTGGTCTGGCACGATGAGTTCGACGGGCCGGCCGGCGCGCCGCCGGACGCCACCCTGTGGGCGCCCGAAACCGGCACCAAGGGCTGGGGCAACCATGAGATGGAGCAGTACACCAAGCTGGGTGAAAACGCCATGCTCGATGGTCAGGGCCACCTGGTGATCCTTGCCCAGGCGAAGCCAAACGGCGTTTATACCTCAGCCCGCCTCAAGACGCAGGGCCTGTTCAGCGTGCTGTACGGCAGAATTGAAGCCCGTATGCAGATTCCCTACGGCCAGGGAATGTGGCCCGCGTTCTGGATGATGGGCGCCGACTTTCCGGAAAAAGGCTGGCCCGCCTGCGGCGAGATCGACATCATGGAGAACATCGGCAAGGAGCCGTTCAGCATCCACGGCACCGTGCACGGCCCGGGCTACTCCGGCACGCACGGTATAGGCATCACCGTGACTCTCCCCACTGGCCGCCGCGTCGCCGATGACTTCCACGTCTTCGCCGTGATCTGGGAGGAAGACAACATCCAGTTCCTGCTGGACGGCGAGCCCTATTTCCATGTCACGCCGTCTCGCCTGCCCGCCGGCGCCACCTGGGTGTACAACCATCCGTTCTATCTGCTCCTCAATCTCGCAGTCGGCGGTGACTGGCCCGGCCCGCCAGACACCACCACGGAATTCCCGCAGCGCCTGGTGGTCGATTACGTTCGCGTCTACGCCGATGCCGACCGCCTGCTGCGCCGCCCGCAGTAAAGGGCCGGCGCCTCCGGTTATTCCTCCCGCAGCGCGACGATCGGATCTACCCCCGTGGCGCGGCGCGCCGGAATCACAGTGGCGGCAAATGCGGTCGCAGCCAAAATCACGGCCACGGCGCTGAAGGTGACGGCGTCGGTTGCGGTGATATCGAACAACAAGCTGGCCATGAGCCGGGTGAGCGCCAAGGCACCGATCAGGCCCGCTCCGATGCCAAGCGCCGCCAGTCCCATCCCTTGGCGGACCACCAGACCGATGATGTTGCCCGGTTGCGCGCCCAGCGCGACTCTCAAACCGATGTCGTGCGTGCTTTGCGAGACCAGGTAGGACATGACGCCATAGGTGCCGACCGCCGCCAGCAGTAGGGCGAACGCCGCGAACGCACTCAGCATGGTGGCGGAGAAGCGCTGGCGGGCCAGCGAACCGTAGAGCCGGTCCTGCATGGTGCGGATTTCATAGACGGCAACGCTGGGGTCGACGGCGTGAATTTCGCGGACCACCGCGCCCGACAGCGCGGCCGCATCTGACGACGTGCGGACCACCAGATACATTCCATTATCCGGCTGCTGCTGGTGAGGAAAATAGACTACGATCTTGCCTTCGCTCGCCAGACCGTAATGCTTCACCACTCCCACTACACCGACAATCGTCATCGGTTTCTTGGGATCGAACCACAGGTGCTTTCCGATCGGGTTGTCATGGGGCCAGAAGCGGCGGGCGAACTTTTCGTCGATGACGGCCACCTGCTGGCCGGCGCTGTCGTCATGCTCGTCGAAAAACCGGCCCTTCCGCAGCGGGATCTCCAGGGCGCGAAAGTAATCGGTGCTCGCGACGCGCAGATCTACCTGCAGCTCCTGCCCCGGCGGCGGCGTGTAACCCTCCACGCTGATCTGTCCCCATCCCACTTCTCCGGTCAGCGGCAGCGCGGAAACGAGACCCTCGGTCTTCACACCCGGAAGGTGCGAGACGCGGTCTCCGATGGCCTGGAAAAACTGGACGACCGCCTTGTCCTCCCGGTACTTCGGGCCAACCGGTGTAACCCGCATGGAAAGCACGTGCTCCGGGTTGAAGCCCGGTGGGACATCTTGCAGGCGCGCGAAGCTGCGAATCAACAGGCCGGCCCCGATCAGCAGCATCAGCGAAAGCGCCAGCTCACAAACCACCAGCAGCGAGCGCAGGCGGTTTCGCGCCAGGCGCAGGCCGCCATCGGTCTGCCCACTGCGCCCACCTGACTTGAGGGACGTGATCAGGTCCACCTTCATGGCCCGCCACGCTGGCGCAATGCCGAACAGCACGCCCGTCGCCAGCGACACTCCAAATGTGAAGGCCAAAACCGCGCCGCTGATTCCGATATCTTCCAGCCGCGGGATATTTCCCGGGTTGAGTGTGGGCACGGCGTACAAGGTCACCCCGGCAATCACCAGCCCAGCCGCGCCGCCCATTACTGCCAGCAACAGGCTCTCGGTGAGCAACTGCCGCACCAGCCGCTGCCAGCCAGCGCCTAAAGCGGTGCGAATGGCTACTTCTTTCTGGCGCGCCACAGCGCGCGTCAGCAGCAGATTGGCCACGTTGGCGCAGGCAATCAGCAGCACCAGCGCCACCGACCCGAGCAAGACCAGAAGCGCGCGGCGCACGTCGCCCACCACCTGCTCCTGCAGCCCGACTACGGTCATGCCGAACGTGCGATCGCGCTTGTCCTTCTGCCGGACTCGGTCCGCGATGATATCGATATCCGCCTGCGCCTTTGCAACCGACACACCGGGCCTCAGCCGCACCATGACGTTGTAGTTCTCGTCGCCGCGCCGGTTCACGGCGTCGGCCCCCAACGGCAGCGGCAGGAATACATCCGCCTTGTCCATCGGCCCCTCGGAAGGCATTACCTCGGAGTTGAGCCGGAACTCCGGACGCAGCACGCCGGCCACGGTGTACTGTGTTCCGTTGAGGGTGATGCCCTTGCCCACAATCGCCGCATCGGAGTTGAACAGCCGCGCCCAGGTTCGGTAGCTGAGGACGGCCACCGCAGGCTTGCCTGGCTTATCCTCCTCAGGCAGGAGCGACCGCCCCAGCAGCGGCCTGGCGCCGAGCATGTGCAGCAGCGTGGAGGAGGCCCGCATTCCGTCGACTCGCTCCGGCTGCTCGCGGCCGGTGAGCGTCATCTGGCCGAGCCGTGCAATCGCCATCTCCGCGAAAGAATGATTCTCGTTCTGGATGTCGATGTACTGCCCGGGCGAGGGCCAGTCGCGGAAGATGCCGATGCCGGGGGAATGCAGCCAGATGTTGGCCAGCCGTTCCGGCTGCGGGTACGGCAGAGGACGAAGCAGTAACGCGTCCACCACGCTGTAGATGGCGCTGTTGGCGCCGATGCCGACCGCCAGGGACAGGACGATGACGGCCGTCAGGCCGGGGTTCTTGCCCAGCATGCGCAGCGCATAACGGAAATCCCGTAACCACAGTTGCATGTCGGCTCCGTGCGATTGGGTCCATGATATCCCACGCCCGGCATGCAGGACCACGCCTCAAGGCGCCCAGACCAGGCGGCCTTCAACGCGCTGTCGCAGCCCTTACAAGGACCGGCGGCCCGTTGGGGCCGCGCATGCCAGGCCCGGTTTAGCAGTGCACGGCGACGCGGTCAGCGTGCGCAGCGGAATTTCAGGAAGCGTAGTAGCCTTCCCTGGATTGCACCACCAGGTCCTTCTTTTTCGTGGTCAGGTGGATGTGCCGGTACGCCGCGATGTCGCCCGTCTGGTCAGACGTGTAACCAATGCTGTACTGGCTGCGGAGATCCTCTTCGATCTCGGCGAACACTTTGTCGATCGGCAGGTGGTGGGAAACCTCGATGAATCGTCCGCCGGTTTCGCGCGCGATCTGCTCCAGCACCTTCTTGCCGTCCCCGCGATTCCCGCCGCCGTTGGGGTAGCCGCCACCGCCGCCGGGATAGCCGCCGCCTGGGTACCCGCCCCCCGGATATCCCATCCCTCCGCGCCGTCTTCCCATGCCGGGGCCAAAGCCGTTGTTGCCGAACGCGTTGGGATCCGCAAATAGAATCGAGTACACCAGGGTATCGGCGCGCTGCGCGGCGGAAATTGCTTCGAAGAGCGTGCTCTTGCTTCCGCGGTCTACGCCATCGGTCAGCAACACCAGGGCCTTGCGGCCTTTCTGTTTGCGCATCACCTCATCGGAGGCCAGCAGCACAGCGTCATAAAGATGCGTGCCTCCGCCGTGCCGGCTGCCTCCCGAACTGGTGTCGTCGGGCGGATATCCGCCGCCGTGCTGACGCTGCAACTGCGGCTCATTCACCTGCAGTTCGTCCAGCGCCTTCTGCAGCTTCTCCCGGGACGGCGTCAAGTCCTCGAGCAGCTCCACTTCCTTATCGAAATGAATCACAAACGCCAGGTCGCGGTCTTCCCGCAGCACCTGGGTCAGGAAGCGCTGGCTGGCGCTGCGCTCGTCGCTTAGCACGTTGCGCTGGCTGCCGCTGGTGTCCACCAGCAGCCCGAGCGTCAGCGGCAGGTCGGTTTCTCTGGCGAAGTAGCGAATCACCTGCGGCCGGCCCTCTTCGTCCAGCACGAAGTCTTCCTTGTTCAAATCCTTGACGATCTGGCCCTTCTTGTCCCGCACGGTGGCGAAGATGTTCACTACCTTGACTTCCGCCGTGTATGTGGGCGGCGGCTGGCCGGGCGCCGGAGCCGCGCCCTGGGCCGGGGGTGGCGTCTGCGGGCCGGCCGGAGCCGGCGCTGCGCTCGGCGGCGGCGGCGCCTGCTGGCCTCGCAGCCAGGTCGCAGCCGGAATGACAGTGAAAGCGGAAAGCAAACTCCGCCTGGACAGGTTCATAAGCCTTCTCTCTTTGTTAACTTAAGATGCGCCCGCGCCGCCGCGGGTTACCACCGCAGAACCATGGAAGATTTTGGAACTCATCTCCAAACCCCTGCAAATCCGCGTGATGGCGCAAGGGCCGGTCCGAATCGCTCGCGCCAGGCCGTGAAACCACTGTAACCCTGGACCGGGCCGCAACGTTTATGCTTAGTTCAGACTGTGCTTCGGGTTCTGGTCCGGGTTGGGATTCTCGTTCGCGTCCTGGCGTGCTCTGTGGCAGCCTGCGCTGCCGCGCGCGCCGCCGATCCTCAACTAGCGCCGGTGGGCGTTTGCGAGGTGCTGCACGACCTGGCAGCGTGGGAAAGCAAAACCGCCGCCATCGTCGGACGCTACAGTTTCCGTCCCATCGGCCGATGGGTGAGCGAGCAGGTCTGCGAGCCCGGCTCTGCCGACCCGCCGCAACTTTGGATCGTTGAGGACGAAAAGGAAGGCCCGCGCCCGCCCGAACGGTTTGAATTTGACGCTGCCCTCGTGCGGCTGAAGCTGACCGGCATCGGACGCCGCACCGCGCTCGCCAAGTTCCCCTTCGGCACGCCAGGCTATGACCGCTGGGCCGTGGTCTACGGCCGCGTCGAAGCGCGTAAAGGCGAAGACGCCAGGAAAGCTCCGGCCAATCTGGTGATCCGCGGCACCGCGGTGATTCTTTTCCTCAACACAGAGTAGCTTGGGCAGGACGCGCGGCTCCGCCCGCATCATCTCTCATTGGACGGGTGCTATAACATTAGCTGCCATGAACGCCGTTGCCGCCTCGTTTGCCTGCCTTCTGGCCTGTGTAATCTCCGCCTCGGCGCAGCAGGACTATCCCGTCAAGCCTGTGCCTTTTACCGACGTCCACCTGAACGACACTTTCTGGGCGCCGCGCATCGAGATCAATCGCACCGTCACCATCCCGTTTGCGTTCCAGAAGGAAGAGGAAACCGGCACCGTGGGCAACTTCGTGCGCGCCGCCCAGTCGCTGCGCCACGAGCCCTTCGAGAATCACCACTATCCCCGGTATCCGTTCGACGATTCCGACCTCTACAAGGTGATCGAAGGCGCCGCCTACACGCTGAGCGTTCATCCCGACCCCAAACTGGAAGCCTACTGCGACGATCTCATCGCCAAAATCGCCGCCGCGCAGGAGCCGGACGGCTACCTCTATACCGCGCGCACCATCGATCCGCTGCATCCGCATCCGTGGTCAGGCAACGAGCGCTGGATTCTCGAGGGTGTCGGCAGCCACGAGCTCTACGATCTCGGCCACTTTTACGAAGCCGCCGTCGCCTACTACCAGGCCACCGGCAAGCGCGTCATGCTCGACGTCGCCGTGCGCAGCGCCAACCTGCTCGTCGCCACCTTCGGCCCCGGCAAACGGGAAATATGGCCCGGCCACCCGGTGATCGAAATGGGCCTGGTCAAGCTGTGCCGCATCACCGGCGACCGGCGCTATCTCGACCTCGCCAAATTCATGCTCGATTCGCGCGGGCCCCAAAGCAAGATCAAGGGCGCTGGGGATGCGTACGTGGAAGCCAACAAGCGCGTAGTCGATCAGACCGATGCGCCCGCCGGCGGCCATGCCGTGCGCGCCATGTACATGTACTCGGGGATGGCCGACGTGGCAGCGCTCACCGGCGACACTGCTTACCTCGCCGCCCTCGACCGCATCTGGGACGATGTCGCGGGCCGCAAACTCCACGTCACCGGCGGCGTTGGGGCGCGTGCCGACGGCGAATCCTTCGGCGAAGACTATGAACTGCCCAACCTGACGGCTTACAACGAAACCTGCGCCGCTGTCGGGAATGACTTTTGGAACCATCGCCTCTTCCTGCTGCACGCCGATTCCAAGTACATCGATGTGATGGAGCGGACGCTCTACAACGGCTTGATTTCCGGCGTCGCCCTCGACGGCGTCACTTTCTTCTATGAAAATCCGCTCGAAGCTACCGGCTTCGCCAAGAAGGATCAGCGCAGCCCATGGTTCGGCGTTCCCTGCTGCCCCGGCAACATCACGCGCTTCATGGCGTCCGTCCCCGGCTACGTGTATGCCCAGCGCGGCGACACGCTCTGGGTGAACCTGTTCGCGGCCAGCACCGCTGCCGTCAAGATGGATAGCGGCCGCACCGTGCGGTTAACGCAGCAGACGCGCTATCCGTGGGACGGCGCCGTGAAGATCTCGGTCGCGCCGGACCAGGCGGCGCCGATGACCATTCGCGTGCGCATCCCCGGTTGGGCGCGCGGCGAGCCCATTCCAAGCGGCCTCTACCGCTTCGCCGGTCCATCGGGCGAGCTGGCATCGCTCAAGGTGAACGGCGCCGCAGTCCCCATGCATCTCGATAAAGGATACGTCGCGATCACCCGGAAATGGTCCGCCGGCGACACCATCGAACTGAACCTGCCCATGCCGGTGCGCCGCGTGGTGGCGAATCAGCAGGTCGCCGCCGACCGCGGCCGCGTGGCCCTCCAACGCGGCCCCATCGTCTTCGCCGCCGAGTGGGTCGACAACCCGCGCGGACAGGTGCGCAACCTTCTGTTGCCGGATCGGGAGCCGCTGCGCGCCGGGTTCCGGCCCAATCTTCTCAGAGGCGTCGAGGTGGTGCAGGCTCGCGGCGAGGCGCTCTCCCGCGATGCGAACGGCGCCCTCATTCGCACCCCTGAGGAGATCACGTTCATCCCTTACTACGCCTGGGCGAATCGCGGCCCCGGCCAGATGATGGTGTGGATTCCGGACTCGGAGGCCAGTGCCCGGCCCGCCGCGCCGCCAGGCGTCACCACCGAAGCCAGACTCACCACCAGCGGCGCAAAGAATCCGAATCCCATCAAAGCTGAAGATGAGCCTGCCTCATCCGCCGACCCTGGTCTCTACTTCGACTGGTGGACGGAGGACCTTGCCGCGCGCACCGGTTGGATCGAGTATTCGTTTGCCAAACCGGCCACAGTCTCCGAGGCCGCTCTGTATTGGTTCGATGACACAGGCCACGGTGGCGTCCGTGTGCCCGCGTCGTGGCGGATTCTGTATCGTGACGGCGCCGCCTGGAAACCTGTCGAGGCCACCGACCCTTACCGCGTGGAGAAGGACCGCTACAACAAAATCGTGTTTGCGCCCGTCACCACCACTGCTCTGCGCCTGGAAGTCGCCATGCAGCCCGGTTTCGCCGCCGGCGTCCAGCGTTGGCGCGTGAAATAGATCGCATGCGATCGCGCAGCAGTTGCCCTTGCCGTGCACTCTGACGTGTAGTTTTTGCAGGTGGGACGGTCTTTCACCGATTAGCACTCTTTAATCTTGCGACTAAGTCCTGCCAGCGCAGCTTATTAACCCTTTCGGACTCCGAAGTGCTCTAGGCAGTAAGAGCAAGTCCGTCTTGACCAGGCAATCGGTCACGATGTAGAAATGTTCTAAGGAGAGGATATTTAGGATGCCTAATACAGCAAGAATCATTTTCTCAAGTGCAATCCTGTGTGGTCTGATGACGCTGCAGGCTGGCGCGACCGATGCAGTTCGTCTGCGCGCTCTTCGCAAGAATGCCAACGGGGGTGTGTCGCGAACGGTGGTAACCGCGGCCAAGGGGCCGGAGGGCGGCACCGGAGTCAAGGAGCGCTCGGTCTCCACCAACGGGCAGGGGAGTGCGACCAGAACGGTAAAATCAGACTACAAGGGACCCGACGGCGGGACCGCCAGTCGCACCAGCACAGGTTCGGCGTCGAGTACCGGAGCCGCTCACCAGGGGGCCATCTCGGCTACCGGTCCGAATGGAGGTACGCTGAATCGCCAGGGCTCGACGTCGGTTTCGAACGGCGCCGTATCTCACCAGGGAAGCCTCTCGGGTACCGGCCCCAATGGCGCCACAGTTACCAGCAGCGGCGGCGCGACTAACGGGACCGCCACGCGCAGCAGCCAGGTCACGGGTGCAAAGGGCGATAGTTACTCAGGTACCACCAGCGTGACCAAGGGTTCGGGCGTGAAGCACACCGGAACCTGCAAGAACGCATCAGGCGAAGTAATTCCCTGCAAGTAACGTCAAGCTTCATTGGAAACCCCGCGGCCGGCCTGTTGGTTTGAATCAGGCCGGCGGCGGCCTCCCCACACTTCGGGTCACCAATCCTGAAAGATGATTTCCCGCCTGTTTTCAGCCGCCTGGCACGCTACCATCGATTAGCCCGCTCGCTCAACCTGTACTCTGAAATCGAAAAGGAGCTGCTCGCTCGCCGAGATGCAGCCCGTTTCGGAACCACGTCCGGTGCCTATACTCCTGCAGGGGGCAATTTGAAACCGGGTCACGCGGTGCAACGTTCGAACAGGCGGCCATAGTGGCTTGCACTCCTCCTTGAGAGGAGATCTCTTGCAGCCAAGCGCGCGCGCCGTCGCTGGTTTGAGCTGAGGCAGCCACGGCAAGAATGAAAAACGGCTCGTGGATCATCAACGTTGGATATCGCGCGATGGATTTTCGACGATGCCTCATCGCATCAGCTTCTCCAGCCGCTCCAGCGCGTCCTCCAAGCGCTGCGGCTTCGTCAGCACGCCGCTAAACAAATCGCCCTTTTCCGCGAAACGGTCAGGCGCGTTCTCGATGTTGAACTGCGTCGGGTGCAGGCCCGGCCGCACTTCGCTCCAGTCGAGCGGCGTCGCCACCGGCGCGCCCGCATACGCCCGCAGCACGTAAGGCGCGGCGATCGTCTTCGACTTTGCGTTCTGCATGTAGTCGAAATACACCCGGTCCTTCTGCCGCTTGGAAACCGTGCGCGGCATCGTGAACAGGCCGGGCTTCTTCGCATCCGCCAGCCGCGCGAGCAGCTCGGCGAAGGTGCGCGTTTCTTCGAACGTGTACCCCGGCTCTACCGGCACGTATATATGCATGCCGTCGCCGCCCGTGGTCTTGGGGTAGCCGGTCAGGCCGACCCGGTCAAGCAACCCCTTCACCAGCAGCGCCGCTTCCACGATGCGATCGTAAGGGCACTCCTGAGGGTCCAGGTCGATCAGCACGTAATCCGGATCGTCCAGCCGCGGCGAACGGCTCATCCACGGATTGTGATCGATGCAGCCGAGGTTCACCAAGTACAGCAGGCTGGCGCGGTCCTGGGCAAAGCAATACTTGATCGGTCTTCCCGCGTGATCGGATTCGATCAACTCGGTGCGCAGCCAGTCCGGAAAGTGCTCATGGACGTTCTTCTGGAAAAAGAATTCCTTCTGGATTCCGTCCGGATATCGCTTCAGCGACAGCGGCCGGTCCTTCAGGTGCGGCACAATCAGGTGCGCCACCCGCTGGTAATAATTCAGCACGTCGCGCTTCGTGTAACCCTCGTCGGGGTAGAATACTTTCCCCAGATTGGTGAACTTGAGCGCGTGCCCGTCGATCTCGCGCGTCGCCTCTTTTTCGCTGGCGGCAAGTAGCTTTTCCGGTTCGTGCGCCACCGCCTCGCGCCCTACTTCGGCCGCCCGCTTGTCTTCCCGCAGCCCCAGAAAAACCGGCGCGCGCAGGTGGTGTTCCGGCGTCCAGTTCGCGAACTTCACCTGGCAAACCAGCTCCGGTTTCACCCAGGTGATGCCGCGGTCGGGAACGGGGCGTTGGGGGAACGGGCAGGCCTTGGTGATCAGCGGGCGCAGCTTCGCGTCGAGCGATGCCAGCAGCTTCTGGTCGAAACCCGTGCCCACGTTACCCACCCAGTGCAGCTCGCCTTCGTCGTACTCCCCTAAAACCAGCGCGCCGAAGTGCGAGCGCGCGCCTTCCGGCGCGGTAAAGCCGCCGATCACGAATTCCTGGTTGCCGGTGATCTTGATCTTCAGCCACTCCCGGCTGCGGCGCGATTCGTAGACGCTGGGAGCGTGCTTGGCCATCACGCCTTCCAAGCCGTTCTCCCGGGCCGCCTCGAGTAGCTCCGCGCCGGCGCCCGGAAAAGCTTCCGAGATCTTTACAGGCCCACCTGGCGTCACCACCTGTTCCAGCAGCTTGCGGCGCTCGCTCAGGCTGGCCCGCCGCAGGTCGTAGCCATCCAGGTAAAGCAGGTCGAAGACGAAATAGATCGCCGGATGGGATCGCGCCAGGTGCGCCACGGTGTTGGGGTCGGCGTTGGAGATGCGCGACTGGATCAGGTGAAACTGCGAGACGCCTTTGGCATCGAGCACGGCAATTTCGCCGTCCAGCACCGCGCGCTTGGCGGCCACCTGGTGGGGGACCACCGCCAGCTCGGGATACTGCCGCTCGCAGCGTATGCCGTTGCGCGACGTCAGGCGGATTTCCTCGTTCTCGATAAACGCAATCGCGCGCACGCCGTCCCACTTCACTTCGAAGAGCCAGTCGCTGCCCTGCGGCGGCTGATCGGCCAGGGTGGCCGTCATCGGCTCCAGCGCCGCAGGCATGTCGGCCGCGCGCGCGCCGGGGATTTTCTTCCAGTCCACTGCAACTCGCTTCCGGGCCGGCGCTACCTTCGCGGGTGCGGCCGCCTTGGCGCTCACCCGCGCCGGGCGGCTGCTCTTCCAGACTCGGTCCGCCGCGCCCGCCGTCTTGCGTTTGCTCTTGCGCGCCGGCAGGTTCTGCGCAATTTCCTGCTGCGTGCGCCCGGAAAGAACGCTCGTCGCCTGCGCCTCCACGTCCCATCCTGGAGTGGCGAACTGGTCGCGCTTCTTGATGATGAGCCAGTCATTCCCCTTGCCGCGCCCCTTCATGTGGACCAGCGCAAAATCGCCGTTGAGCTTCTCGCCGTGGAGCCGGAATTTCAGGTCGCCGCGCGCGATCTGTTCCGCGCCAGACACGCCGCCCAGCAGTTCGAAAGTCCCGCAGTCCCACAGCATGACGCTGCCGGCGCCGTAATTCCCGGCCGGAATGGTGCCCTCGAAGTCGCCGTATTCGACGGGGTGGTCCTCCACGTGAGCCGCGAAGTGCTTCAACCCCGGATCGAGCGTCGGGCCCTTCGGGACCGCCCACGATTTCAACACGCCGTCGATCTCCAGGCGGAAATCGTAGTGCAACCGCGTGGCGTCGTGCCGCTGCACGCAGAAGTAGTTGCCGGAGCCCAACTTGCCGCTGGGAGCAGGTTCCGGGGTGTCGCTGAAGCGGCGTTTCTTTGCGTACTCTTCAAGCGGCATAAGTACCTTTACACCGTGCCGTTTACATCTTATCGGGCATTGTAGTATGTTGGGAACCTCAGGGTTCGACCGCGGTTCGGGAGCCGCGCCTATGGCAGCCAGCGTCTGGAAGGGGCACATCACGTTCGGACTGGTTTCGTTCCCCGTGCGCTTGTTCAGCGCCGCGCGTAGCGAAACCTTGAGCTTCAATCAGCTCCACAAGGACGATAATTCGCGCATCCGCCAGGTGACTTACTGCCAGGCCGAAGACAAGCCGGTGCCGCGCAGCGAACTGGTCAAGGGTTACGAATACGAGAAAGACCACTACGTGGTCATCGACGACGAGGACATCAAGAAGGTGGCGCCCAAGACCGCCAAAGTGATGGAGATCCTGGAATTCGTCAAATCCGACCAGGTGGACCCGCTCTACCTGGAGAGCTCCTATTATGTGGCGCCCGACGAGGGCGGCGAGAAGCCGTACGCGCTGCTTTTCCAGGCCATGCGCGAATCGAAATTCTACGCGCTCGCCAAGGTGGCCATGCACAACAGGGAGCACGTGATTGTGCTCCGGCCCGGCGCCAAAGGGATCCTGTCCCACACCATGTTCTACCAAGACGAGATCCGCCAGGTGGAAGAGTTCCGCACCGACACCAGCTTGGTGAAGGACAAGGAGCTCGACATGGCTAAGATGCTGATCACGTCGCTCGAGGCCGAGTTCGAGCCGCAGAAATACCACGACGGCTACCGCGAAAACCTGCGCCAGATGATCGAGGCCAAAATCGAAGGCAGGAAGGTGGTGGAGACGCCTGAAGCGCACATCGCTCCGGTCATCGACATCATGGAGGCGCTGAAGAAGAGCCTGGCCGAAAAGCGAAAACCCGCGCAGGTGGCCACCGCCGCAGCCTCCGCCGAAGCCGCCGACGCTCCGGCACAAGCCGCTCCCAAGACCCGCACCCGCAAAGCCAAGACCGGCTGAAACGCCGACTGATTCCTCCGGCTTTAGGCCCATTTTGCGGTTCCCCGGTGTGCGGCAATATACTGTGGGTATGACGTTTAGGGTCATTCTGGAACGTGACTCCGAAACCGGCGATTACTCTGCAGTGTGCCCCGATCTTCCCGGTTGCGCCTCGGCCGGCGAAACCGAGGAGGAGGCCAGAGCGAACATCCGCGAGGCGATTCAGCTCTATTTGGCGCCCGGGGATATCGATCTGCCGAAAAATGCGAAGCTCGTTGAGGTGAATGCCCATCACAGGGGCCGCATTCTCCACTCGGAATCGCGCTTTCGGATGGTTTTCGTGACCGCACGGTTTCCGGCGTGCCTCCTTTGTCAGTAGGCCCCTGTTAACCCAAGACATCTGGCGCACGGGCGAACGGCAGGCCATGCTGGAGGCATAGGAGAAAACCCCGTGCTGCGTTCGACTGCGCTGATTGCGCTTCTGCTTTCGGCCCGCGCCCTGGTGGCCGCCGATCCCTCTTTAACGGAATACGTTCCGCCCGACACCAAGATCCTGGTCGGCGTTCAGGTGCGCGCGATCGTGGATTCGGACTGGGGTAAGGCGGTTATCGAGCAGTTCGGCGGCTCGGGAGGCGCCTGGACGAAGGAAACGCCCTTCGGGGGATTCGATCCCCTCAAGGACCTGGACGAAGTGTGGATCGCGACCGCTTCACCGGATAGCAAGGCTTCGCTGGCCATACTGCGCGGCCGGTTCGACAGATCGCGGCTTCCGGCTGCCATCGGCCGCTACCACCAGGTACCGCTCATCCCGCTGGACCCCAAGCGGCAGCAATTGCTCGCCATCCTGGATCCATCCACCGTCCTGGTCGGCGACCGCACCAGCGTCGAGCTGGCGATTGACCGGCGCGCCTCAAAGATCACGGCGGATGCGGGCCTGGTCGCCGCCGCCGCCGAACTGCGCGCTCGGTATTGGATCTGGGCCAAGGCGGATCACCTGACTGGGCTCGCGTCCAAAGGTGCGCCCCAGGGGTTCGAAGGTGTCGAGGGCCTCGAGTTTGGCGTCAACCTGAATCACGACCTCGAAATGGCGGTGCAGCTCCACATGCGGACCGCCGCGGACGCGGAGAAACTGCTGGGCACTGTGGCGCTGCTGCAGATGATGGCCAAAAACCAGCAAAAAGGCGCCAGCCAGGCTAAGATTGACAGCCGCGTGACGGGCAAGGACCTTGATGTTTCGCTGGTGGTTCCGGAAGCCGAATTGAAACAGGCGTGGGAACAGCAGCGAGGAATGATCGCCCAGAGCCTGTCGCAATTGCCGCAGCAGATCGCCGCGGCCAGGTCGGGCGGATTCAACCCGTTCGCCGCGCCCAGGCAAAGCCTGGTGGCCGCGCCGGCGCCCCGCAAGAGCGTTCGCGTCGTCCCTGTGACCAAAGAGAGCAAGATCGTCAGCGACGACGACGGCGCAACCGTGCAACTCACCCTGCCCGGCCGGCGCTAGGCAAGTCGTGACGGACAATTTCGGGGCAGCCTAGGCGTGCCTCTCGTGGCGCCTCGCCTGATGCGGGCGGAAGAGCAGAACTCCGCCGATTCCCCACACCGTGAGGAACAGGAACACCACGCCGGTCACCAGCTCGCTGACCGGGTTGTTCAAGGGCGGCGGAGTCGGCGCCAAACCGATCGCCAGCGCTGCTGCGATTGCCAGCAGATGCCAGTACCACCGGAAGGTTCCAAAATGATGCAGCAGCCAGGCAGGAACCACTAACGCTGCCGCGAACGCCAGGACAGCCCACATGCTGGACATGAGTAGCCTCCTGCCGGTATTGTAGTCCCAAACGTGTGGGACAGGCGCTTCCGCCTGTCAACCGGTCTTTCGCGCCGTTCCTACACGGGGCCGGCGGCATGGCCGGCCTGTGATCGGTTTAGAATTTCATCGGCGAGCTTGTTCGGATCGTCCACATTGAACAGCGTCAGCCGGCTGGCTTCGCCGGCGGTCTCGATGGAAAGATTGCCGACGTTGAAGATGCGCTGCGTCAGGCGCTGTTCCGCGCGCACATCCTGAATCTTCGAGAGCTGAATCGTTCGGGTGGACTTGGCGGCCAGGCCGGTTTCGTAACGCAGCCGGTCCCCCGACACCACCGTTCGCGTCGCCTGCCAGCGCACCCAGCGCATCGCCGGCCAAAGGAGCACCAAGGCAGGTAGAATCATCACCCAATCGTGCGGAAACTGGCTCCTCCACATCGCGAGATAGGCGATCTCCAGCCCGAGAAACACGATGGCGGCGGCGATCGCGCCGGCCTTTAGGAACTTCGTAGTGGGACGTATGATGATGTCAGGCACGGCGGCTCCGCCTCCCCGAGCGATCATTGTAGCGCGCCCTGGTTGGCAAAGCCGCGCGTCCGCCTAAACGAATTGCGTGGTCCGTCGTCCAATAAAGAGGCGACTGCCCGGCGTCAGCTGCGGCCGCGCCATAATGAAGGGGATTTCCAGAATGCGGAACCTGATAGCCGGTATCGGTCTGGCGGTCTTGGCTGCCGGCGCTTTCGCGCAGACAAGCCAGAGCCAGTTGACCTTCGAGGTCGCATCCGTAAAGCCTGCCGCACCGCCGACGGACGGACGGCTGATGGTGATGATGCGCGGCGGCCCCGGGTCGCCGGACCCCGGCCAGGCGACGTTCTCGAATTTCACGCAGCGGATGCTTCTGGTCAAAGCCTACGGCGTGCAGGACTACCAGATTTCGGGGCCTGGCTGGCTGGATACCGAGCGATATGAGATCGTCGTCAAGGTGCCGAAAGGCGCCACCAAAGAAGACTTCATGGTGATGCTGCAGAACCTGCTGGCGGAGCGCTTCAAGCTGACCCTCCACCATGAAACCAAGGAGCTGCCGCAATACGCGCTGGTAGTGGCCAGGAGCGGGTCGAAGCTGAAGGAATCGGAAGCTCCGCCGCCGGCAGCTGACGGCGCGGACCCCAAAGATGCCGGGCCCGGCGCCCCGCCTCCGGGTCCGCCACCCGGCGATGGCGGTCCAATGCGCCTGCAAATGGGCAAAGATGGTTTCCCGAAAATGCCACCGGGCGCGGGGCGCGGCGGCGTGATGATGATGATGATGAACGGGCGCGCCCGCTTGATGGGCAACGGCCAGCCGGTCTCCAAGCTCGCCGAGGCCCTGGCGCGCCAGTTGGGCCGCCCGGTGGCGGACCAGACCGGCTTGAAGGGGAACTACGATTTCACTTTGGATTTTGACCCGGAAGGCGGAATGGGAGGTCGCGGCCGGATGATGATGCCCGGGCCGCCGCCCGGCGGAGGCGGCGACGGGCCAGGCGCCAATCCGCCCGAGAGCGAGAACCCTGGTATCTTTACCGCCTTGCAGGAGCAGCTTGGGTTGAGGCTGGAACAGAAGAAGGGGCCGCTCGTCGTGCTGGTGGTCGACCACTCGGAAAAGGTGGCGGCGGAGAACTAACCAGGATTCCCCCCACGCCGCTGAATCGGCGAGCTGCGCGTGGAATCTTCAGGTTGAATCGCATCGATAACCGCGCTCGTCAACGGCCGTCCCAATAGCGGACACAGATATCCGAAACTGGAGCGCCGGCGTTGCCGGGCCTTCCGAAGAATCCCTGACTTACGCCTGGCATGCGGTGTGCATAATGGAATGAGAACATCATGCGCAGCCTTTATGAGGACCTGCGCTATGCGATCCGCGTTCTTCGGGGCAGCCCAGGGTTCACGGCGGTGGCCGTGCTCACTCTGGCGCTAGGCATAGCGGCGAACGCGACTGTCTTCAGTTGGATCGACACACTTCTGCTGCGTCCTTTCTCCGGCGTGGCCGGTGGCGGACGGCTGGCGGCGCTCGAAACCATTTCGCCGAGTGGCGAGTACACCAATACTTCCTACCGTGACTACCGCGATTATCGCGACCGTCTGAAGTCCGTTTCCGGCCTGGCCGCGTCGCTCCTGAACGCGTTCAACGTGGGCCGGGCCGACCACCCGCGCCGGATTCACGGCGAATATGTCTCCCCCAACTACTTCGCCGTGCTGGGCGTTAAGCCCGTCCATGGGCGCGCCTTCCTGCCGTCGGAATCCGGCGACAACTCAGGCGCGGCTCCGGTCGCGGTGATCGGCTACCGGCTCTGGCAGAGCCTGTTTCAGGGCGACCCCGGCGTGGTGGGCAAGACCATCCGCGTGAACCGTTACGAACTGACCGTGGCCGGCATCGCACCGGAGGAGTTCCGCGGCACCATGCCCGGCATGCGCATGGAGATCTGGATCCCCATGAGCATGGCGCCGCTGCTCAACGGCCAGGCCTCGTGGCTGCTCGAAGAACGGGGCGACCGGCAGATGTGGGTGACCGCGCGGCTGAAGCCCGGCGTGTCGCTCGATCAGGCGAACGCCGAAGTGCGCGTGTGCGCGCGGCGCCTGGCGGAAGAATCGCCTCGCACCAGCCGCGGTTTCGGCGCCGGCCTGATGCCCATATGGAAAGCGCACTCGGGGATGCAGACTCTGCTGCTTGCGCCGCTGCGGATTCTGATGGCTGTGTGCGTCGTATTGTTCCTGATTGTCGGCGCCAACGTGGCCAATCTGCAGCTTGCCCGCGCCACCGCGCGGCGCAAGGAACTGAGCCTGCGCATGGCCCTGGGCGCGGGCGGTTGGCGTCTGACGCGGCAGCTTCTTACTGTTGCTGGCGGCGACGGGTGCGGTGGCGGGCATTCCGCTGGCGGCCTGGCTCGGACGCTCGCTCCTCTGGATGCTGCCGCCGGTCGGGTTCCCCGTCGAGGTCGATTTCAGCCTGAACCCCGACATCTTCGGATTTACCGTGCTGTTGTGCTGCGCCGGCGCCTTGCTGACCGGCCTCGCGCCCGCCCTGCATTCGGCAAGAGGTAGTTTGATGGGGGCCTTGAAGGAAGGAGGGCGGGGCGGATCTTCCGGCGCCGGCCAGAACCGGACGCGCGGCCTGCTGGTGGTCTCCGAGGTCGCGCTGGCTCTGGTGGCGCTGGTGGGCACCGCCCTGTTCGCGCGGAGCTTTCAAAACGCGCGCGCCATTTCTCCGGGCTTGGACGCCAACAACGTACTGTTCGCCAAATACCACCTGGATACGTTCTGCCAAAACGCGGAACAGAGAGCCCAGTTCTGCCTCCTCTTGCGCGGCCGGATCAAGGAGATTTCCGGCATTTCCGCTGCGAGGTTCGCCAATACGGTGCCGCTCGAATTCGCGTGCGCGCAGCGGTACGGCTTTCAGGTGGAAGGATACGTTCCCGGTCCGAGCGAGGAGATGAGCGTGGCGACGGCCACCATCGCGCCGGGCTTTTTCGATGCCCTGCGGATTCCGCTGCTGGAAGGGCACGATTTCACCGAACAGGACGACCGCGATACCGCTCCGGTGGTGATCGTCAACCAGGCCTTCGCCGCCCGCTATTTCCGAGGCGACAGCCCGGTGGGGCGCCGCATCCGGGTGAATGGCTCATGGTCGAAGGTGGCCGGCCTGGCCAAGGACAGTAAGTATTTCCGGCTGGCGGAGCCGCCCACTCCTTACCTCTATCTGCCATACCGCCAGTGGCACGGCGACGAGTTCTGGACCGCATTCTTCATTCGGACAATGGGCCCGGCGCGCGGGTCCATCGCCGCGATCCGCCGCGCAGCCGCCGCCATCGACCCCAACGCCGGCACAGCGGAGGTGGTGGAGTTCCAGGATATGGTTTCCGGCTCGCTCTATCCACAGAAGGTGGCCGCGGCGCTGCTGACCGTACTGGGAGGGATTTCGCTGTTGCTGGCCGCGCTTGGAATGTACAGCGTGCTGGCCTACGCGGTGACCCAGCGGGAGCACGAGTTCGGCATTCGCATCGCGCTGGGCGCCGCGCCGGCCCACGTGTTGGCCCTGGTGCTGCGCCGGGGCATGGCGCTGACCGCGGCGGGCGTTGTGGTTGGGGCGGTGCTGGCGGTCGCCGCGATGCGCCTGGCGGGGGGACTGCTGGTGGGCGTGAGCCCGGCCGACCCGCTGGCCATCGGTGGGGCCGCGCTGTTCCTCGGCGCCATCGCCCTGCTGGCGTGTTATCTGCCGGCGCGTCGCGCCACCAAGGTCGATCCCGTGGTGGCCCTGCGCGAGGCGTGAGCGCTCGCCACCATACGATGCGGCCAGGCGGGCGGGCAAGGACGATGGCGTCTGCCCCGCAATTTGCGAAACTCGCACCTGCCGCTGCGTGTATACTGATGGGCAATCCTGCGCCACGGTGGAACGCCAACGGGAGCACTCGGAGGAGGGGACCATGGGACACGCGCGATGCGGCCGAACCGCAAACTTTCGGCGACCGGTCTGGCTCGCCGTCTTACTGGCCGTCTGTGCCGCCGCGGCGGCCGCCCAAACGGAAACCGTCATTTACACCTTCCAGGGCGGCAACGACGGATACTATCCTGAATTCACGCCCCTGATCCTGGATGCAGCGGGCAATCTTTACGGCACCACCAACAACGGCGGCGGTGACGCGTGCAGCGGCTCCTATCCCGGCTGCGGCATGATTTTCCAGCTGGCCCCTCCCGCCGAACCGGGCGGCGCCTGGACGGAGAACGTGATCTGGCAGTTTCAGGGCGGCGCCGACGGAGGCTACCCCGGAGGGCTCTTCGTGCAAAACGGCACGTTGATCGGCCAGACCAGCACCGGCGGCAGCGGCACCTGCTCTAATGGATTTGGCTGCGGCTACATCTTTGAGCTCGTGCCCCCGGCGGCGCCCGGTGGCTCCTGGACCAAGAACATCCTCTACAGTTTTCCTGACAACGAGAAAGTGTGCGCCATCTCAACCATGGACGCCGCCGGCAACTTCTTTGGCGAGGGCGGCTCGCTGTTCGGCAGCATCTGCGAGATCAAGCCGCCGGGCGGGCCAGGAGGTTCCTGGACGGTGACCAACCTCTACACGTTCAAAGGTGTGCTTCCGTTCCTGCCGATTGGGGACGGCGCTTACCCCAACGCGGTGACCTTCGATAGCCTTGGGAATTTGTGGGGCACCACCTCGAGCGGCGGGTTTTGCCAGCGCTACGAGGGCGGGCAGTGCTTTGGTACGGTCTTCGAGTTGACCCCGCCTTCACAGCCCGGCGGAGCCTGGACGGAGACCGTGGTTTATCGCTTCCATCCCATCGATCAAGCGACCTATGACGGAGTCGTTTTCGGCCCGTCTGGCGCGCTCTACGGCATTACCGAAACGCTGGTCTTCCAGTTGAACGGACCCTTCCTGACGCCGATCGACACCTTCGCCAATAGCCAAACGGACGGGATTGCGCCCACCGGCGGTGTTGTTTTCGACGCGGCCGGCAATCTGTACGGCACAACCGGCGGCGGCGGACAGTTTAACAATGGAACCGTTTACAAGCTCGCGCCACCCGGGAACGGGCGTGGGCAATGGACGCAGACGACGCTGCACAGCTTTGCCGGCAGCCCCGACGGTCAGAACCCCGAAGGACCTTTGACGCTCGGCCCAGGCGGCGTGATTTATGGTACGACGCAGATTGGCGGCAACCAGGGCTGCCCCTTCGAAGCCGGCGGCACTGGCTGCGGGACCGTTTTCCAGGTGATTCCGTAGCTCCGAACGAACAGCGGCCGTTGGCAGAACTGCGCATTTCTGCGCTGGAATCGAATGCTGCGGGGCGGCGCTGCTCCAGCGGCTATAATCACGATTGAATGCTGCTGCTGCTGGCGGTGGAGAACTACGCGGTCGTGGAGCGCCTGCGCGTTCACTTTCACCCCGGGTTGAATCTGCTGACGGGAGAAACGGGCAGCGGCAAGTCGATCGTGGTGGACGCGCTGGGGCTGCTGCTCGGCGGCCGTGCCTCAGCCGACATGATCCGCACCGGCGAGCCGCAGGCGCGCGTAGCCGGCGTTTTCGACGTGCGCGACAACGGCGCGGTCCGCAACGTGCTCGGGCCCGCCGGCCTGGAGACGGAAGATGGCGAATTGCTGATCGAGCGCGAGATCCTGGCCAGCGGCAAATCGCGCGCCTTCGTCGGCAGCCGGCCGGTCGCCGCTTCCCTGCTGCGCGAACTGGCGCCGTGCCTGGCCGATATCCACGGGCAACACGAACAGCAACTTCTGTTTTCGGCAGACGCGCAGCGTGACTTGCTGGACGCCTTCGCGGGAAACGCGGAACTGGCGGGGCAGGCCGCGGCGGCCTACCGCGGATGGCGCGCGGCGGCGGCGGCGCTCGAGGAACTGGAAGGCTCGGAACAGGAAAAGCTGCGGGCTCTTGATTTGTGGACCTTCCAGCGGCAGGAAATCGAAGGCGCGGCGATCGAGCCGGACGAAGACGCATCGCTTGAGCGCGAGCGCCGCGTATTGCAAAACGTGCAGCGGCTGGAGGAAGCCGCGGCGACGGCGTACGCCGCCTTGTATGACAGCCCCGAGTCGGCGTTGGCGCTGGCGCGCCAGGCGGCCCGGCGCGTCGACGAGTTGTGCCGTATCGACCCTGCGCTGGAGGGCCTGCGCGACCAGTTGAATGCCGCTGATCTGGGCCTGGAGGAAGCTGCGTACGGCTTGCGCGATTACCTCTCGAAGCTGGAGGCCAATCCGCAGCGGCTCGAGGAAGTGGAAGCGCGCCTGGCCGTGCTGGACCGGTTGAAACGCAAATATGGCGCATCGCTGGGTGCCGTGACCGAGTTTCTGGAAGAGGTTCGCGGCCAGATCGCCGGCGTCGAGAGGGCGGGCGAGCGAATGGAAGAACTGCGCCGCGAGCAGGCGCGGCTGGCGGCGGAATTCGAATCGCGAGCGGCGGAGCTGACGGAACGGCGGACCGCTGCCGCGCGCAAGCTGGAAAAGCGGGTGGTGGCGGAGTTGGCGCCGCTCGGCATGGAGCGGGCCGTGTTTCGCGTCGACCTGGCGCCCGCCGCCTGGAGCGAGCACGGCGCCGACAGCGCGGCGTTTCTGGTTTCGGCCAACCCGGGCGAGGAGCCACGCCCGCTCGAAAAGGTGGCGTCGGGCGGCGAGATTTCGCGCATCGCCCTGGCGCTGAAAACCTGCCTGGCTGCCACGCGCCGCACCAGCAACACGGGTGCGCAACGCACCCTTGTGTTCGATGAGGTGGATGCGGGGGTGGGCGGCAGCGCCGCCGAAGGCATTGGCCGGCGCTTGAAGCGGCTGGCAGCTTCCTCTCAAGTGCTCTGTGTCACCCACCTGCCGCAAATCGCGTCGTTCGCCGATCATCACTATCGCGTCGACAAGCAGGAGGTTCGCGGCCGCGCCGTGGCAACCATCGACGAGCTGGATGCGGCGGGCCGTACTCGCGAAATCGGCCGCATGCTCTCGGGCCAGAAACTGACCCCCGAAGCCCTGAAACACGCCGCGCAGCTCATCAAGCTGAGCGCGGAGTAGGAGGGAGGAGCGCGGCCGGTTCGGAGCGGTCTGCACGGCGGGCCGCGCGGGAGCTCGCAGCCGATTTTTCCAGCGCCTATTTTCCGGGCTTGGGATTGCCTTGCGGCTGACCGGCCGCCACGGGCTTCGTCTCGACGCCGCTGGAGGGCGCGGCAGCGGACTTGTCGTCCTCCCCTTTGCCCATGGCAGGGCTGGGCAGGTACTGCTACAATCACCGAGATTCTGCGATTGGAGGCGTTCGTCGGGTCGTTGGGGTGACGCAGCTGGCGGTCGGCAAAGCCGCGCACCTGGCCCACCTGGTCCGCTCTTAAACCATTGGCTTGCATGATCTTGCGTGCGGAGTTAGCGCGATCGGCAGACAGCTCCCAATTGCTGTACGCGGTATCGCCGCTGTAAGGTTTCGAATCTGTGTGGCCCTCAATCAACATGCTGTTTGGCAGTTTGCCCAGCTCCCTGGCCAGGGCGCTGAGCAGCTGGCTGCCGCTCTCGGTGGGAACCGCCTTTCCGGATTCGAAGAAGATGCCAGCCTCTGTCTCCAACAACTCGATGCGCAGCCCATCGGAGGTGATGGTGATTTCGACGTGGTCCTTCAAGCTGCGGAAGTTGGGGACCGCCTTCAGCGCCTCCTGAATCTTCTCGCGCAGCTTATTCATATCGTCCCTGGGAATTTCGATGGCGTTGCCCGATCCGGCGACGGTGGTGCCCATCTGCTTGCCGGTTCCGTTGGGGTTGTTGAAGTAGGAGCTGATCGCCTTTTGCACTTCTTTGTCGGCGCTCATCAGCCACAGGACGATGAACAGCGCCATCAGAGCAGTGACGAAATCGGCGTAGGCCACTTTCCAGGCGCCGCCGTGATGCCCCGGGTGCCCAGGCGCCTTCCGCCGGATCACGATGACCGGCCGGGCCTTGGCAGCTTCCGTGGTTTCCCTGGCCATGGTTTATGCCGCCTTGCTCGCCACCTGGCCGCCGCTGCGACAGGTGGTCTCCATCTCCTTGAACGAGGGGCGCACCTCGGACGGAATGGAGCGCCGCGCCAGCTCCACCGCGAGCATCGGGCTCATCCCCTTGACGAACCCCAGCGCGGCAATGCGCAGGAAGCTGTAGTAATTGGTCTCCGCTTCGATCTGTTTACCCATGGCTGAAGCCAGCGGGCCAAATACGCCGTAGCACAAAAGGATGCCCAGGAAGGTGCCCACCAGGGCCGACGCAACCTTGTGGCCGATCTCCTCCTTGGGTCCTCCCAGCGACCCCATGGTGATCACGACACCCAGAACCGCGGCCACGATTCCCAGGCCTGGCAACGCGTCGGCCATGGTGCTGAGCGAGGCAACCGGCTCATTTGCTTCCCGGTGGTGGACCTCAAGGTCGGCCTCCATCATGTTGTCGATGTCCATGGGGTCCACGCCGCCCGAGCACGCCATCCGCAGGGTGTCGCACAGAGAAGCCGCGGCGTGATGCATTTTCAGGAAAGCCGGGTACTTGCTGAAAATCGGGCTTTTCTCCGGGTTATCCACCTCCTCCTCGATTTTGGCGGTGCCGGCCTTGCGCGCGTGGTTGTACAGCTCGTAGAGCATTTTGAGATTGCTGAGGTAAAAAGCCTTCGTGTAGGATCCACCGGTGATGACGCCGGCGATCCCCTGGCCGATGCGAATCAGCAGAGGCAGCGGATTGGCCACTACCAGGGTTCCGATGGCCGCCCCCAGAATGATGAGCAGCTCGGCTGGCTGCATTAAGACTGCGAACTTGCCGTGTTCCATGGCATAGCCAGCCGCGATGGCGCCAAATACAAGGACAATCCCGATGAGGGAGATCATTGGAGCGTACGTTATGCCAATGAATCTATCGGTCGTGCCCCGGATTACTTTAGCGGCGCGGATTCCGAAGATTGGCCTTGCAATTCCCGGCACTTGCCTGAAAAAATAGGGCTTTGGTCAAGACTATGCGCGTACGCGTGTTGGGCATCGTGCTGGCCGGCGGGAAAGGGACGCGACTCTACCCGCTGACCAAGGAGCGGGCGAAACCGGCCGTTCCGTTCGGCGGCAAGTACCGCATCATCGACTTCGTGCTCAGCAACTTCATCAACTCGGGCATCTACTCGATCTATGTGCTGACGCAGTTCCGCAGCCAGTCCCTCTTGCAGCACCTGAGCGAAGGGTGGCAGTTCGGGACCCTGCTGAAGACGCAGTTCATCATTCCCGTGCCGGCGCAGATGCGATCTCCGGGCGAAACCTGGTACCAGGGAACGGCGGACGCCATCTACCAGAACATCAATCTGGTGGAGCAGGCCGACCCTGACGCGGTAGCCATCTTCGGCGGCGACCACATCTACCGGATGAACCTGAACAACATGCTCGACTTCCACTTGGACAAGGGGGCCGAGGTCACAGTCGCGGCGATCCCTGTGGACAAGCGCCACGCTTCCGAGTTCGGCGTGATCGAAGCCAACGACGAAGGCCACATCCTGGCGTTCCACGAGAAGAACCCGACCGCGCCGACCATGCCGGGCGACGACAAGCGCGTGTATGCCTCGATGGGCAATTACATCTTCTCGACCAAGAGCCTGCTGCGACTGCTGGCCGACGATGCGGCGGAGGAAGCGAGCAGCCACGATTTCGGGCGCGACATCCTGCCCAAGCTGGCGGGCAACGGGAAGATCTACGCCTACGATTTCCAGGACAACCGCATCCCCGGCGAGCCGCTCGATGCGGAGCCCTACTGGCGCGACGTGGGAACCATCGAGGCCTATTACGAGGCCAACATGGACCTGCGCCGCGTCACCCCGGCGCTCAACCTGTACAACCCGGAGTGGCCGTTGCGCAGCGCCAGCTATGCGGACCCGCCCGCCAAGTTCACCTTTGATCAGGAGAATCG